>Ga0163153_10006964_pt1 | contig 12419 bp, 4 predicted proteins | sample OliLakLV19MP6IB1_FD_148629 | JGI IMG/M metagenome (GOLD analysis project Ga0163153, IMG submission 148629) | Freshwater microbial mat bacterial communities from Lake Vanda, McMurdo Dry Valleys, Antarctica - Oligotrophic Lake LV.19.MP6.IB-1 | ecosystem: Environmental > Aquatic > Freshwater > Lake... | reverse complement strand
GGCTAAAAGCAGCCAGAACGGCCACAAAAAACGAGCCGTCGGTTGCGCTTCGTCGTATTGCAGTACTTTGAGCGGGAGGGTCGCGCGGGTTCTGCCGATATTGAGGTAAATAACCGTATCATGTTTGCAGGTACCCGGTTGCAAGGTATCCTCCACGGAAAAAGTGAGGTTACTGTACTCTTCGGACGGCACAGCATACATAAAAACCGGGCCGTAAAAAGTGGTATCGCTGTTAGCCCAACTATAGCGCAGGTTGGGTCGGGGCTTTTCTGCCAGGGCAAAACGAGCCGTTTTTCCTGCTTCCATTTCCGTGGGAATACCCAGGCGGGGAATCACGGGCCGTTGGGCGCAGGAAATATAGATCGCCTCATAACGCGTACTGCCTTTGAGCGTATCGTTGTATTTGTGTTGATAATGCAGGACAATCTGGCGTAGTGCGCCAGTGTCCGGCGCGGGGACGGGAAAGTTCCAGACAGGCACATTTACAGGCCCTTTCCTATCGATACGCCCATCCACACGCTCTATACGCCATGAAAATATGTACTGCGAACTATCCCATCTACCTGGCTTGGTCGCGTTGACGCAGCGCACCGTATCCCCTTCAAGAAAGAGTAGATTGGGCGGCGCATTGAGCGTAAAATCAGGCATCAATCCACGTTGATCCTTTTTCGGCCAATATTCCCGAATGCCATAACCCAGCGCCGCCAGCAGCAATACGCCCAAAGCGCTCCACAACAGTTTTTTCAGCAATTTTCTATCGGGTCGCGGCGGAATATACGGATCATCATCAACCGCCTCTACCCTGCTCATCTCCTCCCAGTACCGGTCAAATATTTCGTAAAACCGCTTCTGCTCGTCCGCACTCCGTGCAATCAAAGGCGCCAGCAAACCCTTCAACCGCTCCTTTTCCGGCGGCACCGGCCCCAGCGTGGCCAATAGCCGGATCGCCCGCATCCGACTGGCGGGCGAGCAATCGAAACCGGCGCTGTCGAGTCGGTCGAACAGGATTTCGAGCGGAAGGGTAATATGTGGGCGTTGCTGGTTCATTTAAAAAATGCCGCTCACAGCGTCCAGGTCTTCTTTTGTTTTGATCAGGATAGACAGGTTATTGCGCAGTTTCTGCCGGTTTTCGGGCGTGTCGGCATTGTTCACTTCATGTACGCCGAGCACCCGCAGCCAGGCGATGAGTTCGGCAGTGCCGGGCGCTTTTCGGGTGGCGCGTTTGCGCAATTCACCGAAGCGGTCGATCAGTTGGGTCAAAAACGCATCTGTAAATGTATTGGCTTCCGCTAATTGCGTTTTGGCGATGTTCATCAGTTGCGCCGGTTCCGGGAAAGGAATATGGTAAAACACGCAGCGTCGCAGGAAGGCGTCGGGCAGGTTTTTTTCGGAATTACTGGTCATCACTACCACGATGGGAAATGCCGCATCGCGTTGCAGGGTCAGGTTGTTGAGTTCCCGGATACTGAATTCCTGGTGGTCGATTTCATGCAGGATGTCGTTCGGGAAATCGCGGGGGGCCTTGTCGATCTCGTCGATGAGCACCACGCTGCTGCGGGGTTGCAGCACTAATCCTTCGCGCAAGCGCGGGTGCGTCACGGCATCGGGCTTGGTCATGGCAATGGCTTTGCCGAGCGCCTGCAAGGTGATAAAATCGGCGGTATCGGCCACAGCCTGCCCGGCTTCGCGGCGGATATTGGCGCTTTGAAAATGTGCCAGTGCATCGTAGGTATAAAACAGGTCGCGGGCAGTCGAATTGGTTTTGGTGTTGAAAACTAAGGGTTTGTCGGCAAAACCGAGGTTGGTTTCCGTATTCTTTTTGGCTAATTCGTGCGCAAATTTCTGTGCGAAACGGGTTTTGCCTGTGCCCGGTTCGCCCATCAGCAGGAGCGGCTGGCGCAGTGCGTAGGCCACCTCGGCGGCATTTTGCAGGCCCTCATCCACGATATAACGCTCGGGATCGAATTCGGGGACGGGGTTGTGAAGTAAGTGTATGTTCATTTTCCTTGATTTATCTATAAAATGCGTCCATCAGTTTTTGCAGTTCCAGTTCTACATCTTCCATAAAATATTCACTGTCGGCAAAGCGCTGGGTCAGGATTTGTTTGCGCTGGTCGGCGGCGGGAAACAAGTGCATGTATTTCAATAACCAGATCGCTACATCTTTGCGCTGCACCATGCCCAGTTCCGGCAAATCCGTTACGTGGGTGCCCTTCTGAATGGCGGCCATCACCTCTTCGCGGACACCCGGATTCTGCTCTTCGTCGTAGTCGAATGCAAAAAAGAAAAGGATGGCCGGGCCGTCACTCCGCAATGTGCACTGGCAGAAAGTCTGGATAAACCAGTAAGCCGCTTCGGGCGTCAGGTTTTTATTCCAGGCCCAGTGGCTGATGTGGACGAACACGCAGAGGTAGTCGTTGGCCGTTAGTGCCCTGGTTTTTTCGCTGTTTTCGAGCAAAATACCTAAGTTCTGTTGCAGCAAGGGGCGATAATGGTCGGGAATCAGTCCGAATGCCGTAAACAGGTTGCGGACAAATCTTTCGCGCAATACCTGCGGATCGCGGCACTCGTCGATGGCAAACAATACCTGAACAGCATGGTGTTGGGGTTGGCGGGCATGGGTATCCTGGTCTGGAAGATATTTGCCTTCGAGTTCGTGCGCCACGCGGGCAAAAAAACTTTTATGCGCTTGTAGTTCGCCGCCGAAGAGGTAAAAAAAATGTTGACTTCCGGGGTGGATGCCCGCGCGGAGCCGTTCAAAAGCATCGGTCTGGTCCACACGGTCGCAGGTGTATACATGATAGCCGGGTATGAGTTGCTGCGGCAGCTCCCTTTTTTTGCGGTAATCCTCCTTCAGATCGGCTATGGTGATCCGGTCGATAATCCAGACCAATGCATTGCTTACATTGTTAAAATGGAGATTTTTTTCTCGAAAATCAATGACGCCGAGGTTGTTGGCGCGTTTGGAATCGCTGTGCCTGCTCTGAATGACAATGGTGTCGTTGTACAGTTCGCATTCATGCCTCAGGATGTCTTCCTTCAAACTGCGAAAGACTTCGTCATGTTGGCTCAGGCCGACAAGGTCTTTTAATTCACGTTGGAGCAGTTGGAGATCGAGCATACAAATGGGGAAAGCGGAGCACCTGGTTTTGCAAAATTCAAGGCGTAATAATACAACGAATTGTAACGACTTAGGCAGAGGCAGCAAAAATGTACCGGCTGCTTTATCTGCCGGAGACGCCGGGCGTAGCATCCGGCAGCTAAAGCAGCCGGTACACACTCCCGACCACCATCATCTTCGGGCATAATACATCCCCACGTTTTTCATCCGGTAAAAATTGGTATCGCTCACCCAGGGGTATTTGCGCCGAGTGAGCATGTGCAGTTTGGATTCTTCTATTTTTCCTTCTGATTCCTGCTGACACAGGAACGCACTTCCCGCGCCAGTTTGTCTAATTCATCGGCCTGCTCCTGCGTCAGTTGGGAGTGGCGCTTCATCATCCTTTCCTGGGTGGGTTGGTTGAACATTTCACCCCATTCCAGACAAATATCCAGGGCTTCGTTTGGCAGGTCGGACGCTTCAACTGTCCGGGATTCCGTAAATGTACGAATCACGCGGTTCACCATTTTTTGCCATTCTTTTTCCGGGGCCGGCGGTATTTTATCCGCTTCAACCGGGAAGGGAAAAAATTTGATAAAGCGGATGGAATGATACCATTTGCGGGGAAAACATACCTGCAACTCGTAAAATCCCGGATGCAGGTCCGACACATCCCATTTCAGTTGGGTATCGCTGTGTTTGTAATTCCGAAGTGCGTATTCCAGCACCATGCGCCCGCTTAAACGATCCAGCAGCACCATTTTTTCGGCCACTTCTTCAAAAGGCGGCAAGTCGATCAGCAACCCTTGTGACTGGATGGCTTCATTGGTTTCAATCGAGACGTTTTCTTCGCGCAAGCGGCCGCAGGGAGGTGTCGCCTCTTCCTTTTTGCCTTCATCGCCGTATTGCGTGGCGGCCGATGTAACCCGGCACGGGCCTTTCCGGATATCGTGTTCCTCGAATACATGCTCCGGGCAAGGTTTGGTATCGCTCACCGCCAGGTTGACGGCAAATCCGCGACCGCCATCGGGCAGGTGATACACCTGATTGCCGTTAAAATTCTACTTTTCGCGCAGGCGTTCGTCGTCGGGCCAATTGGCCGGCTCGGTGTTTTCCGCCAGGTCGAAAACGGTGCCCGCCGGGTGTTTGTAAAAGGGGACTTTGAGGATGATGCGGGTTGTTTTCATCTTGAAATAAAACTGTTCGGTTCGTTTGCAACGCGAAGTAAGCGTTTTTCTGAAAATAGCAGGCTATCAACACCCTATTGATCCGTGTTATTGGCCTCGCAATCCCTTACTAAAAAAAATAGCATTGGCAAGAAAATTGTGTTAATTTTGCGTTAAGTTTATTTGGCAATTTAACATATTCCTAAAATCGATACTATGAAAACCGCTACCCTTGTCATTTTTCTGTGTGCCTGCATAGTTTTTCCCAAAATTTCATTCTCCCAACCCTTTGCAAGAAATGACACGCTTTGTATCATGCTGGGCGACAATTTCAGCTACAACGTCAAAGACAATGATTTGCCGCCCAACTCGCTTATTCCTGTTTTTTTGAGTCCGACAGCGGATACTTCCTGCATTCGTTTGTCGCCCGGAGGAGAGCTGTCCATTTTGCCAGGTGCGGACGCAAGTTGCTGCGGGCTACACGTTTTGAAATATCGTTACGGAGACTGCCAGCCTCAGCCTGGAATAGAATGTGAAGCTGTCCTATTTTTCACGATAAAATGCCCCAAACCGGATTGTTCTTTAGTCAATCTCGAAGATTTCGAGATGGGATCGATGGAACCCGACGGTGGGGCAGGAACACCGCAGTGTGCGCTCGCCTGCGAAAACTCGACTGCTACTTATTATGTACCGTTCAATCCCTTGAGTACCTATAACTGGCAGGTCACGGGCGATATTTCTACGGTTGCAGGTGCCAATGCAGCGGAAATCATTGTGACCTGGGGCCCGTCGGGAGCCGGCTCTATCATCCTGACGACGACCAATCCGAACGAAGTGATAACAATCTGCGTAGAAATACTTGAAGGCCCTACAGCCAGTTTTGAAGTTTCGGATTCGACCGTTTGCTGCGGCAATTCAGTTAATTTTACGAATACTTCAGCGGGCGCGGATGGATGGTTTTGGGATTTTGGCGATGGCGCCACTTCCAACATGTTCTCGCCCATGCACCAGTTCGATGCGCCGGGCACTTACACGGTGTGTCTGTACGTCACCAAAAACAATTTTGACGCAATGGGCAATCCGCTCTGTTGCTGTTCCGATTCGGTCTGTTTGGATATTGTTGTAGATTCACTAAAAGGGCCGCAAATCTACTGCGTATCAACCCTTTGCGCTTTTGACAGCTCGATGTACTGGACCAACGCCACCAATTGCACTTCGTATGTCTGGACCGTGCTGGATGCCAACGGAGCGCCTGTCGTTTTTAATGGCCAGAATACCGCCTCCATCTCCGTCAACTGGGGAGATGGTCCGCAAGGAACAGTATCGCTGGCCGTCATGGGTTGCGACAGCACTTACTGCGACGACCCGACCACGGTCATCGTCCCCATCATTCCTTCCACGGTACTAATCAACGGCCCGATGGTGGTTTGCCAGAATGCCACCGCCACCTACACCGTGCCGAAATGGATCAGTACCTATTACGACTGGCAGGTGACAGGGGGCGTAATCTTGTCCGGTCAGGGTACCAATACCGTGACGATTCAGTGGGGTCCGGGACCGACCCCTGGAACCATTACCCTGAATTATTCCAGCGATTTTTTGAGTGGTTTGAAAGATCAAGACCCGCTTGATTGCATGGGTTCGGCTAATTTGACGGTCAATATCAAACCCCAATTTGACATCAGCGGGCCGTTTATAGCCTGCCTGAAAACCACGTCGACCTTTAACGCCATCCCGGTTGATAACTACACCTGGACGATAACGCCCTCCGTGTCTTTCACCGGGCAGAACAGCAGTTCCATCACTGCTAACTGGAATACCGTGCCGGGGGCTTATGTGGTCACGGCAGTACCGAACAATTCGGCCGCGTATTGTAACGGTACCGCTACTACAGTCATTCAGGTAATTGAATTACTGCCTGCAAACTCCATTGACGGACCGGTGCAAATTTGCCCGGGAGAAACGTACACCTATTATGGACAGACCGCCCAGACCGGGGTGGGATTTAACTGGACGGTCACCGGCGGAACGCCAAGTTCTTACACTGGCAACCCGATTACCGTCACCTGGAACGCTACCGGACCTTACGGACTTTCTTTGGAGCTGTTCCAGACCAGTTCGCCGTTTTGCAGCTCCGTTCCCCTTCAACTCACCGTATTACCCAAAGTAATCAATGGCCCGCTGGCCATCAGCGGTCCACTCACAGCCTGTATCAATGGCTCGCAGAATTATTCCGCCGGACCGGCGCAGCATCCTGACGCTACTTATACCTGGACCATTACGCCTGCTACAGTGGGTAGCGTAGTAGTAGGTCAGGGCACGCCGAATACCACGGTGCAGTGGAACAATGATCCAGACCCCGCTGCAATACTGACCCTGGTTGTAAAACTGTGCAACAGTAGTTTGAGCACCTCGATATCCGTAAACGTCGGAAGCGCGCTACCGCCGACGATCACGCAAACAGGGACGCTTTGTCCCGGTGTGCCTGCTATGCTGAGTGTGAGTCCCAGTTATGCAAACTATGCCTGGACGCCAGGCCCCACTGGTCCCGGCTTTCAAACCATTACCATCACTACCGGCGGCACTTACTCGGTGGTCGTTACCGATAATTTCGGCTGTACCGCTACGGGTTCTTTCCAGGCTATTGCCCTGGCAGGACCAGTGGCGGACATTTCTACCGGCGACCCGACTGGATTGTGTATTAATCCGCCGAACAGCAATACGGTGACCATTTATGCACAAACCGGCCCGAATTATAGTTTCATGTGGTATTGCAATGGCAACTTTCAGAACCTCCTTCCTGCAAACCAGGGCTTCTTAGTTCATACGAACAGCAATATACCGGGTACTTTCAATTATCAGGTCGTCGTAAAAGACCTCATTACCGGTTGCCTGGATACATCCAACACCATCGTTGTGACGCAGGTGACTTGCCCAGGTATGGGAGAGGGCTGCCAAGCGGGTCCTTACTCGCTCACATTTACGGCAGCGAATCAGATGCCCAATTGCAACATCGTGAACTTTACGATCACCAGCCAAACCAATGTGACCCTTACCGGCTGGAATTTCGGCGATCCGGGGAACAATGTGAACAGCGGTACCCTTGGAGCCGCCAGTCATACGTACACCAAAGCTGGCTGTTTCTTAGTCACGCTCAGCGGCACGGTACCGGAAGCGGCCCCGGGAACCGGGACTTGTGCGGTGTCGGCGACGCAAAGTGTCTGCGTCCCGCTGGTCGCCAACTTTGATTTTACAGTAAATTGCCTGAAAGTGACTTTCAATAATTTGAGCACTTTGTTGCCGGGCACAGGACCCCTAACCTGGGTATGGGACTTTGACGACCCGTTCGATCTTGTCAATTCTACCCTGGAACATCCGATGCACACGTACACGGTGGGCGGCACATATATGGTTAGTCTGACCGCCACCAACCCTGCAGGTTGCGTATCCACTATTGTGATTCCAGTAGTGGTTGCCGCCCCGCCCAGTGCCAGCATTTCCGTAGATATGAATCCTTGTGTCGACGAGTCGGTGCAATTTATGGGAATTGGTACGGGTATCACCAGTTGGTTTTGGGATTTCGGCGACGGCGCCACCAACGCCCTTCAAAACCCGTTTCACGCTTATACTACTGCCGGCACCTACACCGTGACCCTGGTTGTAAAGGATGCTCAAGGTTGTTCGAGTACCGCGACGGTGACTGTAACTGTCCACCCGCCCCCTCCACCGGCCAACATTACTTTCTCGCCCAGTCTGACGATCTGCGCAGGGGGGGCAGTGACCTTGACGGCGCCGGCAGGCCCTTACACCTGGCTTTGGTCAGCATCGGGGGGCAATGCGACGACCCAGGTTATTACGGTGACGACAGCAGGGACTTATTCCGTCACGATCACGGATGCCAATGGTTGCACCATGGTGCCCGATTCCGTGACCGTGGTGGTCAACCCTTTGCCGTTGGCGATCATCTCCGGCAATCGGTTTATTTGTGATGCAGGTTGTACAACGTTGAGTGTCGCAGGCGGCTTTAATTATTCTTACGTATGGATGGATAATACCAATACGCCGTTGGTCCCGGCAGAAATTTCCCAGACCCTGACAGTCTGCGCCGGAAATCTGTTGCCGGGTGGTTATGCTGTCATGGTAACCGATCCCAATGGTTGTTCGGCTGTTTCTTCCGTTGTGGTCGTTTCGCTTGCCGTGTCACCCTCTTTCACAGTAACAGTAATGCCCGACTCCTGCGAAGGCACACCGGCGATACTGACAGTGGTTCCTGTGCAACCCAATGTTGTATATGCCTGGAGTAATGGCGGCACCGGCCCAACCATTACCGTCCTTCAGGCTGGCGTCTACAATGTGGTCGGTACCGACACGATTACCGGCTGTAAAGGGTATGGTTCGCAAACCATTCACCCACTGCCCGATCTCTGCATCGTACCGGTGGGTTGCTATAAAAGCTGCGACCCCGACACGATTTGTGGGCCGGGAGGTCTGGCCGCTTACCAGTGGAACCTGAACGGCATACCCATAACGGGCGCCAACGACTCCTGCCTGATTGTCACGCAAAGTGGAACCTACACGCTGACCGGAACCACCGAGTTTGGTTGTGAACTCACCTCGGATTCCTTGATATTGATGTTGATGGATTGTGGTTGCGACCAGTTAAACGTTTCGGCAGAACCTTCGCTCGAAGACAGTTGCTGCTGGGTGCTGAGCTACGACAATCAGTATGGGGATTTGTACGGCGTAGTGATCCATAGCGATGATGCCGGCTTGATTTTTAGCAATATTGAAAATTCTTTGCAGGTGTTCTCTATTGGAACAAATACCATCAGCCTGGTTAATAACCAGAATGGAATGCCTTTACCGATGGGAGTGTTGAAAGATTTCCTGACTATTTGTTTGACGGATGTGCTCAACTCCCCGCAACAGATCATCATCGACTGGTACGATTTTGAATACGATATTGTCTGTTCGGATACTTTGGAATTCGATTGCCCGGTAGAGCCGGATTGTCTCTACCTGTTAGCAGATTCTATTTTCTGTGTCGGAGAAAGGGTGGTTTATACCATGACTGTTTGCAATCCGGTGGACAATGATTTTGAGGTGGGATATATTGTTTGTGTACCTACCTCGCCGATCAATGTGGTCATAACACCGTCAAATATTATTGTAACGCCACCAATGGTACCGGGCGAGTGTCGGGATTTCACGTTTGTTCTGACCGGGCCAGGTCTGGAAGGCGATACATTCTGCTTCAGTCTGACTGCCCACGATGCTGTCCCGGGTATTATAGATACCACGGAGTGCTGTATGCTGGATACGACTTATTGTATTCCGATTCCCGACTGTATGCCTTGCGACGATGTCGGCGTTGGGCCTATTGATGCTGCCGCGAATCCGGACGAGGGCTATTGCTGCTTCAATATTCCATTGTTCAACAACTACGCCGCCAATTTCTTCGATGGCATCAATTTATGCCTGCTGCAACCTGGTACGATGACGATCAATAATCCGTTTGGTTCGGGTTGGAGTACCAGCAGTTATACGCCGACCATGATCGAACTGGATGCCATACCGCCGCTCGGCAATTTCTTGCCGCTGGGTGTGTTTAATTTGCCAAGGATTTGTATCAAAAGAGGCTCAGACCCAATACAGTTGCTGGAAATTAAGTGGATGAATGGGGACAGTCTTCTCTGCCGGGATACGATCGAGTTCTTCTGTGAGCCGGATTGCGGGTATATACAGGATGATACCGTCCTCTGCAATGACGATGGCTCCTGGAACTATAGCGGTTTAATTGTGAATACCTCGGGCTTCACAATGGGAGAAGCGCACGTTGTCTTTACCTCGCCGCCGGGTTTGACCAACCAAATATTTACATTCCCCGGCGGTCTACCGTCCGGCAGTTCATTCGCGTTCATCCTGACGCTTGCTGCTCCAGCCGTAGCAGGGGATACCGTCTGTTTCACCGTTGCATTGCATGAGTTGCAGGACTCGCTACACATCAATTGTTGTAATTTCTATGACTGTATTGTATTGCCGGAATGCCCGGTGCGGTGCGTTTGTGATCCCGATTTCGAAGTATTGAGCATACAGGGAATAAACTGCACCATCTTGCCCACGCCGCCCAGTACTGCGGTTTTCTCTCCAGGCGCAATTTTGGCAGATTGCGACCTGGTCGTTTGGCACTGGAGCAACACTCCGCTGACAGACACGACCTACGGCAACGCCTCGATCACGCATACCTTTGCGGGTTTTGGAACCTTCAAAGCCTGTATGGAAGTGCGGCGAATCGACTTGGTGAACCTCGTAGAATGCAAATATTTCATCTGCAAAGAGATAGAATTTTTGCCCGACCTTCAGATTCCGATTAAGTTGCACATTTATCCGAATCCATCTGGCGGCAGATTCAACCTAACAGTAGACAGACCCTGGAAAGCATCTGTGCAATTAAGCATAGTGAATCTTTTTGGTCAGCAGGTCAAACAATGGAATGTATGGGATGCCGCCGGGACCAATCAAATCCCGATAGAAATCCCCGAGCCGGATAAAGGCGTTTATCTGCTGGAAATTCGAAGTGAAGGGAAACGATGGGTGAAAAAAGTGGTGATTCAATAGGGTGAATGAGTTATGAGTTATGAGTTATTGGAGTTTCAGGCTGGAATGGGAAAGTAAAGGACACATCATTTCCCATTCCAGCCTGAAACTCCAATAACTCATATCTCATAACTCATCAACCCTTGTGGCCTGCGCGTTTAACTCAAAACAACCCCACCACTTTACCCTCCGCATCCACATCAATTTTCTCCGCTGACGGCACTTTCGGCAGTCCCGGCATGGTCATAATATCGCCACAAACCATCACGATAAACTCGGCGCCTGCTGCCAGCCGCACTTCACGGATATGCACCGTGTGGCCCGAAGGCGCGCCCAGCGATTTTGGATCAGTGGAAAAGGAGTACTGCGTTTTGGCGACACACACCGGGTACAGCCCGTACGTTTCCTGCCATTTTTTGATCTGTTTGCGCACATCTGCGTCGGCGCTGATGTCGGCAGCGCCGTAAACCCGGGTGGCGATGGTTTTCATTTTTTCCCACAAGGGCATATCATCGTCGTACAAAAAATGAAAGTCCGCCGGTTCATTTTTGGTCATGTCGACTACTGCCCGGGCAAGGTCTTCGGCACCTTTACCACCTTCGCTCCAGTGCCTGGAAACGACAACCGGTACGTCATAGGGCGCCAGTTTTTGCTGCAACAAGTTGATTTCCGCTTCCGTATCGAAGCTGAAATGATTGATTGCTACCACACAGGGCAGACCGTAATGCTGCCGGATATTGTGGAGGTGGCGTTCCAGGTTGATAAAACCGCGCTCCAGCGCTTTCAGGTTTTCCTGGTTGAGTTCTTTCAGATCGACGCCGCCGTGGTATTTCAAGGCCCGCAGGGTAGCCACCAGCACGATGGCATCCGGGCGTAATCCGGCTTTCCGACATTTGATGTCGATAAATTTTTCCGCCCCGAGATCTGCACCGAAACCGGCTTCCGTGATGACATAGTCGGCTAATTTGAGCGCGTTTTTGGTAGCGATCACAGAATTGCAGCCGTGGGCGATATTGGCAAACGGCCCGCCATGGATAAAAGCGGGCGTGTGTTCCAGGGTTTGAACCAAGTTGGGTTTGATCGCATTTTTCAACAGCACCGTCATCGCGCCGTGGGCGTGCAGGTCGCGGGCGGTTACGGGCTTGCGGTCGTGGGTGTAGCCGATGACAATATTGCCCAGCCGTTCTTTCAGGTCGTTCAGGGAAGTGGCTAAACAAAAAATCGCCATCACTTCGGAAGCCACAACAATATCGAAACCCGATTCACGCGGGTAGCCGTTGGACTTGCCGCCGAGTCCGATCACCGTTTCGCGCAGGGCGCGGTCGTTCATGTCGAGCACGCGTTTCCAGGTCACCCTGCGCACATCGATGCCGAGCGTATTTCCCTGGTGGATATGGTTGTCAATGAGTGCGGCTAACAGGTTGTTTGCCAGGGCAATCGCGCTGAAATCGCCGGTAAAATGCAGGTTAATGTCCTCCATGGGGATTACCTGGGCGTAGCCGCCGCCTGCTGCGCCGCCTTTCATGCCGAATACGGGGCCGAGGCTGGGTTCGCGC
>Ga0163153_10006962_pt1 | contig 12420 bp, 7 predicted proteins | sample OliLakLV19MP6IB1_FD_148629 | JGI IMG/M metagenome (GOLD analysis project Ga0163153, IMG submission 148629) | Freshwater microbial mat bacterial communities from Lake Vanda, McMurdo Dry Valleys, Antarctica - Oligotrophic Lake LV.19.MP6.IB-1 | ecosystem: Environmental > Aquatic > Freshwater > Lake... | reverse complement strand
GATAAAAAGCGAGGCCGAGGCATATTCCCACCATAGCTGAAGAAAGAACATGGACAAGGCTGGCTCCTAAGAAGCGTAGATTGCCTGTGAGAAATGAACCGAGAATGTCTCCAGTGTGAAGAGGGTCGATAAGAAAGAGTGTATTTTCAAGAGAAACAAAGCCGAGAGCGACAATGATCATATACATGAGAGCATCGACCGGCTCATCATCTGCAGCAGCGTGTATACCCACAATCCATGCGGCTGCAAATTTGAGCAATTCCTCGATTCCTGCCCACGAGACAAAGAGCACGTTTTGACTCAGTGTTCCGAACGTGTCATAGATGAGGCGTTGGAGCGGAAGTACCACAAAGACTATTGCTTGTCCTGCAAAAAAAGAAAGTGTAATGAGGCGCAAGGGCTCTGGGTGGGTATCTTCTTTTAGCCAGAACCAGAGCCAAATCAAAGCAGGGATAATGCCGAGAAACGGAGCTGTTAGGTATGGGTTTTGGGTAAAGAACGTTGTGAAGTGTGTGAAAAACATACTCTGCATTATGCTTACTAATTATTTTTGGAAGGCCATTGCTCTACCATAAGCAGTTGCTTGTTATTTAGTATACCCCAGAGTTCTTCCGTGATGAAAGGCATAAATGGATGAAGTGCCTTGAGACTTGTTTCGAGGATAGTGTAGAGCATCCACGTACGAGAAGCTTTTTCTTCCTGGGTTCCATTATTGAGTATTACTTTACTTTCTTCAATAATCTCCGATGCAAAGCGCCCCCATACATAGTGGTAGAGTTTTTCCGCTGCAATATAGAACTTATATCCTTCCATCTCTTTTGTTATATCCTCAATCCTCTCAAGGAGTTCAGCTTTCAACTTTAGATCTGTATCTATTAAGACTGGTAATGCAGAGGGCTTTGGTCCTGCTACTGTCGTTATAAAGCGAGTAATGTTCCAAATCTTGTTAGCAAAGTGCTTATAGGCTTTGATCTTGTCCTCTGATAATGCAAGGGAAGTTCCCGGAGTGTTTCCAATGATCAAAGCCATTCGGAGCGCATCTGTGCCAAATTTTTCTGTGAGAGTAAGTGGATTTACTACATTACCTTTTGACTTCGACATCTTTTTTCCTTGAGCATCATTTACCAACCCATGAAGGTATACGGTATGGAATGGCGCCTTGCGAGCCAAATACAATCCGAAAATAACCATTCGAGGTACCCATTTGAATATCAGGTCGCTTCCCGTTTCCATCACATCAGTTGGGTAGAATGTTTTGAAGTCATTGTCATTTGGATAGCCAAGTGAAAGAAGTGGCCATTGACCGGAAGAAAACCATGTATCAAATGTATCCGTATCTTGGAAGAAGTCATCACCTGGCTTTGAAACTGAAGCTACAACTTCTTCATTTTTTTCACCTTTATTCTTAAACCATGCAGGTATCTGTATTCCCCAGACGATCTGCCGAGAGATATTCCAGTCGATTGTGTTTTCCATCCAGTAACGAAAAATTTTCTCGTAGTTATCGGGGATGAAAGTTACCTCTTTTTTATCGATAGAATCGAGAGCCATCTCTGCAAGTGGCTTCATTTTTACAAACCATTGTTCTTTAATCTGGGGTTCTATTATGGTGCTACATTTATAGCAACGTTTTACTACGTTTGCATATTCAAAATCAGTTTTTACGAGCAAGCCTTTTTCTGCCAGTTTTTCCACAATCTTTGGACGAGCATCTTTAATGCTGATTCCTGTAAATTCACCTGCAATCGGAAGGAGCTTCCCGCGCCAGTCAATCACTTGTTCGATGTCCAGATTGTGTCTACCTGCGATTTCGTAGTCTACTTGTGAGTGGGAGGGAGTGATAGTCATGACACCAGTCCCAAATTCCATATCAACGGATTCATCTTTTATAATTGTGGCAGTAATAGTTCCATTAATCCATTCGAGTTCAAATGTATCTCCATGAGCGTACTGTGCATACCGAGAATCATTAGGATGCATTACTACATATTTGTCTCCAAATTTTGTTTCAGGACGTACTGTACCAATTGTGAATGGTCCATATTTGAAATAATAAAAAGGAGTTTTTTCCTCCATACTTTCAGTTTCTACATCAGACAGTGAAGTTTGGTGTTTTGAGCACCAGTTCACTGTACGCTTTCCTCTATATACCAAACCATCTTCATACATCTTTACAAAAGTTTTTTGAACCTGTGTCACAACATCTGGATCAAGCGTGAATTTTTCTCGAGACCAATCACAGGAAGCACCGATTGAGCGTACCTGGTCTTCCATGACTGCTTTGTTCATAATCGTGAAATCGTAAATCTCTTTGTAGAGATCTTTTGGGTCCATTCCAAATCGTGAGCGGCCTTCTTTTTCTAGTTTCTTTTCATACACTACCTGAGTCTCAAAACCTGCATGGTCAGCACCAGGAACCCATAATGTCTTATATCCAGACATTCTCTTATAGCGCGTCATGATGTCTTGCAGTGTTATGAAAAGGGAATGCCCAGCATGTAGCGAGCCATTTGCATTTGGAGGAGGCATGATGATTGTAAAAGATTTGGCATCTGGTTTGGTAATTCCATTCTTAATACAAACATCAGGATTAAAAAATCCGGATTCTTCCCAGAGGGTATAGATCCGATTTTCAACCTCCTGCGGATCATAAGGCAACAGTAATTTCTCGTTCATATATAAAGAATATCATAAAAATACTCTGATTTACAGCCCTCGGGACAAGAGTAATGGGTGAAAACAGAGTGAGCTTTAGTGGAAATATATGAGACATGTCCTTTATATACACCATAAATGTCTTTTATATATAAATCACATAAAACACAAGCAATGAAAGACTAAAAAACATTATCTAAGACATATTTTTGCATGTAAAGGACATATTCATAAATATGGCTAAGACAAAGGTGATTTGACGTTCTTGCCTTTTTAATGTCCTATTGACATATTTGCGTAAAGTTTGTAGGCTGTTTTAATCATTTATTAATCAGATTTTATCAACAGGGTTGTTGTAGACGAAAAATTTATTAAAAAAACATATGCAAAATGTACGTAAAATTCAAATTTCAATTTCGGTTCTCATGCTCGCATTTGCGCTTGCGTTCTTCTCATCTACTTTGACTGCTTTCGCACAAGTGGCGGACCATACCGGCACTCTTCGGATATGTTCTGTACTGACGAATACAACAACTGCTGTACTTGCATCTACTGACAGTACAGTACCTGAAGGTACCTTCTCTCTTTCAATCGCAACAACAACGAGTTTTTCTTCTCCAGTAGCAACTCACACCTTTAATGCACAAGCTTTTGCACACAATACAACAGTGGATGGTGTACCGATGCATTGTACTCTCGCAGTGACTGTACCTTTTGGACAGTACTACTATAACGATGTGGCAATGGGTAGTGCATGGTCTCCTTCAAAGTTTTTTGATAGCGCGAGTGATTTTTCACTCAATACTGCTTCTGTGTATACAAATGGACTCTTTACAATAGACCCATCAGATGATGTACTCATTAACACTAGTTCAGATGGTATGGTTGTTGTAAATGAAACTCAGCCTAACCGAACAGTAATCGTAGTCACGTCATATGAGACATCTCAAGGACATCTCACCACTCCTCCAATTAATGCATTCTGTGCAAATGGATCTTCTCTTACATATCCAGAATTTGTACATGCTCGTACTGTAGGAAGAGTTACATATGCTTTGGCAACTGATGTTGTAACAAACAAAGCGACTGTAGAAGTTCAAAACACGACTGGATGTACGATACCCATGAGCCTCTCCGTGTACAAAATGTTTGACGGATCTCACCTTTCAACACAGGAATATTTTTCTGGAACGCCCGAAATTCTAGCGACATCTACAACAACATTCTCGACTAAAATTCCGACATGTTTAGCTCAAGTGGATTTCTGGTATGGCACAGCACCAACAGTGCTTGTTGATAATTATAATTACGGCGATTTACCGCTTCCAGTCGTGCTTACATGGGCTCTTCCTCGAATGACCGGTGTTGGAGCAGGAGGTATTATCGAAGGTCCATATTGTTCACACGCAGCCAACACAGCTCCAATAATTACTTTGGTAGGCATCAACCCAACAATACTTACAGTTGGTACTGCATACACTGAACCAGGTGCAACTGCACACGACCTTGAGGATGGAAATATTACAAGCAGAATCGTGATTACCGGCACTGTAAATACGCTAATTCCAGGTAGTTACACACTTACATACACAGTTACTGACTCAGGTGGTCTATCTGCTTCGACAACTCGAACAGTCATCGTGCTTCCTATTGCATCATGTGTGGCAAATACGAATATGATCTCAAATGGAGGATTTGAATCTCCAGTTATAAACCATCCACTCAAGTGGGGAAGTATCATACTCTCAAACATAGAACTTTTCTGGACTTCACACGACACAGTTGTGTATCCATATGTTGAACTTCAGGCTGGATATACAGAAGGGAATGTACAGTGGCTCCCTCATGGTGGCATTCAATATGCTGAAATCGATGGTGGAACAAACCATGATGTATCACAAGTACTCTCGACTATTCCAGGACATTCATATACCCTTTCATATTGGGCAAGCCCTCGACCAAACCAGTCCACCACTACGAATGTAATGAACATTTCATTCAATGGTCAGCTTATGGACACATATATCGGTGCAGGTTCTGTGATGACAGACTGGTCAAAACGTTCATATACATTTGTCGCAACAACTACGACAACTCGAATTTCATTTACACAAGGACAGAATGTTCATATAGGGGAGGGTGTATTTCTTGATGATGTGTCAGTTATCTGTATTTCAGCTCCTGTTCAAAACACTGCGCCAATAATCACACTTGTGGGTAATAACCCAACACAAGTAACAACTGGAACCACATACACTGAAGCAGGTGCGACAGCACACGACCTTGAGGATGGAAATATTACAAGCAGAATCGTGATTACCGGCACTGTAAATACGCTAATTCCAGGTACTTACACACTTACCTACACTGTGACAGACAGCGGCGGACTTTCTGCTTCGACTACAAGACAGGTTTTTGTATTGAATCCAATTGCAAATGCATGTGTATTCGTATCTGATATTTCAACAACAGTAGTTAATGGAGGTAATGCGGTTCTTACATATAATGAGAATCCAGGATGGATAGCCTCTATCTCAGGCGCTTCATGGATCTGGTCTACCTATAAAGTAATTGATCCATCTGCTACTACGACAACAATCTTTAAAAAGACATTCCATGCCACTTCTACTCCTGTATCTGCAGTGCTCAAGATAACAGCTGACAATACGTATATTGTTAAAGCGAATGGCACGACAATAGCTTCCAATCTTACAGAGTTTAATTATCAGGTTGTCGCTACCTATGACATATCTTCTGCAATCGTATCTGGTATAAACACAGTCACATTCGAAGTATCGAACATGGCGCGTCCAGGCACCACGCCAGAAGTAAATCCAGCAGGGCTTCTCTACCGAATCGAACTTTCTGGTTGTGAATCTGCTACACCAGTCAACACTCCTCCTACAATTACACTTGTGGGTAGCAACCCAGCAGCAATGACTGTGGGACACACCTGGTTAGAACCAGGTGCAACTGCACACGACCTTGAGGATGGAAATATTACGAACAAGATTATAATCACTGGAACAGTAAATATAAACGTAGTAGGAACATACTCACTCGTTTACACTGTGACTGATTCGGGAGGACTTTCTGCCTCGACAACACGACAGGTGATTGTTTCTTCTGCAGGTGGCGGTGGCGGAGCAACTACAGGTTCTATTACATTTTGTTCTATCTATGCAAACAAGGATAATGTAGTGGCTACATCTGCAACAGGATTTCCAGCAGGAACATTCTCTATCAAGCTTGCAAGTACGACTAATATTGTAAATTCTACAATTCAAGCAAAAACATGGACAGCAATAGCCTTTGCTCCAAATCGAAAGATTATTTCTACAACGAATGATGCTGACTGTGTTACATATGACAACCTTCCATTTGCTACGTACTACTATTCAGAACTTGGTGTCAGTGGTACAGGATGGATTGTGTCTACAACAAGTCCAAAATATAATGACCAGCTCACTACTCCAGTAAACAATGTATTTGACTTCTTCGCATACAGTGGAGAGCTCTTCAATGCAACATCGACTGATGATGTATCTCGAAATGTAAACGCTGATGGACAGATCGTGGTGTCTGCCGATCGACGTGAACACACACTCGTATTACTTACTAAATATGAACCAGTTGTTACTCCTCCAGTATGTACCGTAAACTGTGGAGGTGGTGGAGGCGGAACTCCAGTATGTACATCAAACTGTGGTGGCGGAGGTGGAGGTGGTGGAAACGGACCGATTGTATCTTCTCTCGCGATTACAAATGAAAAGGTGGTAGAGATCACTCCAGGTGTCGCTCTTGTAACATGGAATACAAATCTTCCTGCAACAAAAGAAGTTGGATACGGAAATATGTCACAATCAGCCTCGTTTATTGTGAGTCCGTTTGGATACACCAATGCGACTGCACGAGTTTCAAGTCCACTTCAGACAATCCACTCATATACGATTGCAATCGAACATGGTAAGACTTATTATTTCCGACCAGTATCAACAGATGGGAAGACAACTGTTGCAGGTATCGAACTTGTGCTTAATCCAGGAACAGGTGGTGGAACAGGTGAAACTCCAACTTCATGTTATTACCTTTTTGATTGGCTGAAGAAGGGATGGAACAATAACCCAGTAGAAGTAAAGAAACTTCAGGTATTTCTCCGAGATCTCGAAGGATATCCAGTACAAGTGACAGGTATCTATGATGATCAAACGATCACTTCACTCAATGCATTCCAGATGAGATATAAAAGTGATGTGCTTACTCCATGGGGACACACTGCACCAACATCATTTACCTACATTACAACAAAGAAAAAAGTAAATGAGATCTATTGTAAAATGGCTTTCCCTGTATCTGCACGGGAACAAGTCGAGATTGATGCATTCCGTACATTCCTTCTTGGGCTACAAAATGCAGGTGTGACCATCGACGCTCCAACACAAGAGCAGTTGAAACAACCACCGTTTATTGACACGTCTGAAGTGGGTGTGCTTCCAGGACTTTCTACTTCGACACCAGGAACACAAGGAACTTTGGCAGGAGCTGAAGCAAACAGCACATCAACAGTTGCAGGACGGCTCACTGCAAGTGTGATTGAGTCAAGTAAGAAATTTGGAAATTTTATGGCAGTACTCTTTACTTGGCCATGGGATTGGGCAAAAGGCTGGTTTGGTGGCAATGATGATCTTGAATGTGCACCAACATCTGTCTTCTCAAATTGGTTTAACTGGATTTTAGCAATTATAATTTTGACAATGACTTATCTTTGGTATCGTGAACGTCAAGATAATAAAAAAGCAGCCAAGTTAAACGAAGAACTCGAACTTCTGAATAAGTAATAGGACAAATAAGTCTTATAGGACATATAGGAAAAGAAAAAACCCAAGAGCTACAAGAGCTCGAAGGGTTTTTTCTTTTTGTACTTCCGCAAAGTAGTATAGCTTAAATTTAATGTAATTCAAATGAATATCTGTGGAAAAGTGATTCTAAAAACTCATGTTTCCTTGTGCCTTTATCTTTTCTGAAACATTTTCTGGATGGAGCAAGTACTCAATGTATCCGGCAGAGGCAATCATGAGCGCATTGTCGGTCGCCATATTTTTTGTCGGTATACGCAGGGTGATATCGGGAAATTTTTCTTGGATTAAGGCAGTAAACGACTGACGGATGTGTGTGTTTGCTACGACTCCTCCGGCAATAATCAGCGTACGAGCACCATGCTCCTCGAGTGCTCTTCCTGTTTTTGAAAGAAGAACGTCAGTGACTGAGTTTTCAAATTCTCTGCATAGGTCGTATACTTCGTCCTCCGTCATTTTATCTGTTTGTTTTTTATGATCACGGAGTGTGTAGAGTACCGAAGTTTTGAGACCTGAAAAAGAGAAATCGAAGTCATTCGAGTGGATCATCGGGCGAGGGAGGGTGAAGATTTGAGGTAGATTTTTTTCGCGTGCTCTGTGCGCCTGCTTTGAAACCTCTGGTCCTCCAGGGTAGGGAAGGGAAAGCATCCGTGCGACTTTGTCGAACGCTTCGCCAACAGCATCATCTCTAGTCTGACCGATTTTTTTGTACCTTCCCCAGTTTTGTATTTCTACGAGTTCTGTATGTCCGCCAGAAATCAACAGTGCCAAAGCAGGAAATTGCACAGGGGTAGAGATATGAGATATGAGATGAGAGACTTGATTGGCACTTTCAACTTTCAACTTTCTACTTTTAACTTCATCACCTCCGTCAAGTAAGACGGAGGTGATGTGCCCTTCCATGTGGTTTATAGGTAGCACAGGTATGCCCCACACGAGCCCGAGGGCTTCTGCGAAGGAAATACCCACCCAGAGTGCAGGCTCGAGTCCTGGGCCGGATGTGACTGCTATGAGGTCAATTGAGGGCCGTTTGATGCTAGAGATAAGCTCTTTAAAGGTCTCAAATAAGCCCTGTTCTTTAGAAAGAATTCCCTCTATCTTTTTCCACACAGATGAGTCATGTGAACCTGCAGAATCAGAGCCTTCCTTTCGGCTATTTTCCCATAATTGCCCTTCCTGGAGGGCTTTTTGGAGCAGTGGGGGCAAGTTACGGCCGTGTTCTCGCTTGGCAAGATTTGGATACACACCACCATAGGGGGCATGCAAAGCCACTTGTGAAAAGAGGCCATTTCCGAGTACAGAAAAAGAAGGGGACTCGAGTCCACCTGTTGCTTCTACTACGCAGACTGCAGTCTCGTCGCAGCTTGTTTCGATGCCAAGAATGATCATATAAAAACAGATTGCTTTCTAGTGACCCTACGCGGAGTCGAACCGCGCTTACAGCATTGAAAACGCCGTGTCCTAACCGATAGACGATAGGGCCATACGGCAATAATATAACACTCTTATGCGATAATTGCAAAAAATATTTTACCTTTTAAAATTGCGAAATTGAACAAAAATTGATAGATTAAAAGAGTAAACATTGCGCGGTTAGCTCATTTGGTAGAGCGACCCCTTGACGTGGGGTAGGCGACAGGTTCGAATCCTGTATCGCGCACAGATATAAAAAAGACTGGAGTAATCTAGTCTTTTTCTGTGTTTGTGAAGTCGCAATCATATTTTTCAGTAAAAATAGACGAGACGAGGTCAGCAAGTACTCAGTAATCATTTATGTTTTTTGCGAATACTTGAAGTAAAAAATTTAGTAACTTGTGATCACAACGCAAATTTTTAAATTAGGCACAGAGTAACCCTAGCCATAATTTTTTCATAAAAAATCAATTTCCTTGCTATACTATTTTGATGAATCTTTTCATGAATCAAAAAATTATTCTCATCCTCGGAATAATTCTGGTCATTTCTGGATTTTTCTTTTTTAAACCTTCATCAAAAATCACCAACTATCCCTCAAACGGCGACTCCATCGTCGCATTTGGCGACAGCTTGATTGAAGGTGTTGGTGCAACAGCGGGAAATGACTTAGTCTCACAACTTTCAAAAAAAATAGGGGAGCCGATTGTGAACTTGGGTATTGCAGGAAACACAACAGAACAAGGGCTTGCTCGTGTGGACCGTATTAAAGAATTTAAGCCGAAAGTCGTCCTTGTGCTTCTTGGTGGCAATGACTACCTAAGAAAAATGCCAAAAGCAGAAACTTTTAAGAATTTAGGTGAGATAATTACAAAAATACAGTCAACTGGTGCAGTGGTAGTGCTCCTCGGTATCCAAGGTGGTCTATTTGGTGACCCATATGAAAGTGAATTTGAAAACTTAGCAAAGGCAAAAGGGGCTGTGTATGTCTCAAATATACTTGATGGTTTAGTTGGGAATTCTAAATACATGTCAGATGCGGTGCATCCAAACGACCTTGGATATGTAAAAATTTTCGAACGAGTATATCCTGAACTTAAAAAAGTTCTGAAATAATAGTACTACTGGTAGAAGTAAAAGAAAATATAGTATACTAAAAACACATGAAAAATACTTTCCGCATTCTTTTCTTCATCGCAATTCTCGTGGGTGGAGCATACGCTTCAACCATTTGGATCAAAAATGAATTTACTACTGCTTTCAAACCTTTCGACAATATTTCAACGGAAAGTTCTTTAAATGTTGCAACTGTATATGCGTCTCTTGCCACTTCGACCGAGGTCATAGCAACAAGCACAGACATAGCAGTCTTGCCGGAAGACCTTAATTTTTCTTTCACAAGCCCACTTAAAGGAGCTCTCTTGTATCAGGGTTGTACGTACAAAATTGGGTTACTTGCTTCAACAAGTATCAAAGAAATAAAAATAGCTCTTGTAGATGTGGGTACTCGAAAGGAAGTGCCTTCCTCAGTAAGTCTTCTTCCTGAAGAAATTAAAGATGAATCAGTAAAAGATATTTCTTGGAAAGTAGGCATGCGTATCTGGCCTGGTGAGTATTTTTTGCGGTTGAGTTCTTTGAATACTATTGCTGTAGACGAAAAAAGCTATCGGTTTACAGTTACTCCACTTACAGAAGGTCAGAGTAATGCAGACCAGCAAAAGCTTTGTGCACAGTCAGGTGGATCTCTCTAAATGTAAAAAATCCTTCAGGTTACCTGAAGGATTTTTTAGTTAAATTATTAGCGACGTAAGGCGAACGCAATGAGAAAGTAATCTTTCTCATTGCTGAGCCGAGGAGCTAAAAGAAATGGTAAATACCGTGAGCGGAGCGAACTCCAAACGGGTCCAGGGCTCTACCTTAGGGTTAATACCATTTATTTCTTCTTGATCTCGGTCGGGTTTGCCTGAGGAGCGTCTACGTCTTTAAATGCTCCACGCATGTGCTTGATTGCTTCTACGATACTTCGTGATAACTCGGGGATCTTTTTTGACCCGAAGAGAAGTACTGCAAGCGCTGCGATAATAATAAGTTCGCGTGTTCCTAGTCCAAACATAGTAGGTTTTAGTTAGTGATTAATTAAAATTGTTCCCTCGTATAAGATGATTAATGGCAACGCCATTGCAATTAATGATAGTCCATCTGTAGGTGGAAGTAAAGATGCCGATATAGCTAATAAACAATGTTACCCAACTCCCCCTGGATAGATAATAAATAGGTTACCCTAGTTTCCATATGACCATGGAAACAAAACACGAAGTAATTAGAGATAGTTTAGAGGACTACCTCAAGGCAACCCGGAAGGAAAAGAAGCTCATACTCAATCGTTTGGAGACAACTACTCACATGCACCGCAAGGCCATTATACGAAGATTACGTTGCATGCAGGTATCAAACTCTGCATACGCAATCGATCGGCGTGGTCGTCCTGTGTACTACACAGCTGACGTCACCGCAGCTTTGAAAGATGTATGGGATGCAAGTCATGACTTGTGTGGAGAGCTCCTCCATCCACTCATACGGGAATATGTGAGCATATTCAGACGAGACAAGATGTGGGATCATTCGGATGAAGCGACAGGAAAGCTCATGGCAATGAGCATGGGTACATGCAAAGCAAGAGTTAATGAGTTCCAGAAGGTTCGAAGGAAAGGAAGAGGGTTTGGAAGCACCTCCCCATCTCAACTGAAACACATCATCCTCATATTCACTGGTCCATGGAAGGAAGTAATGCCTGGAGTTGGACAGGTAGATACAGTGGTGCATTGTGGTTCAACATTGGCTGGAGATATGGTGTATACACTCAACTACGTTGATATTGCAACCTCGTGGGAGGTACTGCGGGCGCAGTGGAACAAAGGACAGGAAGTGACGAAGGAAAACATGAGTGTGATTAGAGATCGATTACTCTGGAGACTTACGATGATACATCCAGACTCAGGAAGTGAATTCATTAACTACAACCTGAAAAATTGGTGTGATGAACACAATATTGATTTTACTCGAAGTAGACCGAGTCACAAGAATGACAACCAGTATGTGGAAGAAAGAAATGGGCATGTTGTCAGGAAACATATTGGATACATGAGACTGGATGTCAAAGAAGTGGTTCCTGCACTCAATGCTGTATATGATATTCTTTGTTTGTATCTGAATCATTTTGTAACATCTAGACGATGTCTTGAGAGTGTCCGAATGGGATCGAAATACAAGAAGAAGTTCGAGAAAGTTGCTAAGACTCCATATCAGAGAGTACTGGAACATCCGAGTATTTCTGATGTGATTAAAGAGCAATTGAAAGCAGAACATTCAACATTGAATCCTGCGATTATGAAGAAAGAAATTGAACGATTGAAGACCATTATGTATGATATTCAAAGGAAACTCGGTGGACCTCAGGTTTAGAGAGTTGGGTAACAGGTAATTATTAGCTATTACG
>Ga0163153_10006961_pt1 | contig 12420 bp, 12 predicted proteins | sample OliLakLV19MP6IB1_FD_148629 | JGI IMG/M metagenome (GOLD analysis project Ga0163153, IMG submission 148629) | Freshwater microbial mat bacterial communities from Lake Vanda, McMurdo Dry Valleys, Antarctica - Oligotrophic Lake LV.19.MP6.IB-1 | ecosystem: Environmental > Aquatic > Freshwater >... | reverse complement strand
GTGTGTCGTTGCGCGGGGCGCGGCTGCAGGCGAACTCGGCCCTGCACATGGTCGCGCAGGCCCAGCGATCCGTCGTGGAGCTCGCGGGCGTGCATGGGAAGCTCGACGCGGCCCGCCTGGCGCTGCTCAAGGCGATGACGCAGCGCAAAGCGGTCGAGGTGCTCAAGCAGAAGCGGTTCGACGAGTGGCGGGCGGACATGCTGCGCAAAGAGCAGGCCGAGGTCGATGAGATCGTGAACGCCCGCGTGGCGCGGGCGATGAGCGGGCAGAGCGTGCCCGGGAGTGAGGCGGCATGAAGTCGATCTGGATGATCATCACGGTGGTGGCCCTGGCGAACCTGCTGGCGCTGGGCGGGTTTGTGGCGTGGCTCAAGGCCACGGACCGGATCGACGGTGACCGGGTGCGGCGCATCCGCGAGATCCTGTCGGTGACGGTGGGCCAGGAGCGCACCGTTCTCGAGGCCGCGGCCCAGCAGGCCGAGGCCAACGCGAAGCAGGAGCAGGACGCGGCGCGCCTCGCGGTGCCTCCGGAGACGGCGGCGGAGAAGATCGCTTCGGCCGCCGATACCGACGATGCGCAGCTGCAGGCGGTGACCCGTCGCCGGCGCGAGCTGGACGATGTGCTCAGGGTGATCGAACGCCAGCGGGCGGAGCTGGACACGAAGGCGGCGGCGGTGACGGCCGAGCGGGCGGCGTTTGACGCCGGGCGCAAGAAGATAGAGCAGGCGATGGCCGACGCGCAATTCAAGAAGGCGCTGGCGACGCTCGAGGCGCAGAAACCGGCGGACGCGAAGAACGTGCTCGAGGCGATGATCGGCGAGGGGAAGAGCTGGCAGGCCGTGGCGTACTTGAGCGCGATGGACGAGCGGGTGCGTGCGAAGGTGCTCGCGGAATTCGCCAAGGGTAACGGGGCGGTGGCAGCGGACTTGCTAGAGCAGTTGCGGACGCACGGGGTCAAGACCCCGGTCGCGTCCGCTCCATGACGCCCACGAACATCCCCCCCAGCATCGGATTGCGGATCGCGTCGCCCATGGCCCTCACGGGCGGACGCGGCGGCGCTGTCGGCACGTTCGCACTCCCTGAGCCGGCGGCGGCGTTGGGAACTGGCGATGTCACCGGCGAAGCGCCGAGCGTCGGTGTGCGGGCCTCGGACAAGTCCGATAAGGCCAAAGAGGCCGATGACCGCAGGAGCGCGGACGAGGACGGCGCCCACGGGGCGCACAAGAGCGAAACGGACTCGCCTGACGGCGGAGCCGACGGGCAGCAGGCCGGCGGTGGGCAACACGCGGGCGCCCAGTCGCAGCCGCTCACGATCCACACGCTGAACGGACTGTTGTTGACGTTGCCCGCGACACCGGCCCCCGGCGTTCGGGCCGCGGCCCGAGCGGGATCGGGTGCCGGCGCTGGTGGGGAACAAACGGCTCAATCGCCGGGCTCCGATTCGGGCGCATCAACATCCAAAGGGTCAGACCAGCTCGGGCGCGCCACGCAGAACGGCGGGCGCGGTGAACCGCACGCGACGCCGAGCGGCTCGGCGCCCGAGGCGTCGAGTGAGCCCTCACGCGGCCTCCCGCAGGCCGGTGCGCCATCGCCGGAGCGGAGCACGGGGCCGGAGCGAGGGAAGCCAGCGTCGGTCGATCGGCCCGAGCCCGTGAGCGCCCCGTCGGGGGTGCGAGCAGGTGTTGGGGGGGTGGTCGCGCCGATGACGGCTGCGGGCGAGTCTAAAGCGACGCCTTCGATCGGATTGAACTCGGTGAGCGGTCGTGACGCGGCCATCGGGCAGGTGGGTGGTCAGCGCAAGGCCGCGTCCGGGATGCGCCGGGGCGTGCCGGCCGATCGCACCGGTCCGGCGCAGGTCGTGCGCGGGGTGCTCGCGGCGGTGAACCAGCGGGGCGGGAAGGTCACGCTCGATCTGCAGCCGGGTGAACTGGGGCGGATGAGGGTGGAACTCAAGCTCGACGCGCGATCGGCGACCGCGATCTTTCATGTCGACAGCCCGCAGGCACGCCGGTTGCTTGAAGAGGCGATGCCCCAGCTGCGCCAAGCGCTGATGGAGCGGGGTGTGTCGCTGGAACGGGCCGAGGTCGTGGCGCCCAGCGCTGAACTCTCGGGCGCGATGGCGGCGATCCAGTCGGGCGCACAGGCGATCGCGCTGGTCGCGCCCGGACCGCCTCAGGCGCTGGACCTCGGCGGCGACCGAAGGCGGTCGGACGCGGACGGGGCGCGTGAGCGGTCGGGAGACGGCGAGCGCGCCGGCGGGCGGGGCGAAGCAGAGGCGGAGTCGGAATCGGGCGAGAGCGTGCGGATGACGATCGGGCCCGACGGTGTGGATGTGATGGCGTGACGGACGGACCCGCGGTTGCACGGAACGAGGGCTGAACCATGGCGGACACTTCGATCGACGGTCTTGGACAGTCGTGGCAGAGCTCGGCGACGGCGCCGGCGGGCGGCGATGCCTTCAGCGCGCTCACGAGCGAGCAGTTCGTGAAGATCATGTTCACCGAGCTTGGCAACCAGGACCCGCTCAAACCCAACGACAGCGCCGCGCTCGTCGAGCAGATGGCGAACCTGCGGTCCATCCAGTCGGACCTCGACATGTCCCAGAAGCTCGAGGCGCTGGTGACGCAGAACCAGCTCGCTTCGGCGGGTGGGCTCATCGGGAAGATCGTCAGCGGGCTCGACGAGGACAACCAGCGCGTCTCCGGACGCGTCACGAGCGTGCTCAAGACCCCCGACGGCGCGGTGCTGTCGCTCGACGGCGGCGAACGCGTGCCGTTCTCCCGGGTGGACGAGCTGTTCGACACCCCCGCGGACGCGCCGGCCGAGGAGAGCGTGCCGTGACGACCCCCACCACCGCAAACTCCGCCGCGGGCATGCTGAAGATGCTCGGATCGTCGGGCGCCGGCCCCATGCACGCGCTCTCGACGCATCCGGCGAAGGCCGACATTGCCACCGCCGGATTCGCCGAGCTCCTGGGGCTGGCGAAGAGCGGCGATGTGTCTTCCGGGCGCGAGGTGTCCATCGACCCGGGCCTCGACGTCGACCTGACCCCCGACCAGCGCAAGGCGCTGGCCGAAGCCGCCGATCGCGCCGAGGCCGCGGGCCTGAACCGGGCGCTCGTGATGATCGGCGGGCGCGCCCTGGTGCTCGACGTCGCCTCACGGTCGGTGACCGCGGCGGCCGACCTGTCGAGCCCGACGGTGCTGTCGCAGATCGACGGCGTCGTGAGCGCCGCGACCAAGGACGGGCAGGGGGCCGCGCTCCTCATGCCGCCGGCGAGCGCCATCGGCAACCGTTCGCTCGCGCAGGTGCTCGCCCCGAGCGAAGCCAACACGCCCACTCAACGAGCCTGATCGGCGAAGGACCAACACGAGGCGAGTGCCGGCCAAGGCCGTGCCCGACCGAGGAGAGACCATGGCAGCGACGATCGCGATGTACTCCGCCCTTTCAGGGCTCCACGCCAGTTCACGCCAACTCGACGTCATCGGCGACAACATCGCCAACGTGAATACCAACGGCTTCAAGGCCTCGCGGGTCGTCTTCGCCGACAACATGAGCATCACCATGCGAGGCGCCTCGGCCCCGGGGGACACCTCGGGCGGCACCAACCCCCTCCAGGTCGGCACGGGTGTGAAGATCGCGGGGATCCAGCGCGACACGCGCCAAGGGACCCTCGCTCCCTCGGGCGACGCCCGCGACCTGGCGATCGACGGCGCGGGCTACTTCACCGTGCAGCGCGGCACCGAGCGGTTCTACACCCGCAACGGCTCTTTTCGCCTCGACCGGGCGAACAGCCTCGTGACCGTGGACGGGGACTTCGTCCTCGGTTACGGCGTGGACAACGACTTTCGCGTGCTCACGGGCGAGCTCACGCCGCTCACCGTCGACGTGGGCGGCACGAGCGTCGCCGAGGCGACCGAGAACGTCGCGGTGTCGGGGAACTTCGACGCCTCGGGGAGCGTGGCGGCCCAGGGGACACGTCTGCAGCTCGCCGGGAATCAGGGGCTGGGGTTCTCGCTGATCACCGGGGCCACGGTCCCGCCGGGGGCGGGGAACGTCATCGAGGAGGGGAGCCTGCTGACGGAGATCGCTGTTTCGGGCGACCCGGCGACGCCGCGGTTCCGGACCGGGCAGGTGGTCCAGGTCGACGGTGCGCGGCGCGGGCAGGCGCTGGTGCCGACGGCGTCGTTCACGGTCGGCGCGGGCTCCACGCTCGCGGACCTGATGGCGTTCATCAGCACATCGATGGCGATCCGCACGGGGACGACGAACCCCGACGGGGGCGTGCCGGGCGTGTCGGTCAACCCGGCGACGGGGATGATCTCGGTGGAGGGGAACGTGGGGACGGTCAATGACCTCGAGATCGACGCGGGGTCGATCCGCCTGCTGAACGACGACGGCTCGAGCGCCGGGCTCCCGTTCACGACGAGCCGGGTGCAATCGGCCGACGGCGAGTCGGTGCGCACGGCGTTCATCGCGTACGACTCGCTGGGGAACTCGCGGCTGATGGAGCTGTCGTCGGTCCTTGTCTCTCGCGACGATACCGGGACACGCTGGGCCTTCGAGCTCACGAGCCCCGACGACACCGACCCGACGACCCCCGGCGCCGTGGGCGAGCTCTCGTTCGACAACAACGGACGCGTCATCAACCCGCAGCCCGTCGAGGCCATCATCGAGCTCACCGACTCGGGCGCGGTCTCGCCCTTGGTGTTCAATCTCAACTTCACCACCCAGAGCGGGACGCTCACCTCGCTGGCGCAGTCGCCCAGCGACATGCAGGTCCTGACCATGGACGGCGTTCCCGCCGGAACCCTCCAGGATTACGCCATCGGACGCGACGGCGTGATCACCGGCGTGTTCTCCAACGGCCTGATCCGCGCCTTGGGACAGATCGTGCTCACGGACTTCAACAATCCCGAGGGCCTGTCGGACGTGGGCAATAACCTGTACCGCACGAGCCCCAACTCCGGGCCCGCGCAGGCGACCACCCCGGGGAGCCGCGGCGGGGGCTCGGTCATCGGCGGGGCCATCGAGCAGTCCAATGTCGACCTGGGTGAAGAGTTCATCTCGATGATCATGGCCACGACGGCGTATTCGGCGTCGAGCCGCGTCATTACCACGACCGACCAGCTCCTGCAGCAGCTGCTCGTGCTGGGGCGATAACGCCGCGTCGGCGACCGGAACGTCCTGAATCGACCCGCCGATCGGGCCGATAGACCGCTGGGGTCGGCGGCGGCGTGCCTCGGGGGGACGGTCGCGCCATCACCGGAGGTCTCGAGCGATGGCGGATAAGAAGCCCAAGGCGGAGGCGGCGCCCGAGCCCAGCGCGGACGGCGCACCCAAGAAGAAGAAACCGATCAAGCTGATCGGCATGATCGCCGGCGTCATGGCCCTCGAAGCGGGCGTGCTCGTGGCGGTGATGGGCATGACCGGGCCCAAGACCGTCCAGGCCAAGCCCGTCGAGGTCCACAGCCCCGACGAGGACAAGACCCTCGAGATCGAGGTCGTCTCGGACAAGTTCCAGAACCTCCAGACCGGACGCGTCTGGGTCTGGGACACAAGCGTCTACGTGCAGGTGATGGCCAAGCACGAGGAGCAGGTCGGCGGGATCCTCGAGCGCCGCGCGGCCGAGATCAAGGAAGGGATCGGGCAGATCGTGAGCCGTGCCCAGCACGCCCAGCTCCGCGAGCCCGAGCGTCAGACGCTCAACCGCCAGATCACCGGCTATCTCAACGAGCTGCTCAAGGATGACGCCGGGCACGCCCTCTTCGAGCGGGTGCTCATCCCCAAGTGCAACGGATTCAGCACCGACTTCTAGGTCGGCAACTCCTGCGCAGCGGCCGCGCTGATCCCGCGCAATCCTCGGCCCGTCCGACGCACCCGTCGGGGCGTGATGACCTTCCCGGGGACAAGCGTCCGATGGTCGTGAGCCGGCCCGCCACCCGCGGGCTTGGTGAGGATCCTCCATGGCCGAGAACCCCGCCTTGCAACCCGAGACGTCAAACCAGGCCGCCGGTGCGCTCAAGGCGGTCCAGGACACCGTCGACTCCGCGGCGAGCGGCGCCGCTCCACCCATGGACTCCGCCGACGCCGCTTCGGCGGCCCAGGCGGCCCTCGACGCCGCGGATCGGGCGGTTGGTCACGCCGCGGCGGCCGCCGACGCGATTCCCTTTGCGATGCCCGACTTCAAGGGCGGCCCGGGGGGCCGTTTCGGGGGATCCGGCGCCCACGAGGGGCTCGACCTCCTCGCGGACGTCAGCCTGAACGTCAAGATCGAGCTCGGGCGCACCAAGATGCTCGTCGAGGATGTGCTCAAACTTGCGCAGGGGTCGGTCGTCGAGCTCGACAAGCTCGCCGGTGACCCCGTCGACGTCTACGTCAACGACCGCCTCGTCGCCCGCGGCGAGGTCCTCGTGCTCAACGATAACTTCTGCGTGCGCGTCAACGAGATCATTTCCGCCGCCACGAACAAGGCGAGCCGCTAGCGGATTCTCCCTAACGGACGCAACGACCACCCGCCGGGCTCCCCCGGCCGGCCGACGGAGTCGGCCGATTTTGACGCCAGGACGGCGAAATGCCCCGGATCGATCTCTCATTTCAGCGAACGATTCGGGCCCGGGCGTACACGCTCGGTGTGCTCGTCGCCCTCGCCTTGGCGATGCCGGCGGCGGGCGCAAGTCCCGAAAGCGAATCGCGCCCCATCGGCACTCCCGGAGCGCCCGCCGCGGCGGGAACGGCCGCGGGCCCGGGTTCACCATCCACGCTGCGCACGGTGGCTTCGCTGGGGGTCGTGGTGGGGCTCATCGTCGCGGCGGGGCTCGGCCTTCGCGTCCTGACGCGCGTGGGCGTGGGCAAGACGCTCGGGGCGGGCGCGGGTTCGCCGTCGGGCGTCGTCGAGGTGCTCGCCCGCTACCCCGGCGGGCGCGGACTGACGCTCGTCGTACTCAAGGTCGACCGGCGCGTGCTCCTGCTCGGGCAGGTGGCGTCGACGACCGGACGCGTGGATTCGGTGACCACCCTCACGACTTTCGACGACGCCACCGACGTGGCGTCGCTCCTGATGAAGACCCAGGACGAGCAGGGCCAGTCGCTCAGCGCCAAGTTCCGCGAGGTGCTCTCGGGCTTCCACGGGCCGCGCGGGGGCGCCGCCGCCCACGATGACGACGACGGCGTCCGCAGCTCGTCACGCAGCGAGGACGGCGACGAGGTGTCGCTCATCGACGAACACGCCGGCGCGGGAGCGGGGGGCGAGGCCAAGGCGTCGCTGGGCGCGTTCCGGCGGAGCGTCAGCTCGCTGCGGTCCAGCGGGGGCGCTCGATGACCACGCTTCAACGGGTTCTCGCCGTCGCGGCGCTGCTGCTCTTCGCGGTGCTGCCGGCGTTCGCGCAGGATGTGTACGGCCCGCCGATTGCGCCCAGCGCCGGGGCCGGCGCGCCGCCGACGACCCTCGAGGGCATCAACCCGCTCGAGATCCTCGCCGGCGCGGGCGACGTGATCGGCGCCGCGGGGCCCGGGAGCGGAATCGGCGGCGCGAAGCCGCGTTCGGGCCTGTCGTCGGCGATGAACATCGTTTTGGTGCTGACCGTGATCACCCTCGTGCCGTCGATCATGCTCATGACGACGTGCTTCGTCCGCGTGATCGTGGTGCTCGGGCTGCTCCGCCAGGCGATGGGGACGATGCAGCTGCCCCCGGCCCAGGTCATCCTCTCGCTCTCGCTGTTCATCACGATGCTCGTGATGGCCCCCACCATGAAGCGTGTGCATGACGAGGCGATCGCCCCGTACAACCGCGGCGAGGTCACCGACTACGAGGACCTCTGGAACCGCGCCAAGCAGCCGGTGCGCGACTTCATGTTCGACCAGATCGACGCCACCGGCAACTGGTCGAGCGTCTACATGGTGCTCAACTACCGCGGCGTCGACACCTCCGACCCCTCCAAGCTCACCCGCGCACAAGTGGACATGATCTCGCTCATCCCCGCGTACATGCTCAGCGAGCTCAAGGTCGCGTTCCTCATGGGCTTCCGCATCTACCTGCCCTTCCTCGTCATCGACATGGTCATCGCGTGCCTGCTCATCTCCATGAGCATGATGATGCTCCCGCCCGTGATGATCAGCATGCCGTTCAAGATCCTGCTGTTCATCATGGTCGACGGGTGGACGCTCGTCATCGGGAGCCTCATGAACAGCTTTGTGACCGGCGCCCAGCAGGCGGCGACGCTCGCGCCGGTGGTGCTCGGCGTGCCGGGCGGGTAGAGAGCCAAGGCGTCAAGGCGCCGGGTGTCGAGGTGTCAAGGGACACTGCTCGTCCCTCGACACCGTGACGCCTCGAACCCCGCGATACCCGCTTTTCGACCGCACACCAGGAGCCCACCCCATGCCGGTCGACGACTCAACCCTCGAATTCATCCGCACCACGCTGATCCTGACGCTCAAGCTCGCCGCCCCGATCCTGTTCGCGGGCGTCGTCATCGGGCTCGTGATCTCGGTGCTCCAGGCGGTGACCTCGATCCAGGACCAGACGCTCACGTTCGTCCCCAAGATCGTCGGCATGCTCCTGGTCGCGGTCTTCGTCCTCCCCTGGCTGGCGCGCGGGCTCTACGAGTTCACCGTGCAGATGTTCTCGCTCACCTGAAAGGCGCCCGACGGCCGGGCACGAAAGCCGAGCGATGAACGACGCCCTCGACGCCATCTCGCCCTACGTCATCCACGTGCTGCTCGTGGGCTTCCGCGTGCTGGGCGTCTTCATGTTCGCGCCGCTGGTCTCCAGCACCGCCATCCCCGCCAAGGTCAAGCTGTTCATGGCCGGCTGCTTCACGCTCGCCGTGGCCCCGACCGTCCCCGTCACCGGCGTCCCCATGGAATCGGTCTTCGAGCTCGCCATCGCCGTCGCGGCCGAGGCCGGCACGGGCGTGTGTATCGGGCTGCTCGCGGCCGCCCCGCTCTGGGTGCTCCAGCTGAGCGGGCTGCTCATGTCCATGCAGGTCGGCCTGGCGATGGCGCCGGTGTTCAACCCCGCGATGGACACCGAGACCGACGTCTTCGGCGAGCTCATGCTCTACCTTGCGATCGCCGTCTTTCTCGCGATCGGCGGGCTCAACATGGTCTTCCTCGCCCTCGCCGCGTCCTTCGCCCACGTGCCCCTGGGCGGCTTCTCCCTGACCGACGCCCCCCTCGATCTGCTCGTCGGGCTCATCACGTCCGGGTTCGAGCTCTCGCTGCGGATCGCCGCCCCGGTCATCGGCATCCTCATGGTCGAGACGGTCGCCAGCGGTGTCATCATGAAGTCGCTCCCGCAGATCAACGTCATGACCGTCGGCTTCGCCATCAAGATCCTGCTGGGCATCGGCGCCCTGGCCCTCTCGCTCGCCGTCGTCCAGGACGCGATCGCCGACGAGCTCAACCACGCCTCCAACCTCCTGCTCCGCTGGACGGGCGCTATTTAACGGAGCTTTATGGCTGAAGATCTCGGTGAACGGACAGAGCAACCCACGTCGCGCCGGCGCGGCGAGGCCCGCTCGCGCGGCCAGATCGCCAAGAGCGCCGACCTCGTCGCCGTCATCGAGCTCGGGTGCGCCTCGATCATGCTGCTCATCCTCACGCCCTGGATGTTCGGCCGCCTCCTCGCCCTCACCCGGGCCCTGCTCGACCCCGCCGCCGTCGGCTCGGCCGCGGTGCCCGCCGAGGCCGTCCCCGCGCTGATCTGGGGCCTGTGGAAGGCCCTGGAGCTCGGCGCGCCCGCGGCCCTGCTCATGTTCGCGTTCGCCATCCTCGCCCACGGCCTGCAGACGGGCTGGCTCTTCACCCTCAAGCCCCTGCAGCCCAAGTTCGGCAAGCTCAACCCGATCAACGGCTTCGGGAAGGTCTTCGGCAAACGCAACGCCGTCAAGACGCTCGTGAGCGCCGTCAAGCTGGCGGTCGTCGCGGGCGTCGCGATCCTGGTGCTGCGCACGCGCATCCCCGAGCTCGTGGGCGTCGCGGCCCTGCCGCTGCTGGGCGCGCTGTGGGTCATCGTCGACGTCCTCAAGTCGCTCCTGGTGTGGGTGCTCTCGATCATGCTCGTCATCGCCCTGGCGGACTACCTCTACCAGCGCTGGCAGCACACCAAGGACCTCAAGATGACCAAGCAGGAGGTCGAGGACGAGCGCCGCTCCATGGAGGGCGACACGTCGCTCAAGGCCAAGCGCTTCCGCATGGCCCGCGAGATGATCTCGCAGCGCATGCGGGCCACCGTCCCCACCGCCGACGTGATCGTTACGAACCCCACCCACTATGCCGTCGCCCTCAAGTACGACGATTCGAACATGAAGGCCCCGCGCGTCGTCGCCAAGGGCGCCGATTACGCCGCCCTGCGCATCCGCGCGATCGCCCGCGAGCACGGCGTGCCCATCGTCGAAAAGCCGCCCCTGGCGCGCGGGCTCTACCGCTCCACCCCCGTGGGCAAGGAGATCGCCCCGCAGTTCTACCAGGCGGTCGCCGAGGTCCTCGCGTACGTCTACCGCGTCGCCAACGCCGCTTGACCTCCCCTCATGACCCCCGCACGGCCCGCACCCGCCGCCGCTCCTCACCGCTGACCGACGGAGAACGCAGTGCCCCCAGTCGAGAAGAAACCCAGCACCGGCATCCCCGCGTGGATCCACGCCATCGCGAAGTACCGGTCGCTCCTGCTCCCCTTCGCGTTCATCGGGCTCATGTTCGTCATCCTCGTCCCGATGCCGACGTGGGTCATGGACATCCTGATCTGCTTCAACATCAGCCTCAGCGTCCTCATCCTGCTCACGACCATCTACATGAAGCAGCCGCTGGACTTCTCCGTGTTCCCGTCGCTGCTGCTGGGGACCACGCTCTTCAGGCTCGTGCTGAACATCGCGTCGACGCGCCTGGTCCTCACCGCCGACGCCTCCAGCCCCGAGGAGGCCATCGGCGTCGCCGGCGAGGTCATCAGCGCGTTCGGCCAGTTCGTCGCCGGCGGCTCGCTCTTTGTCGGCATCGTCATCTTCCTCATCCTCACCATCGTCCAGTTCGTCGTCATCACCAAGGGCGCCGGCCGCATCAGCGAAGTCGCCGCACGGTTCACCCTCGACGCCATGCCCGGCAAGCAGATGGCCATCGACGCCGACCTCAACGCCGGCATCATCACCGAGCCCGAGGCCCGCAAACGCCGCGAGAAGATCGCGCAGGAAGCCGACTTCTTCGGCGCCATGGACGGCGCCAGCAAGTTCGTCCGCGGCGACGCCGTCGCCGGCATCATCATCACCGCCGTCAACATCGTCGGCGGGTTCGCCGTCGGCATCATCGACCGCGGCTGGGACGCCGGCGACGTCGCCCGCGTCTTCACCCTGCTCACCATCGGCGACGGCATCACCAGCCAGATCCCGTCCTTCGTCATCGCCATCGCCTCGGCCCTCATCGTCACCCGCTCGGGGTCCAAGGAAGAGCTGGGCAACGAGGTCACCGACCAGGTGTTCAGCCAGCCCATGGGCATGTTCATCACCGCCGGGTTCCTCACCATCCTCTCGGTCACGCCCCTGCCCACGCTCCCGCTGCTCGCGACCGCCGCGGGCCTTGTCGGGCTGGGCGTCAGTCTCAAGCGAGTCGGTCGCGCCAAGGCCGAGGCCGCCCTGGTCGAGGCCGGCGACGCGAGCGTGAAGGCCGAGCCCCCGGCCGCCGAGGCCCTGCTCAAGCTCGACGCCCTCGAGCTCGAAGTCGGCTACGGCCTCGTCTCGCTCGTCGACGCCGGACGCGGCGGCGACCTCCTCGAACGCATCGGCTCGCTCCGGCGCCAGTTCGCCTCGGACATGGGCTTCATCGTCCCGCCCGTGCGCATCCGCGACAACATGCAGCTGCCCCTCAATGACTACCGCATCAAGATCAAGGGCAGCACCGTCGCCTCGGGCGCGATCATCCCCGAGCGGCTCATGGCGATGGACTCGGGGATCGCCGCGGGCCCGATCGAGGGGTTGCCCACCCGCGAGCCGGCGTTCGGCCTCGACGCGTGGTGGATCGACCCGGCGCTCAAGCCCCGGGCCGAGTCGCTCAACTACACGGTCGTCGAGCCCTCGAGCGTGCTGGCCACCCACCTCGCCGAGGTCGTCCGCCAGAACGCCGACGAGCTGCTCTCGCGGGAAGAGGTTTCCAACCTTGTCACCCAGCTCAAGGCCAAGAGCCCCAAGCTCGTCGAGGAGACCATCCCCGGCGTCGTCAAGCTCGGCGAGCTGCAGAAGGTCCTGCAGAACCTCCTCCGCGAGCGCGTCCCGATCCGCGACCTCGAGAGCGTCCTCGAAACCCTGGGCGACTGGGCCGGCAAGACCAAGGACCTCGACGTCCTCACCGAGTACGTCCGCAACGCCCTCCGCCGCTCGATCTGCATGCACCTGGCCACGCCCATCGACCCGGAGCCGGCGTTGGCGGTGGGGGGGGT
>Ga0163153_10006960_pt1 | contig 12422 bp, 13 predicted proteins | sample OliLakLV19MP6IB1_FD_148629 | JGI IMG/M metagenome (GOLD analysis project Ga0163153, IMG submission 148629) | Freshwater microbial mat bacterial communities from Lake Vanda, McMurdo Dry Valleys, Antarctica - Oligotrophic Lake LV.19.MP6.IB-1 | ecosystem: Environmental > Aquatic > Freshwater >... | reverse complement strand
TGCTACCGATGAGCAAGCCACCAATTACTTGAATAGCTGCCTCTCCGCGAAAAACAATCGCTACAATAATTGGAGCCAAGACAGGGATCAAAGCTGGCGCGATCATCTGACGCAACGCCGCCGTAGTGACAATATCAACAGTCAGAGAATAGTCTGGCTTGGAAGTGCCGGCCATAATACCTGGATTATTTTTAAACTGATCACGGACACTTTGCACTACGGCGCCAGCAGTCTTACCCACCGCTTCCATCGCTAGAGCTGAAAACCAGTATGGTAAGAGACCACCTAAAAATAACCCAGCTAAAATCAAGGGATTAGACAACGAAAAGTCTATCGCCTGAGCTGCTCCGGAGAGTGCCGAGGCATCGCTGACTTCTTTGATATAGGCGTAAAATAGTACCAGTGCGGCCAGACCAGCTGAGGCAATAGCATACCCTTTAGTAACTGCTTTGGTAGTATTACCTACTGCATCGAGAGGATCAATAATCTCCTCACGAATCTTGGCATCAAGACCGGCCATCTCAGCGATACCACCAGCGTTATCAGCGATCGGACCATAAGCATCAATGGTGACAATCATACCAGCGAGAGACAACATAGACATAGCAGCGACCGCTACTCCATAGAAACCAGCGAAATAATAACTAGCCAAGATACCGGCCACGATCACGACTACTGGCCAAATAGTTGAACGCATGGACAGTGCCAGACCAGCGATGACATTGGTACCGTGACCAGTGACGGAAGCTTTGGCTACATTTTGTACTGGCTTATAAGCAGTTGAGGTATAGTATTCGGTAATCACTACCATCAACGCAGTTACGGCCAAACCAATTAAAGCTGAAAGGTAAATGTCGCGAGCACTGACAGTACCGAGATCGCTCATCATAGTCATGGTCAGAGGATAGATGATAATAGCAGACAAAACTCCAGCCACGATCAAGCCTTTGTATAGTGCTCCCATGATGTTCTTACCTTTACCCAAACGAATGAAAAATAATCCGATGATAGAGGTAATAACAGACACAGCGCCAATCATCAAAGGATAGAGCACTGCTTCTGGTTTGTTGATAAATGTTAACGTTGCCACCAACATCGTAATGACAGAGGTGACTGCATAGGTTTCAAATAAATCAGCGGCCATACCAGCACAGTCGCCGACATTGTCTCCGACGTTGTCAGCGATAGTCGCTGGATTGCGTGGATCATCTTCCGGAATGCCCGCTTCTACTTTGCCAACTAAGTCAGCGCCGACGTCAGCCGCTTTGGTAAAAATACCTCCGCCCAAACGAGCAAAAACAGAAATTAAACTACTACCCAAAGTTAGACCAACTAATTCTTTGACGCTGACGCCAAGTGCAAACATACCAGCGACTCCAAATAGAGCTAAGCCAACTACCAGAAAGCCAGTCACCGCACCGCCATAGACAGCGGTTTGTAAAGCTGGAAACAAGCCTTTTTCAGCGGCAGCAGCCGTACGTACATTAGCTCGGACAGAAACATTCATACCAATGATGCCAGCCGCAGCCGACAGTACTGCTCCGACCAAAAAGCTCAACGCTGTTCTCCAACCGAGTGTTGGTATAAAACCAATAATTAAAAATAATGGTGCAGCGATCATCGCTACTGTTTTATACTGACGCGTTAAGTAGGCTTTGGCACCTTGCTGAATAGCACTGGCAATCTCCCGCATCTTATCAGTACCGGTCGGTTGCGCCAAAATCTTACGAGCCAAGAGTAAACCAGCGGCGATGGCGATGACAGCAGCAAGTAATGGAATTAAGGTATTTGTAAACATAAAAGTTAGATTACCCCGCCGCGTCAGACGCGGGCGGTGGTTAGGTTAATAGTTTATTATTTAAGATTATGCTTGAACCTCGGGTGTGGCTTCAACTATAGGAACCACCGCTTCTGCGGCTGCTGTTTCGGTCGGCGACACCTCTACGACTGCAGTTTCCTCTCCAGCTTGAGCTACTCTATCAGGTGCTAAAATATCGATCTTCCAGCCACTAAGCTTAGAGGCTAAACGAACGTTTTGACCTGAGCGACCAATAGCTAAGGAGAGTTGATCTTCTGCTACCTTCACCAAAGCCACTTTTTCTTCTGGCTGCAGGGTGACAGAAATAACTTTGGCTGGTGACAAAGCCTGGGTAATAAACTTTTGGCTATCATCACTCCATTCAATAATATCAATTTTTTCACCACCGAGCTCAGCAATAACAGTCTGAACGCGAGTGCCACGCTGGCCAACACACGAGCCAACTGGATCGATATTTTCATCTTCCGTCGTGACAGCAATCTTCGAACGTGAGCCAGCTTCGCGCGCCACCTCTTTGATCACTACACTACCAGCACTAACTTCAGGAACTTCTTGGGCAAATAATTCTTTGACTAAGTCTTTGTGGGCGCGAGAAACTATAATCTCTGGACCCTTAGCTTTCATCTCGACAGCAACAATATAAAAGCGAAAGCGTGCACCAGCATCATACCGCTCAACTCTAATTTGCTCTTCTGGTGGCATGACAGCGACTGCTTGGCCGAGATCAACCATGACACTACGAGCATCAAAACGCTGCACTATTCCATTGACCACCGTACCAACTTTATCTTGATAGTTAGCAAAAATATTTTCTCTTTCGGCTTCACGTAGACGTTGGATAATAACTTGCTTCGCGGTCTGTGCGGCCATACGACCATATTCTGTTGGTACCGGTAATTCGGTAACGATCTCTTCGCCTACTTTCATCTTGGAATGAGTCTTTTTACTTTCAGCAATCATGATCTCTGTCTTGGGGTTGAAACGTTTAATTTCATCTGCTTCAGCGATTACCTCTCCGGCTTCCCTTTTTTGACGTTGCTCTTCCCAAGCCAGATCTTGCGCTTCAATATCAACATTTTCTACGATGATTTTAACATCATAAACTTTGGCACTTCCTGTTTTAGTATCAAAAGTAACCTTGATATTTTGATTCTTCTCCGCAAAGTCTTTGCGATAGGCAGCGGCCATCGCCGCTTCAATTGTTTCCACCACAGATTCCATGGAGAGACCTTTCTCTTCACAGATTACTTTGATGGCTTGTAATATTTCGTTGGACATAATAATGCTTTAGCATTAATGATAGTTTGACCCACCTTCGCCAAGGCTTCGGCGGGTTTTCTCTTTTTTATTCTCATAGGCCTCTGGCCTATGAGTAAATTTAATGAAGAAAAAAAGGCATAGTTATACACTAAGCCAATAGATATAGACTAGGACAAATTTCAATTTTTGTCAAAAGCTAGTTGCCGCGCACGTCGTAGCTCACCAAAGAGCGAAAACGTGTCAAAAAGAAAGAGGACCCCATTGCGATGCTAAGCAGCGCGCGTTGCAGGTGCAACGGGGTCCTCAAAACTGGCGAAGGGGTAGAGGCGATGAGCTACCGTAAGGCAGCTTAGTCCTAAATGTGTGTGGCTCATACGATACCGAGTATGCAGCGGTGAGTTTATTCAACGTTGCATTTCACAGATTTCTCCGCGTGACCTCAGTCGTATGTCCTCATCCCCTTCATATTTGACAATTTTGACAGAACATTTCACTACCGATTTTTGGCAGCTGAATGATATTAACACAGGTCTTTAAACCTGTCAAGAGTCGGGGCAAATGAAGCCTAGAACCCAAAGATTAAAGCTAAAAGCCTGGTCATTGCGATCACCCTACGCCAAGGCTATCCCCTTCGCTAAAGCTTCGGGGATCAGGTCGGGTGAGAAGCTCGCCTCGCTGACTCGCCTCGCCTTCGGCTTGTCGAAGCGGGAGCTTAGGCGAAGCGGGCAATCTCTAATAAATATCCAAGGGTATACCCCGCACCGCTTTCACTGAGAAGGCTCGTGGACAAGATGACGTTTTTTTACCTCCTAAACTTAGCAGTTACTCTGATAGAGTGAGGTGTGAAAGTGGTGCGGGGTATATTCTTGACGACCTTAAGGAAGGAAAGATCTCCTTGTCACTAAAGGCTAATGCGGAGCTAGTAGAAACCTTGGGCTATAAAAGGAGATCCCTCGTCAGAGTACCTCCTCGGGAATATAACAACGATCCGGAGGCGAAACTATAACCACCCCCGAACCCCCTCCTTGAAAGGGAGGCCTGCCTTGCCGGTAGGCAGGGGAAGTAGTGAGGTAGAAACTTGGCGCTGACTTACAGACTAGACTGCCCGCTACGCCAAGGCGAGCGAGGCTGGCTCGCAGAAGAGAAGGAACGCGATAGCTCTAAGCTTTAACTTTCTGGCTTTTAGTTAAAACGTTACTTCCGGAATAACATAAATCGTTACCCGTTTATCGCGATATAACAAAGCTGCAATTTCCAAGGAAAACTCTCCCTGATATCCCATCTGATCCATCCAATGTTCGGCTGCCTCTGCCATATGTTCCAACTTCTCATCAGTCACAGCTTCCTCGGGCAAGCCAAAATCAGCGGACGTACGCGTCTTGACCTCAACGAACACTAGTGCCTGACCACGCAACAAGATCAGGTCTATCTCTCCATAACGACAATAATAATTTTCAGCCAGCACAAAGTTGCCTTCCTGACGATAATAGCGCTTGGCTATTTGCTCTCCAAACCTACCCAATCGTTGACGATAATGTCTCTCTAACACAAAAACAAGGATATTATTCCCTGTTTCTTGCTGTTTAATTCTTACTTTCTTTTAGGCAGATAGCGATCATATTCTCTGCGTTCTTGCTTTCTCTGACGAGCAGCAGGTACCGAACGTAGCCACCACCAGCCAATATTTGCTAACCACGCCAGCGCTAGAGCCAACCAAACAATCAAAAAGGCTCTCATACTTAGCCCATAGATATTCTGATAACGAAAGCTGACTAACATCAAGATAACGACCAGAGAAATAACACTCCAAAATAGTAATTTACGGCTGAGCTTACGAGCATAACCATCATCTCGACGACGTAGATATATTGCTAATGCTCCAGCTAAAATATGGCTTAAAACAATGCCAACCAACAGGTACCAAAAAGTCTTTTCGGGGGTACCGGGGTAGGCAGAGAAGAGATAGGAAATTATAGTTGAGAAATTCATTCTTTATTCTTTTGCGAATCTGGACGTACTCGTACAGATGAAGCAATCTAGTTGTCAGATACTCCAGGCTAGACTGCTTCGCTCAGAGCAGCTCGCAGATGATCCTATTAGACCTTCATAAGTAACACACCAAAATGATATTGTCCAGCATTAAAGGTCTTGACCTCTTGAAAGCCAATTATGCGTGCAAAGCTTCGCAGACGCTCGATATCTACTTTATCGTCTTCTGCTGGCCCTAATACTGCCGAGCCCTTGAGCCAGTCAATAATCATCAAGGTGCCTTGGGGCTTCAATAAACGATGAGCCTCACGCAAGATATCTTCATGTTTATGTGACTGGAATAAAATATTAACTAAAAAGGCATAATCAAGCGACGCTGATACTATCTCCGTTGCACCTAGTACTTCTAGATTACTCCAAACGGTTTTGACATTATAGAGCTTCTGCATCCGTGCCTTGCTCGCCACACTCGATAATACAGTTTTGAGAATATCAACAGCGTATACTTGGCCCTGATCACCAACTAAGCGAGCGGCTGCTAGGGTAAAGTAGCCAGCTCCGCCGCAGCCCAAATCTCCCACCATCAAAGCGGGACGGAGGGCTAATTGTTGAGTTAAAATTTGTTTGGCGTCAAGTAATTCGTTGCCACCGGAGATGATTCGTTGCATTAGTATAAGTATAAGAGAAATCCAGATAAATTACTAGCGAATTGACAGCGACAATAGTTCGGCGATACTATCTATCAGATACTACATGTTCTGACGGGAGGTATGATGAGTGACACAAACAAGAAAGACCTTATCGAGTCTGCCCTGGCTGAGGCAGAGAAACGGGCGTGGTACGAACGTAGAATGGAATTTGCTCAGCTGGCAAATATCTTGCGCCGTTGGAGTTTTACTCGCACTAAAAAGTTTTGGTCAAACATCTAGGCACCGAGCCTACCGATAGCTAAACCATAACCTTCACGAGCCCCTCCAAATCTTTGGCGGGGCTCAATCATTAGCCAATAATACTTTGATTGGGCGAAAACTTAAACGGTGAGCACTCATCACCCCAAGTCTTTTTAATCCTACTTGATGCAGTGCCGTCCCATAACCCTTATGCCGTTCAAAGCCATAGCCTGGATATTCTTGCGCTAATTTCTTCATCAAATCATCACGATAGACTTTGGCAGCAATAGAAGCAGCCGCAATTTCTTTAAATTTTGCTTCGCCAAATTTGTGCAAAGAATAAGGCAGGGTGAGCGTGGTATATTTTTTAAAAGCGCCAATGTGATCAATCACCAATTCGATACCCCGTAGGGACAGGTCGCGACCTGTCCCTACAACGGCTCTTTCAATAACCATAACATTCGCCTTCTGCAATCCCCATTCGTCTATTTCCTCCACCGTAACAATCCCCAAACCTATTTCGCAAACAGTTTTAATATAGTCAAAAACTTTCTCGCGTTGTAGCTGAGAAAGTTTTTTAGAATCACGCAACAACGGATGACTGAATTTCTTGCCAACTTTTAAACAAACCGCCGCAGCCACCAACGGCCCAGCCCAAGCACCACGTCCTGCTTGATCAACACCCACCACAACTTTACTCATAGATAAATGATAATAGAAAACTAATAACTTGAGCTAGCCACATAGTCCCGCTATGCGGGGCCTCATCTGCTCCGATGATTATTTTCATATCATCAGTATAGCAAAACCCCCACCGCTCCTCCCCCTTAAACAAGGGGGAGATACAGAGGGGGATTTGAGCTTTAGCCTAAAGATAACGGATCGTAGCATGTCTAAAAACTACTCACTACCAACTACTTACTTTCTGATCTCTTGCCCCAATCAGCCCCGAGCTCACGGCCGAGGGCTGCCATAATAACCGTATCTTATCCAACCCCGTCATTACCTTATCAAACTCTGTCATTTCGACTTCGCTTTAGCGGAGGAGAAATCTAATTGTTTATGGTGTAGAGCAATGAGATTTCTCGTCGCTCGCCTGATCAAGCTGAGCTTGATGGGGCCGAGCTCTGTCGAAATGACGAAACACTATTAACTTCTGTCATTTCGACTTCGCTTTAGCGGAGGAGAAATCTAATTGAAGAATTCGCAACTTAAATCTTTCAGCGTCGGATTTATAGTTTTAATAAGTTGTAACTTCTTCTCCTTTCTCCACTTCTTAATATCTCGCTCTCTGGAGACTGCCTCATAAGCATCTTGGTGGATTTCATAATAAACCAATTCATCAACATTATAACGAGCTGTAAAGCTATTGGGATAGGTTCTTTGTCTATGATCATAGAGACGTCCTACTATATCACTAGTCATACCAATATAAGAGACAGTTCTTCTGGTGTTCATTAAGATGTAGACTATGTAGATTTTGTTCTGCGTGGGGACATTTAGATTTCTCCCCCGCCAGAGGCGGGGTCGAAATGACTGAGTTAGAAAATGTTTCATAAAAAAATAAGGATTATTATATCCCTATTTCTATTTACTTCTGTCATTTCGACTTCGCTTTAGCGGAGGAGAAATCTAATTATTAGGGGCTACGAATAATTAGATTTCTCCCTCGTGTACAAGGTCAAAATGACAGCGGGTTATGGACTTGAACTAATCACTACCGCTTGCCCCAATCAGCCCCGAGCAATACAGTCTTACCAGATTTGGAAGCTAGATATTTAGCCGCTTGCAGGCCTGCTTTAGCTCCTTCGCCGGCGGAAATAACCGCTTGTTTGTAAGCGATATCAGTGACATCGCCACAAGAGAAAATTCCCGGATCTGAAGTGTTATTATCTTTATCAACTGAAATTTCTTTCTTCTCATTCATCTGGACGAGGTTGCTAACCCATTGTGTTTTGGCGATAAAACCAATTTCTATCATCACGCCTTGCAGGGAAATTTCCTTATCGGTACTAGCGTCATCAGCCAGCGCCGAAGTAATCACTACCGACTCTACCTTACCTGTGCCTTTTATTGCTTTAATTTTAGTTCCATACAGCAACTCAACATTTGGTGCGGCTATTATTTTATCCAACAGTATTTGTTCGCCTTTATATTTCTCACCACGAATAGCTCCATAGACTTTATTGGCAATTTTGGACATATATTCAATAGCGTCCAACGCCGAATTACCACCACCGACGACAATAACATCTTTGCCTTTAAATAGCGGCCCATCACAGGTAGCACAGTGAGTTATGCCTTTATACATTAATTCTTTCTCACCTGGCACATTCAGATCACGCGGTGTCAGGCCAAAAGCTAAAATTAACGCTTGAGATTTATATTCTCCAATACCAGTTGTAACTAGATAATTATCCCCTTCCTTGGTAATAGCAGTCACCTCAGCAGCAACAAACTCGCTACCTGTTTTCTGTGCTTGTGACATGAATTTTTGCATCAACTCAAAGCCACCGATCAATTCGAAACCGGGGTAATTTTCTATCGTGTCGGTCGCTGCTGCTTGGCCACCAATGTCTTTGGACACTACTAATGTTTTCAGTGCTCGTCGGCTGGTATAAATAGCAGCGGCCATCCCTGCTGGACCTGCTCCGATAATTATTACATCGTACAACATTATGATAGCTGCTTTTTTAACTTGGTCGCTAACGCTTCTTTGCTCTGTAACCCAATCATATCTTCTACGACGACTCCGTTCTTAAAAATCTTTAGAGTAGGTATGCTTAAAATTTGAAACTTTTGAGAAAACTCCGGATTCTCATCAACATTCATTTTCAAAATACTGACTTTAGACTCTGAAGCAAAATCAGCGCTCAATTCTTGCACGATTGGTCCTTGCATTTTACAAGGTCCACACCATGGCGCCCAAAAATCTACCAAAACAATTTTGTCACTTTTTAACACTTCCTGCTCAAAGCTCTTATCTGTTATTTCTCTTGCCATAGGTCGATATTAATTAATTATTTATTTCGTTGGGTAATGATAATGCATTCGAGAAAAGAGTTCAACCATAACTTTGGTCATTGCGATCGCCCGAAGCCTTCTTTGACACCCGTAGCCTAGGCGTAGGGTGTGGCGTAGGGTGAGAAGCTCGCCTCGTCATCGACTTGTCGAAGCGGGCAATCTCTAATAGATTCCTGATAGACGTGAGCTGTGCGTTGGACTTGACTACTTCGCCCTGAGCGTCTCTCAGAAAGTAAGTGACAGGCTACATTTAAGGTTTTAGGAAATCAACCCCTCCAAGAGCCTTTCTAACTCCTTAACCTCGCCTTCCACTGTACCAACCCTAATAATCTTGTCTAGGAGGATCTTTTTTTCCAGCGAAGCTAGTGAAGAACGGGCAGCCCTGATCTGCTGAACTAGCTCCAGGCAGGGGGTCTCAGCTTGAACCATTTTCTCAAGCGCGGTGACTTGACCACAAACTTTCTTTAGATGAAGCACTAATACCTCTTTTGTCTCATTAGTCATAAGATGTTTATTGGCTAAGATTAGCCATTTATTATTGCTAGAATACTGTATACTAGTATAGTGTATAGCAAGCTGTTAGTCCTGTCAAGACGCAGCGAGATTAAACATTGACAGACTCTTATAATAGTGATATAATAGTCTATTACCTTAGATCATTAATAAATACGGCTGCTCGGGATTTGCCTGGGATAAGTCGTCAGCATGTTGATAACGTGTGGAAACACACATCACTAGGCCAAAAAGTGCCTCAGGAGAGAAAATGAACCATGCCATGATTGTTTTTTTGTCGCTAGCCCTTATTGTGACCCTAGGTGCAATAGCGATCAGATGGTTCAGAAATCGTCAGTGGATTATCTCTTTGCGCATCTCGGCGAGCACTACTGGCAAAAAGAGATCCCGGATTGTTGCCAGCGCTCAGGTCCAGCGCGCGACTGAGGCTGCCGGTTCTACGCAGAACACCTCGCGTAGTAACAAAGGGGCAATTATCGGTTTTTTCGAGGTGGCAGTCATCTCCATTGTCTGCGTTCTTGTCTTTCTTGGGGCTGTTAAGGGGCTTAAATCAGAGATAAAACACCTCACTGCTACCTCTACCACTGCTTCAGTCGGAACCAAGGCAAAGGAGCTTGGATCGGCTCAGGATATTTCTCAATCCCTGGTCAACTCCGCCAAACAAGTGGAGCGAAATCGAGCACTGGAGTACGACTTTCCAGGGTCCTTCCCCTATTCCGACGAGGATGGGCGTGATTTCTTTGTGCTCGGCGACGTTCTAGGCGACCATGCCCAGTACTCAGCTCGGGTCGCCTGGAACAAAATTGCCCAGCTTTGTCCGGAATTCATCGGGACAAGGGCCATGTCGGGCTTCATCGAGTCCGAGCAGACTCGCTACATCGACCATATCACGGTTGAAGATCTGAAGAACGGCCTAACCGTCGAGCAGATCATCGTCGCCTGGCCAACAAAGATCAAGGGTTGGGTGGCAGTTCCCCGGCCAGAGGACGATCCCCATGGCTGGACGTTTGCGGCCGAGTACTCCGACTCATTGAGAGCGGAGTATTTGAGAACAGCCGAAGGGAAATCCTACGGAACCAACGTCACGGCCAAGGCGGTCATTATGCCAAGTATGCTGGAGAAAAAGCCGTTCGATCGAATGTCGCTCCTCACACTCGTTATAGCGACACTCGTAACCTACTGGGGAGTATATTTTATCCTCAACGGGATCTGGCAAGCTCCCAAAACTCCTCGGCTGCTGGTGCTTTGGGCCGTCCTACCAGCCGTTGTATTTGGCTGTCTGTGGACGTGGGCAGTAATCTCACGCTGCGTCGGGCCCACCTGGGCAAATCGCAGCGAAACAGTAATTCTGATATCAGTATTTTGCTCCATCTTCGTCTATGCCTTTTGTTTAGGCGGATATGAGAGCAGTTTCGCCTCCAGGAAACCAGTGGGGACAAAAAAATAGTTCTCACTTGTACCTTCTCAAGCCGCCGCGACTCACAACGAGTCGCGGCATTTTTTTATGTAAAAATTGCTAGACGCTTAGTATGGTGTTTGAGGACGATAATGCTCCATATTTTACGACGCTTAATATTTCAAACAAAACACTACGAATATAGTGTTTTCTGCTGGAGAATAACTACTTGCCCAGCAATAGCCTCTCAGCTCTCTGCCAAAAGCTGGCAACTTGTTCTTTCCAGTCTGCTGCTACTAATATAGCCTCCCGTTGCTGGTTAAACTCTGTCACCAACTCATCAAGCCGGGCCACTGCCTTAGGATCACTAGCGGTCAAAAGTCGCTCTGCTCGGTCAGGATATTTAGCTTCCAAATATTCTATATACGTTGGCATAGGTACAGTAAGAGATCTTTTTACTGCCTTTTCGGCAATTCTACCCATCGGTGTATCATCTACTTGGCTTATCATACCTAAATTATTCCACGCATTGATAGCGTCGGGAGACAAACCAATATCTGGCTCGACTTCGCGACCGCCTGGGTTATGTTCTAAATGTGGTATTTGTTCAATTGGCATAATTGAATCTAAGGCCGTGTCATTTTTAGCAGTGGGTTAAACACTGTATATACTTGCGGTTCCACACGTAGTGACGGACTACAGTCTTTATTTTCCACACAGACAGTATACTCACCGACCGGTAAGTTGCCGACGTATTCCCCTTGGGAGTCAGTGTAGACAGTGACTATATCACGCGTAGAGAGAACAGCACCAGATGAGCCAGACCTTGTGATTAGACTAATTGTAACTTTCTTGCCCGGACCGGCCACTTCAGTGGTTTCTTTGCCATCGCAGGGAGGCTCATCTAAGGATGGTAGTGTGCTACAGCCAAAAGAAATTGTCATAACTTGTCCTCGAATACCCTGTGGCGGTGCTTTTTTTTCAGCGAATACGCTAGCAGGCAGAGTGTTAATAAGATATAACGTAGTGCCAAAAATAAGGGTAAAAGTTACTGCTAAATAGCTAATTGCTAAGATATTATATCTCATGTGGTTATTATAGAATACTCGTCAGGATTTTGGTAGCATAAAAAAGGCTTGAAAGCCTTTTCAAAATTCTAAATGATCTTGATGAAGGTGCTCCCGCCAGCCTGCCTGCCGGCAGGCAGGGAGTCGAACCTGGATTTATCTCTTACCCGCTACGACGACTCGGCCTTCGTAGCCATTATGCTACTACGGCGTAGGAGGCAGCTAGCGAGGCGAGGGAGAGGATTGTTCTATCCCTTGTCGCCCAGGGGGCGATCGCCCTTTGGGCGAAACTACACCTTACTTGGTGCTCTCACCAAGAATTGAACTTGGATCTGTCCCTTAGGAGAGGACCGTTCTATCCGTTGAACTACAAGAGCGGAGACTAACAAACCGTCAGATTACTTCAACCAGCTCCCGCTGATCGTACTCAAAATGTGCGACTGCTGGTCATAATAGTATAAAGC
>Ga0163153_10006957_pt1 | contig 12433 bp, 10 predicted proteins | sample OliLakLV19MP6IB1_FD_148629 | JGI IMG/M metagenome (GOLD analysis project Ga0163153, IMG submission 148629) | Freshwater microbial mat bacterial communities from Lake Vanda, McMurdo Dry Valleys, Antarctica - Oligotrophic Lake LV.19.MP6.IB-1 | ecosystem: Environmental > Aquatic > Freshwater >... | reverse complement strand
ATCAGGTACGGCTCGTCGCCTGATGAGATGAAACGCATCCCTTCGGCTTCCGCCAGCCGGGCCGCCGCCCGTTTGGCCCCTTCGAAGTCGATCCCTTCCAGCACGAGTTCCGCGCCGAAGCCGCGCATCGCGTCGACCTTCACCGCCGTGGCGTTGGTCGGGGCGAAGATCACGGTGCGCACGCCGACTCGCGAGCCGGCCCAGGCGATCGACTGGCCGTGATTGCCGGTCGACGCGGTCACCACGCCCCGCCGCCGCTCATCGGCCGAGAGATTCGCCATCAGGTTGACGCCGCCGCGGACCTTGAAAGCGCCGGTCGGCAAGTGGTTCTCGTGCTTCACCAGTACGTCGGCATCGAGCAGCCGGGAAAGCCCCGGATGGCGGTACAGCGGCGTCGGCGCCAAGAACGGCCGCAGCGTACGCCGGGCGGCGAGCACGTCGTCCAGCGTCGGTTCAGGTGGAAGGCGGGATGACACCGACATACGCTTCGCAAGTACCAGGTAGGAATGTCTAATGACGAATGCCTAATGACGAAGGAAGCACGAATGCCTAAATGACGAATGGCCGGCGTTCGCCATTAGGTCATTCGACATTCGTCATTCTTTCGTCATTCGTCATTAGACATTCGTCATTCTTTCGACGTTCGTCATTCACACCCTACGCCTTGGCGCTGACTTTCTTCGCGGGGCGCTTCTTCGTGGCGGCCGGCTTAGTCACTTTCGCCTTCGCCGGGCGCGTTTTCAGGTGCCGCATCAGGTGCCGCCCGATCGCTTCACCGAATACCGGCGGAACGGCGTTGCCGATTTGCACGGCGATGCGGATCTTTGTTCCGTGCCAGAGAAAATCGTCGGGGAACGTCTGCAGCCGGGCCGCTTCCCAATGCGTGATCGGCCGATGTTCGGAAGGGTGCAGATAGCGTCCCTTCTCGGGCTTGTAGAACTCGCAGCGGATCGTGCAGCGGGCCGGTATGTCCCACTCGAGCCGGCCGAAGAGGTCCGTTCCCCCTTCGGTTTTGCGAATCCAGCAGCCGGGCGTGAGATGAGGCGCTTTCCGCTGCAGGTCGAACCGGTTGCCCCCCTCCGGAATGAGCTTGTAGCGGGCCAGCGAGGTCGGCGTCGGGTTGCGCCCGATGTGCAGGTCGGGACCGCGGGCCGGTTGTACCTCGAGAGCCATGTGCGTCGGCTTAAGCGGAATGCCGCGGAGCGCCTCGCGAACCGTCGTCTTCTCGGCGATCGGCTCGGGGAGCGTGACCGGTCCGAGGCGCGAGCCGATGATGATCGTTCGCTTGCGGTTTTGCGGCACGCCGTAGCGACTGGCCATCAGCACGCCCGAGGCCGTGTGAAACCCCAGCTCTTCGGCCCGCGCAAGAATCGCTTGCCCTTCCGGCGACTTGAGCAGGTTCGGCACGTTCTCGACGACGAACGCCCGCGCGCCGCTCGACTCGACCACGTCCATGAAGAACCGCCACATGGCACGGCGCGGGTCTTGAGCCCGATTGCCCGTGAGGTTCGAAAAACCCTGGCAGGGCGGACCGCCAATGACGACGTCGGCCGGCGTGTGGATGCCGCCTGAGTCGACGATTTTGGCGATGTCGTCGGCCACCACGTGGGGGCCGAAATTGGCCGCGTAGGTCGCGGCGAAGTCGGCTTCCTTCTCGACCGCCAGCACGGGCTTAAAACCGGCGCGAACGAAGCCGAGGGTCATTCCACCGGCGCCGGCAAAGAGATCGATCAATCGCATGAGGCCGCCGACGCTCCGTCGCTAAACAACCCCACGCTCCGTCGCTAAACAACCCTGCGCTCCTTCGCCCATCAACCCTCCGTTCGCTCGTAATGCGGGCCGGCGGCGTTGATTCTCGGTATGGTTGATTCTCGGTATGAGGGCCGAGGAGCGAAGCCGGATGCGCCGAACATCAATGCGGGAGACAGGATTTGAACCTGCACAGTATTGCTACCGCCAGCCCCTCAAGCTGGTGCGTCTGCCAATTCCGCCACTCCCGCAGCTTGGAAAAGATTCTTCAGTCTAGGGGTTCGCCGTTCCCCGTCAAGCCGCCAAAATCGGCCCGGCGCTCCGCACGCCGGCCTTACCGGGTACGCCGCAAAATCAACAGGGGCGACGGTGCGGCCGAGGCCCGCCGCAGCACGCGATCGAGCGCCGCGGCCGCGTCGCGCACCGTCCGCACGTCGGCCACGGCCTTCGGGTCGGTGCGCCACGCTTCGACGATCCGCTCGAGCGGCCGGTTGTCGCCGGAAACCACCACGATTTCCTTCGGCAAGATCTCGAATTTTTCGGCGGCGAACGGAACCTCGACGTCGATTCCCAGCGCCGGTCCGCCCAAGTTCAGATAATGCGGTTCGCTGCCGGGAGCCGCACGCAGCAGGTACGCTCGGCCGGCCCCGGCTAACTCGAGCCTGCCGCCCGCTTCGGCCACGCAGCTGAGAAAATCGACGGCCGACCCCTCGGTCGCTCCGGACCAGAGGTCTTCGTTCACGAGCCCCAACACGCGCTGGGCGCCCAGGCCGTGTCGGGCGTGGGCCCGCCACGATGCGCGGACCGTTTCGCACTGCAAAGCGGCCGCAAATCCTTCGGCATCGGCCCGCCCTAGGCAGGCGAGCAGACGGCCCTCGCCGTCGGCGAACCAATCGTAAAAGTCTCGGTCCGACTCGTCGTGCGGACCGGCGACGACGGCGATCTCCCAACCTTCGACCAGCGGCGCCACCTGCGGCGTCCGGCCGGCCCGATGTTGGACCGCTTCGTTCCAGTGACGACGCAAGTCGGTCGCTTCGCCCGTTTCGACGAGCAGCATTTCGCGCTCGAGATCGGCCGCGATTCGTCCGGCGGCAATCTCCACGAGGTTCACCTCGTGATCGCTGAACGGACGGGGCGAGTCGGCGAAAACCCACAGAGTGCCGAGCGGCGTGGTCGCCGACGAAACCGGGACGCACACGGCCGCGGGAAACGGCTCGGGCAGGTTCCAGCTTGAAAGCGTGCCCGCGTCTTCCAGGGCCACCGCATGGCCGGCCAGCGCCTCGAGATCGGCCATCGAGCCGGCCAGCTGCCGGGCGGGCTCCAAAAATCGGCCGTCGGGCAAGCCCCAGTGCGTCCGCAGCTTTAGCTCCGTGGTGCCGGAGTCGAGCAGGTAGACGCCGGCCGCCGTGCAACCGATCGCCTCCGCGGTACCACGCAGCACGGCCTCGAGCCGTTCGGCCAGGTGCCGATCGCCCTCGACCGTCGATACCAGCGGAACGCCGGCGGCGAGTTCGGCTTCGCGCTTCCGAAGCGCGTCGCGCGATTGCATCAACTCGTTCAGGATTTCGGTGATGCCGCCGGCCAGCGCCGCCGCGTCGTCGTAGGCGATCGGCGACTTGTCCGAAGCGTGGGTTTCGATCTCCGTCGCCAGGCGGAGTTCGAACGAACCGAAGTCGAACTCTCCCCCGCGGTGACCGCCGGTGGTGCGGCGGCCGTTGCGCCCGTGCTCAAGCGACCAACCGGTCGCTCGGGCGAACGAGCTGCGGAGCGAAGTCAGGCGATCGGCCGAGTCGGCTTCAGGCTCGCGGACGGCGGTCGCATCGGAAAACAAACGAAGATGGGCGGGCGCAGATTTGGTCACGGCGAAATTCGACCGGGGACGACGGGCGGCGAAGCTGGGTCTACGACCGGCGTTCAGGATTCCGCAGGTCGCCGATCATCCGCGACCGGCAAGGTTTATCATCGGCCGCGCGCGTCAAAATGGTAAACGCCGGCGAAAACGCGCGGTCGTAACGGATTTGCCGAGCACGAAGGGGACCCCTCCGGCACCGGGGCCCGGTTGCGCCAAAGTCCGCGTCTACCGGCGCTGGTCGGTAGCGGAGTTTTCAGCCGAATCCTGGCGGCGGGTGCCCGACACGGCGGCCAGTTCGCGCTGCAGTTCGGCCGATACCTGCCGGGCCGCTTCCAAAGTCCGATCGGGTGCGACGAATGGTTTCTTGTGGGCCACCGCCTGCACGAACTCGTCGATTTTCTCAAAGAGCGGGATTCCCTGCGATTGCGACGCGTGCATCGCGCGTGCCGCTTCGTCCGACCAGTACCTGGCGAGCGCCCCGCCGTTGGCTTCCTGCAGGGCGCACAACCGGTCCGCCAGGCCGCTCGCCTGCTCGTCGCCGCAAAGGAACAGGCCGACGTCGACCTTCGTCAGGCCGCCGGGCACGATCGTCGAACCGATTAACGTTTTTTTCGAACCCCGAGCCGAACAAACGAACGTGCACCAATCGCCTCGCCAGTCGCGCGGCACGATCGCCAGGAACGTGAATTCCTTGGACCCTTCGAGCGATTCCGAGTTCGACGGCCGCAGCTTGTAAAACACGCCGTGCCCTCGGTTGGCCGTGCCGCTGGCGAGGACGAGCGATTTGGGGGTGATCCGCTGGTACTCGTTCTTTTCCGTCTTGCGGTTGATCTGGTTCTTCACGGCGTTGAGCGAGAAGATCGAGTAGGCGACCTTCGCCTCGGCGCTCGTCGAGTCGGTGTTTTCAGTGAAGTCGGCGACTTCGATCCGGTCGTCGGCGTAGCGGCTTTCGAGCGTGGTGTTAGGCAGGTAGTCGAGCACCTTGAGCCGGAGATCGGGGCTCGTGATCAGATAGGTAAAATCGACGACCGAGTCTTCGACGCCGGCGGTGAAGTTGGCCGTGATCCGGAACTTGGCTTCGATCACCTTCTGCGTGGGGTGCATGACGGCGCACTTGGCGGGCGTCACGTCGCGGCACTCGATCTTGTCGGGAATGTCGAACTCGACGCGCAGGTCGTCGGCTCGGGCCGACGTCGCGCCGGCGACGAGCAGGACCGGCAACGCAACGAGCAAGTGCGCGCGCAACCAGATCGAGTTCGGCATACGGTTCGCCTCCGAGATCGCCTACGTTCCAAGAATTGGGGGGCGGATGGTAGCAGACGGAGGCCGACGGATAAAGAAGGCTTTGTGCCGTCAGTGCCGGCGGGCGGTCCTCGTGTGCCACGGGCAGTGCCCAGGGCCGCAAGGCCAAAGCAACTCAACTCCGCCGATCAGATAGATAGGGGTTCGGAGCCAAGTGAAACGCAATGATGGCGAGGGACTGTGAGGCGCAAAGTCCGGAGCCACGGAAGTGGCGGCATTCCAATAGCCAGGGACGTAAGTCCCTGGATTCGCAAACAACGAAACCTCTCCGGAGCCCCGAAGGGGCGCCACTCCGGAATCACGTGCCTCAACAAATCAGTTCGACGGACGACTGCTGCTCTCCAGCGGATGCCGCTTTCGAAACTCGTTGTAGCTATTCACAAAACTTTCAAAAGCCGATCGGTCGTCCATTGAGTGGGCCCGGATCATCCCCTCCCAAGACAGAGACTTATCGTTGAGATTCAGTCTCTCAGCGAGTCACTCTGGAAATCCGGCGAAGATCGTCGACTCGCTCAACCTGATCCCCTTCGCCATGCACCAGCCGTCGAGGAATGCGCGGAGCCGCGCTAATGATGGCACTCCGAAGTACATCCCAGGCCGGCTAATAAGTTGAGAGAACAACTCCTCGAGTTCGTCCATGACACACCTAAGAATCGCGTTGCCGTACGAACACGATGGACCCTGTCTCTCGCTCGCCGTTAACGCCGGCTCTTCGTTCTTCAGAGCACGGGCAAGCCCGTGGCACCACACTTCAATCAATCGTAGCCCCGCCGTCGACCACTAGGTTCGCGCCGGTGACGTACGAGGCCTCGTCGGAGGCCAGAAATAGCACCGCGTGGGCGATCTCGATCGGCTCGCCCAGCCGTTTGAGCACGGCATCGTTGCCGAACCGCTCGTAACCAGCTTCGAGCGTCATGCCGATGGTGCGGATGCAGGCGTCGACGGCCGGCGTGCGGATGGTGCCGGGCGAAACGGCGTTCACGCGGATCTTGTCGACGGCCAAGTCCATCGCCAGACAGCGGGTGAGTTGCAGGACGCCCGCTTTCGACGTGTTGTACGGCACGTAGTTGGCTTGCGCGATGAAACTGCTTTGCGAGGCGATGTTGACGATCGCGCCGCCGCCCGCCCTACGGAGCTGCGGCAGGGCCGCTTTCACGCACTGGGCCTGGCCGACGACGTTGACGTCCCAGACCTTGTGCCACTGCTCGTAGGTGGTCGCTTCGACGCTGCCGTAGATGAACGCGGCCGCGTTGTTGACCAGGATATTCAAGCCGCCGAACTGCGCGACGGCCGTGTTCACGGCGGCAATGCAATCGGCCTCGCGCGAGACGTCGCAGCGGACGAACTCGGCGCGGCCACCTAAGGAGGGGGCCCCCGCAACCTGGCCGCCCGCCGAGCGAACGGAGTCGACCGTCGCGCGGCCGCCGGCTTCATCGATATCGGCCACGACCACGGCCGCCCCTTCGCGGGCGAACACCTCGGCAATGGAGCGCCCGATGCCCGAACCGGCTCCGGTCACGAGGGCGGTTTTACCGGCTAATCGCATCGAAGCGGCTCCGTCGTCAGATCTGATCGCGTTACGAACTTGGCCGGGGCTGTACGCAGCCGCCGGCCAAGCAATCAACAACTTCGCGATCAGATTACGACGGGGCAAGAGGCTCGTCGAGGGGGCGGGGAATGCGGAGAGTTTTTTTAACCGCAGATGAACGCGGATGAACGCAGATCGGATGTACATCCGGCTCGACATTCATCCGCGTTTATCTGCGTTCATCCGCGGTTCATGAATTCTTCGGATTAAAATCCCGATTCGTTGTCGCCGGTCAGTTCCTTCATCCGTTGCTCGATGATCGGACCCTTCTCGGCCAGCCGCTTGGCGATCGAATCTTTCATCCGCTGCAGCTGTTCCTCCAACCGCTTCAACTCCAGCTCGCGCCGACTCTGGCGAACCTGGAAGTGCTTCTCGACGGCGGTTTGGAGTTCCGCCTTGACGGTGGTTCGCTCTTCCGACTTGGTGGTTTGCCGAAAACGGTTCGAGAGATCGAACGTCCGGCGTTCCAGGTCGTTATCTTCCTTAACGAGCGCGTACATCTCGGGATCTTCGTCCTTCATGCGGTCGAGATCGGGGCCGAACGGTCCGCCGTGCGTGCGCAGCCCGCCGCGATGCATCATGCCGGGTCCGGCCTGGCCGCCGTGTCCCATGGGCCCCGGGCCCATCGGCACACCGGAGGGGGGACCGCGAAACTCGCCGCCGTGCGGACCACCATCGGGACGCGGACCGCCTTCTCCGCGAAGCCCTCCTTCGCCACGCGGACCCCCTTCCGGGCGCGGTCCTCCTTCCGGGCGCTGGGCGGCCGGATCGCCGAACTCGCCGCGCGGGCGGCGCGGACCCTCGCCGTCGCGAGGCGAGCTGTCGAGGCGGGGTCGATTTTCCTCGCGGTTGGCTTCCGCGGGCACGACATCGCTGCGCGGCGGTTCGCGCTTCGGCAGGTCGTCTTCAGCCGAGCGGGCCGAAGCGTTCCATCCCAATGCAAGCGCGAGGGCCGACGCGAACAAGGAGCAGGCAATTTTCATGGCGGAGGCCTCAGAGAAGTAACGGTAAATCAAAGTGACTTAGAAAGGGGGCAGTTCACGATCGCTCGCGCGATCGTCGTTGGGTCGATCGTCGCCGCGCGGCCCCTCCGGGCGACGCGTTTCGCCGCCCCGTCGCGCGTCGTCATCCCGCCGATCATCGTCGCCGCGACGCGAATCTTCGCCGCGACGGGCGTCGTTCGAACGGTTTCCTTGTTCGCGCGGGCCGGTCATCGGCGGGCGGAATCCCATGGGCCCGTGGTCACGAGGCATGGCGAATACGCCGCTTCGCGCTCCCGCGTCGCGAGGACCTTCATCACCGCGAGGGCGTCCTTCGCCTCGGGGACCTTCGCCTCGGGGACCTTCCCCACGAGGACCTTCGCGACGTCCTTCTTCGCGACGTCCTTCTTCAGGGCGTCCTCGATCACTCGGACCGGCGTCGCGAGGGCCGCTCGGTCGGGCGTCGGCTCGAGGCGAGTCGCCGTCGCGCGATCCCGGGCGGTGACCTTCGGGGCCGCGACCTTCAGGACGGTGCCCTTCAGGACGATGACCTTCGGGACCGCGGCCGTCAGGACCGTGCATACGGAAACCGTGAAACGCCATTCCGTGCGGTCCCGGACGGCCTTCAGAATGCTGTCCTTCAGAATGCCGGCCTTCAGGATGATGTCCCTGGGGACCGTGACTCTGGAAGCCGTGACCCTGGAAGCCGTGCCCCTGAGGTCCGTGACCTTGAAAACTGTGACCTTGAAACCCATGGCCTTGAGGACCGTGGCCTTGAAAGCTGTGACCTGAAAAACCGTGGTGTTCGCGGTCGAAATGCGGTCCGCGCGGCGGGCCGAAATGGGCCATCATCCGATCGCCGGACGGGCCAGACGGGCGGCGATCGGCCATGTGATGCGGGCCGCCAGGTCCGCGGGCTTCAGGACCGTGTCCCTGAAAACCGTGTCCCTGAAAACCGTGCCCCTGAAGACAGTGACCTTCGTGTCCGCGACCTTCCGTATGGTGAGCCTGAGGACCGTGACCTTCGAAACCGCGAGCTTGGGGACCGTGACCCTGAGGATGGTGACCCTCAGGACCGCGCGCCTCAGGACGGTGTCCTTCAGGACCACGTCCCTCAAAACCGCGGAAGGCAGATCCGTGCATACCGTGAAAACCGTGCCCCATACCGGCGTGGCCGTGAAAATCAGGCCGCGGTCCGCCCGCTCCCGGGTGCCTTGCCGCCATGTGAGAGCCCGACATATGCGTGCCGTGTCCTCGATGGGCGAAGCCCGGACGTCCCGGGCCTCGATGATGAACACCCCGAGCGCCAGGCCCGCGACCCGCGTCGGGACGATGATGGGCAACGTCGCCGTGCGGCTTGCGGCCGTGGACCTCCGGCCCGTGGTGTTTCGCCGCGTGATGATGGGGTCCCGAATCCTTCGACGCGTGCTGCTTTGGATCGTGCTTTTTCGCGTCCTGTTTTTTCGGATCGTGCTTTTTCGGTTCCTGCTTTTTCGGATCGTGCTTTTTCGCGTCGGGTCGCTTCGGCTCGTCGCGCTTCGCGTCGCCGGGGGGCGGACCTTCCGGGCGTCGTGACGGCTCGGCCCGAGCTTCGTCCTTCGGGCGATCTTTGCTCGTACGTTCATTATCGCGGCGATCGTCGTCGGCGCGTAACCAATCGCCGGCGACCGAAATCGACAGGGCGATCAACAGGAGTCGGAGGGGGTGCAACATGACAGGTTCCTAGCGTGCGTGATGGGGTGCGGAGGTCGGGGTGTTTGGTGTTTGGTTTTCGCGTTTTTGCTGATTCGCGTTTTCGCAGTTGCTTGGCGCGTCGAGTTTGGGGTGAAGCTGTCTCCGTTTAGGAATTCCGCCTGATTTGGTCTGCTTTATTTGGAATTTGGGATTTGGGATTTTGTCTAGCGCCCAGCGCCTCACTTCGTTTACAGCGCTCGATCGTTCCAGTCGGCTTGCAATTCGTCGAACCGCTGCCGAAGTTCGGCCAGCGGCTCGCTGTCGCGCCTCCAGCTCAATTCGACCTCCTGAGCTTCGAAGCGCGCCGACTCGATGTCGGCGACGTACGAATCGCTCCAGAATTCGGCGGCCAATTCAATCGTTTCCGGGGGAGTCGCCTGCGAGGGGGCGACTTTCTGCGGCCCGGTATTCGGCGAGGCGCTACTCGGCGAAACGCTACTCGGCGAAGCGCTATTCGGTGATACGGTATTCGGCGAACCCGGGCTGTGCGGCGCGGCCGGCGGCGCGCTTCCGCCGGCGATCTGCACCGGGGTGTCGTTGCGAAGCGAGAGCATGAACAGCACGGCGGCCGCCGCCGCCAGCGCCAGGCCCCAGCCGACGGCGGCTCGACGCCGCGATCGACCGGCGACCGCGCGAACGAGCCGCGCCTGGGCGGCGGCGTCGAAACGCGTCAGCTCGGCCGTGCGAATCAATTGGTCGAGCGCCGTCCAACCTTCGCCGATCGGACCCGCCTCGGGATCCTGAGAGTCGTTCGACCAGGGGAGCGGAGCCGCCCGTTCAGGGTCGCGAGGCCCGCCCTGTCGAGATTCAGGAAACTGTATGTCAGGTCGCCATGTGTCGTGTCGCTGAATATCAGGTCGCTGTATATCAGAACGCTGTTTATCAGGTCGCTGTTTATCAGGTTGTTCAGGTTCGCCGTGCCCGCTCATACCGGCTTCTCCGCAAGCAATCGCCGCAATGCCATCAAACCGCGGCGGGCGTGGCTCAGGGCCGTGCTGAGTGGGATGTCGAGGGCGCTGCCGATTTCGTGGAATTCCAGCTGTCCGAAGTAGCGCAGCAGCAGTGTCCGGCGTTGCGGCTCGCTCAGTTGTTCCAGGGCGTCGTTGAGCATGGCTTTCGCTTCGTTTCGATCGAGGGCTTCGACGGGCGTGGGTTCGGCGGAGGCCGGAGCGTCGTGCCGCCAGGCGTCGTCGCTTACGGTTTGTTCTCGACCGGCGCGGCGCGAACGATCGCAGGCCAGCCGGTCGGCGATGCACAGCAAGTAGGAACGCTCCTTGCCGTCATCCCGGTATCGATCGCGGGCCTTCCAAGCCCGGTAAAAAACTTCTTGCAGCAAATCGTCGGCGACGTGCTCGTCGCGGACCCGAGCCAGTAAAAAGCCTCGAACGACGCCGCCATGCTCACGCACCCAGCGGGCCAGCCGTTCCGACGTTTCGCGGCTCTCCTCGACGTTGTTGTCCCGGAAGATGTTCATGCGCTGCACAACAGAGAACGGGGCGGAGTCGGCCGTATTGCGGGTGCCGGCAAAAAGCGGCCGCCTGCCGCGGCGGCGTGCCGGCGCACCCCCTGGGGGGTTGAACCCGGCCGCGGGCTGATCGGGCCGCGACCGGGACCGTTTTTCCCGAAAAAGCGGCAGCGTGGGGGGACCACCCCATCGAGCGGAGTCACTGCCGGCGAGGCGGGAGTGAGGGGAGGGGAGGAGAGATGGAGAGATGGAGGGACGGAGGGCGCAAATAAACCGGGTGCCTACCGTCCGAAACTTGGGCCGTACCGTCCGAATGATCGGCGCTGCGCTGCGATGAGCCGCCGGCGGCCCGACGCCGGAACGGGTTAGAACCGGTTCGGGCATCCGACGCTCACGATGACTCGGGCCATGAAAGCGGGGATTGCCGAATACCTGATGAAGATCGAGGATATCGTGGAAGTGCCGCCGCCGGTTGCGAGCCGGCGCGGCTCCGACAAGAAACGAAATTCACACCGATCCACTCCAGGAACACGGCGCGGTTTGACGGGTTGCTGCCGCAATTCCTTCGGCTATCGGCAACGTCATGCGGGCCGCCGATTTCAAACCGGCCTATACAGCGGAGAAGCGAAGATGATCGAACGGCCCCTCGTGACGAATGAGCCCTGGTCTCGTCGCGACTTCCTGGCTCGTGCGGCGGCGGTTTCAGGAATCGCAACCGGACTGGCGGGACCGTTTGGGGAATCGCCGACGGTTCACGCCGAAGACTCGACGGCTCGACCACGCGTCGCATTCTTCGTTGTCGGCGACACGCACTTTCTGGCGGATAAGCAGTCACCCTCGCGAATGGATGCCCGGTCGGCGGCGATTTGCGGACGATTGGTGGACGTTCTCAACGGTTTGCCGGGGACGGCGATTCCCGACACGGCCGGCGGCGGCAGCGTCGCAAAGGGGGCCGGCCTGATTCACGTCGGCGATTGTATCGACACGGGAGATAAGAACGGCCGCATTCAGGAAGAGATGCAGCGAACCGAGTGGTCGGCGTTCACCGACGAGTACGGACTAACGGGCCGCGACGGTCGCTTGCAAATGCCGGTGTACGAGGTTTTCGGCAATCACGATTCGCCGCACGGAACGGGCCACGCGCTCGACAAAATCAAAGAACGCAATCAGCGGCGCCCGGGAGTGACGGCTGTTTCCGACAACGGCCTGCACTACTCCTGGGATTGGGCGTCGGCCCATTTCGTCAATCTGGGTCTGATTGTCGGGACCGAAAAGAAGGTGACCCGCAAGCGTCGCTACGCGGCGCTCGACAGCCTCGACTTTCTGGTAGCCGATCTTCGCGAACGAGTCGGCAGCTCGAACAAGCCCGTTATCATCACGCACCACATCGACATCGCACGCTTTACCGGACCATGCGACCCGAACGGGCCGGCCGGCAATCAGGAGTGGGACCCGTGTGACGTCCGCGCCTTTTACGATGCGATTCAAGGATTCAATATCGCCGGCATTTTCTACGGACACACGCACGTTCGCGAAGTATTTCAGTGGGACGGCCTGAGCAAAAAGGGGACGACGGGCGTGGGCGTGTTCAACACCGACAACGCCAGTCACTTTAGCGGCCTGTCGCAAGCGTTTTTCTACGTCGAGCTGCACGAACGGCAACTCGTGGTTCGCGAGTACATGACGAAAGACGGCTGGCAGACGGGGTCTTTCACGCCGCAAACGTGGACCAGCTCGTTCGGATAATTGCGGAACTCTCGGTG
>Ga0163153_10006956_pt1 | contig 12434 bp, 9 predicted proteins | sample OliLakLV19MP6IB1_FD_148629 | JGI IMG/M metagenome (GOLD analysis project Ga0163153, IMG submission 148629) | Freshwater microbial mat bacterial communities from Lake Vanda, McMurdo Dry Valleys, Antarctica - Oligotrophic Lake LV.19.MP6.IB-1 | ecosystem: Environmental > Aquatic > Freshwater > Lake... | reverse complement strand
GCCGCCAATACCAGCACCAGCAAGGGTGCCGGGGCCGGTGCGGCCACGCGGCGGCGGCGCGCGACCGCCAAGTAGGCGCGGAAGCCTGCAGCAGCAAGATTGCCGGGCGCCCTTGCAAGGGCGCGCTTGCGTGGCTAGCGTGAACCCCTCGCGGTGCGCGCCAACGACCGCGCGAGTTCGACTGCCAGTTGCGGCGCCAGTGCCGCCATGAATGCTGCGAAGGCCTCGGCCACGCGCGACGGCATGCGATCCGCGCGTCGCACCAGGTGCCACTGGCTCGGAATCGGCATGCCGACGACATCGAGCACCCGGATCCGCCGATGGTGCACCAGCTCGTCCCGCAGGGCGTGCAATGAAATCACCGCGAGACCCAGGCCGCCGATCACCGCCTGCTTGATCGCCTCGTTGCTGCCGAGCTCGAGCCGCGTACGAAGGGCCAGCCCACGCGCGGCGAAGAACGAGTCGGTCAGCAGGCGCGTGCCCGCGCCCGGTTCGCGCAGTACAAACTCGTGCCGGACAAGCTCCGCAAGTTTCACCTTGCGTGCCGTTGCCAGCACATGCGCGGCCGGGGCAATCGCCACCAGCGGGTTGTCGACGAAGGCACCGGCCACCACCGGGTCCTCCGACGGCGGCTGCGCCATCACATAGAGATCGTCCGCGTCCTCTTGCAACCGCGCGACCACCGCCGCGCGACTCAACACCTTCAGCTCGACGGCGATGCCGGCGTGCGCCTGCTGGAACGCGCCGATCAGGCGCGGGATGAAATATTCGGCAGTGCTCGCGGCGCTCAAGCGCAGGCGCCCGCGCTCGACGCCCTCGAGCGCGGCGAGGCGTTCGTTCAACCGTTCGGCGGAAGTCAGGAGGCTCCGCGCGAAAGCCAGCGCCTCCTCGCCCGCCGCGGTAAGCCGGAGCCCGCGGCCCTTGGGCGCGAACAGCGTCACGCCCAGCGCTTCGTTCAGCTGCCGGATCTGCATCGAAACCGTGGGCTGCGTGAGGTGGAGGGCGGCGGCCGCACGGGAGATGCCGCCATGGTCGACCACGGCCTCCAGGATCCGCAGCTGGTGCAGCGTGTAGCGGAAGCGAAGTGGCATTGACTTTTCTCTATGCTTTAAATACTTATTATCTATTTTACTCGACATGCCAATATCACTACATTGATCTCCGTCCCCTTAACCCCCGGAGCTCCAATGAACGCCCCCGTCGCGGAATTCCTCGCCTCCTCGCAATCCTCGGTTCCACCGGCGCAGCGGCCGGCGCTGCTCGGGCAGCCGGTCCCCGTCACCGTGACCTACGGCGACGGGATCGGTCCCGAGATCATGACCGCGACGCTGGCGGTGCTGAAGGCGGCCGGCGCGCGCCTTGCGCTGGAGCCTGTCGAGATGGGCGACGCCACCTACCAGCGCGGGCATCGCGCAGGCATCGACCTCGCCGCCTGGGACTCGATCCGCCGCACCAAGGTCCTGCTGAAGGGGCCGATCACGACGCCGCAGGGCACGGGCTACAAGAGCCTCAACGTGACGCTGCGCAAGACGCTCGGGCTCTTCGCCAACGTGCGGCCCTGCGTGTCCTACCACCCGTTCGTCGCGACCCGCCATCCGCGCATGGACGTGGTGATCGTGCGCGAGAACGAGGAGGACCTCTACGCCGGCATCGAGCATCGGGCCACGGCCGACGTCGTGCAATGCCTGAAGCTCGTCAGCGTGCCGGGCACCGAGCGGATCATCCGCTACGCGTTCGAGTACGCCCGCGCGCACGGACGCCGCCGGGTCACCTGTATGACCAAGGACAACATCATGAAGCTGACCGACGGTCTCTTCAGCGCAACCTTCCGTCGCATCGGCGCGGAGTATCCGGACCTTGCCCAGCAGCACCAGATCATCGACATCGGGACGGCCATGATGGCCGCCGAGCCGGAGCGCTTCGACGTAGTGGTGACGCCCAACCTCTACGGCGACATCCTGTCCGACGTCGCGGCGCAGGTGGCCGGTTCGGTCGGGCTTGCGGGGTCGGCCAACATCGGGCAGCACGCGGCGATGTTCGAGGCCATCCACGGGTCGGCGCCCGCCATCGCGGGCCGCAACATCGCCAATCCGTCCGGCCTGCTGCATGCCGCGATCATGATGCTGCTGCATATCGGCCAGACCGACGTGGCCACCCGCGTTCACAACGCCTGGCTCGCGACAATCGAGGACGGGCTCCAGACACAGGACATCTGGACGCGCCACGGCAGCGGCGAATGTGTCGGCACCGGCGAGTTCAGCGAGGCCGTGATCGACCGCCTGGGCACGGCGCCCTCCAAGCTGCGTCCGGTCGACTACGCCGAAGGCACTACCGCGAGCTTCGTCATGCCGGCGTATCAGCGCGCACCGGTGCACAAGACGCTCGTGGGCGTGGATGTGTTTCTCGACGCACCGGACATCCTCCCCGACACGCTGGCCCACCAGTTGCAGCCGCTTGCCAGCACGGGCTTCGCGCTGCAGATGATCACGAACCGCGGCGTCAAGGTGTGGCCGGACGGACACCCCGAGACGTTCTGCACAGACCACTGGCGTTGCCGCTTCGTCGCCCGCGGCGGGAAGCAGACGGTCACGCATGGCCAGATCGTGGCGATGCTTGCCGACATGGCCGCCGCCGGATTCGACTTCGTGAAGATGGAGCACCTGCACAATTTCGACGGCCAGCCTGGCTACTCGCTGGGCCAGGGACAGTAGGCCGCGCCTGCGACCACCACTTTCCGCGCGGTACGCATGCCCATCCGGCATGTCGTACCGCGCGCACCAGCCCCGATATTACCCAGACCGGACGAGCGTACCCGGCGCGCATTACGCTTTGGTGAATGTCACCTCGCCATTTTTCAGCGCCACCTTTACCGTGTCGCCCGGCGCGTATTTGCCGGCCAGGATTTCCTTCGCCAGCGGGTTTTCGATCTGCTGCTGGATCGCGCGCTTCAGCGGCCGCGCGCCGTAAACCGGATCGAAGCCCGCCTCCGCCACCTTGTCGAGCGCCTTGTCGTCGATCGCGAACTTGATCTCAAGCTTGGAGAGCCGCTGCTCAAGCCCCTTCATCTGGATGCGCGCGATGCTGGCGATGGCCTTGCGATCGAGCGGCTTGAACACGACGATCTCGTCGATCCGGTTGACGAACTCGGGCCGGAACGACTGCTTCACCTCGGCCATCACCGCGATCTTGATCAGCGCGAGATCGGCGCCGTCGTCGGTCAGCTGCTGGATCTGGTGCGAACCCAGGTTGGACGTCATCACGATCACCGTGTTGCGGAAGTCCACCGTGCGGCCCTGGCCGTCGGTCAGGCGGCCATCGTCCAGCACCTGCAGCAGCACGTTGAACACGTCCGGATGCGCCTTCTCGATTTCGTCGAACAGGATGACGCTGTACGGACGCCGGCGCACGGCCTCCGTGAGGTAACCGCCCTCCTCGTAGCCGACGTAGCCCGGCGGCGCGCCGATCAGCCGCGCGACCGAATGCTTTTCCATGAACTCCGACATGTCGATGCGGATCATCGCGTGGTCGTTGTCGAACAGGAATTCGGCCAGCGCCTTGCTCACTTCCGTCTTGCCGACACCGGTGGGCCCGAGGAACAGGAACGAACCATAGGGACGATTGGGGTCGGACAGGCCCGAACGCGAGCGCCGGATGGCATCGGAGACCAGGCGCACAGCCTCTTCCTGCCCCACCACCCGCGCGTGGATCTTGTCCTCCATGGTGAGGAGCTTGTCGCGTTCGCCCTGCATCATCTTCGACACCGGGATGCCGGTGGCGCGTGACACGACCTCGGCGATTTCCTCGGCGCCCACCTGCGTGCGCAGCAGGCGCGGTTTTTTCTTGTCGTCCTTGGCCAGCGCCGAATCGGCTGTTTTCAGTTGCGCCTCGAGATCGGGCAGCTTGCCGTACTGCAATTCGGACATCGCCTGCCAGTCGCCCTTGCGCCGCGCCTCGTCCATCTGCAGCTTCAACTTGTCGATCGCTTCCCTAATGTGCTGGGTGCCGACCACATCGGCCTTTTCCGCTTTCCAGACCTCGTCGAGGTCGGCGTATTCGCGCTCAAGGCGCTTGATCTCGTCCTCGATGTTGACGAGGCGCTTCTTCGACGCGTCGTCCTTCTCCTTCTTGACGGCCTCGCGCTCGATCTTCAGCTGAATCAGACGGCGCTCGAGCTTGTCCATCGACTCGGGCTTCGAATCGATTTCCATGCGGATGCGCGCCGCCGCCTCGTCGATCAGGTCGATGGCCTTGTCGGGCAGGAAGCGGTCGGTGATGTACCGCGCGGACAATTCCGCGGCTGCGACAATGGCCGGATCGGTGATGTCCACGCCGTGATGGATCTCGTAGCGCTCCTGCAGCCCGCGCAGGATGGCGATGGTGGATTCCACCGAAGGTTCGCCGACCATCACCTTCTGGAAGCGCCGCTCCAGCGCCGCGTCCTTTTCAACATACTTGCGGTATTCGTCAAGCGTGGTGGCGCCCACGCAATGCAGCTCGCCGCGTGCCAACGCGGGTTTCAGCATGTTGCCCGCGTCCATCGCGCCTTCCGCCTTGCCCGCACCCACCATCGTGTGCAGCTCGTCGATGAAGACGATGGTGCGGCCCTCGTCCGCCGCGATGTCCTTCAGCACGGCCTTCAGCCGCTCCTCGAACTCGCCGCGGTACTTGGCGCCGGCCAGCAGCGCCGCCATGTCGAGCGACAGCACGCGCTTGTCCTTCAGCGTCTCGGGCACCTCGCCGTTGACGATGCGCTGCGCGAGACCCTCGACGATGGCTGTCTTGCCGACGCCAGGCTCGCCGATCAGCACCGGATTGTTCTTGGTACGCCGCTGCAGGATCTGAATGGTGCGGCGGATTTCGTCGTCGCGGCCGATGACGGGATCGAGCTTGCCTTCGCGGGCACGCTCGGTGAGGTCGATCGTGTACTTGGCGAGCGACTCGCGCTGGCCTTCGGCTTCCTGCGAATCGACGCCACCGCCGCCGCGCACGGCGTCGATGGCCGCTTCCAGCGCCTTGCGATTGAGCCCCGCGTCCTTGGCAATGCGACCGGTGTCGCCCTTGTCTCCCGCGAGCGCAAGCAGAAAGAGTTCGCTGGCGATGAACTGGTCGCCGCGCTTGGTAGCTTCCTTGTCGGTGAGATTGAGCAGGTTGTTGAGATCGCGACCCACGGTGATCTCGCCGCCCTGCCCTTCGACCTTGGGCAGGTGTTCGATCGAGTTCTTGAGCGCAACCTGCATCTTGGGCACCTGGACGCCGGCACGGGCCAGCAGCGACGTGGTGCCGCCGTCCTCCTGCGCCAGCAGGGCCGCCAGCAGGTGCTGCGGCTCGATGTAGCCGTTGTCGTTGCCCAGGGCCAGGCTTTGCGCATCGGCAAAGGCCTGCTGGAACTTGGTGGTGAGCTTGTCGAAACGCATGGCGCAATATCCCCGCAATGGTTGTGGTTATAGTCCTACATGGGAGTCGTAAACGTGGATTTCAACGGCATTTCGGGGCTCCGAACCCGTCAACAGCCACTTTTCGACAGGCCGGAGCAAGTGCCACCGCGTGCTAGCATCCGCGGGCAGCAAACGTAGCAATCGTTATTGAATCCCCATCATGACAGACCCCGGCAACCACCCCGAGAACGAGCCGTCGGCACCGCCGGCCGCTCGCCGCGCCTCGCTGCTGGAAGTGGTCGGCGCGGTCTTCGGCAGCTTCCTCGGCATCCGCCGCGGCAACGCGATGCAGCGCGATGCAGTCTCGATCAAGCCCGGTCAGGTGATCGTGGTCGGCATCATTCTCGCCGTCGGCCTGGTAGTGTCACTGCTGCTGCTCGTGCGCTACATCATGAGTTCCACCGGCGTCTAGCGCGCAAAACCCCGTTCGGCCTGGCTACTCGGTGGCCACCGCTGCCACGGCATCCGCCGCCTTGACCAGCTCCGCATCGCGCGTGAGCACGTCCGGACACAACCGCAGATAGCGACCGCGCGCATCGGTAACCACGTCGTGCGTGCGCAGCGCCGCTGACCAGCTTTCGGCGCGCGCGTCGACGATCGCGACGAACGCGCCGCGGTCCGGCGTGCCGCCAATTGCCGCTACGCCGCGCTGTGCCAGCAACGCGACGAACCGCTGTTGCTGCGCCAGTGAATAGGCGCGAATGCGATCGACGCCCAACGCCTGCGTGAACACCTGCCCCGCGCGCGCCTGGTAGAACGGCAGGATGGCGGGCGTGGACTCGAGAAAGGCGTCGCCGCCCTCGCCGTACTCGGGCGGATCGGGACGCGTGTAGGCAAAGGGCTGGCGCTTGGCAAACCAGCCAGTGTCGAGCGTGCGCAGGCTCCCGTCGAGATGACGTGGGTGCAGGTAAAGAAAGCACGCGCCGGTGCCGCCACGCAGATATTTGTAGGCGCCGCCGACGGCGAAGTCGGCATCGAGCGCGGTGAGGTCGATAGTGAACACCCCCAGCGAGTGATACGTATCGATGAGGATGCGCGCGCCTGCGGCATGGGCCGCGGCAACGATGCCCGGCAGATCGGCCAGCCGCTGGCCGGTGCTGAACATCACCTGCGACACCACGACGAGATCGGTGCCGGGTCGGATCGCGCGGAGAATCGTGGGCGTGGCGAACAGGCCTTCGGCATCCGGCTCGACGAGCGTCAAGGCGATGCGGCCGCGGCGCGCGTATTCGCGCAGGATGACGTCGAGCGAGTCGAACTCGCCGCGCGTGGCCACCACGCGCGGCACGCCGTCGTAGCTGTTCAGCACCGCGCGCAGGCCCTGGCCGGCGCTGGTCTTCGGCACGATGCAATCGGCGCGCGGCGCGCCGGTCAACGTGGCCAGTCGCTGCCGGTAGTCATGCATTTCCGCGGCCCATGCATCCCACGCGCCGCCCATCGCCGTGTACCACGCCGTCAGCGCTTCCTGCAGGTCGTCCGCGGTGGCATCGAGCGGGCGGCCCAGCGAGTGATTGGCGAGATAGGCGCACTGGCCGCCGGCGGCCAGCGCGCGACCGAAGAGCGGCGCCACGTGCCGCGCCAGCGCGTCCTCCGTCAGCGCGTCGCGGCCGAACGCCGCCACCGCAGCCTCGATGCGCAGGGTCGTGGAAGGCGCTGCGTTCATGCTGCCTCGGCGCCGCGTTGCGCGATGACGGGTCGTCCCATGCGCCTCATCCCCCGCCGATCACGGTGCGCACGTCGATCAGTTCCGGAAAGAACGGATCGTCGAGCGCGCGCTTGAGATAGTTCACGCCCGACGAGCCGCCGGTGCCCATCTTGTGGCCGATGATGCGTTCCACGGTCTTCATGTGCCGGAAGCGCCACAGCTGGAAGCTCTCGTCGACGTCGACGAGCTTTTCGCACATGTCGTACGCATCCCACCACTGCCGCGGATCGTCGTAGATGGTCTTGAACACGGGCACCAGGTCCGGGTGCCGCACGTAGCGCTGCGTGAAGTCGCGCTGCAGGCAATCGGCCGGCACCGGCAGTCCGCGCCGGTGCAGGTGCCGCAGGAATTCGTCGTACAGCGAGGGCGCATGCAACAGTGCATCCAGTTCGGCGTGCACCGCCGGCTCCTCCCGGAATACCTCGAGCGTGGCCGCGCGCTTGCTGCCCAGCAGGAATTCGATCGCGCGGTACTGCGGCGACTGGAATCCCGACGAGGAGCCAAGTGCCGGCCTGAATGCGTCGTACTCCGACGGCGTCAGCGTTTCAAGCACGGCCCACTGCTCGAAGAGCTGCTTCTGGATCTGCTTGACCCGCGCCAGGATCTTGAAACACGGCTCGAGCGCATCGGCGCAAATGAAGCCGATGGCAGCCTTCAGTTCGTGGATCATCAGCTTCATCCACAGCTCGGCGACCTGGTGCTGGACGATGAACAGCATTTCGTCGTGTCGCGGGCGGCCATCGGCGTCGCGCGACAGCGGTTGCTGCGCCTGCAGTAGCCGGTCGAGCCGCAGGTAGCCGCCATACGTCAGGCGGTCCGCCATGTCGGTGACGATGCCGGGTTCGAGGTCGTTCGGGGACATGGCCATCAGGCGCGAAAACGTCGACATCCAGTATACGCGGGGGCCTCGCCGGCGCTGGTCGCGCCCGGCCGTCGCCGCGCCATCCATGCCGGCATCCCGTCGCATTCGAACCGGGGCCGGTCCGCGCTTTGATACCATGCGGCGCCTATGTCCACACGTTTCCGTCTCCTCGTTCTCGTCACGATGCTCGTTGCCGGTCTCGCCGGCTGCGGCAGCGATGTCGCGCGCAAGCGCAGCCTCGTGCTCGCCGAATGCCGGCTGCCGAATCTCGCCTCCGCCGTCCAGTGCGGCGAGCTCGAGCTGCCGGAGGATCGCAGCAAGCCCGAAGGCCGCAAGATCAAAATCTTTGCGGCGGTGCTGCCCGCCAACACGGTCAGCCCCAAGGATGACCCGCTGGTCATCCTGGCCGGCGGGCCGGGCCAGGCGGCGTCCACGCTGGCGGCCTTTGCGTCGCGGCTCGGCGACATCCGCCGCACCCGCGACATCGTGCTGATCGACCAGCGCGGGACTGGGCGCTCGTCGCCGCTCAACTGCGAAGCATTCAAGCCGCGCGACGACGACGCCTTCGACATCGACCCCATGCCGCGGGCGCGGGCGTGCGTGGCGGAGCTGAAGGCAAAAAGCATCGATGCGGCGCAGTACACCACCGCCGCGTGGATCGCCGACCTCGACGCCATGCGCGCGGCGCTGGGATACGAGCGGTGGAATCTGTGGGGCGGCAGCTACGGCAGCCGCGTCGCGCTGGAGTACGTGCGCCAACATCCGCAGCGTGTGCGCACCATGACGCTCGATGGCGTGGCGCCACCGTCGCTCATCATCACGCTCGACATCTGGCGCACCCGCGCCGCCACGATGAACGCCATTCTCGACGCGTGCAAGGCGTCCCGTGCGTGCGTCGCGGCGCACCCCGACCCGCATGCGCTGTTGAACCGCGTGGCGGCCGACCTCGGTCCAGGCGGACGCGAGATCGCGTTCGTCGATCCGCGGACCGGTACCCCCGAGCGCATGCGCATCACCTTCGATGCGGTCCTGAGCGCATTGCAGCCGCTGACCTACCTGCCCGAGATGGCAACGCTGCTGCCCGAGCTGCTGAGCCTCGCGGCGAAGGGCGAGTACACGCCGCTTTTCGCAGCCAACCTGGCGCTGACCGGCTCGATGAACGATGCGATGAACGCGGCGCTGCACTTCTCCGTGACCTGCGCGGAGGACGTGCCGCGCGTCACACCCGATGCCCGCACCAGGGCGCTCGAAGGATTGCCCGTGCGTGAAGTTGCGGAACGGCTGATCGCCGTGTGCGACGAATGGCCGCGCGGAACGGCAGTGCCCGCCATGACGCAACCGCTGCGCAGCGACGTACCCACGCTGCTGGTATCAGGCGGCATGGACCCCGTCACGCCACCCGCCTACGGCACGCTGGTCGCGCGCGACCTCGCCAACAGCCGCCACATCGTGGCGCCCGGCTACGGCCACATCGTCACGCCGCACGCGTGCGGTCCGCGGCTCATGGCCGCGTTCGTCGACACGGCCGATCCCGCCAGGTTGCCGGCCGGTTGCGTGACCTATTTCGAGAACAGCGTTCCACCGCCGGTCTGGTCCGGGCGCCTGGAGCCACGGCCATGATCGTCGCGGCGGACTTGAGCAAGTCCTTCGGCAAGAAGCGCGACGTGCAGGCGGTGCGCGCCGTGACGCTGGCAGCACCCAATGGCGAAATCACCGGCCTGCTCGGCCCCAACGGTGCTGGCAAGACCACGCTGTTGCGGATGCTGGCCACGCTGATTCTGCCGGACGCAGGCACGGCCGTCATCGACGGCAACGACATCGTCCGCGATCGCTACGCGGTGCGCGAAGGCATCGGCGTGCTGTCCGATGCACGCGGGCTATATCCACGCCTGACCGCGCGCGAGAACATCCGTTACTACGGCGCGCTGCACGGCATGCATGGCGCCGCACTCGATGCGCGGATCGATACGCTGGTGCATACGCTCGGTCTCACCACCATCGCGGAGCGCCGCACGCAGGGTTTCTCGCAGGGCGAGAAGATGAAGGTGGCGATCGCCCGCGCGCTGGTGCACGACCCCGCCACGATCCTGCTCGACGAACCGACCAATGGCCTCGACATCATGAGCGTGCGGGCATTGCGCACGCAGTTGCGCGACCTGCGCGCGCAAGGCAAGTGCATCCTGTTTTCGTCGCACGTGATGCAGGAAGTGGCCGCGCTCTGCGACCGGATCGTGATCATGGGCCAGGGCCGCGTGGTAGCCACCGGCACGGCGGTGGAGTTGATCGCGCAAAGCGGTGCCGCCACGCTCGAAGATGCCTTCGTGGCATTGCTCGGGACCGGTGAAGGACTGGCTGCATGATTTCCCGATCCTTCTCCCGCATCCTGGCGGTTGCACGCAAGGAAGTCGTCGATACGTTCCGCGACCGGCGCACGATGATGGTGACGCTGCTGTCTGCCGCGGTGGCCGGCCCCATCTTCATCGTGCTGATCTTCAACATGATCGCCGGCCAGGCCGATCGCGCGCGCGAATTGAAGTTGCACGCGCTGGGCCTCGACCAGGCGCCGGCGCTGGTGGCCTTCCTCGAACGGCAGCAGGTGGAATTGAAGCCTGCGCCGGCGGACTACGAAGCCCGGATCAAGGCCGGCGAGATCGACGTGGTGCTGATCGTCGATGAAAAATTCGCGGCCGATGTCGCCGCCGGCAGGGCGGGCACCGTGCGCGTCGTGGCCGACCGGTCGCGCGATCGCGCGCAGAGTTCGATCCGGCAGGCCGAGAACCTGCTGCGCGCGTACAACCGCCAGTGGGGCTCGCAACGGCTGCTGCTGCGTGGCGTCGCGCCGACCGTGGGCAACCCGCTGACCATCGAGGACATCGATCTTGCGACGCCCCAGCAGTCGGGCTCGATCATCCTGTTCCTCGTCGCGTACTACGGACTCTTCGCCTCGGTAATGGGTGGCATGGCCGTGGCACTGGACGCGACTGCCGGGGAACGCGAGCGGCAATCGCTCGAGCCACTGCTGATGACCCCAGCCCGGCCGATGGAACTGGTGCTGGGCAAATGGATGGCGGTGGCATTGTTCAACGGACTCGTCGTAGCGACAACACTGACCGGGTTCTATCTGACGTTGTCGTTCGCGCCGCTGCCCGCGGTCGGCGTGCCATTTCTCTTCAGCCTGCGCGAACTCGGACGCTTTCTCATCGTGCTGATCCCGATGATCCTGCTGATCCCGGCCGTCCTCCTCTTCGTCGGCAGCCGCGCGCGCACGTTCAAGGAAGCCCAGGCCAATGTCTCGGTGTTGCTGTTCGTCGTGTCGCTGATCCCGGTCGTGCAACTGTTCCTGCAGCGCAAGGAACCGGAGTGGCTGGTACTGGTACCGGTCTCCGGCCAATACTCGCTGCTGAACCTGGCGCTGCGCGGCGAGGCCATCGGCATCACGCAACTGGCGCTGTCCTATGTCGCGCCGCTGATCCTGGTGGTCATTGCGTTGGCGGCAGTGTCGCGGCTCTTGTCGCGCGAATCGCTGCTGGCGGGCAGGTAGACCGCCCCGCCACCATGCGAGAATCGCGGGATGCGTAGCACTTCCCGCAACGCCGATGCTGCAGCCGCGGCGCCTCCCGCCAGCGACATGATGGACACGCGCGAGGTCGCGGCCTATCTGCGCCTGAAGGAGCGCCGCATCTACGACCTGGTGCGCGACAACGCGCTGCCGCATGTCCGCGCCACCGGCAAGCTGCTGTTCCCGCGTGCGCAGATCGACGCGTGGCTGGCCGCCAAGGCCGGTTCGCCGGCGGCTGTGGCGCACCCCACATCGCCGCCGATCATCGCCGGCAGCCACGATCCGCTGCTCGAATGGGCGGCGCGCGAATCGCGCTGCGGACTCGCGGTGCTGGCCTGCGGCAGCAGCGCGGGCCTCGAGCGGCTCGCGCGCCATGAGGCGGAGGTTGCGGCGATGCATTGGCTCGACACCGCGACCGGCGATTACAACGTCCCGCTGATCCGCGCCCGCATGCCGGGCGCGGATGTCGTCGGCATCGAGTGGGCGCAGCGCGAACAGGGCCTGCTGGTCGCGCCCGGCAACCCGCTCGCCATCCGCGGCGTGGCCGACCTGGTGCGGACCAAGGCGCGCGTGATCGGCCGGCAACCGGAGTCCGGCAGCCACCAATTGCTGGCGCAGGTGCTGGCGCAGGCAGGCATCGCGCGCAATGACGTGCAATGGCTGCCGCACCCTGCCTTGGCTGAAACCGATCTGGCCGCCGCAATCCGCGACGGCCATGCCGATGCCGGCGTTGCGATCGAGGCTGCAGCCCGAGGCTGCGGCCTCACGTTCATTCCGCTGGCGCGCGAGCGTCTCGACCTTGTCGTGCATCGCCGCGACTACTTCGAACCAGGCGTACAGGCGCTGCTCTCCCTTGCACGCGGCCCGGCCTTC
>Ga0163153_10006955_pt1 | contig 12435 bp, 7 predicted proteins | sample OliLakLV19MP6IB1_FD_148629 | JGI IMG/M metagenome (GOLD analysis project Ga0163153, IMG submission 148629) | Freshwater microbial mat bacterial communities from Lake Vanda, McMurdo Dry Valleys, Antarctica - Oligotrophic Lake LV.19.MP6.IB-1 | ecosystem: Environmental > Aquatic > Freshwater > Lake... | reverse complement strand
TTCCACAATTTTGCCGCCCAGCCAGTTTTCCTTGATCTGAAGGCTCATTTCATCCTTCGTTTTTTTCAGGCTGTCGTTGGTTTCCTTGCGATCGAAATAGGCGTCTACCCGGGCTTTGGCCTTGGTGGTACGCGCCTGCGGGGAACGGCGCACCCATTCCAGTTCATTTTTGAGGAGTTTGTTCTGTTTTTCGTAGGTCGTGGATTCCACTTCTTCGCGCAGCGCCTTTTTTTCTAAGTAATCGGAGTAGGAGCCGGAATAACGCCGCAGTTGTCCGCCTTCCAGTTCGATGATGCTATCGCACACATTTTCCAGGAAATAGCGGTCGTGCGTCACCATAAACAGGGTGATGCCCGGCTGTTGCAGGTACTCTTCCAGCCATTCGATCATTTCCACGTCCAAGTGGTTGGTCGGTTCGTCGAGGATCAGGAAATCGGGCTCTTCCAGTAGGATTTTGACCAATGCGACGCGTTTCTGCTGGCCGCCGGAGAGTGTACTGACCTTTTGCTCGTAGTTGTCCATGCGAAAGCGGGACAGGGTTTCCTTAACTTTGGCATCGAAGGTCCAGGCATTGTGCAGGTCCATATCCCCGATGGCCAGTTGGAGTTCGTCGGGGTTGTCGGGATGATTAAGCGCGTGTTCGTAGCGTTGCACCACCCGCACGAGTGGATTGGAAGGGTCGAGTACCGCGCTCAGCACGTCTAAGTTGGGCGAAAAATAAGGCTCCTGATCGAGCCATCCGATGCGAATGTCCTTGCGCAGAATGATTTTCGCCTGCTCGCCTTCGCTGCCCTCCCGACCGGCGATCACGCGCATTAGGGTGGTTTTACCGGTGCCGTTTTTAGCGATCAGTCCGATTTTCTGGCCCTTGTCGATATAGAGATTGATGTTTTTAAACAGCACCTTTTCGCCGTAGCTTTTGGTGACGTTTTCGAGCGTAAGGAAATTCACAGGCGTTGGTCTGTTATACGTTGAAGGAGTGCGTGCGTTGAAACGAGGCGCAAAGGTAGTAAGAAGTGCGAAGTCGGTTGGAAAGTTTGAAGGTTTGATGGTTTGATGGTTTGTGGGCTTCGCTTTCGGCTGTTGTGCGGGACTTTCGGCTTTGGTCGTTTGAGTTGATGATAAATTCAAGGTTTTTTCTTTAAGAAATACGATTTTTGCGTCCGTTTTGAAAAGAAGTCACCTGGCCAAGGTTTTACCACAAGGTACACGAAGGGGTTTCACAAAGGACACCAAGCGTAGCGTTGACTCGTTCCGCTTGGTATTTACTGTAACAAGGCATACACATCGAAAATGGCTAAAAAGTGCGGTCAACTCTACGCTTGGTGACCTTTGTGAAACCACTTGGTGTACTTTGTGGTAAAAAACCCGCGTGGGCACAATTCCAATATCAAGGTGCGCACAACAGCCGAAAGCGAAGCCCACAAACCATCCAACCTTTCCAAACTATCAAACCATCAAACCTTTCCAAACCATCATACCATCATACCTTTCCAAACCATCAAACCATCATACCTTTCCAAACTATCAAACCATCATACCTTTCCAAACCATCAAACCATCATACCTTTCCAAACCATCAAACCATCATACCTTTCCAAACCATCATACCTTTCCAAACCATCAAACCATCATACCATCCAACCTTTCCAAACCTTCCAACCCATCCCATGGCCCGCAAGAACAAGCTGCGCAAATTTGCCGAAATCCTGGCTTTCCCGAACGTGTACGAATGTTACAGCGTACAAGACCCCGTACTGGTAGGCGCGGGCATGGAACCGGTAGATTTGAAAGGCCGCTGGCAGGAGCAACATTTCAAGAACAATTATCCCATTACACTGGAACTGGCCTGCGGCGGCGGCGAATACACGGTTGGGCTGGCGCGGCTGTTCCCGGAGCGCAATTTCATCGGCGTGGATGTGAAGGGCAACCGGCTTCATGCAGGCGCACAAGACGCACTGGAGCAGGGACTGCACAATGCAGCGTTTCTGCGCACCCGCATCGAGATCATCGACCGTTTTTTTGCGCCCGGCGAAGTCGCCGAAATCTGGATCACCTTCTGCGACCCTTTTCCGAAGGCCATCAAGGAAAACCGGCGGCTCACTTCTCCGTATTTTCACGAAAAATTCAGGCAAATCCTGCAATCAAACGGCCCCGTACACCTCAAACACGACGACGACGATTTTGTAAAATTTTCCCTGCAAACCATCGCTTCCGACCCGCGTTGCCAATTGCTTTACCAGAATTTAGATATTTATGCCAACATGCTCCCCATGCCCGAACTGAGCATACAGACCTTGTACGAAGCCAAACACTTAGCCGCCGGAAAAACGATTAAGTACCTGCGCTACCAAATCGGGTGATCTTACAAATTCATCCAGTACACGAATTTCAGCACCACCGCCTTGTTTTTCGGCGAAAAAAACTGCACCGGCGTATTTTTGATTTCACGGGCATACGAATTGTCGGTGTACACAAAGAAAATATCCGATGCCGGCGCAAAACGCCATTGCAGACGGGCGTTGATATTGAAATTGTTCGCCTGCGTGTTGTACTGTAAAAAGGAACTAAAAAAGACATCGTGGCTGAATGCCAGTTCTACCCGCGGACCGATCAGCCAGAAATCAGCAGAAGCAAAAGGCCGTGGCAGGTGAATCCGGTTGTAGCTGTACAACACGGAAAAAATGCCCAGCGGTTGTTGCCGGTAAGTGAAGCGGCCTTCCACCTGAAAAAGATTTCCATTGAAATATTCGCCTGTCGTGACCGAGACCTCGCCCTGAACATTGTAGGATGTGCCGGATTCATAACTCGCATAAAAACCGGAATACGTATAGCCGCCTACCGGTAGCGGGTCGGTGCCGGATTCATACAGGTTGGTGGGATCGAAGGACTCAAACAGGTACGTGTAATTGTTGTAGATACCCATATTGAAGTAACCCTGGTCTTTAAAACCCGTTCCGAAATAAACGGAGGATTCCCGGTCGGTATGCTGAGCATTCAGGCCGTAGGTAAGGTCACCTTCCACCCCGAACGTATAATTGGTGATATGTTGTGCTGCCCATCCTTTTTGCGGGTAAATACGCCAACTGGCGCCCGGGAAAATGGATTGCACGCCGAGGCGCGGCACAAATCCCGACTCTGCCGAATATGTGGAGTCGATGCGGTTGTACCCCATACGGACATTAAAATAGCGGTCGTTATAACCCAGAAAACCCGCCAGGGTACTGCCGCGCTGCGTTTTGTCGGGCGAAAAAGAGCGGTGATAGTACGATTCTCCTTCCTAGCGGTTGTCTTTGGAATAGAGGTTGAATTCCAGTCCGGCCATGCGGTTCCAGGGCTGCCAGTCGCCGCGTTGGTCATCATTCAGGTTATGCAGAAAATTCTGTTTATTCACAACTACGGCACTCATAGTACTGCGTTCCAGCACTTTGTGCTGCACCGTGGCAACGGTAAAATTAGCGGCCGGCAAAATGGTATCGCTGCTCCAGTCGCGTTGTTTGGTTTGCATATTCAGCAGTCCGATCCTGACCTTGTCGGTGAGTTTGCCGCTGAGTCGCGCGCCCGCTACAATGGGCACTTTTTCGTTGCGTTCCAGCACGGGATTCCAGGCCAGGCCGATGCGGCGGGAGAAAAAAGGCCGCGTATTGGGGAAACCATACATGGCGAACAAGTCGCGGTTTTCCAGAAAAAACTGCCGTGTTTCAGGAAAAAACAGCTCGAAACGACTCAGATTGGGCACCTGCCGGTCTACTTCCACCTGACTGAAATCGGGATTGATGGTGAGGTCGAGGTTCAGACCCGGCGTGAGGGCGATTTTGGCGTCGCCGCCGATATTGCGGTTCCAGGTAAACGGCTTTTGTTCCACCTGAAGTGAAGTTTCATTGCGCACATAATCCAGGTTCGCGCCGCCGATGGCATAAGGAATCAGGGAAATATTGGCGCCCGGCTTGGGCGGCGGCGACTCCCAGATCAGTCTGCCCGCGAATGCCAGGTTATTGGGACTGTATTGAAAAGCCACCGGCGCCCAGCCGCTGACCTCAAAGTTTTGCACTTTGGCGCGATTGATCTGCAACCCCCAGGAATTGTCCGTTTCCGACACGGAATAGCGCAAGGTTTTAAAAGGAATGGCGACCTCCACGACCCAGCGGTCTTCATAATTTTTTACTTCCGAATACCACTTGTTGTCCCATTCAAACGACAACACTTCTCCGTTGGCGATGAGCGCCTCCCGCTGCACATGGTAAGGGCTGATGCCGAATGCAAAACCGTTCAGTCCGTCCTTCGACGGATCGAGCAGCAGGTTGATGGCATCGGTGGTGCCCGGCGCGAAGTCGCGGCGCAGACTCTGTACCGTATAACTGCTGCGGGGCTGATAGCACACGGCAGCGAAATACAGGTTTCGGTCGTCAAAGGTCAGATACGCTTCCGTCGGAAACGAGCTATAAGCCGTGTCATTGGGGAAAAACAGTTTGAAATGCCCGGCAGCCTGGGCCGTTTGCCAGTCAGTTTCATTGAGTTCGCCGTCTAAATGAATGGGAGCAGTCGCTTTGCGGATACGAAGTTGATATACCTCGGAATTAGGCGACTGCGACAGACCAATGCCGCTGACGGCCATGAGCAAAAAGATAAGGAAGGAACGCATACAGAAGGTTTTGTTTTCAAACGCGCCACAAAAGTAGGTTGCCTGCGCGGGAGGATCGTTACAATTGACGTCTGAAAACCGGGGTTTGGTCGGATTTAGTTCCCGAAGGTATGAGAGAGGTGTTACGTGTGCCGCTCCGCATCAGAGCATTTCTTCATATTCAATAAAAATTAATGTAATTGCAAGCAAAAGTCAATTCCACAGCAGCGGTTGGCCCCACCACCTTTGTCCCATCAGTTTGAATAAAAAATAAAATTCAATATCATGCAGTACGAATATTGCGAAGCCCAGATGCTCGATTATATCTTCTGCGATACGGTTAACAATGCCGAGATATGCTATTCCTGGTATGTTGATCACAGCAATGAAATGATTTATGATATGTTTTCGACCTCTTTGCGGGTGGATAATTACTTAGGCGGTAGCGATCGATTTGTGGCCGATAGCCGTGGACAGCAGTTGCCCGCAAACCTCACGAATCCCAATGAATGGGAACGCGCGGTAGGCGATACAACGATGCTGGGTCGCCCGTTTCAGGATGTAACGTACCACAATTGGGGCGTAAACAAAGGCAAAGGATATTTCTTCCAGAAAGGTGTAGGTATCGTAGCGATGTGGTCGGAAAACCAGGCGTTTTGGGTGCTGGATGCGGTGGAGTAGGTTGCCGGGGGGGGCATTTCAAATTGCCTCATTTTTCATAGCGCATACTTATGAGACAGCCTCAATTCACCCGTATAAAAGTATTTATTTTTTTGACAGATTGGGAATTTGATTCCCAATCTGTCAAAAAAATGAATACTTATGCAATATGATAACCAGAAGTATTACAAATCATTTACTCAAATTAGCGACGCAATATCCTGTCATCAGCGTCAGTGGTCCGCGACAATCGGGAAAAACGACATTGGTGCGGCAGATATTTCCGCATTTAGAATAGCCTCTCCAATTTTGGGGCCTGGTAACGCGCAATTTTTTTGAACATTTGCCCTTAAAAAAACACCATGATTCTCGTTACCGGTGCAAAAGGGCAACTCGGCCAATGTTTTGAGCAACTCGCGACTGATTTTCCGCAACTGTCGTTTGTGTTTGCAACTTCCGGCGACCTCGACATCGGCGACCGGGCAGCCGTGCAACATTTTTTTACCCGACATACCATCCATTGGTGTATCAATTGCGCGGCCTACACGGCGGTCGACAAAGCGGAATCGGAACCGGCGCAGGCCAAACGCATCAATGTCTCCGGGGTCAAAAACCTGGCGGACGTTTGTGCGGCACAGGGCATTCCCTTGATCCATTTCTCCACCGACTATGTGTACCACAGCAAACAAAACCTGCCGTTCCGAGAAGAGGATGCCGTAAGCCCCAAGGGCGTGTATGCCCGCAGCAAACTGCAAGGAGAACGCGCCGCCCGGAATGCGCACCCCATAGGCACCATGATTATCCGCACTTCATGGGTATATTCCGCTTTCGGGCACAATTTTGTCAAAACCATGCTGCGGCTCGGTGCAGAACGCCCGGACTTGTCCGTTGTTTTTGATCAAATCGGCACGCCAACGTATGCCCCCGACCTGGCGACAGCCGTGCTGACTATTATCGACAAAACGATGCGCGGCGACATAGCCAGGGAAACGCTGGCGGGCATCTGGCACTATTCCAATGAGGGCGTTACCAGCTGGTACGATTTTGCGCAGGCTATTTTTGACATCCGGGGCCTGCCCTGCCGGGTGCAACCCATCGAAACGAAGGATTTTCCGACCCACGCACAACGCCCGCCTTTCAGCGTTTTGAACAAATCAAAAATCAAATCGCAACTCGGAATCGACATTCCACACTGGCGCGAAAGCCTCGTTCGTTGTCTGAATGTATTAGATCGTTGAAAAATGTTGAGAATTTATTGAAAATGAATCACTTTTGTATTCTTCAAACCAACTGAATATCTAATTTATGGCCACCCACCCGATTTTTGAAACGGTCCGACAACACCTGCAGCAAGGCGAAACCGGCGCCGCCCTGCAAACGATGATTACTTACCTGGAAGCGGAAGGCAAACAGACAGAACTACTGCGCACGCTCCGGGTAGTGCAGGCCAATTACAATGCCGCCAAACAACAGGAACTCAAAGGGATTCTGGCTTTTCAGGAGGCCCAGCGCGAATACTCCAAGGTGAATGACGCGTTGCTGAGCACCATAGACGACCTCAGCGCCGGAAGAAATACGGCTACAACCGCAAGACTGGCACCCAATCGAAATCTGTGGATTATCGGTGGCGCTGCATTGCTCGTCGTGGCTGTATTGGCCGCCATCATGTTTTTCCGAAGACCTGAAACAGCCGACTCCGTTGTAGGGCAGGGAGATGAAAGCAGGGTGAAATGCCCTCAATTCAGACCTGCAGATTACCGGATCATGCTCATCCCTTTTATCAGCCTGAACGATCAGGAAGCCAAACCCGCAGTGAGCATTCAAATGCGCATCCGCGACCTGACCCGAAGTAATAATATATCGGCCGATGTGGAAATTGCTGTCGGACATACTATGGCGACGAGCCTGCCCGATTTTGCACGCGCCAAGCAAAAGGGCGATCAATGCAATGCCAATGTCGTGATTTGGGGTCAGTATGAAAAAGTAGGCGATTCCATCCTGGTTGATGTCCACTATGTTTTCACGGAAGGTTCCAAAGTCATCAGCGGACACACCGATTTTCATCCGTTCAAAAGCCTGTCTGCCCTTCAACAAAGTGGCAAATCATCCGGGCTGCGCAGCCTCGACGACGCGATTTTATCCATCTGCAGCATTATGGCGGTGTATGCCGGTAAACCTGAAGTAGCCGAAAAATGGCTGGCAAGAATCGAAGATACCTCCGAGAAGGACGATAGCCTTCAACAGGCTATAATAAGGGTGAATGAGATCAGGGAAAATAAAAAAACGCCGAAAGAGCGATTGCAGGAAAGGAGGAAAAAATAACCTATTTCTCGGTATCCATCGCCAGGCTATCCAAAAACTGCAGCGTGTCGGGCAAGCCGTTTAGCACTTTTGCGTTTTCCGGCAGTTTCACCTGATTGATAAAAAGTTGTGCGCCGGTGAGCAGCAACTCGCTGCCATTGATTGATTTGGATGCACTGTCTACATAACTCTGGATAGACTGCCGCGGCAGCGGTTCCTGCAGGATGGTAAAAATATAGGCAGGTTTGAGGGTATGGCTTACATCGCGCAAATCCGACAGGGAAGTATTGGCACCGAGGTACACCACCTTTTGGCGGCGGGTTCGCAACAGATACTGCATAAACAGCAGCGTGAGTTCTTGGGTTTCTCCTTCCGGCGTATACAGCACAAATGTCTGGGTATCTTCAAAGTTGCCCACAGGCTCCTTGTCAATCGCAGCCATCAGTTTGCGCCGAATCAGGTTGGCGATGAATTTTTCATGGGCGGGGCTGACGCTGTTGGTCAGCCACAGAATATTCAACTTGTCTAAAAACGGGTACACCAAGTCCAGCATGGTGCGCTCGAAGCCATTTTCCCATACATAAGAGGAAAAAATGCGGTCGAAACTCACTTCATCCATATCGATCATGGATAAGGTCAGCGCGTCGATCTGTGCGTTCTGGCTGTTGTTGTTTTCGGAAATTTCGGATACCAGCGCAGCCACTTTTTCATGCGGCATACCGGCCAATTTGCTGATTTTGTAGCCATGGCGATTGAGCAGGGCGACATTAAACAGCAAGCGAAGTTCTTCGTCTGTATAGTACCTGATGTTGGTGTCCGTCCGATGCGGAACAATAAGGCGATAGCGCTGCTCCCATATCCTGATGGTGTGCGCTTTGATACCTGTAAGTCGCTCCAGGTCTCGAATCGAATAAATCGCCATTTTACAAAGTTCTGTCAGAAGACTATACGATATAAAAATACAGTAACTGACTGAAAATCAATGAGTTCAGTGCCTTTTTAGTGGCTGTACCATTCTGTATCGTAAAGCAATTGCGGTAAAGTAAATAAAACAGGCCAACCTGTGGAAAGTTCATTCATATTTTTCAGGAAACGCTCCACAGAAAATTGGATGGGTTGGATGGGTTGGATGGGTTGGATGGGTTGGATGGTTGGATGGTTGGATGGTTGGATGGGTTGAGTAGGTTTGACCCTCCTTCGCCTAAAAAGGCTTCTGCGGGTAAAGGTTTGATGGTTTGAGGTGGTAACGTAAAGCCATGAGTTAGGGGAACTCTTGGCGGTGTACACTACGAACGCTCACTTCTCACCCTCTCACCTCTCACTTCTCACTTCTCACTTCTCACTTCTCAAACCCCCGACCAGCCATTTTTTAAAATCCGCCGAACGCTCCGTGCTCACGATGGTTTCCAGGTCTGTCGGCGGCTCCAGGTCAATTTTTACCCTGCTTTTGGAATAAGGGTGCATTTCTTTGATGGCCGCCACATTGACGATAAACTGGCGATTGACACGGTAAAAGGAAACGGGATCGAGCAGGCTTTCTAATTTGTCGAGCGGGTAGTCGACAGGGTACCTTTTGCCGGAGCTGCGCGAAACCACGAAAGTGATTTTATCTTTGGTGTAGAAGTAAGCCGCGTCGCTCATTTCCACCAGCTTGTAACTGTTGCTGAACCGGATGAGCATACGGCGCAAGTAACCGCCACCCGCTTCCTGCTGGCGCAAGGTATCCAGCAAGGGGCTGTAATTCGGCGCTGCTGTCGGCTGGAAAACGCGTTTGAACTTTTCAATTGCGGCTTTCAACTCATTGATTTTGATTGGTTTAAGCAAATAATCCACTGCCGTCACTTTAAAGGCCTGTACGGCGTATTCGTCATAAGCGGTGGTGAATATGACCGGAGCAGTGACCTGTACATGCTCAAATATTTCAAAACTCGCCCCATCTGCCAGGTGTATGTCGAGCAGTATCAGATCGGGTTGCGGGTTGTTTTGCAACCACACAACAGCGGTTTCCACACTGTCGAGCCGGTCGATTACGATGGCTTCCGGCGCTATTTCACCCAGCATTTTTTCCAATCTGCGGGCCGCAGCGTTTTCATCTTCAATGATGAGAATGTTCATGTGAATTGTGAGAAGTGAGCGGGTGAGAAGTGAGAAGTGAGAAGTGAGAAGTGAGAGGTGAGAAGTGAGAGGGTGAGAAACGTCCCTTTTGGCCGCTCTAATGTCTTGGCTTGGGTTTTTCAGGCCTGTAATTGATAGAGAGTAGCCATTTTTTGTAACTATTGAAGAATGCAGGCCTGAAAAACCCAAGCCAAGACATTAGAGCGGCCAAAAGGGACGTTTCTCACCCTCTCACCCTCTCACTTCTCACTTCTCACTTCTCACCGGCACCTTTACCGTAAAAAACGCTGCATTGTCTTCCACAATAACGGGGCGTTCGCCGAGCAGCCGGTAACGGTGGATAAGGCTTTGCAGGCCGAAATGGGTACTGGGTTCCGGTTTTATTTTTTTCTGGATATTATTCCTGACCACCACATAGTTGTCGTCGTCCATAAAAATTTCGATGGTCAGCGGTTTGCTTGCGGAAATGACATTGTGTTTGACGGCATTTTCCACCAGCATTTGCAAGGCGAGCGGCATAACCAGACCGACATGTCCATTCAGTCGGTTGAGCAGGTTAAAACCGTCTTCGTAGCGTTTTTTGAGTAAAAAATGAAAACTCTCCACCAACTCCTTTTCCTCTTGCAGGGTAATAAAATCGCGCTCGCGGTAGGCCATCATGCTCCGGTAGAAATCGGACAGGTGTTCCACATATTCCACCGCCACTTTGGGATTTTCCTCAATGATGGTAATCAGCGTATTAAAACTGTTGAAGAGAAAATGCGGATTGATCTGGCTTTTCAGGGCCGCAAACTGCGCTTCCACATTTTCCCTTTTCAGTTGCCCTTCTCGCTGCAGCCGTGCTTCCCTCACTTTTACAAAACCAACAAACAGTACACTCGCAACCAATATACTGAACAACACAAACCACCATTGCGACCAAAAAGGACGCTCAATGGTAAAAGTCCAGGAGGTTTCGGGCACCTGGTCAAAGTTGCCGTGTTCGCTCGTCTGCACCCGGAAGGTGTAACGCCCGGGCGGCAGGTTGGGATAGGATGCTAAGTGGTCTTTCGACACTTTCCAGTCCGGATCAAAACCTTCCAGCATATAACGGTAGCGCACCGATTCGGGGCGGGTGTACCACAGGCCGGTAAAGTTGAAAATGAAGTAGTTCTGGTTGTATTTAAACGTATGCTGTTGAAGCATATCAACGGATTCCATCAGTACCGAAACGGCAGTGATGCCCGGCTGCGGGTCATCGAGAAAAGTTTCATCGAAGGAAGCAATGCGCACAATACCTTGCCGCGTTCCGAGCCATACGTGACCCGATTTGTCGCGGCTGAGGGCATTCAGGTTTACCTCGACGGAAGTGCCGGGTTCCATTTCACAAAAAACGACGTGATCTATCCGTTCGGGATTGAGCAGGTCGAAACCGTCGTCGTAGCCGATCACAATATTTCCATCGGCGCCCACTGCGAGGCCTGTAATTTTATTGCTATGCAGGTGGTTGGCGGTGGTATAGTGCCGAAACTGGCCGTTTTCCAAACAAAAAAGCCCCTCCCGGTCTGTGCTGAACCATATCCGGCCCTTGTTGTCCTCTGCAATGCTGTAAATCGTTTTGAGTGCAACGCCGTTTGCATTTGTATAAGATCGAATGGTGCCTTGTTCCAACACCCGCAAGCCGTCGCCGTCTGTTCCGAACCATACCCGGCCCTTGCTGTCTGTAAAAATCTTGTAAATATAACTGTTGCCTAAGGCTGTCTTCTCGGGCAATTCGTTTAAAAACAGGTTATTATCCGAATCAAATACCGAAATACCGCCTAATGTAGCCAGCCAAACCCGATGTGCATCGCCTGTAATCGACAACACACTGCCATTGGCCAAACCATCTTTTTCACTCAGGCGCCGGAGCAGGCGACCATCCGCACCCATCACAAAAATACCATTGCCAAAAGACCCGGCCCATATTTCCGATTCCGGCGATTCCCACAGGGAGATGATATTGTGCTGCCCAGGTAAAACTTGTTTAAAAACGCCGTTTTCCTTTACAAAAAGCCCTTCCTGACTACCCGCCCACAGCCGCCCCCGGCTGTCTGACAAAACAGCCTGCGTATTGCCAAAGGGTGGATGCAGCGCCCCGAATTTTACCTGCGCGCTGTACAACAAGCCCTTATCGAGCACCGCCCAGAGCAGTCCTTCCCGATCCTTGCGCAGGCTTTGAATTTTCACACGCCGAAGCAGGTGCGTCTCGGGCAAGTTATAGGTTTTGCCGGTGGCCGGCTCGAAGCGCACCGGGCCGTTTCGTTCCGTACCAATCCATACTTCACTGCTGCCGAATATCACGAGACTCGTAACAGGCCCCAATGACCAGTCGGGCACAAGTGACTTGCATCGCCGGGCGTTTACATCATAACAGCAGATGCCGTTATCATGCGTTCCTATCCACATATTTCCCTGATTATCAGGAAACAAAGCAGTGATAATCTCTTCGGGAAGTCCTTCGGCAATACCCAGGCGCTGTACTTTTTTCTGCCCCCGTACCGGCATCGAACAAATACTGATGCCGGCATCCGTTGCGGCCCATATCCGGCCCTGCACATCGGTAGCCAGGGTATAAATATCATCACTGGACAAGCCGTCGTCTGCGGCATTGAACTGATAGAGCCGCTCTTCTTTCCAGACATACAGCCCTTCTCCATACGCGCCGAACCACAAAGCGCCGTTACCATCCTGCGCAAATGCCGTAATGGCTTTTACGG
>Ga0163153_10006954_pt1 | contig 12435 bp, 14 predicted proteins | sample OliLakLV19MP6IB1_FD_148629 | JGI IMG/M metagenome (GOLD analysis project Ga0163153, IMG submission 148629) | Freshwater microbial mat bacterial communities from Lake Vanda, McMurdo Dry Valleys, Antarctica - Oligotrophic Lake LV.19.MP6.IB-1 | ecosystem: Environmental > Aquatic > Freshwater >... | reverse complement strand
GTCGATTTCGGTGATCTCGTACACGCTCGCACGGTGCTCGATCCGGCGATTGCTGCCGCCTACCAGGCGTTCGGTGCCGACGACCCGCTCGACCCGCTCGTCGAGGTCGTGACTGCCTACCACGCGGTCCGAGCGCTCACACGTGCCGAGGTCGAGTTGATCCCCGAGCTCGCAGCTGCCCGGATGACGCAATCCGTCCTGATCTCCGCGTGGCGTGCCGAGCTTCACCCGGACAACATCGCGTACATCCTGGCCGACCAGGAGGCCTGCTTCGCGACGCTCGCCCGGATCGACGATCGCGGATCGACCACGATGGGTGCGGCGCTCGCTGACGCGTGCGGGATGCACCGACGCACGACGGCCTCGCTCGAGGCCAGCCTCTCACTCCGGCGAGCGCGGCTCGGCCCGGCGCTCAGCCTCAGCTACGACGACCCCGTGCGCCTCGAGTCGGGAGAGGGAGTCTGGCTGACCGATGTCGACGGCAACCGGCTCCTCGACGCCTACAACAACGTGCCACACGTCGGACACGCCCATCCTCGGGTGACTGCCGCGCTCTCGAGCCAGGCAAAGCGCCTGACGACGAACACGCGCTACCTCGTGGACGAGGTGGCCACGTACGCCGATCGACTGACGGCTCTGCTTCCCGAGGAGCTCTCCGTCGTGATGTTCGTCAACTCGGGAAGCGAGGCGAACGACGTCGCGATCCAGATCGCCCGCGCGGTCACCGGCAACCGCGGCGTCGTGATCACCGAGCACGCCTACCACGGAACGACAGCCGCAACGGCCGCCCTGTCGCCGGAAGAGCTCGGCCCGGAGGCACTCGAGCCGTGGGTCGCGCGGATCGGGGGCGCGGCAACGCTCGGGTCGGCGGATGCCGCAACCCGCGTGGCGAGCGAGGTCGACGACGCGTTCGCACGCCTGCGTGGCCGCGGCCACGACCCGGCGCTCCTCGTCTTCGACGACGTCTTTGCGAGCGACGGGATCTTCGCTGTTCCTCCCGGCTACCTTCGCGCAGCCTACGAGCGTGCGCGTGCAGCCGGCGCGCTCTGCCTCGCCGACGAGGTGCAGGCGGGATTTGGCAGGGTCGGCACGCCGTTCTGGGGCTTTGCGCAGGACGGCGTCCGGCCGGACATCGTGACGATCGGGAAGCCGATGGGGAACGGGCATCCGATGGGAGCGGTCATCACGACGCCCGAGATCGCGGCGCAGTTCGCAGAGCGCTGGCACTTCTTCTCGACGTTCGCGGGGTCACCCGTGGCCGCCGCGGTGGGCACGGCGGTGCTCGATGTGATCGAGCGCGAGCGGCTTGCGGAGCAGGCCGAGCGCGTCGGCGCCTACCTGCGAGCGCAACTCACGGAGGTCGCTGCATCGCACCCCGTCGTCACGGAGGTGCGTGGACCCGGCCTCTTCATCGGCGTCGAGTTGGACGTCGAATCGACAGAGCGGCCCGATCTCGGACGCGTTGTCGCAAACGGCCTGCGCGGCCGCGGAGTGCTCGTCGGCGCTACCGGGCCACGTGTCAATGTGATCAAGATTCGGCCCCCTCTCGTCTTCTCCGAAAGGCATGCCGACCGCGTCGCGGCAGCACTCGATGCGACGCTCGCAACCGAGCAAATGCGATGATCGCGCCATGACCGACGCCGCGGACGTTCTCACCCCGAAGGCTCAGGTCTTTCTGACCGATCTCGAGCGCGAATTCGGCGCGCGCCGGATTGACCTCCTCGCACGTCGGGCAGCGCGCCTCGAGCGCCTCCACGCGGGCGAACTGCCCGACTTCCTGTCCGAGACGGCCGACGTTCGTGCGGGCGACTGGCGCGTCGCCCCCACTCCCGACGAGATCGCCGACAGGCGGGTCGAGATCACCGGCCCGGTCGACCGCAAGATGGTGATCAACGCGCTCAACTCGGGCGCGAAGGTGTTCATGGCCGACTTCGAGGATTCGAACTCGCCGACGTGGTTCAACTGCATCGACGGCCAGCGCAACCTCACGGATGCGCTCGAGCGGACGATCTCGCTCGACACCGGCGAGAAGCAGTACACGCTCGGTGAGAATCCGGCCGTTCTCTTTGTACGCCCACGCGGCTGGCACCTGGAAGAGCGGCACTTCGAGGTTGACGGTGCGCCGATGTCGGGCTCGCTGTTCGACTTCGGCCTCTATTTCTTCCGTAACCACGGCCGGAACGGCCGCTACTTCTACCTCCCCAAGATCGAGTCGCACCTCGAGGCGCGGCTCTGGAACGACGTCTTCGTGTGGGTGCAGGACTGCCTTGGCGTGCCGCACGGAACCATCAAGGCAACGGTCCTGATCGAGACGATTCTCGGTGCGTTCGAGATGGACGAGATCCTCTACGAGTTGCGCGACCACTCGGCAGGTCTCAATGCGGGACGGTGGGACTACATCTTCAGCGTGATCAAGAAGCTCGGTCACCGGCCCGAGATGGTGCTTCCTGATCGCAGCGACGTGACGATGGCCGTGCCTTTCATGCGCTCGTACTGCGAGCTGCTCGTGAAGACGTGCCACCGCCGCGGCGCGTTCGCGATGGGCGGCATGGCGGCGTTCATCCCCTCGCGCCGCGACGCCGACGTCAACGCGGTCGCGCTCGCGAAAGTGCGAGAGGACAAGGAGCGCGAGGCGTCACAGGGCTTCGACGGCACGTGGGTCGCGCACCCGGATCTCGTCCCGACCGCCTTCGAGGCGTTCGACGCCGTGCTCGGCAACCGGCCGAACCAGATCGACCGTCAGCGCGACGACGTGACAGTCGTCGCCTCCGATCTCCTGAACGTCGCCGCCACACCGGGAGAGGCGACGGAGGACGGTCTGCGCAACAACGTCTCGGTGGGAATCCAGTACCTCGCAGCCTGGCTCCGTGGCTCGGGTGCAGTCGCGATCAACAACCTCATGGAGGACGCCGCGACGGCAGAGATCAGCCGCTCGCAGATCTGGCAGTGGCTCCACCACGGCCGGTTCACAGCCGAGGATGTTCTCCGGATCACGGACGAGGAGATGGCCTCGCTCGGTGAGGGCTACGCCGAAGCGCGCGTCATCTTCGAGAGCATCGCGACCCGGCCCGACTACGTGGAGTTCCTCACGCTCCCGGCCTACGACCAACTCCTGGTAGACGAATCGATCTCGTAGGGCCGGGACGTGCCCTGCCGGCGAGGCACTTCGCGACCGATCGCGACAACGGTCGAAACCTCTCGAGCGACAACTACGCGGCCACCAGCGGATTCGACCAGCGCAGCCGCTGAAATCGGCTGAAGTCCGTGTCGGCCGAGCAGAGCTCGGCACCGTGTTCGATCGCGAGCGCGGCCAGGTGGGCATCGGAGACGAGATTGCCGGCGGCACCGAGAGGCTGGAGTAGCTCGCGCACCAGAACGAGGTGCCTCTCTCCGGGGACGACGGTCGTTGCACACGGTTGCGAAAGCCACCCCTCGATGATGTCGAACGCCTCGTCCGGAGCCAGTGGAGACGCGAAGATGCGCCCCTGCGTCGAGAGCCGCACGAACGCGAGCAGCACCGCCACGGGAAATGCGAACGTCTCGACCCCGGAGAGTTGATTCTCGAGCCAGACGCGAGCTTCCCTGTGCCGGGGAGAGCGGGAATCGACCGCGTAGAGCAGGAGGTTGACGTCGGTGAGCTTCACTTGCGGAGCTCGAGCTTGCGAACGATCTCGTCGTCCTCGAGCTCGGCTGCGAGCGCCAACGCCTTGTCGAGATCGATGCCGGGGCGCAGGCCGAGGGAGCGAACCGGCACCTCGTATCGCTGCGCAGCTGGCTGCGATCCCTGCCCGAGCCCCCGGCGAAGCACGTCATTGAGCGCCTCACGGAACGAGATGCCCCGTTCACGGGCGAGATCCTTCACGCGTGTTTGGAGTTCAGGGTCGATGGCGACGGTCGTCCTCATTTCTGCATCATAGCATCACTTGATATGATGTTCTGATGCTGTCCATTGTCAGGATCGACGATCCGGAGTCATTCTCCGGCCGCGTCGGCCCGTTCCTGAACGCAGACGAGGCCGAGCACAACCTGCCTCTCGGCCTCCTCGGTCGGTTGATCGACGAGCCACGGCTCTACGGCTTCGATCCGGTCTTCGTCGTCGCGGAGGATGCGGGACGCGTTGTTGGCTGCCTCCTGCGCACGACGCCGTACGGCGTCGTGCTCAGTCGGTTCGATTCGCTCGAGGCAGTTGATCTCGTCGCGGAGGAAGTGCTCTCCATGCACCCCGGGCTCCCTGGCGCCGTTGGGCCTCACGACGTCGTGGCCCGGTTTACGACGACGTGGGCGGAGCTGACGGGCGCGCAAGCGCGGATCGGAATCAGGCAGGGCGTTCATGCCGCCTCGGTCGTGGAAGAGCTCCCCCACGCGCCGGGCAGAATGCGAGCAGCCCACCCAGGCGACATTCCTACAGTCCTCGACTGGCTCGACCGGTTCGCCGAGGAGGCTCTCGGGGAGGCGCCGCACCGAGAGGAAGCCGAGGCCACGTACCGGCGTCGTGAGGCCGACCCCGACGGCGCGTGGCTCCTCTGGGACGACGACGGCCCCGTCTCGCTCGCGGCCTACGGGAACCCGACCCCAACCGGCACGCGGGTCGGGCCCGTCTACACCCCACCGGAGCACCGCGGTCTCGGCTACGCCACGTCTCTCGTCGCGGATCTCACGGCTGAACGGCTTTCAGCAGGTCTCGCGTTCTGCTTCCTCTTCACCGACCTCGCAAACCCGACCTCGAATGCGATCTACGCCAGGATCGGGTATGAGCCGGTCGCCAACTGGGATCAGTGGGTGCTCAGCTGATCTCTGCGGTGCTCCGATTGTGGTTGACGAGCTCGACGCTGTTGCCATCAGGATCGAGGATGAAGGCGCCGTAGTAGTCGGGCTTGTAGTCGGGTCGCTCGCCCGGGGCACCCGCGTCGCGTAGCCCTCCTGCCCTGCCCGCGTGCCAGAACGCGTCGACGTGCGCGCGACTCGGAGCCACGAAGCCGATGTGGAGACCGTCGGTGGCAGAACGCTCCTCCGACGCCTCGAGGAGCGATAACTCACCCCACTCGACGTACGACTCGTCGGAGTAGATCACGTCGATTCCGAGCTCGCCGAGCACCGTCCTGTAGAGCGCTTCGGAAGCCCGGCGACCCGAGGCACGAATCGTGACGTGGTCGAACATCCCTGGATCCTACGTCCAGGCCCCGATACATTGACGGACACGCTAGGCGAGCAGCTCCTCCAGGGTGTGCGTCAGCGCCCCTACCCCGGCACTCGTGTTCGAGATCGCAGTGAACGTGGCACCGGAGTGCGAATCGTGCGAGCTCCGGAACGACACGCCCGTGTCCCCGCCACTCATCGTCACGACGCCCGTCGTAGCGTGGAGCCAGAAGCCCAGGCCGTACCGGCGGTGCGTTACTTCCGACTCGGCCGTGTCCTCGCTGCGGGCACGAACGACCTCGGCGACCCCCTCGTTCGAGACGATGCGACCCGAGAACAGGGCGTTCCAGAAGGCGCTGACGTCGGCGACCGTCGTGTAGATCCCGCCGTCTCCCGTGCCCCGCACGGGGAGATGGAAGACGTTCGTCCTCCACGCTCCGTCGACCTCGATGTAGCCGATCGCTGCGGAGCCCGGTAGCTCGTCAGAGCGGAGAAACGCCGTGCCCGCCATTCGTGCCGGCCCGCACACACGCTGGCGCACGAGCTCGGGGAACGAGATGCCGCTCACGCGCTCCGCGATCAGCGCCAGCACGACGAAGCCGCTGTTGCAGTAGCCGAAGCGCTCACCCGCAGGAAACTTCGTCGGATATCCGTCGAGGATCGGGAGGTACTGCTCGGTCGTCGCGAGCTCCTGCGCCGGCACCGGCATCAGGTAGGCGTCGTAGTCGAGGTCGACCTCCTCGTCGAGGTAGTCGCCGATGCCCGAGCGGTGCGAGAGGAGGTGCTCGATCGTGACGTCGTCTCCGATCAGCGGGAGATCGTCGCCGAGCAGGCAGCGCGCGGTCGTCGCGAGCTCGAATCGGCCTTCCTCGATCAGGCTCACGACCGTGAGCGCCGTCAGGCTTTTCGTCCCACTGGCGATCCCGAACTGCGTCTCGATCCGGTTGGGGATCCCGTGCCGCTTGTCGGCGAGGCCGTATGCCTTCTCGAGGAGTGGTCGTCCGGGTCGCTCGACGCGGACGACGCCCGAGAACGACTCCGCCGCGGCGATCGCGTCGAGCTCTGATGCGAGTCCGGGCATTGTCGGGACGCTACCGGCAGCGGGTGGTCGTCATGGTCGCGTACAGGGCTCCCTGGAGGAAAACACCGGCGACGCGCCGCAATACCCGGAGTTTCCGCCCACGGGGTAGGCATCCGGACACTGCCTTGACGCACACATCTCCGTCCCGTCAGGCGGAAAGGCCGCCGAGCGCCGCAGCGCGGGCTCGGGCGATTGCGTCGACCGTGAGCTCGACGTCTCGCTCGGTCGTCGACCAGTTCGAGACCGAGATGCGAAGGAGGCGCTCACCGCGCCACGTCGTCGCGCCGAGCCAGGAGACGCCGTCCGACTGAACGAGCCGCTCGACGCTGTTGGTGAGCTCGGCGTCTCCGACGCGTACGAGAACCTGGTTGAGCACGACCTCGTTGACGACTTCCACGCCTTCGAGGCGATCGAGGAGGAGTGCGGCGTGGCGTGCGAGCGCGCACGACCGGTCGATCAGATCAGCGACCCCCGATCGGCCGAGTGCGCGGAGGGCGGCCCACGCCGCGAAACCGCGCGCCCGCCGCGACGACTCCGGCACGAAATCACCGCCTCCGAAGGCCCGACCGGCGACCTGACCCGTGAGATACGAGGCTGTGTATTCCATCGCGATGACATGGATGTCCGGGTGCGCACAGAACACGAACCCGGAGTCGTACGGGACGTTCAACCACTTGTGACCGTCGCACGCCCATGAATCCGCGGCTTCGATCCCGGCGACGAGATGCCTCGTCGTCGGAGTGGCGGCGGCCCAGAGCCCGAACGCACCGTCGACGTGAACCCACGCTCCGACCTCCCGAGCGGCGGTGGTCACGGCGTCAAGATCGTCGCAGGCCCCGGTGTTCACGTTGCCTGCCTGTGCGCAGACGATCGTCGGAGCGTTGGGTTGCGAGCCCAGGGCGCGCTCGAGCGCGTCGGTGTCCATCGCACCGTTTCCGAGCGCAGGGATCTCCTCGATCGCGTTCTCGCCGAGGCCGAGGAGGCGGAGACTTCGATCGATCGTGGCATGGCGCTCGGCGCTCGCTACGACTCTCACACGTGGAGCGCCGCCGAGACCGTCCCGGCCCACGTCCCAACCGACCTGCTGGAGCACCTTCCACCGCCCCGCAGCCAAACCGACGGTGTTCGCTCCCTGCCCACCGGTCGTAAAGCCCACGGATGCCGATGCCGGAAGGCCGAGGAGCTCCTTGAGCCAGGTGCCCGCCACGTCCTCGAACGCAAGCGCCGCAGGCGAGAGGGCCTCGTTGTACGCGCACTGATCCCAGCCGACGGTCAGAAGATCCGCCGCGAGTGCGGCATCGAGAGAGCCACCGATCACGAATCCGAAGTACCGCGGCCCTGCCGAGGCCATGAGCCCCGGCTTGGCACCGGCGACAAGCTCGTCGAGGACGGTGTGGAGCGGAGCCGGCGCCGGCGGCAGCGCCTGGGCGAGCGCGTCTCGTACGGCGGCACGTCCCAGCGACGGTGCCACGTGTTGCTCAGGAAGCCCCTCTCGATAGTCGGCGATCAGATCGGCGACCTGATGGAGTGCTTGTCGAAGATCATCCATTCACTGCTCCCCCTTTCTGCCAGCGAGGCTTCGGGACGACGCGCGCTTCTCGATTTCGAGGATCACGGCCCGCCCGGGGGCCATCCGCGGCTAGGTCGGGTCGCACGAGCAACCCGACCGGCGCGGCGAAACGCGATGAGGCTAGAACTCGCGCTCGAGCACAACCTCGTACGCATCGACAGAGGCACGACGCCGATTGCCGACATCGGGCGGATCCATCCCGTCGAGCACTGCCGATCCGGCCTTGAGATCGTCCTCGGAACCGAACCGAATTGCAACGACAGCCTTTCCAGCGGTGCGATCGGCGAGGATCGTGATCCGCCGCGCAGCCACGCCGTCAGGCGGGCCCTCATCAGCCTTGATCCTGGCGACCAGCGCGTCGAGCGCATCCCCGTCTACTTCGAACGTCGCAACACGTACGTAGTCGGACATCTCTGCCTCCTCCTGTCGAGTTGGGCGATCGTATCGCTCCGACTCTGAAAAGCGAAAGGCTCTTGCGGCCTGACCCCCGAACATCTGTCTGCAGCAATTGTTGACAGGTCAGAGGTCATTTGAGAGATTCCCGCGCTGACAGCGCTGTCTTTCGGCGCGGAACGCGAGGCGAGAGGGGTTCCGCATTGCGCGCGATTCAAACGATCACAGCTGGGCTTCTACACACCGTATGCGCCAGTCTTCTGGCCGCATGCGGCGGGAGCGACACGTCGTCTTCCGCGCCTGCGGAACCGCAGAACGCTCAGTTCGAGGTCGCCCAGACGGGAAGATCTCGGCGAGCATCGAACTCATTGTCGAGCGAACCGCCGCGGCCGCCGACGACGTCTACCCAGCCTCGATCCAGGAAGGCAGCTGCGACGCATCCGGCAAAGTCACGACCACGATCGGCAACGCCACCAACGGGGGCAACACATTCCTGATCGACAAGGCATACGACGAGGTCGTCAAGCCGCTCAGCGATGGCTCGTCCACGATCGTGATCCTGAAGAACGGAGGCAACGGCGTCGCCTGGTGCGAAGCGACCCCCGCGACTGGCTGACGCAAGCAAGCCCCACCCGGGTCTTCTGCGGCCGACGTGCCAGGCCTCGGTCGCCTGCGCCAGTGTGCGGCAATGACGCCTGAGCGGTTGACTCAGGATCGGTACGAGGCCGGCTGTAACCTCGTGCCATGAGGACGCTGGGGATAATCGGCGGGATCGCGCCGCCCTCGACGATCGACTACTACCGGCACCTCACTACACGCTACGCGCAGCGCAGCCCCGACGGCAGCTACCCGCAGATCATCCTCGACAGCATCGATGGGCGCCGGTTCTTCGCCCTCCTTGAGGCCGCCGATCGTCCGGCGATGATCGATGTCCTGCTGGCCGAACTCGAACGGCTCGCGTGCGCTGGCCGATTATTCGGCGCTCCCACTGAGCCGCTGAGGCCATCACGCTGGCGAGGAATTCCCCGGCAGGTGTGGAGAGGTCGACTCCGAGGTCGAGCGCGGCGAGGTTGAAGCTTTTGGTTTGCGCCTCGACCAGGAGCCCGGCGAAATCAACGAGGCTGCGGCTGAGTCGGTCGAGCTTGGCGACCACGATCCCGGATACCTCGCCCGAGCGGCACGCTTCAAGAGCTTGGTTAGGCCGGGGCGCTTGAGTGTCTTACCGCTGAGCACATCCTCCTCGATGCGAACGAGGGTCCAGCCGCGCCGGTCGCATTCGACTCTGATCGCGCGCCGTTGAGCGGCGAGCCCAGCACCGGATGCGCCCTCCTCTTCGGTCCAGGGCCCGGTTGCGGTTGAGCCAGGAGTGGCACGCCTCGACGACCCAGCGGCGCGCCCTCCAGTCGGGGTCGCGGAGCTTGTCACGGATTTCGTCGCGACGGCCGCGGATGTGCGGCGCCAAGCCGCGTTCACGTACCCACTCGTGTACCCACGGGTAGTCGTAGCCGCGATCGAGACAGAGGCCCTGTGGCCGCCGCTTGCTCGGCTTTGGACGTGAGGCCGGGATCGAGTCGAACGTCGCGGCAACCGCACCGACGTCACCCAGCTGATCGAGCTCGTCGATCGCCGTAGCTCCACGAAAGGCCCAACGTTCTACAGAGCTGTATAGCCACCGTCGATCACATGCTGAGATCCGGTGATGAAGCTCGCCTTGTCGGAGAGTAGGAAGAGCACCAGGTTCGCAACCTCTTCGGCGGTGCCGAGCCGCCCGATCGGGTGCTTGCCGACAAGGGCATCGAACGCCTCCTTCGGCAGGTCTTTCAACAATGGCGTGTCAATGTAACCAGGGTGCACCGAGTTCACACGTACGCCTTGCGCTGCGTACCCGAGCGCGGCTGCCTTGGTCATGCCGGCCAGGCCGTGTTTTGCCGTCACGTACGGAACAGCCGCGGCGTCGCCGACAAGGCCGAGGACCGACGAGGTGTTCACGATCGCACCTCCGCCCGCTTCGACCATCACTGGAATCTGGGCGTGCATGCCGTAGAACACCGAGTTGAGGTTCACGTCGATCAGCTTGCGATAGCCGTCGAGGTCGACGTCGGCGAGTAGCCCGAGCGGCCCACCAATTCCGGCATTGTTGAACGCGAGATCAAGCCCGCCATACGTGGAGACCGCATATTCAACGGCAGCTTTCGCATCGTCAGCGTTCGATACATCGCCGGCAAGCGCACTGGCGACACCGCCTGCGCCAGCGATCTCGTCGACGACCAGCTGCGCAGCCTCAATCTGGAGGTCGTTGACGACGACGTTCGCGCCAGCGGCTGCAAGGCCTGCAGCAACAGCCTTGCCAATGCCCGACGCGCCACCAGTGACAATGGCAGTCTTGCCCGAAAATTCGCTACTAATGGTGGCTCCTCAGATTGCGGTTGTTGTTCGAACCAAGCCTGCCCGCGCCGCATCGAGCGTAAACGACGATATCACCCATCCCTCAGGTTTGGCTCGAGGTCGCGGTCACCTCAGCGCGGCACCGTGATCGCGTGCCAGCCACGAAGATCCTTAGGCCGCAGTCGGCGGCGGTGCACGGTCGGCCGCGCCGGAGTAGATCGGGCGGGCTTGAGGGGCCGAACGAGTCGCACCAAGCTCCGGCTGGCCCATTTCCAGCGGTCTACCAGCGTCTACGGATCCGTCACCGAGAGGTACTACCCGACATCACTTTGTCGTCCAGGTAGGCCTGCCCCTGCGCGTCCCTGTCCCAGACGTTCACGATTCGGAAGACTCCCGCATCCTCGTCGAAACCAGCGCAGTGCAGGATGAGGCCGGACGGCGCTTCCTCGTCTGTGAGTCGGTCGTCGACCGCGTCGTAGTTGGCCGTCGTCCGTGAGACAGACCCGCGGGGAGCGCGGACGGCGGAGACTGGGAGCGCGCCCACGCGGCCTGCTGGCGATCGCACGTGGCGTACGCGGGTACCCAGGCCGCATTCGCGCTCCTGCCGTGCTCATCGACGATAATGGCGTTGGCATCCGACAGGAGGGAATCACACCATGAGGATCGGCAAAGCACTCGCTCTCGTCGCCGTCATCGTCTTCGTGCTCGTCGGCTTCGGCGTCACCGTCGGCGATCTAACCCAACTCGAGGAGCTGTCGTTCGGGCTCGCGTTCCTGGCAGCCAGCTTCCTCACTTAGGCTTAGGGGGCGTTCGGCCAGGGAAGGCTCGCCGCATCCGGTCGTTCGGCCTCGCGTTCAGGTTTCAGAGGGCAGAAGGGTCGCCGGTGGGCGGTCCTTCTCGTATCGCTTACACGTTTGTCTTGGATCATGTGCTTCGTTCATTGGCGACACGGCGTAGACTCGCCCTATGAGCAGCCTCATCGAAAAGATCCGCAAGTGGTTCACGCCTGAGGAGCTGCCGGCGAGCGAGTCCGAAGCGGGCTATGCCAAGCTGCCTCAGGTCGAGCGCGAAGCTGTGTCGCTGACGCCAGAGGAAGAGGAGGAACTCAAAGAGGACACCAACGCTGCGGAGAGCGAAGGTATGACTCCGCCCGAGGTGGAGACACCCGAGGCCCCATCTGAGAAGACTGCGCCCTAAAGCAAAGAGGACTGCGCCAGCCTGGCAGCAACCCGAGACAGGGTACCCACACACTCACAGCGTTCCGGAGTGCACCTTGAGCTGGGGGATAGGAATTCGGTGCTTGCGCTTGTATTGTCGGTGGTGCGAGTGGGTGTGTTTGCGATGGGGAGGAATAGTTGTGGCTACGGATCTCGGGGTGGATGTCGATGTTTTGCGGCGGGAGATCAAGAAGACGTACGCTTCGGTTTCGCGGGAGCCACAACGGGATTTTGTCTTCCCGACCGGGCGTGCCTGGGCTGAAGATCTCGATTACCCAGTCGAGCTCGCGCGTGTGCCGGAGGGTGCGGTCGAGTCGTTTGCCGGCGTGGCCAATCCTTTTGCGCTCGGCCGGTTAGGGTCGGGGGAGCGGGTGCTCGACCTCGGCTGTGGGGCGGGTACCGATTCGCTCATTGCAGCGCAGATGGTTGGTTCGGAGGGCAGCGTTGCCGGGATCGATATGACGGCGGAGATGCTCGATAAGGCGCGGGCTGCCGCGGTCGAATTGGGCGCCGAAAACGTCGAGTTCGTCGAGGGCGAAGTGGAGCGTCTTCCGTTTGCTGACGGCAGCTTCGATGTTGTGATTTCGAACGGTGTGATCGATCTCGTTCCCGACAAAGACGCCGTCTTCTCCGAGATCCACCGCGTGCTCCGA
>Ga0163153_10006949_pt1 | contig 12448 bp, 14 predicted proteins | sample OliLakLV19MP6IB1_FD_148629 | JGI IMG/M metagenome (GOLD analysis project Ga0163153, IMG submission 148629) | Freshwater microbial mat bacterial communities from Lake Vanda, McMurdo Dry Valleys, Antarctica - Oligotrophic Lake LV.19.MP6.IB-1 | ecosystem: Environmental > Aquatic > Freshwater >... | reverse complement strand
GCTTAGAATGTAACTTTTTGTAAATGTTTATTGTTACATCTTACTGCTAGCTTCTTGGAAGTCGGGATAAGCCTCTGCTCCGTGTTCCCCAATATCCAAGCCTTCGATTTCTTCCTCTGCGCTGACGCGTAGACCCATGACAGCCTTAATGATTAAGAATAGTACAAAGGCGAAAATAAAGGTGAATAACCCGATAGCAATAACCCCTGTGAATTGGGACATTAATTGGGCCATGCCTTTTTTCGCACCGAAAAGGCCAACAGCGAGAGTTCCCCAAATACCGCAGGTCAAGTGAACTGATACAGCACCGACTGGATCGTCGAGCCTGATTTTATCCATGATGATAACGGAGAGAACAACAGCGATACCTGCTATCAAACCAATCAAGACAGCATCCATCGGTCCCATCTGGTCGGCACCAGCAGTGATCCCTACAAGACCAGCTAAAATTCCGTTGAGAGCCATGGATAAATCGGGCTTTTTGAAGATTATCCAAGAGGTAAGCATGGAGCCGATACCACCCGCTGAAGCGGCGATTGTAGTGGTGACAAGTGTAAGAGAGACAAGTCCGGGATCAGCTGAAAGAACCGATCCACCGTTGAATCCGAACCATCCTAACCAAAGAAGAAAGACACCGATTGTCGCCAATGGCATACTGTGACCGAGGATAGGGACAACTTTTCCATTTACGTATTTACCAATACGAGGTCCGAGAATGATGATACCTGCAAGAGCACCCCATCCACCGACAGAGTGAACAAGAGTTGAACCGGCAAAATCATAAAAGGGAGTTGAGAGAGTATTGAGCCAACCGTTACCCCATTTCCACATCCCTGTGATAGGATAAGAAATAGCGACGAAGATAGTCGCAAAAATCAGGAAGGAGGAAAGTTTGACGCGCTCTGCCACAGCACCAGAAACAATTGTAGCAGCAGTCGCAGCGAACATGGCTTGGAAGAGGAAGTCTGTCCAGTAGGTATAACCAGGATTGTAGGCGGACGTTAATCCACCATCTGGAAGAGAGATGCCGAATCCGGCAAATCCGAACCATTTTCCTGCAAAATCAGCACCGGGGTACATGAGGTTAAAACCAATGATGGCATAGGTTAGTACACCGATACCGGGAATAATTGCGTTTTTGAAGAGGATATTCACCGTATTTTTGGAACGGGTGAGCCCTGATTCCACGCAGGCAAATCCCAAGTGCATGATGAAAACCAATGCAGCAGCAATCATCATCCAGAGGTTATTAGTCATGAACATGGCATCAGCAACTGTTGGCCCCGCAACTTCTTCAGTGACATTATTTTCAACGACGACCGTTTCGTTAATGACTGCAGGTGCTGCAGGCGCGGTGGCGTCCTGGGCAAATACGCTGGCTGAGAGAAGGCAGACTCCCGCGATCAACAGCATGCGCATATATATTTTTGATTTTTCCATTTTTTTATCCTCTTCTTGATTTTAGTTTAGTGTTTTGAGTTGTGGTTAGATCGATTTTGTAGAGTGAGCAATCCTGATGCCAACTTTGCGAAATTCTGATGAATACATGCAGAATATTAAAAATAAATGACTTATGAATATTTTTAATGATCTATTCTGAGGATTTATTTCGAGAATGACGATGGATTGTTGTTTTTTGGGGAAAGCCTCTGGAATCTCTGAAGAAAGTTTTTACGTAGTAAATAACCTATTGCGTCATGATGACATATTGTTAGACTTCCGCTTCCGTGTCGAGAGAGAGAAACCAGCCGAAATGGCATCATAGTAAAGAAATTGTGGCGATTGTGGGGATCGGCCTCTGTGTCTTGCTGCTCTTGAGTATATACACCTACGATTCCGGGGATATTTCATTTTACATGTCGCCCCCGTATGATCCTCCCCATAATGCGGTTGGTTGGCTGGGAGCCCAATTAGGATTCATCTTCTTTTTCCTTTTTGGGGTTTCATCTTTTGTGGTGCCTTTTTTGTGCCTGATACCCGCGGTGAATCTGGTATTCCAGATTATTTATCCGGAATTAAAGAAGAACCCCTGGAGCTGGATCAAAGTCCTGTGGGCTTTTGTTTTTCTTTTTACTTTGGCTTGCCTTTCGCAACTTTTTTTCCCGCACTTGATGAAGTCGAACTATGGACTAGAAGGCAGCGGGGGATATATCGGGGTTCTATTTGTCGGTGGCATTTTTTTCCCCCTTTTGGGTAAGTCCGGTGCGGCCATTATTTTAGGGATTACTTATCTCATCAGCCTGGTGATGATGCTGGAGTTTAAACCCATTACCCTGACCATCGAGAGTTTCCGGTGGGTGCGGGATTATATCCGTAACCGCGAGGATATGCGGATTGAACGGGAAGAAGATCCGAGGGAACGGGTAAAGCTGATGCGTAAACGGGCTGAGCGACTGTCAAAAGAGGCTGAGAAACTCTCTAAATCCAAGCAGCGTGAGATTGACGAGGAAATCTTGAGGCAGGAAGAGGCGATTCGAATGGAGGAAAGGGAGGCTGCAATGATCCAAGCAGAGGCCGTGCCCCAGCCACCACCGCAGATTATTGATACAACGATTTCGCCAGTGAGAAAGAAAATTTCTGAGGATGGGGATGAGGATGCTCCGGATGAAATTCCGGGTGATGATGATCAGGTGGGGGCAAAAGCCATGAAAGCGTCTGGAAAAGATCGCAAAACCCCTGTGGGTGGGCGTTCACTCTCGAAGGAACCTGTTCCTGCTGTTACTTTGGCTAATGTTTCTTATAAGAATTATGAGTTGCCCTCATTGGATTTGCTCCAGACGCCCCCGGTACCGGTGGGGACTCCTGTTTCAAATGAAATAGAACTCCTCGGGCAGGCAGACATCTTGGTTAATACACTAAAACAATTTGGCATCACGGTTTATCAAAGGACGATTACCAAAGGCCCGACGATAACGCGTTTCGAGCTGGAGCCTGAGGCCGGGGTGAAGCTTGAGAAGATTGTTTCCCTCGAGAAAAATATGGCCATGGCACTCCAGGCGGAGGCGATTAATATCCTCGCGCCGATCCCCGGGAAAAATACCGTCGGTGTCGAGGTGGCAAACTCCAAAAAAGTAACCGTCTTTTTCACCGACCTCCTGACTTCCGATACGTGGGTGAATTCCAAAGCGAAAATCCCCGTGGCCTTAGGCAAGGATGTGTACGGGAATATTGTCGTCGGGGACTTGGCTGAAATGCCGCATGTGCTCGTCGCGGGAACCACGGGTTCGGGTAAATCGGTGTGTATCAGTTCGATTATCCTGAGTATGCTTTATAAGTTTTCCCCCGAGAACCTACGTTTGATCATGATTGATCCTAAGGTAGTGGAGATGCAGGTGTATAACAAATTGCCCCACTTAGTCGTCCCCGTCGTGACAGACCCGAAAAAAGTCATCCGGGCCTTACAATGGGTGGTGAGGGAAATGGAAAAACGTTACCAGATTTTCGCCGCTGTCGGGGTCCGTAATATCTCGACATTTAATGACCGTCCCAAGCCGAAGATTCCTATTCCCGAGCCCTTAGATCTCCAAGAAGTGCTCGAAAAAGAAGACGATGAGGATGGTGCGGGGGAAGGGGCCCTTGGGCACAAAGAGCAGGAGCCAGAGGTATTACCGATCGTCGTCCCTCGGGATGATGATTTGATTATTCCTGATAAGATGCCCTACATCGTCGTGATTATTGATGAGTTAGCCGACCTGATGCAGACGGCCCCAGCAGATGTCGAGAGTTTGATCGCGCGTATCACACAAATGGCCCGGGCCGCCGGGATCCATATGCTCATCGCGACCCAGACACCACGGGCTGATGTGGTGACCGGTGTGATCAAAGCCAATGTACCGACGCGTATCGCCCTCCAAGTGGCATCAAAACTGGATTCCCGTGTCATTCTCGATGCCAACGGGGCGGACAAATTGCTCGGGAAAGGGGATATGCTCTACCTGCCGCCGGGTTCCTCAAAGCTTATCCGTGCCCAGGGAGCCTATATCACGGATGAGGAAGTTTCTGCTGTCGTGGATTATATTAGTAAACAAGCCCCGGCGCTTTTTGAACCGGAAGTCCACAGCCGCCTCGAAAAGGACGATGCCGATGGTTCTGAAATCACCGATGAGGATAAACGGCTCGTCCAGCAATGTCTGGAAATTGCCCTCCAAGAAGGGAGGGCCTCCACTTCTCTCTTGCAGAGACGCTTGAGACTGGGGTATACACGCGCTGCCAGAATTATGGATATTTTTGAAGATTATGCTATAGTCGGTCCGAAAGACGGAGCTAAAGACAGGGAAATCCTTGTTGATCTCAATAACCCGGATGAATTCCGGCGGATCGAGGCTTTATTTGATTAACCGGATGAAACGATGGATACAGTAGGTCAAAAAATAAAAAAACAGAGGGAATCTCGTAATTTATCCTTGGCGATGGCAGCCAAGGCGACGAAAATACGTGCTGAAAGGCTAGCCGAGATGGAGGAGGATAACTTCTCCAAAATCAATGGGCTGCGTTATCAGAGGGAATTCGTCCGTACTTATGCGAAATACCTCAAGATGGATGCCAATGAACTTGTTTTGGAGTTCAATGAACAATTTGGTTATGAAGCAGAGGATTATGGGACTATTAATCTGAATAGCCCGGTGCGGCCTGTGGTTGCCGTTACCCGTGAGGTCCGCCTCAAGCCTGTGGCCATTCTTTATATCGTGGTGGGTCTAGTGATCTTATTGGTCTTGTTGCCGATCCTTATCAACCTTTGGCGTGTAGGCGTTTTTAAAATACCCACAAAAGTGACCCCAGAGGTCGTGGTGAGCGGGGGGAGTATCCCTCATCCTGCCGTGCGAGCTCCCCTAGGCCAGCCCGGTGTGCCTGTGGCAGTGACGTCAAATGCTCAGGGTGCGGTTATTGCCCTTCCCACCAATGTCGTCGCACAAGTCCCTGTCGTCCCGGTAAAAAATAAACTCGCGATCAGGGCCTCGGACGATTGTTGGATACGCGTCACCCTCGACGGACAAACCGATGAGAATGATGGCGGCTTTATTCTGGATAGCGACACTCAAAAAGAATTCGAAGCGGAGAAATTCACCGTGGAAGTTTTTAATCCCTCGCTTGTGACGATTCTTTATAATGGTCAGGAAGTGGCTAACTCTAATCAGGGTACGGAACCTAAAACAATTAATTTACCCTAATGAAAAATAATCAAGCAGAACTCAATCCTACCACAGCCCAATCCGAAAAAGTCAAAGTCGGGATGGTTTCGCTGGGTTGCGCCAAGAATCTAGTCGACGCCGAGATTATGCTCGGAAAAATCCGCGATGCAGGTATGGAGATTACACCTGACCCGGATACAGCGGATGTCATTATTGTGAATACCTGTTCATTCATCGATAAAGCTAAGGAAGAGTCGATCGATAATATCTTCGAGATGAATCAAAAACGTGGGGGTTCAAAAAAACATAAGAACCAAACGCTGATCATGTCGGGGTGTATGGCACAGCGTTTTGCCGGGGAGCTGCAAAAAGAGATTCCGGAAGTCGACGCTTTTATGGGGATCGACCAGGTCGAGCAAGTCGCCGAGATTATCAATCAGGCACGTGCCCGCAGGGGACACGTGGTCGAAGCGGATAGAGTCCAGGCCTCGAAAGTAGGCAAATCGGGGACAGCCGCGCCCGCGCAAGTTCCGCCACAAGACCCGCTTAATTTCGTGACTCGTAAACCGGTTTATATCCCCGATTATTCTACTCCCCGTGTGCGACTGACACCCGACCATTTTGCTTATGTAAAAATCGGTGAGGGCTGTAACCACCCTTGTTCCTTTTGTATTATCCCTCAAATGCGAGGGAAACACCGCAGTCGTACCTTGGACTCGATTGTACAGGAAGCACGGCAGCTCGTGGAGTCAGGGGTCAAGGAGCTTGACTTGATTTCGCAGGATACCACCTTTTGGGGGAAAGATTTGAAAGGTGAGGGAACCTATCGATTACCCGATTTGCTGGAGGCTCTCAATGATATTCCGGGAGATTTCTGGATACGCACCCTTTACACACATCCTTATCATTGGAGTGATGAGTTAATCACGGCCATGGCACGCTTGCCGAAAGTGGCTAAATATATCGATATGCCGTTACAACATATTGATGACGGAATGCTTTTGCCCATGCGCAGGGAGACATCATCCCAGTATATCCGGGACTTGATTAAAAAAATCAGGGCGGGCATTCCCGGTATTGCCATCCGCACGACTTTTATTGTCGGATTCCCCGGTGAAACAGATGAATATTTCCAGACGCTCCTCGATTTTATGGAGGAAACAAGGTTTGAACGGCTCGGGGTATTTACTTATTCGCAGGAAGACGGGACACGCGCTGGAAAAATGGAAGCCCAGATCGATGACCGCACGAAAAAAAGTCGTTACAAAAAAGCGATGAAACTCCAGCGACGTATTGCCGCCGAGATTTCCCAATCCCAGATCGGGCGCGAAATCCTCGCCCTGATCGATAAGGACGGGGTCGCCCGCGGACAATGGGATGCTCCTGATATCGACGGACGCATCTTGATCCCGGAAGGTTCAGCCAAAGTCGGTGAATTCCGCAGGATAAAGATTATTGGTGCTTTGGATTATGACCTGATGGGTCAACCGGTTTAAGAATCCGTGTCTCAGAGATCACGTGCGGAAGAGTGGATTTTTTGCCAAAAAATGACCGAGGACATGATTCTTTGTTTTGAGTCATTTGCCCGTGGTTGATCGTCTCAGAGGGTAGAATAGGGACTTTTTATGAACTCTTTTAAACTCCTGCGTTGACGATTGGGGCAAAAGGTCTTAGTCAAGAAAGGGAACTGAGGAACCATGAATTTACCCAATAAACTGACTATATCCCGTTTTTTCATCACCATCGTATTCACGATCTTGGTATTGGGGAATTATACCTACAGTGCGTCGGTGGCTGTCATTGTCTTTTTTATTGGTATGGTGACTGATTATATCGACGGGATTATTGCGCGGAGCCGGAATTTAAAAACCGATTTTGGAGCCCTGATGGATCCTTTGGCCGATAAGGTCATGGTCTGTGCGGCTTTTGTGAGTTTTGTCGCGCGGGGGCAATTAGGGCCTTTTGGTGCTTATTTTGTGATTATTGTGATCTCCCGTGAATTCCTGATTACGGGGCTGAGGATTTTAGCAGGAGCGAGGGGCCAGATCATTTCCGCAGACCGTCTAGGCAAACATAAAACAGCTTGGCAGATGATCACGATTATCGTCGTGCTCTTGCGTAGTGCCCTTGATGAGATTATGGGGCCGAGTGATCCCGAGTGGTTAGATGGGGTCCTCCAGATGTTTACGTGGGGCGTCTATGTCACCATGGCTATCACCATCGCCCTGACGGTTTATTCAGGTTTTGCTTATATGATGAAAAATAAGGAACTCTGGTCAAAAAACAACTAGCCGGAGACGGGGGATTCCGGCACCATAAACTTTATGGAAGAGTGGAATATACAATCTAGGTCGCGGGTTTGTGCGGGAACCGGTAAATCATTCGAGGAAGCGGAGCAAATTGTTTCGATGCTTTTCTTGGGGAAGAATGGTTATGAACGTAAGGATTATTGCCAACAAGCTTGGCGCGAATTGATCACCACTCCGGACACAGCTCCAAATTCTTATTGGCAGACGAAATTTTTCACCCCTCCACCCCCTCCACCCGATGCCTTAAAAAAGGATGATGCCGAGGGAATGTTACGCCAGTTGATCGAACGTAATGAAGAGTCCACAGTCATGACCCGTTATATCCTCGCCATTATGCTCGAGCGCAAACGTATCCTGAAACAAATCGATACGTTTATGAATGACCTACTTGGCAAGGTGATTGTTTATGAGCATCTCAAGAGCGGGGAATCCTTTACGATTGCCGATCCTGACTTGCGCCTCGACCAGATTATGGATGTGCAGAAGGAAGTGATCGCCATGCTTGGTGGTAAAGCCCCTTCCTCTGCCACCAAGAATGACCAGCCGGCGCCAGTGGCTCCTGCTGAGCCAGAGACGACTACTACCCCTGTTGATCCGCCCGCACAATAGTGTGCTTGTGCCCGTGGGATGGAAGTGAGGGATGAAATATGTTTTTAATACTCAAATCCTCTATTGCAAAATTGATCTATCAGGATTTCCTAAAGACACACCCAGTCTTGAAATGTCCCCAGTGCGGTTTGCAGGCCGGTTTACTTGAATGGATAAAATCCCGATCAGATCTCAGAAAGCTTCCAGACGGTCCAGTCGCCAAACCTGAGGGGACAAAAATCATGATCCAGGATTTGCCCGATGACGAACAGGTTTACCGGATCCCTCGGGCCGGGAAATTCGGCGCCTCTACGGGGTTTGGGATCCTGTGGACGGCTTTTTCATTTATCTTCGTTTTTGTGTTTATCTTTGGTGGTGCAGCCCAAAGGGGGGATATTCCGTTTTTTGTTTATGGAATCCTGATCCTTTTTCCTACCATCGGATTAGGGGTGATTTATGCCGGACTCCTGCAGAATTTGTCGAAACGGATGCTTTACATCGGCCATCAAACTGTCCGCATCCAGACAGACCTTTTTGGATGGGAAAAAGTCAACGACATCCCGACAGTATCGGTGAGTTTCGTCGGTAGGATGACTTTTTATACACAAAATCACCAGCCGGTTTATGGAATAGAAATTAATGCCAGCGGACGCAGGATCCGTTTCGGCAGTGCCCTCACGGATTCCGAGCAAAAATGGTTATGCCAAGAGATCAAAGACAGGATCAAACACCTTCATCCCGAAAACAAATTGCTCTCGTAAAAACGCCTGCGTGCTCCCAGCAATTTGCCCAATGAGCCGATGGAAAATCCCCTAATTTTTCAGCCAGATATAGAAATTTAGGTAAGAGGCGAACCCGACCCAGATGAGGTAGGGGAAGAGGAGGATGGCGGCCACACGGTGGACCGGCATAAAAAGGATGATCATCAGGAGGATCGTGGTAAAAAGAAGGATAATATCTACAAGGGCGTAAGAGGGGCTCTGGAGGCCAAAAAAAAGATAACTCCAAAGTCCGTTTAATACGAGGTGGAAAAGGAAAAGGGTTAGCAGTGCCCAAGTTTTTTTGATGTCACCAGATATCCAGATGAGCCAAGCCGAGATACCCATGAGCAGATAAAGGGTCGTCCAGACTGGGGCAAATATCCACGGGGGCGGATTGAGTGGGGATTTAATGATTGTGGCATACCATGCATCCGGACGGACAAAAACAGCAGTTAATGACGGTAAAAAGCTGATGATAATCCAAAGCACTAGCCCACCGAATTTCACGAGGGATTTATTCATTCACTTTCCCTCCGGGAGTCTGGGCTATTCATTCTCAAGTTGTTTCCGGGCCTCGTTGATTTGTTCGAGTTGTTCTTTGGAGACTTTGGGGAATTCCAGTTTCTGGCGTTCGATATGGGTAATAACGATATCGGCGACTGCTGAGCGGGTGAACCACTTTTTATTAGCGGGAATCACATACCATGGGGCCCATTCCGTGCTGGTAGCACTGAGCATTTCCTCATAGGCCTGCATGTATTGGTCCCAGAAACCGCGTTCACGCAGGTCGGCCGCTGAGAATTTCCAGTGTTTTTCCTCTTTATTCAGACGGTCGAGGAATCTTCCTTTTTGTTCTGTTTTGGAGAGGTTTAAGAAGAATTTGATAATGACAGTGCCTGTATTGGTTAAGTGTTTTTCGAAGGCATTAATATCATCATAACGGCTTTTCCAGAAATCCTTATCATACTTTTTTACGGGCAGTTTTTGGGCATCAAGGAAATTTGTATGTACCCGAGTGACGAGCACTTCTTCATAATAAGAACGGTTAAAAATACCGAGTTTTCCTTTTTCTGGGGCGTGTTTGGCATATCGCCAGAGGAAATTATGGCTGACGTCCTCGGAGGAGGGGGTTTTGAAGCTGCTCACATTGCACCCCTGGGGATTGACTCCACTCATGACATGCTTAATCGCACCATCTTTACCGGCAGCATCCATCGCTTGGAAAATGATTAACCCGGCCCCGCGGGCATTGGCATAAATCATTTCCTGGGCTTCAGCCAGTGCCTCTTTGTCTTCTGCTAATGCCTTTAAAGCTTCTTCTTTGTCTTTAAAGTCTGCGGTGTAATCAGGATCGTAGTCCGAGAGTTTGATTTTTTTGTCACTGGGAACGAGGAATTTTGAGTGGTCGAATCGATGGGAGTGTTTCATAAAAAATGGGAGCTACTCTTATTGTAGGATAAAACACCGATTTTTAAAGTGGAAAGATTATTTTTATGCCTCTTATATAAGTCAGCCCTATGTGTGCCCGATTTGAATTCAAGTCTACTTCCTTTGCTGGGTTCCATCCGGAACTCTTAAAATTGATGGATGACCTACTGAAGGAAGAATATTACCCTTCGGAGAAGATTCCATTTATCAACGCCTATGGAGGGGTGGTGATGGGTGAATGGGGCTTTCGCCCAGCGTGGGGAAAACAACTCCTCATTAATGCCCGATCTGAGACACTTTTACAGAAAGAAGTATTTAGGCCTTTGCTCGATCACCCCTGTGCAGTCCCGGCGACCGCATATTTTGAATGGCTCACGTCAGGAAAACAAAAAATCAAACACAGGATTTTCCTGCCAAATGCAGAATCTTTTTTCCTGGCCGGCCTTCATTCCCCCGAAGGACGGTTTGTCTTATTAACCAAGTCGGCAGAACAATCAATTAGCGCGATCCACGATCGGATGCCCGTGATCCTTAAAAGGGATTCTTACTCCGAATGGGTCACTCCGGACTATGGAAGGCGTTTGGCCTTGCTGGAATCCGCTAAAAAGGGGATACATTACACGAATGCTCGGTCCATGGCTTTGCCGGCCGCTGTGAAACCTGCCCCCGGTGGACAAATGTCTTTTTTTTAACGATTAGAGATTGGAGTCGTCCTGCCAACCTTGCATGAGCTCAATGCGGTTACCATCAGGATCAGAAAAGAAACAAATTTTCAGTCCAGGAATGGTTCCCGAACAATCTATGATGTCGTCATGTTTGATGTCTTCGTCTTCAAGGGCCTTTACACTTGCCTCGATATTTGGCACCTCAAATGCCAGATGACTGAATCCTACGGGTTGGGGTGCGCCGGATTTTGTGCGGTCACCTTCCGCAGCACTAAAAAGCTCAATACAAGTCGCCCCCAGTCGTAACATGACAAATTCATTTGGTTCCCCGGCATGAAAAATGCGGACACGTTTGAATCCGAAATGTTTGGTGTAGAAATCTTCCAGGATTTGTTTGTTCCGGCAATTGAAGGCGATATGTTGTATGATATTCATGTTTTCATATACTCTAGTCGCTGAAGAGGGGAGATCAATGAAGATTCGCCCGGGAAATTTTCTTTTTCGTCGGCTGTTTTTTCTGGGATGCAGTCTTTTTCTTCTTTACGGTGGTACTCCTTTTGCTCCTGAGCGCCACATCAATGGCTTTAAGGGCCCATTGCTTTAATTCCACACTATTATCCAAGACACCGGGGGGAATCTCATAATAACTCATGGTTGCTTTTCCCCGGGAGCTTTCATAAACAAAAGGCCCCATCCCAGCGGCTTCAAAATCCGGTTTCGTATTCCTATCAGCCTTTAAGTAAAGTCGGCCCTCGGCCAATATCCCGAAAAAGACCTCATCCTGATAAAGTCCATGCCCGCCAAACATCGCTTGTGCCCGCACCTCGGGTAACCGCGACAGTTGCTCCAAGACAAAATCCTTAAAAGAATGGTCATGCATGGAGTGAAAAATACTTTTCCACCGCGCAATTTGCAACCTCCTAAAACAAATCGCCTTGCACGAGAGGTTTACCAGCAGGCGGGGGGGATCGGAGGGGGAGGAGCTCGTCGGAGGTGCCGGACTTGATCTCGGACTGGGCAAATTGCCCGAGGAGTTCTTTGAGTTCGGAGGTAGAGTATTCTTGTTTGATTTTGGCGATTTCGGTATTGGCGAGTTCATCACACTTTTCGTTACCGGCATCCCCAGCATGACCTTTTACCCATTGCCAGGAGATTTTATGGTGTGTGGTCGCCTCGTCTAATGCAATCCAGAGGTCAGCATTTTTTACGGGTTGCCGTGCTTTGGTTTTCCAGCCATTACGTTTCCAGAGCCTGATCCATTCAGTGACCCCATTCCTCAGGTAGGATGAATCCGTGAAGAGTACGACATCACAAGGTTCTTTGAGGCTTTTGAGGGCTTCCAAGGCGGCGGTGAGTTCCATCCGGTTATTGGTCGTCGCGGGACATCCCCCACTGATTGTGCGGGAGTTGCCCGCATGGGAGAGGGTCGCCGCCCAGCCACCGGGGCCGGGATTACCGTGGCATCCGCCATCAGTGTGAATGATGATTTTTTTCATGATGAGGGGAGGGGCGGGCTCTTGCGTTTTTTCATCGGGATGATCTTACGGGCATTTGGTCCGGTATAAACC
>Ga0163153_10006947_pt1 | contig 12450 bp, 8 predicted proteins | sample OliLakLV19MP6IB1_FD_148629 | JGI IMG/M metagenome (GOLD analysis project Ga0163153, IMG submission 148629) | Freshwater microbial mat bacterial communities from Lake Vanda, McMurdo Dry Valleys, Antarctica - Oligotrophic Lake LV.19.MP6.IB-1 | ecosystem: Environmental > Aquatic > Freshwater > Lake... | reverse complement strand
ACCAAAAGGGGGTGGATGTATTGGGTTATTTTCCGTGCCGGCCACGACCGTGCCGAAATAAATACCGGTGGCATTCTGTAGATATTGTGCGTTGGGGCAATGGCCGGCGGTAGCGATAAAGCGGCGTTGATCGCTGACGCGCTTTACCACAAAACCGGCCGTGCATCCGTTAAGCGCTGTGCCGCCTAACAGATATGGGTATTTGAGTATCCCCGGTGCGGCCATTTCCGCTTGCTGTACAAGTTCAATGTCGTCCAGATAGGGCTGTAGGCTCGCTTGGTTTTCCAGTTCCAGACGCAACGCCTCCAGCGCTGGCGTAGAGAGTACAATTTTGCCCTTTTGAAAGTCTGTCGCCGAGGCAAAAGCTGTAGTGATATCCGTGCGTGTGCTATCAATTTTACTTTGAATTTCCAGAAATTCACTGACCGTGTGCGGCATTTGCTGTGCTTTGACAAGCGTAGCCCACTTGATCCCTGCCAGGTACTTCTGCAGGATTTCCTCACCGTTGGCTACGGTAAAGCCGACAAAAAGTCCATAGTCTGGTTCATGGATGATCCACGCGCCGGCATAAGACGGTTCAACCGCTTCAATCTTGCTGGTCAGATCTCCGATTTCGAACTGAATTGCCAGCCGTTCCTGAGCTACTTCTAAGGTGACATTGAACGTTTTGGCATAAATGGCTGCGGCAGAGTCCTCTTTGGTGTCATCTGTCTGTGCTATAACATTGACTGGGACTGCCATGTGTGGCGTTAAGAGCGCAATGAGTAATAATACTTGGATTACAAGGAAGGGATGGGAGTGGATTTTTTTCTTCGCATAGTTCTCCTTTGTGTCAAACACATGCTCAATGGGTATGTGAGGATACCGCTTTTCTAATAGGGCTAGAATTATATAGATGCTAGATTAATGCTAGATTAACGACTGTTGCAAATAAATGACCAATGGCTTGCCGTATCTCTTAGCAATTATAACTAAATATTGGTTACTGGATATTGGTTGTTATACTCAAGTCAATTTCAAAAACCGAGTTTTTCTTGTGCCATGCCTGCTGATTTCGTCAGTCAAAAACTCGGTTTTTCATATTGAACGCGGTATAGTGTAATGATTAACCGGCAGCCAATATCCAGTAACCAATATCTACCTACCTGCGCACCACCGGCAAGAAAAGATGCAACTTCCCATCAAAGGCTGCGTAATTGGGTACGATCACATTCATCACCACGCCGCCCAGTAACTCAGTACCGATATAGCCTTCGACGGCCACACGTGGTGTTACCCCTTGCACAGCGGCGGCGCCGGGGATCAAGGTGACGGTAACGGTGGTCTGCTCACCGGCGGCGAGGGTGACGCTCACGGGTGAGGTGGTCACCAGCCAATCGCTGGGCAAGTCGATGGGACGCACCGTCAGTTGGATGGTTTCGGGGGTGGCGCGTGGGTTGCCAACTTGGAAGGTGCCCACGGTATTAAAGACGCGCGCCAGATTATCCGGTGTGGCGCTGGCGATTACCCCGCCACCACCGCCGCTAACCGAGAAGACGGGCATGGGTGGAAAGAGAATATCGTTGCCCAAGGTGCGATAGGCCGTAGCCAGATCGGCTAGATAGACAAGCACATCGCCTGCCGCCTCTTCGGGTTTGGTGGCTAGTACTTCCTGGCGCTGGGCTTCGATCTGCGCATCGGTCAAGCCCACCGTTTTGGCGTCAGCGATTTCCTCCACCGTAAAGCCGCTGCTGCTTAAGCGCTGTTGATAGGCGCGAATTTCATCGGCGGTGATGGGGATCGTGGCACTGCCTTCGCTGATGGCCAACTGACGTAAGGCATCTAGGCGATCCGCCACCACCAGCAGCGACTTGGCCATTTCTTCCTTAAAATGTAGCAACGCACCCGCCTGCAACGACGACCATTGCACATCGCTGGCCGCCGCCGCCCCACCATAACGATCCAGCGAGATGGTGGCCGCCACCCCAAAGGCATAGGCTTCATTCATTGCATCCGTAACCCCGTTGATCGCGGCGGCGCGCGCGGCGGATACACCGGCTTCCGGTGCAATGGGCGGCAATGGGATCGGATTCGCCGTCGCAAAGATCTTATAGTCCTGGCGGGGTGGGTCACCACCCAGATTCTGGCTGATCTCCGAGGCCGTCTCTTTCATCCAGCCCCACCACTTACCGATAATAAACTTGTGAATTTGTGTGCCTTTACCGGCTGGCGTCTTGCTGACAAACTGGAAGGCGTTGTCGGCTTTCTTCAGACTGTCTTTTTCTTTGGGCGGCCCCATCGGTCCTGGGTAAATTTGCAGGTTGCGTTGCGAACGGCCTGCTTGCAACGTTGCCCCCGCCTCACTGGCAGTCACATTAGCGGCGTGATAGGTGTAGGTCAATTCCACACAGTAGTGGCCGCTCACCGATGGCGTCCAGACGATGCTAATTTCACCGGTGCTTTTGGCAGGGATAAGCTTGCCCGTCACATCGCCCACGGGACCAAAGGTCAGCCCGATGCTCGACTGTACATAGCCAAAGATGGCATCCACTACAATCGGAAAGTCATTGGGATTGGTCAACTTCGCGCTCAGCCGGGTGGGGATGCCACGGATGATCGGCTCTGGCTCAATCTGAATGCTGCTGGCAAAGTAGGGGGCTTCGGCATTGGCCAATAGATCGGCGCTTGACGCCGCGGTGAAGGTGACTTTGGCGGTTGGCGTGCGCGCTGTTTCACAGGCCGAACCATCCAGCTTGGCCACCAACTCCGCATCCCCCGCCGCGCCAGCGGTGAGATAGGCCACCGTTTTGCCCTGTACGTCGGTCACACCGCCAGAGACAACAGAGCCTGATGTACTTACCAGGCGCAGGGTACGACCGGGCAAGGGTTGACCATTGCCGTCATGGAGCGTTAGATCGACATAGAGGCGCGTCACCCCATCGGCTGGGGAGAACCAGCGGCGGGGCGTGAGTGTAATAATACGAGCATCGGTGGGAGCCAACGGCGCGGGCTTTTGGTCGCTGCTGCTCAGGAAAGGCTTAAACGCAACGTCCGCACTGACCTTGCTACCTGCTCCACCCGGGTTACACGCATCATCCGCCGTGGGGCCGGATGCCGCCCCCCACCAGTTGTTGGCGGCAACCACTAGATTGCTCTCTTGGCTGCTGGTATTCTTGATACCGTAGCCGCCATTATCAATAATTTGGCTGCGCTCAATCGCCACATGACTATTGGCCCCAACACTGATGCCATCAGCGGCACTGTGATGGATCAACCCGTGTGTCATCACCAGTTGCGCCCGCGCCACGCCGATATTGGGGTAACTGCCGCGCCCACCATAAGCAATCGTTACATAGTCAAATTCAGCCGTGGCCGCCGTGTTGCTGTTGCCATTGAGCGAAATACCATACCACCAGCCAGGGGTTGCTGTGGTAGCGGTAAAAAGGATCGGTTGATCGACAAAACCCACGGCCACCAAGCGACCATAGACCTGTAGGTGGCCGTTCTCTTTGAATTGCACCACAACCCCTGGTTCAACGGTTAGGGTTGCTCCTAGGGCAATGTTCAGGCTATTCAAATGATAAGGAACACCCAGCGCACGCCAGGTATAGTCCGCGGTGAGTGTGCCGCCACCTAAGGCAACCGCATCCACGCCGTTGCCGCTAATCGCCAGATTGGTGAAGAGGGGGCGCTGCGAGCCATCGCCAAGCTCAATCGGATAGCCGGCATTGCCAGTAAAGGTGCTGTCGCTGATGTTGGCCATACCGCGCGATGAACCGCGCAACCCATCGTCGGCACTGTGGCGAATGGTGCTGTGGCGGATATCCAGCGTGGCATAGAATAGGTTAATATTGGCATAGGCGCCAAGCCCACCATATTCAACCGTCACATAGTCCAACACAGAGCCGGTCAAAGGGGCAGATGTTGTGCCGCTGAAGGAAATACCATACCACCAGCCTGCCTGTGGCGTCGTCGCGGTGAAGAGGATCGGTTGCGTGGCTGTCCCTATGGCCAGCACCTTTCCGCGAACGACAAGCTCGCGACTTTGATTGAAGCGCATTTCGACGCCCGCTTCAACGGTCAACGTGGCATCGGTGCCCACAATGATGGAATCGAGCACATAGGGCACGCCCAGCGCGCGCCAGGTGTATTCGCCACTGATCGTGCCGCCACCCAGCGCAATCGCATCTACGCCATTGCCGCTAACGCTGATCGCGGCCAACAGCGGTTTAAGCGAACCATCGCCAAAGTTGATAGGATAGCCGGCATTGTTCGTAAAGCTACTGTCACTGATATGAGCCATGCCGCGTGATGTGCCATGCAACCCATCATCGGCGCTGTGGCGAATGGTGCTGTGGCGGATGTCCACGGTGGCATAAAAAAGATTGATATTGGCATATGCACCCTTTCCCCCATATTCCACCGTCACATAATCCAAGGTCGAGCCGAGCAAAGGCGCAGCCGTTGTGCCGCTAAAGGAGATGCCATACCACCAACCTGCCTGGCCCGTTGTGCCGGTAAAGCGGATCGGTTGCGCGGCTGTCCCCACGGCCAGCAATTTGCCGTGAACGACGAGTTCGCGACTCTGGTTAAACCGTACTTCGACCCCTGCTTCAATGGTCAAGGTCGCGTCCGCGCCCACAATGATGGAATCGAGCACATAGGGCACGCCCAGCGCGCGCCAGGTGTATTCGCCGCTGATCGTGCCGCCACCCAGCGCAATTGCATCCGTGCCATTGCCATTGACAGTGAGATTGCTCAACGCGGGTTTGACAGAGCCATCGCCAAATTCAATCGGATAGCCGGCGTTGCCGGTAAAGGTGCTGTCGCTAATGTTAGCCACACCTTGTGCGGTCGCTGCCAGACCATCGGTGGCGCTATGGCGGATGGTGCTGTGGCGGATATCGACTGTCGCATAGAAGAGATTGATATTCGCATAGCCACCTTTTCCGCCATATTCGACTGTAACAAAATCGAGCACGGAGCCAGTCAAGGGGTTGCCGGTTGTGCCATTAAACGAGAGACCATACCACCAGCCTGCCTGTGCAGTTGTGCCAGTAAAGAGGATCGGTTGTGCCGCTGTCCCCACCGCCACGATTCGCCCATTAACTTGCACGTGGGTGCTTTGGTTAAAGCGTACTTCGACGCCGGGTTCAATGGTTAGGATCGCACCGGCGATAACCGTAATCGAACTGGTTACATTGTAGGGGCTACCGGCCAAGGTCCAGGTGGTGTCGGTTGTAATATTAGCGTTGACAATGGTGGTGGCCGGTGTTTGTTCTTCGGCTTGTACCTCCTTTGGTAGATAGACCAGGGATATCAGCAATATCAGCAGCAAAGTCACATACCTTGGGCTGATGCACAAAATTCTATCCGTAATCCATGCCTGTTGGTTGACAGAGACGGATCGCTTCATAGGTTCCTCCTAAATGTTGTTTGTAAACGGCGGTAGAAAGGTAAGTATACACTCAATTGTGGTAAAATCTGCTGACAATTTGTGGTCAATGTTGGCGCCGGGCGCTAACGCTGGCCGGTTCGGAGCCTGCCGCGTAAGCCAGGGACGCCGGGCGCTGACGCTGTCGGCTCAGATAATTTGACATTTGTCGCTCCAGTGTGGATACTGGTGGTTTGTGAAAAGACTCTAGGACAATGGGTTGGCAGTCAGTGTTTAGGGTTCAGTCGTAGCGGTTGTTGAAATATCGGCTATAGAGTGTGGTGTAAGAAGAGCAATGATGGTCTCATCGGTGTTGGCGGATTGGCATGTCGCCATGGAACGACAACTTCTGGACGAGAACCCTACGGCGGTGGCCGCCCTTGCGCAGGTTGTGCTCCAGCATCTCCCGCGTCACCTGCCCACCTATCAGCGGCTACTGCGCGTGGCATGGGCGTTGCAACGGTGGGAGGAAGGCGAAGATTGGGCCAAACGGCTCCTGCGGGCCGATCCAGGCAATGCACTGGCCTGGCGGGCTTTAGCAATGGCGGCAGAGCAGCGCGGCCAGCGCGCCCAAGCGCACGCCACCTGGCAACGGGCGTTGGAAGCAGACCCTTATGCGCCGACCATTCGCGCCGGGTTAAGCCGCACCTCTTTGCGTCCGTTTGATGGGGGAGCGACCCGTGCCGGTGAAGAACCAGCCATTACACTTACCCTTGCCTGTCTGGCCACCCTCTATCGGCGTGGGCTACGTTGGGAACAGGCGGCGGCCACCTATCAATTGCTGCTGCAAGCCGAACCACGCCGCGTTGATTTTCAGATGGGTCGATTGGCGGCCTTATGGCAACAGCGCGCCCGCCAGACCGCTTATCGTATGGCGCGCCAACTGACCGAGCAGCATCCTCACCTGTTGATTGCTTGGGTGGCGCTCCGGTCGCTGGGGGATGACAATGATCGCGCCCTGGCGCGCGACCCGATTGACAAGCTTGATCCTGATGGTGATTTTGTTAGCAGTTGGTTTGGCGTCCACTACGACAGTCAGCCAGTCACCCTGGAAGTATCGACCACGGAAGCCGAACTGTTACAGAGATATTTAAAAGAATCAGTAGTCCGCGGTCCAGAGTCCGCAATCCGTAGTCTCGACTCATGACTTAGGACTTAATTAAAAGGAGTTTTGTTGTGGAACGGACATTTATTATTTTGAAACCCGACGCAGTCCAACGTGGATTGGTGGGTGAGTTGATCATGCGCTTTGAGCGTCGCGGGTTAAAGCTTGTCGCCATGAAGTTTTTGCAAGTGAGCGATGAACTGGCGCGTAAGCACTATGCGGTTCATGCCAGCCGGCCTTTCTTTGTAGGATTGATTCAATATATCACCAGCGCGCCGGTGGTGACTATGGTGCTGGAAGGCACCAATGCCATTGCGGTTGTGCGCAGCATGGTAGGAGCCACCCGCCCGCATGAAGCCGCACCCGGCACCATCCGCGCCGATTTTGGTCTGGAAGTGGGGCGCAATCTGGTCCATGCCAGCGATGGCCCCAATACTGCCAAGGACGAAATTGCACTCTGGTTTGGCAGTGATTTGGTAGATTGGCAGCGCGCTAGCGATCCGTGGATTTTTGAATAAACAGTGAGGTATTGGGTGATTAGTAATTAGGTGATTGAGCCTGTCGAAATCACCTAATTACTAATCACCCAATACCTCATCTCTTACTTTCCCCATACCTTACATCAACATCTATACCGCAAGCGCTCATAGATGAGAATAGCGCACTCGTGTAGATGGTGCGTTTTTATTCTCATCTATGGCCTTGCTCAGTATACCATGTCAACGTCCCAATCGGAAGCTCAACTCTATACGATTGTTAACCGCCTGCTGGCAAAGACGCATCATGCAATGAGCGCGCAGGCGACGTTGCATGTCCAGACATTGGGCGGTTTTCGCGTCTGGCGCAAGAGCGAGGAAGTACCGACCACCGCTTGGGGACGGGAAAAGGCGATTCATCTCTTCCAATTTTTTATTACCATGCGCCGTCAATATGTCCACAAAGAGCAGATCATGGATCGGCTCTGGCCGGATCTGGATGTGGACAAAGGTGACCGGGATTTCAAGGTGGCGCTTAATTCGATTAATAAGGCGCTGGAACCGGATCGCGAACCACGCAGCGATGCCCTCTTTGTCAAGCGGTATGGTCTGGCCTATGGCATCGATTTTGACAATGTTTGGCTAGATTCGGAAGCGCTGGAACTGCTGGTTAGTGCCGGCAATCAGGCCACCTTGGAGCCGAATAAGGACATTGGGTACACCATTGCCTGTTATGAAGCCGCGGTCAAGCTCTATTACGGTGACTATCTACCGGAACGTCGCTATGAAGATTGGACCAGCGCCGAACGCGAGCGCTTGCAATTACTGGCGCTCAACACCATGACAACGCTGGCCGAATTGCTCTTGCCACGCAATCCCCTGGAAAGCCTCCGCCTTACACAGCGGGTGCTGGCAATTGATCCGGTCTGGGAAGATGCCTACCGCATCCAGATGCGCGCCTTTGTCGCCCAGCGTAATCGCCCCCTGGCGATCCGGTCGTATCAACGCTGCGTCGAGGTGCTGGCCGAAGAATTTGGCGTCGATCCGCTGCCGGAAACCAAGACGCTCTATGACCAGATTTTGAACGATTGAGGCGGAGTCACTCTTCCAGGAAGAGGCAGTGAGTGTTCACTAGTAGCAGACGTCTGCCGCCTCTTCCTGGAAGAGTAGCCACTCACTGCAACTGGACTGTAATCCTTTACGTGTATGGTAGATCTACCTATTTCCCAACGTGTCAGGCTGAGTCAACAAAGGAATTGTCATCATGAAAGGCCAACGCGATACCGCGTCGTTTGTCTTGCGTTTTACCCACGATCTCTGGCGAGATACGGAAGGGCAACCGCGGGTGGAGTGGCGCGGTCAGGTGCGGCGTGTCCATGATGGCGAAGAGGTGCGCTTCACCGATCTTGCCGACGCCATGAATTTTATTCACGACTCTTTGCTCAAGGTCACGATGAATGCAGTGCCCAAGGAGGATAAGCTATATCAGGAACAAGCGGTGCGCGAAAGTTCGAAGATTTGGGAAAAGTTTGCCGAAAGCTATACCACGATGATGGTCGAAACCATGCAGAAAACCATAAAACAGTCGGAGAGCTTTCAGCGCCAAGTCAATGAGACCGTCGAACAAGTGATGAAACCCTGGTGGCTTATGGGCTTCCCCACACCAACCGAACACAAGCCCAAAGAGAGCGAATCCGCTGCCGTCCAGGCTCAGATTCTCCAGACGCTGGCTGCGCTCCAGGGCCAGATTCAAACGTTGAGCGAAAAGGTGAGTGATCTGGAAACGCAATTGCAGGAGAAGCAGCCTTGAACTAAAGTTCAGGCTGATAGCTGAAGTCCACTCAAGCGGACTGTCGGCGGGGTAGCTGTTCTGTACGTCTCTACACTCCTCTTATAGTCGTCTTCAGACGACTTGAGCTATCAGCCTGAACTTTAGTTCAAGGCTGTCTCCACCTTCGCTACCGGCGCGCCACAATTGGCGCAAAATTTATGATTGGCCTCAAGTTGTGCGCCACACTCGGTGCAAAAACGGGTAGCATTGGTTGACCCATTTGTGCTTGATCCATTGGTGGCTGACCTCTGCGTTGCTGCTGGTGAGAGGGCTTTACGGCGTTGCGCGATCTCCGCCTCAATCTGGGTATCAAGCGCACTGCTTTCGGGCGCAATCTTTTCCAGTTGTTGAATTAGCACAATCGCTTGCCGACTCAGCCGCTGGTTAAAGCGCTCATAATCTTCTCCACTAATCTTTCCCACTTGATGATCAAATTCTAAGTCTTTGATGGCGCGCAACGCCCCATCTTTACGCGCCAATAGATCGGTCAACCGATCATCTTCTACCTGTAACAGCGGCGCTTGCCTGGTCAACAAAGGCAAAACCACATAGGCCAGCGCCAGCAGGGAGACCAATAGAGCAGAAAGTAGCGTAATCCAGAGCATAGAGTCCATCACATCTACTAGTAAAATTAGGTACTGTACAGAAATTAATAATTAATTGTCAATTATTGACAATTAATTATTAATTTAGACTGTTGCCCCCGCCGAAGCATAAGCGCTTTGCGGATTGGTTTGGAGGCGCTGGGAGGGGTGGGGCCAAATAGCCAACAAAACCCCCAATACCAAGACAATGCCACCCAGCCACAACCAGAGGGTGAGCGGGTTGATGTAGATCGTAAAGGTTGCGGCTTGGCTTTCCGCGTTCCAGCCATTGAGCACTACATAAACATCCTCGATCATAGTCATACGCAGCCCAACTTCGCTGGTCGGCATGTCGGGGGCTTTGTCATAGATGTTGCGACTGGGAAAGATTGAGCCAAGCTGCTTGCCACTTTCGGCGTCAAAGATCATCAGCCGCGCACCAATTACGCTGCGATTGCTTTCGCGTGTGCTTTCCAGACCGGTATACATGATCTCATAGCCACCAATGGTGGCACTTTCTCCAACCGGCAAGGTAATGTTGGTCGTCTGCTGGAAGAATTCGATACCAACGATTGCGACGCCGATCATGACCATGCCCAGATGCACAATATAGCCACCATAGCGTCGTCCATTGCGCCGGATCAGTTGCCCCATTGCCACCGGAATGGCTTCCTGGTTATGGGTGCGGCGCGCCAGTATGCCACGCACATATTCCTGCACAATGGTGGTGGCGGCAAAGGCGCAGATCGCCATGCCGATAATGGGATAGATATTACGGCTAACCAAGAGCATGGCAACGGCAACGACCACAGCTACGATCAACGGCCAGGTGAACTGCCGCCGCAACGCCGCCGCGCTGGTATGCCGCCACGCCATCAGCGGCCCTATGCCCATGAGCAAAAAGAGCGCCAGGAAGAGCGGGCCATTGACCTTGTTAAAGAAAGGCGCCGCCACCGCAATTCGCTCATTGGTCAGGATCTCGCTAAACATGGGAAAGAAAGTACCCCATAGCGTGGTAAAGGCGATCCCGACAAAGAGCCAGTTATTGGCCAGAAAGGCGGCTTCCCGGCTGGCATAGGAGTCAATGGGGTGATCATCGCGCAGCAAAGGCAAGCGGTTAAAGAGTAGCCAGAGAAAACCAAAGACAATTATGAGCAGGAAACCGAGAAAATAGGGACCAACTTCACTGCGAGCAAAACTATGGACACTCTCGATAATGCCGCTGCGCGTGGTAAAGGTGCCGAGGATCACGAGGAAGTAAGTCAGCCAAATCAGCACCACATTCCAGATTTTGAGAATGCCCCGTTGCTCCTGAATAATAATGCTATGCAAAAAGGCCGTTCCTGTTAACCAGGGTAAAAAGCTGGCATTTTCCACCGGGTCCCAGGCCCAGTAGCCGCCCCAGCCCAGTTCCATATAGGCCCATTGGCTGCCCATGATAATGCCGGCGGCGAGAAACATCCACGGAATCAGCGTCCAACGGCGCACGGTGCGCGCCCATTCCGCGTCCACCCGTTTGCTCAGCAACGCGCCCATCGCAAAGGCAAAAGGCACCGCCATCCCCACATAGCCCAGATAGAGCATGACCGGATGGATCACCATCCAATAATTTTGTAACAGCGGGTTGAGACCCTGACCATCCTCTGGCACAAAGGTGGCCTGTCGAAACGGATTGGCGGCAAAGACCAACAAAACCAGAAAAAAGAGACTGGTCATCAGCAGCATGGCATAGACATAGGACATGCTTGCGGCCTGACGCAGGCGAAAGTTATAGACCGCCACTATGCTATAGATGGACAGGAGCAGTGTCCAGAAGAGCAAACTGCCTGACTGTCCACCCCACATGGCGGCAAACTTATAGAAGGTGGGCAGCGCCCGCTCCGAACTATTCCAGACATAGATAACCTGGAATTGGTCGGCCAATAGGGCATACCATAATATTAGCGACGCAATCATCACCAGCCCGGCCACCGCCCAAACGCTGTTATAGCTACTCTGAATCAGCCGGGCGTTGCGTTGCCAGCCACCCATCATACCAGTGACAATGCCAAAAGCGGCCAACACCAATGCTGTGATAAGAATTAAGTACCCGACGTTGAAGATCATAGTTACACCCTTTTTTGCAAAAAAACTCGATCTACGCAGTGATGGGTTGAAACTGTTCCATCAGCTTTTCCTGCAACCAGAGGTTAATTAATGTCTCTACCTGAACCCCACGTTTCGCTGCGTGCTTTTCAACAGCAGCCAGTAAGTCAGGTTCAATTGAGACTACGCAGTTAATCGTGTACTCAACATCTGGTGCATCTGTATCAAACCGGGTGAAATCATGGGTATCCCAAAATTCACCAATTTTTTCCAGTGTGTCAGATCGAGAAATGCTACTTAAATTATTTTCTGGCATATCGCCTCCGTTCAGGGAGTTCCATATCACGCGCACTAATAATCACGGCAGTGGCAACGGATGGCTTATAGATAAAGAAAACGACTAAATAACGTCCACCATAGGTTTGTCCAAAAGCAGCGTACACATCCTCGCCTGGGATATTACCCTTCTCAGCAAAACGAATTCGTGGACAATTGAGTAACGTCTGCCGCGCCTGACGAACTGTAACCTGATGTTTGGATTCTAGCTTGTCCTCAATTTCAATGGGACAAACAACATGTTCGATATAAATAATCGGCCACCCTTTTATGTGATTAGGGTCGAATCTTGTCTAACGCTTTTGCAAACTGTGCTTCATTGACAATCGGCCCGATCACCATATGAGCAATCTTGCCTTCGGGATCGATAAAGAAAGTCTCCGGCACGCCTTTGATCCCATACCGTCGCGCCGCGCCACTCTGTAGATCAGGGCCATTGGCATAAGAAATCGCATATTCGGCCAGATAGGCTTTGGCGGCCGGCTCTTGATCCAGGTAGTCCAGACCAATAAAGACAATGCCCTTATCCTGTTCACGTCGCCAGGTTGCTTCCAGCAATTCAGCCTCGGCACGACAGGGGTCACACCAACTGGCCCAGAAATTCAACACCACTCCTTTGC
>Ga0163153_10006946_pt1 | contig 12450 bp, 12 predicted proteins | sample OliLakLV19MP6IB1_FD_148629 | JGI IMG/M metagenome (GOLD analysis project Ga0163153, IMG submission 148629) | Freshwater microbial mat bacterial communities from Lake Vanda, McMurdo Dry Valleys, Antarctica - Oligotrophic Lake LV.19.MP6.IB-1 | ecosystem: Environmental > Aquatic > Freshwater >... | reverse complement strand
CCCCTTCACCGCCCCCAACTGCTCCACCGCCGTGGCCGGCCACGCCAGCTTTTCAATCCGTTCAATCCGTGAAATCCGTGGCTCCTGTTCCTCGGCCTCAGGCAGCCCCAGCTCCGCCGGCACACTGTCCGGCGCATACCTTGAAACTCCTCTGTGCGAGCCCCCGCCTAGTCGTGTACTCGGACCACGCTGACCTTCCTCGCGCCTGGGCGACGGCGCGCCCTAAACTGCTTGCTATCGTGGAAAACCTCCCAGCCCCGGTAGGCCTTTCGGAGGGCTCCAAGTTGTTCGGCATCGAATGACTTCTCCGGCAAGTGCAAAATGACTCCCCGCGGAGCGACTAAGCCCTTGAGTGTCTCCACCCTTCCCAATCCTCTCACCCCCTTGGAAACCGCGAACTGAACAACAAGCTCACAAGCATCAAGAACCGGGAACCACTCATCTGTGATGATCCAGAGGGTCACATCCCCATACACCCCCTCATCGACGAGTCGCTTCATCGTCGCATCGAGGGCTCGCGCAGTCGCGAAGGTTGCGACAAGTTGCTTTGCCCACGCTGCGGCGAACAGGGCGATCTCTGTCGTTGGAACATCAACGAGCAAGACGTGCTCGTCCTTGTGGCTCTTCAACAGTCGGGTTAGCGGCGAACTCGCCAAGGCCCAATATTTGAGTGACCTTCGTGCTTCATGGGCTCGCAAGTAATGGTCCCGCCAGGCCTCAAACGGCGCGACGGAGAGTCTTTGAAGGATGAGTCGGTCAACCTCATTGACCATCGCATTTTCGGTAACCAAAGCGTCGGCCGAGCCAAACGCGCGCGCCGCCTCGTCCCCGATTTTCAATAGCTCGGATCGATCCAGCGACCCCTTGTAGTTCTCGATCTGGTCGAGTAGGTATTGCTCGTACGCCTTCCTCTCGGCGGATAGCGCATCATCTGATGGGCGGCCAGGCGCACCTCCCTCTCGGAGGGCCTTGAGAGGGTTCCCGATGACTGGAGCGTCTGGGTCGTGGGCAGGGAGCGCATCCGAAGCAAGCTTAGAGATCAACTGCTCTAGACCCGCCGCGTCCAATCCCTCAAGCGAATTCCCGTGCGTGACAAGCGCCCTATCCAGTAGATCCCTCGCGGCTTTGACAACCGAGGGCCCGGCCCCCGGCGCCCGCAGGTCTTCAGCCATGATGGGGCGAGGGGCCTCCAACCGACGGACGACCGCTAGACGGTTTGCCAACGCGCGCAGGACGACGTAGAGTGCTTCCAACGTGACATCCGACGGATCACTCTTGGAAGACCTGGTCATGGGGGCCACCCAAGTTCGAGGACATCAAATCGCCTACCTGGGAGGCCTGGCAGGAGGTACTCCACCGAAAGCGGGTGGGCTCGCTCTGCGGGCGGTACCTCATTGGCCAAAGCTCGTACGCCTCCAAAGGGTATACGAATAGAACGGGGCGGAAATCGTTGGGAACGGCATCAGCCACAATCGCCCCGATTTCGCTCTGTTGGCGGCGGGTAATCACGCCCTGTTTTCGCTTCGCCAATGCGCCCCGTAAGGCTCCGACCTTATTGCGCTCAATGATCCCACTGTGCCGGTCCCCACGCGCCACTGCCCCAGCAAGGGAAGAGTAGATTTCCGCCGGGCTGGAGGAGGGTGGCAGTTGGAAGTGTCGGGGGGCCAAGCGACCGTCGAAGTAGGGGGCACACCAGCAATAGTGAAGCTCTCTGTAATACCGTTGCCCGATGGCCCATGTAAGCCAGGTGTTCGTCGAGTATAGCAGGAGAGGTAGGGGCATCAGCGAAGGCCGCACCGGTTGGAATCGGTTCTGAATCCCTGTCTCGGGACCTCGATGCTACCTACGACCGGGAACGCATCGGGGAAAAGACCGGCGTTGACCTCCTAAAGCTACCCGGGGCGGGCACCTACAGCGAGCCCCTCGCCCCCTTTGCTGCCATGCAAGGGACTGCCTGAGGGCACGATCTACGGACCCGTTCCCAGGATCCCATTTGGTTCGGCGCCGCCGCAATTGCTCGGTGTTCTCGCGTATTCAATGGCTACCGGGTTCGAAGTAGATCAGCCTACCACCGACCGGTGTTGAGACGCCAGGCGCGGCGTAGGGTGATTGGAGCCGTAAGCTTACCCCTACCGGATACAGGCGAAGTTAGATTTTCTCGTGGCCTGTCCGGGCCCCCCCGCGGGGAGCGAGGATGCCGGGAAGGGCCTTTGGACCCCGTCAAAAAGTGTCATAGCGCAGCCCAGCGCCAGCCCGTAGTTTCAATAGGGACCAAAGGGGGTACGCATGACTCGGATCAGGTTCCTGACACGCACAGCGTGGTCTTGTGCCTGGGCGCTGGCCGCTGCTTGTGGGGTCGAGGGTGGTGAGGCCGGCGGGACTGTCTTTCGCGACAGTGCCGGAATTGCGATCGCCGAGAATGACCATACCCGCCCGGCCTGGAAAGACGGTACCGGCCTTTTGTTGAGCCCGGAACCGTTAATCCAGGTAGGCGGCGCAGAGGAGGAGGGGCCGGAGCAGTTCCTGGGTGTAGTTCAGGCCCGCCTCCTTGCCAACGGCAGCCTGGCGGTGGTCAGCAGCCGGCTGCAGCGAGTGGCGCTGTTCGATTCCCTGGGCGGTTACACGCACACGATCGGTCGCAACGGCGATGGCCCCGGGGAGTTCCGGTCGCCTTGGCATGTGTACCAAGGAGCCGGGGACTCGGTGCTGGTGGTCGATATCTACCGCTCGGTTTCGGTATTCGGGGCGGATGGCGGATACGCCCGGCGCTTTGTCCCAGGCGACATCGTTGGGGAAACCCAGGGCGCCCCCATCGGGCAGTTCGGGGATGGCACCCTGATGCTTATCCAGTACCAGCATGGAGACGAGACTGGCAGGGTTGGCTTGGCACGGACCCAGGTGGAGCCGCTGCGGGTCGGGCTGGATGGCGCTGTCGTCCAGCGCTTTGGCAAGTACGAGGAGCAGACGGTCGACTACGGCGCCGCGGGGCCCTACTTGTTTGGACCGTGGGGAAAAGTCGTTCCGGCAGGGGAGGGCTTCTGGTATGGACCGGCGGACCGTTGGGAGCTGCACCAGGTCGGGACGGATGGCCGGATAACGAGGTTGGTGCGATTCGATCTGCCTGCCAGGCAGGTGACGGCCTCGGATGTCGAGGGCTTCAAGGAGCGCTGGCTGGCCACGATGGCGGGATCGCCGCAGGTAGGGTTCATGGGCCAATACCTGGCCAATGCCACGGCGGCGGACTATTTCCCGGCGCACGACAACGTCGTGGTGGACGACGAGGGACGGATCTGGGTGGAAGAGTATCTGCCCGGGGGGCTCAGGGTGACCGGGACCTGGCACCTGTTCGATCGGGACGGGCGGTATCTCGGCGTGGTCCAGACGCCGGTGGGGTTCACACTCTTCCAGGTGGCGAATGGCAAGGCGGTGGGACGGTGGACTGATGAGGACGGGGTGGAGTTTGTCAGGGTGTACCGGGTGAGGAGTCGCTAGGCCATCGCGTAGGGTCCAGTTGCTGCGGGAAGTACTCCCGGCCTGCCAAGAAGTCGGGCACGAACCAATCACCTCAACTCAGGGCACCGCAGCAACATGCCAACACTCAAGCTGGCCACCTTCAACATCGAATGGATGATCTCCATCTTCGGCGGGGCCTGGACCACCTGGGACGGCACCATTCCGGCCTCCTTTGCCGGGAAGTCGCTGGGCGGCGCCAAGCTGGCCAAGATCGACGATGTGCCGGCGCTCTGCCGCCGGATCGCTGGGGTCATCCAGGCGATCAAGCCCGACATCCTGGCGGTCCAGGAGGGGCCCCCGCGCAAGGACCAGATGGAGCTGTTCGTCCAGCAGTTCCTGGGGGACAGCTATGTCGTCCACACCTCCAACGCCAGGAACCAGTCGCTGCACTGCCTGGTCCGCAAAGCGATTGCCAGCAAGGTGACGTCGTACGCCGCTGATGGGGCCGAGACAGCGCCATTGCGGAGCAAGGTCCCCTTTCTACCCCTGGGGTGCGATCGAGGAGTCGGAGCGGGCGGAGCACCGGTTTGACCGGACGCCGCTGGTGCTGACCCTCACGGCGGGTGCCGGGAAGGTGCTGCGGATCGTCAACGTGCACGCCAAGTCCAAGTTCTCGAAGCTCAAGACGCTGGCGCAGTGGCAGAACCGCGACCGCGAGGCGATCCTCGGCGCCCTGCTGGCTCGGCAGAAGCTCTCGGCCGAGATCGGGCGGCTCCGGGAGTATGTGCTGGGGGACCTGATGATCCCGGTGGGCGGGCCCGACGCCTGTGTGATCCTGGGGGACTTCAACGACGGGGCGTACGCCGAGCTGATGGAGCGGGAGTTCCTGATCCACAACGTGCTGGACGAGCTGGTGGGGAGCTTCCTGGAGCCGGGGCGGTACTTCCGGCATGCCATGGCGCCGGACGTACTGGCCACGGCGTCGACGGTGAGCTTTGCGGACCCGCTGGAGGGCGGGAGGGTTGTGGAGGAGTTGATCGACCATGTGCTGGTGTCGCCGGAGATCTGGCAGGCGGGGGGGCCGTTCGCGATCAAGCCGGGGTCGTGCCAGGTGGAGACGGCGGCGTACGCGCAATTCGACGCGACGACCAGTCAGCGGCGGCGTGGGGACCGGCCGAGCGACCATCGGCCGGTGTCGGTGGTGCTGGAATATTGAGGCAAGAATCGGGGCCTTTGTAGGGGTTTGGGAGGACTCCAAGGATTGTAGTCCTCTGGCGGAAACTGGGTTCTGGTGGTAGCGTGGTGCGGGTGGTGGGATGCGGCCGGGAGTGGTCGCTACGGGAGACGCTGGGGCGGTCTGGAGCGACTTGTGGTGAGGAGGACGGATGCCCTCGTATCAGGCGGAGTGTGAGCAGCTCTGGGCGCAGAGCCGGAGGCACCGGCTGGCGATCGAGAAGAGCCGGATCTGCGGATGCTTCCACTGCGAGCGGTTCCTGGCGCCGCACCAGATCGAGAGCTGGGTTGTGGATCCTGGCGAGGGCGCGGAGGGCCCGGGGGAGACGGCGCTGTGCCCCTGGTGCGGGGACGCGGCAGTCTTGCCGGAGTGGAACGGGGTGTATCCGATGGGGGTCGGCCTGCTGCGGCAGATGCGGGGGTATTGGTTTGGGGGCGGGGAGGAATCGCTCAGTGTTAGTGCTGGACAACCTGCGTCGCTGTACAACCTGTGACTCCTTTCAGCTTAGCCGGTAACTCCGTCCCCTCAGAGGTTGGCATCATGGGTATGCCCCCCGCTCTCCGACAAAACTCCGAGGGTGGAGAGGCGGACACTCCGGAGTACTCGGACAGATGGCTCTACGCACCCATCGCATCCGTGGACCAGCGCCCACTTATCGGTTGCTCCGGCATTGCCAATGCGGTTCGTCCATCAGGGTCACCAAGGCTGGCCTTGCCGCAATCTGATCCCGCGCATGCTCCCTACAGGTCGGCTCGCACGGCCGCACAAACGTCGACTACATCCGCCGGTGGCCACCTTCCACCACTCCGGAGCTCATGACTCATTCTCGCAGCGGGAAATGGAGCGATGCCCTCCCTCAATCGCTCGCTTCCGGACCCAAGACGCCCGGTCATCTCGACCTTATGGCACGGACACTGTTCCGCTCCCATGAGGCGGACCCGGAAGCGCTCCCTGACTACGTAATGAGCAGCGAAGAGGACGTCTATGACATGACACTGCAGGGGGATGCCGCAGCCCCCCGGCGCCTCCGCGGGCGCTATGCCGCCATCGAATCTGATTTCGATCGACCATACCTGCGCCCTCATCCGCTCTCGGACCATTTCGACTCGGTCGCCGCCGCACTCGGTCCTAACGAGGCGCGCCTTCTCTCCGCGTTCGTCGCCCTCCGTTGTCGCCCGATGTTCCTCGTCGGCGGGATTGGTGTGGGAAAGACCACTGTTTGTCGGATGCTTTCAACAACGTGGCTCCCTACTCTCCGCGCCCGGGGAGGCATAAAAGGGCCATTTGTAGACTTCACCTTTGACTTCAATCAATTCGAGGACAACACGCCGCTTCACCAGATCGTGAACACTTTTAGTGCTTTTGTGTTCGTGTCCCTCGATACGATGTTGGAGAGTTCCCCAGCGGCACAGTCCCCTGGCGGTAGGCTTGCAGCTTTGCTATTTGGTCATGTTTGTGACGATCTACTTGGCACCGGTGTTACCCTTGGGGCGCTTGCACCTCTTGCGGCGGCCCTACGACTCAATCCTGCTTCTTCGCGCCTATATGGCACAACGCAGGCAAGTGGGCAAGCCACCCTTGTAGGGCACCGTCAAGAGCTGTGGGAGCGGTTGTTGGACCGCTCTACACCTGAGACTGCCAACGCTCTCCGCCTCACCCTCGCCGCACTAGCAGTACGCACCGCCGTGGCTCGCGACATTCCGCCCTATAGCTTAAGTCGGCAGTTCGGTCTCCACGGGCTGGCCGTACTTGACAACATTGACAAACTGGGTGCCGCCACCCGCCGCTCCGTCCTCCAGGCGATGCGCACGTTCGCCCTCCAGTCTGATCTACCTACCATTCTGCCGGCTCGCCAAACCACGTTTGCCGTTGACACTGACGGCTCCTATTCCGTCCATGAGGCCCGCATCGTTTATCGTGGCCCAATCCCACGCCGCGTTGTACTCAGGCGGCTTAGCATGGGCAAAGGAGCCATTGCTAGTGTTCTTAGGCGCATCCGTGCCTCGGAAGGGGACGGGAGTGAGCGCGGTAACCAACAGGACATAGAGAATATGGAGAAGGCACTTGAGCACGTGGCGGCCTCTCTTGAGGCATCAGCTCTCGGGGACTTCTTCTCCTCTCTCTGCGGCAGCAGTGTGCGCAAGGGCTTAGTCCTTGCCCGCCGTCTACTCGCCAATCGGCACTATGACCCGACTACGGGCCCCATCCACGAACGGAGTGCTCGGCGTGCGCTTTTACATGGCACCAACCACTTCTATCAGTGGCTTCCAGACGATGAAATAGACAATATCTTCGGGGGTGCCCCGACATCGGCTACGCGATCGCCACTAATCAAGTTACGTATTCTATTGGCACTTCGCCCACTCTACCCATCTGACCCGCGTATTGTCTCCAGCCTACTGCAGGTCCTCACGCTGTTTGGATACAGCATGTCCAGCCTAGTCGCGGCCGTCAACGAATTGAAGGCAAGGCACAAGCGGTTAATCTGGTCCGATAAAACGCGTGACGACTTTACGCTTCACCGAGGCAAGCTGTTGAAGCATGACTCCGGCGGAGGCTTGCACCTCACCTCAATCGGCGCCGGCTATGTGGACCACCTGCGCAACAATGTGGACTACATCCAGGAGATGATGCTTGATACGTACGGCCCACGGACGACGCCACGTCAATCCTTTGCTGACAGCGTATCGGGGCGGCTTGAGATGCTGGTGGCATTCCTGGAGGATCTTGTTGCGGTGGACCTCAAAGAAATTGGCAAAGTCGTCAGCACTGCGAATGAGGGCCACACTGTTGTCCGTCTGGAGGACTATTACACGATAATTGAGTCTCCACTTGTAGGCCCATTGGAGGCAGTGATTGACTTCTTGACCAATGTCCAACCGGCTCCTGAGGTTGCTGCTGGTCTCACCACCACGTGCCGCGGGCTTCTGGAAAAGCTTACCTTCGCGTATCGGCTCGCGATGGAGGGGCAGTGAAGCTTTGGCCAGGGTCTGTATTGTCTCGACGGGCCCTCCGCGGGGGAGGGGCAGACGGGCCCCGCTTGCTCTTCCCACGCGGTGGGCGGGAGTTCACCGGTCCGTTTCGCATCGCCGTGTTTGCCAGCGCGACTGCGGTCTTTCTTGCACTATTCCCGTTCACTTACACCGAGTACAATCCCGATCTGGCTGTACTTACCGCCACCTTGATCTGCCTAATCTGGTACTCATACTTCACTTTTCAGGCCGTTCACCGTCGCCCACCGGTTCGCTTGAGCGTCGGGCTCAGGGTGCTCCGGAATCCAGAGGGCATCAGCCTATCCTTGGACCTGACCAATCACCATCCGGAGGCCGTGCTCATATCTCGGCGTATAGCCGTATCAGCCGGCGGTGCCTCCCTCGCCACAACGGCTGTAGACGACTTTGAAGATGTCCTTCGTATCGAACCCGGCGACCAGATCTCGCCGAGCATCTTTTTAAGCGTTGAGACACTTGGAGCGCTAGGCAGGCTCCAGGCCCTACCCGCGCCGCTGACGATTGAATGCGCCGTAACATGCACTGATCTGTATGGCAACGAGAGCGGGCCAATCACGAAATCATGGCGGTTGCCGATTGCCTCTGGCCTGCCTGAGGTTCTACTGGGGCGTGCGAAGTCCAGATAGGCCCGGGAGTCAGCGAGACGGCTCAGACTCAGACTCCGCCGCCGCTCAGATCCCGTCCGCCCACAATGCCGCCATTTGCACGTGCGCTTTCCGATTGGGAATGCTCACGAGCGGTCACCATGAGTGTCTCGTGTTCGCTGGTGAGGGTGAGTGCAGGTGTCGGGCGCTGCTGTTACACGACGCGGGACATTATATTGTTGGGCCTCCAGTTGGCTCGGCAAAGGTATCCGCATCCTTGCGGGCACGACGCAGCATCTGGCACACCAGTATCAGAGGCGGACAAATGACATCCTCCCGATTCGCGTTCAATGCATTGCTCTCCAAGGTCAACCCTCCTCTCGAGCGCGCGGAATTGGCGCAGCGCCTTCCAGGCGAAGTGCGTGACTGGTTGGCAGATCATGAGTTCGGGACCGTTGCTCCGCACTCACGCCTGATTGGCTCATATGGCAGGCAAACAGCCGTTACCAATATCAAGGACGTGGACGCACTGGTGTTCCTGCCAGTTGCGAAGCTCGATCGAACTCCTGAGAGCGTCCTTCGCGAGCTGAAGCGGCTGCTAGAGACTTACCCTGATTCCACAGTCGACGCTTCGCCTCAGCGACGCTCGATTCGGCTGGACTTTGCGCTCCAGGATATCACCATCGACATTGTAGGGGCAGTCGCGGCTGACGGGCTCGAGCGGCCGCTATTGATCCCGGACAGGCAGAAAGCCGAGTGGGTGCTTTCTGACCCGTTGGGCTATGGCAGATCCCTATCCGCCAACAACGGCGAGCATGGCGGGAAGTTGGTGCCGCTAGTGAAGCTTATCAAGGCTTGGCGTGACCAGCAGTTTGCCGCACGCCGTCCGAAGAGCTACCTGCTCGAGGTTATCGTATTTCGCTCGGTAGTTGCCGGCGACATCGTGCTAGCGAAGCGTTCCACTGCCGAGAACATCTGTGACTTCTTCGAGGCCACGGCTTCGCGGTGGCACGAGCTGATGGATCAAGGCGATGGGGTCCCCCGCGTAGCCGACCCCCAGCTCGGCACCATCATTTCCGCGTCTTGGGAGCGTTCCCACTTCGAGACCTTCATGCGTCGCATCCGAGAGGCTGCGGCAGCGGCTCGAGCGGCAATAGAGACGGATGCCGAGGACGTTGCGGAGGAGCACTGGAGGAGCGTTTTCGGTTCGCTTTGGCCAGCGAAGAATGAAGTCGACGCCGAAGCACGCAAAGCTGCGACTAAGGCACTCCCAGGAAGTGCTTTTGTAGCGGGCTCAGGCCAAGTCTCTGCCGTCGCCTTGCCATCATCAGTTCGAAGCCGCCCGACGACCTTCCATGGCACGGAGGAGTAGGGGCGGACACAGTCGCTTCAATTCTCGTCGGGAGAATGACCCGCGGCGACACATTCGAGAAATGAAGGCCGCCTTCCCCGACTTTGTCGTCAAGGTCGGGCGGGACAGGGTTGTATCGTGGCAGGGCACTCTGCAGCCCAACCCATCATCACGCGCATACCTTGTCAGAGTTGTTTACGGGCGCCGGGGCTCTCCCAAGGTATACGTGCTATCTCCGGCGCTGCCTCGATCCGCCCCCCACCGCTATCGGAACGGCCGGCTCTGCCTCTACCTGCCAAAGGAATGGCGCTGGACAGACGGTGAATCCCTACCTGACACGATCGTGCGTTGGGTAGCGCTCTGGTTAGAATATTTTGAGATCTGGCAGCAGGTTGGGAAGTGGCTCGGGCCCAGCTCACACGCAACCCCCACTGAGGCGAAGAATGACGATTAAACGCTTGAAGCGGGCACCGACCATCCGTGAGCTGATGCTTGCAAAGCAAGACGAGATGGAGGCCGCATTGTCCGCCAACCGGAGGATCATGCCCCACGAGGGCGAGAAAGGAGCCGCGGCTGAGCTCCGGTGGCGGGAAATGCTTACATGCTACCTCCCACGTCGATATTCTGTTCGCAGCGGATTCGTGATCGATCACCGTGGAGGGGTTTCAGAACAGATTGACATCATTATTCACGATGCCCAGTACTCTCCTTTCCTATTTCAAGCGGGGACCTCATGCTTCGTCCCGGCGGAAAGCGTCTATGCCGTTTTCGACGCGAAGCAGGAAATGTCAAAGCAAACCCTTATCGAGACAGCTGAGAAAGTCGCATCGGTCCGGCGCTTGAAACGAACCTCGGGGCCAGTATGGACTAATGCCGGGAGCTTTCCTGGGAAGGACCCCATGAATCAACCAGTCCTTGGGGGTCTCCTCGCCGTGACATCGAAGTGGGAGAAGCCATTCGGCCGCACCTTCTCGAGAGCACTCTCCGACCTGCAAGATGCGCAGCGCCTCGATCTCGGTGTCGCAATCACCGCTGGTGCATTTGGGAGAGACGACGATGCGCCAGGCGGACTAACGATCTATGAGAAAGACACAGCGCTGGTTGGGTTCTTCATGTCGTTGATGCGGCAGCTCCAGCCTCTCGCGACCGCACTTTCAATGGACCTCCGGGTGTGGGGTGCTAGTTTGGGCTGACCACGCAAACTTCGGGTTACACCTCCCCCATCACCACCAGCGTCTCCAGATGCCGGGCCCCACCAGCCCGGCAGCCGCCCCTCAAACACCCCCAAGCCCACCTTCCGATCAGCTCCCGCCTGCTCGACGCAAGCCTTGATAGTTGCTATCCTCGGCAGTAATCATGAGCCGGGAGCTTCCAGGAGAGTATTCGAGTACTCGGCCACCGCGTCTCGGGTCCGTAGCATTGCGATATACTCGTCGGAACGGAGTACCTGGGTAGGAATTCCCGCAGCCATGGCCGCACGCGCAAACCGCTTCTCATTCGTCACAAGGACGGTGGGGATGCCGGCGATTCTCGCCCCTGGGCCTACGTGGAACGCTATCTTCATGTCCCAGGTCGTGTTGCCCCCACCCGGCGGAACTCCAGTCGCCGTGATCTGCGCGAACACGGAGTCGGCGAAGTGCATCGCGACTGGGAAGTGTTTTATGAGGTGGTCGGCTGGTGGACCGAGTTCTCGGGTCCTGAGCTGCACCCCGAACTGTTCTGCCAATGCGATGAACAATCCACCCGCCACAAGACGGACCCGCTGAGCTGGAGGAACCTCCCACGTCCCGGTGGCATGCGAGCCGTCCGCGCTACCAAGGGCCCGAGCCAGCTGGATGAACCGTCTCTCCTCAGCCGCGACTCTGGACGCAATACCCTCCAGATCCTCGCGATGCTTTTGTCTGAACTTGTCGACTTCGAGTGTCACCGCGGCCGCAATGAGGTCAGCAACATACCCATGCTGGAGGAGGGGTTCTTCAGGGGTCAGTCCGAACAGGCCGCGGGCAAGAGCGACTTCGGCTGCCTCGTGCATCCGGAGCCTTGGGCCGCTTGGCCCCGCATATCCAGAGTGCTCCCAAGCCTTCTTAAGGGTCGCCACCGCGCGGCGGCTTTTCGACGCGTCCTCGCCGGCAAAACGCGCAAGTAACTCGAGGCACGGCCACACACTCGCGAGTGCACGAATGCCTTGGTGTGACTCGTGCCGTCGGATCTCGATGAGCACCTCGCTCCCGAACCCGAGATAGGTGTTGGTGTCGAAGACAACATTCAGAACCGGAGTATCGCCCACCCCCCTACACCTCCCCCATCACCACCAACGTCTCCAGATGCCGGGCCACCAGCCCGGCATCCGCCTCTTCAAACGCCTCGACCACCCGGGCCGGATCCGGACCCACCCTCACAGCCACCCCCTTCACTGCTCCCAGCTGCTCCACCGCCGTACCGGGCCAGACGAGCTTTTCAATCTGCGCCATCTGCGTAATCTGCGGATCCTCCCCCTCCCCATCCGGCAATTCGAGCTCCGCCGGAGCGCCCTCCGGCGCGTACCTCGGTACCTGGTACTCGGGCCGGAGCCACCGGACCTTCCCCGCCTTCTCCTCCATCACCCGCTCATCGTGCAGCGCCACCAGCCGCTCCAGGATCTCCCCCCGGTCCATCGGCCAGGGCCACCCATACGACTCGGCCACCAGCAGGTCCAGCTCGTCGTGGATGTCCCGCAGCACCCCGCACGCCGCCACCTCGTGGATGGCCCGCTCCTTCGGCCTCAACACCTCCGCCGACCGGAGCTTCTCAACCACGTTGTACATCCCCGTCATTGTG
>Ga0163153_10006943_pt1 | contig 12452 bp, 6 predicted proteins | sample OliLakLV19MP6IB1_FD_148629 | JGI IMG/M metagenome (GOLD analysis project Ga0163153, IMG submission 148629) | Freshwater microbial mat bacterial communities from Lake Vanda, McMurdo Dry Valleys, Antarctica - Oligotrophic Lake LV.19.MP6.IB-1 | ecosystem: Environmental > Aquatic > Freshwater > Lake... | reverse complement strand
CCCTCGATCAAACCCTGCGCTCTGCGGAGCACTTCATCGGTCAGCAAGAAAGCTTCCGGCAAGAACAGGCGTCGGTTGGCCGAATCATCCAGGGTGCGCTCCAGAATACTCAACGCCATATTATCCCAGGCAATACGCGGTAGGGCGGCCACCTGGCGCGTTAAACTGTCGATATTTTCGGCGGTAATGGGGTTGCGTTTAAAGGGCATGGCGCTTGATCCCACCTGTTTATCGCCAAACGGTTCGCTCCACTCGCCAATCGGCGGGCTTTGCAGGATGCGGAGGTCAAACGCAAATTTGTGCAGCGAGGCGCACAGTCCGCTCAGGGCATTGAGTACCAGAAGATCTTGTTTGCGGGGATAGGTTTGGGTCGCCGCGGCAAAGGCACGCAAACCCAACTTCGCCATCACCTGCTCTTCAAGCTGGCGCGCCGACCAAGGTGACTCTTCCAGCAACTGCGTATAGCTGGCGCTCGTCCCCACGGCCCCTTTAAGACCCTTGCCGCGGATGCCGGCGCAGACGCGCTGCAACTCTTCCCAATCGATCAACAAATCTTGCCCATATTGCGCCAGCCGATAGCCCACGGTTGTCGGCTCGGCGGGTTGAATATGGGTGAAGGCGATGGCCGGTGTATGCGCCTCGGCCTCGATGCGATTGGCAAAGGTAGCCAACAGCGACTGGAGATTGGCGAGGACGAGCTTTAGCGCATTGCGTAACCGGAGCGCGTCCACATTGTCGAGCACATCCATCGAAGTTGCCCCCAAGTGGATGATCGCACCGCCGACAGGGCATTGCTCGGCATAGGTTTTGATCTCAGCCATCAGGTCATGGCGGATTTCGCGTTCAATCGCCTCAGCGCGGGCAATATCAATGTTTGCTTGCTGGCGGCGCAAATCAGCGGCTTGTTCCGCCGTCACCAGGCCGGCTTCAGCTTGGGCTTCAGCCAGCGCCACCCAGAAACGCCGGAGCAGACGCCGCTTTTCAGCTTCGCTCCAAAGTTGCCGCATAGCGTCGCTGCCATAACGCCAGGTTAGGGGGGAAAGATAGGTTTCATGGTCAAAGGTGGTCATTGCGTGCTTTCTAGGGTTGCTGTAACTACTAACCCCTCCCTGGCCCTCCCCGATTTCGGGGAGGGAATCGTAGCTCCCACTGCCATTAAGTTAAGGGTTTTCGTAGGTGCGTGCTTGCAGCCGCACACCCTGCTTTAACCGAGAACGTGCGGCTGCAAGCACGCACCTACGATTGACCTATTCTCTTAACTTAATGGCAGTGATCGTAGCTCCTCCCCCGAAATCGGGGGAGGTTGGGAGGGGGTGCCTTAGTCGTTACGATTTGCTTTACATGAATTATTTATATAGTTTCCCAGAAAAGTTTCGTACCACACCACGAGGAGGGGTGGTGGGACAAAACTTTTCTGGATATTTATACCATTAGCGTGCGCACGGTAAATGTCAACCGCTTGTAGGTCAATTAGGGTAGCTGCCGTAAAAATTTACCGTGACTGACGGCTAACTTTTGCGTCATTCTTAGTACAAAATGACAACAATTTCTATGGTATACTAAGTCCCATCATTGCTTAAGGTGTCTGTCAGGTTATTAGCGGAAGGTATCGTCATTTTGCCGCAGGCTATGCTTTTTTCTGGGGCATGGCTTGCACCTCCCAATGGAGACAAACTGACCGAGCAGACGCTCAAAGCGTATCGATAACCTCGTTAGCTATCAGAACGCGCTAGTTTCACAAAAGGCACATCTGGGCAAAGTGTGAGTTGACACCCATACTCTACTGCAAGAAAGTTGCTACCTCACACTTTCGGCTGATGAGCGGCATACAATAGGTGCTGAAATGAGCGATATTTTACTTTTTACCTTACTGATCGTGGCGATTGTGGCCCTAAGTGTGCTTGATCGCACGCCGGTGCGGCCCGATGATCAGTCGTAATTAAGCATGATCCGTTGCAACTCTTCCAGGGGCAATGCGTGTACCACGCGCCCCTGAAAGCCGGTCATCGTTTCTGCCGCGCACAGTGCATTGAGAATTGCTTCCTCGACGGCTTCAGCGGTTGCATCAAAACATTTATCCATCTGGTCATTGGGTAGCATCTGCACGACGACTGGACCCGTGTTAGCAAGGGATACATGGTTGCCCGTGGCAAAGGCAAGAAAAATATCACCGCTGCCGTTATAGCCTGTGCCGCCCACGCGCGCCAGTCCCACCGTTGCCCGCTGTGCCAATCGCTTGCATTGATGGGGTAGCAAGGGCGCATCGGTGGCGATGACCACAATAATCGAGCCGTCGGCTTTTTGCCCCTGGCGGGGAGAAGACACTTTGTCGGTGTCGATGATCTGCCCGACTGGCACTCCCTTGACGCGTAGATGACGCCGTGTGCCGTAATTTGCCTGTACCAACGCCCCAATTGTATATGCCCCGCTCGGCGTCTCTGCGATTCTTGACGCTGTGCCGATGCCGCCTTTGAACCAGTGACAGATCATTCCTGTGCCGCCGCCCACATTGCCTTCCGCCACCGGGCCGCTTTGTGCATTGTCGAGTGCGGCAAAGAGATGCTCTTTGGTCAAATGAAACGCATTAATGTCATTTAGCCAACCATCATAGGTCTCGGCTACAATCGGCAGCAACCATTGGCTATCGGCGTATTTTTTAGTTTCATATTCGACCAGGGCATCACGCACGATGCCAACCTGATGGGTGTTGGTGATGGCAATCGGCGCGCCGATCAGGCCAGACTCTTCCAGCCAATGCACACCGGTCATTTCGCCGTTGCCATTAAACGCATGATAGGCCCCAAAGCATTGGTCGGTGAAAACATCCCCATTGCGCGGTGTGATCACTGTGACGCCCGTGCGGGCAACGCGCGGTTCGTCATAAATGAGGGTGGTGTGGCCAACAAGAACGCCGGCGACATCGGTAATAGCGTTATAAGGGCCGGTGGGAAACTCCCCGATCGTGATACCCAGGTCGCGCAAGCGTTGACGTGGCATAGTTCATTCCTTTGATCGCCTAAAGTTGAATTTCAGTGACACCCGCCGGTCCGTCTAGTGTAACAACAAGATGATTTAGAACATCGCGTCCAAGAATTACTTCTGTGTTGTTATTGGTTGCAACGACAAAAACTGAGTGTATGATGTGCTTACTGAGGCGTATGCTAACCATGTACAATCCAACGCGTTTAGGAACACCGGTTACACCACGCATCCGTTTGGTTCTAGTTTGACGCGCCCCAATTGTTTGTAAAATGTTGATAGGAAGTTACATTCATGATACAAATACAAAACGCGGTGAGTGAAAAACAATTTCGGACTTTAGTGTAGCTTCTACTCGATCAATCAGTACAACCTCATCAGGATACTTTTCATCAATCCGTGCCAGTAGGTTCCATTCATCCTCATCAAAATCAATCACTTGACCCTGATAAACGGCAACAAACTGGGCAGGATATTTCTTCCATAATTCCTCATGCATGGCCTCAAACGCCGCTACTTCTTGATCCATTGCATCAAATTCTGCACCGCCGTCATAGATTGGTGGGAAAGAGCAGATCACAAGCTCTTGCAACACTTCCCCGACCGCGCGCCGTGTCGATTGGGCGATTTCCTCGACTTGGTCATAAAGCTTTTCCGGTACTTCAATCATCACCTGGACACTCATATTGTCCTCCCTTTAGGGTTCGTACAGTCGATATACTAGCCTGATCATACCACACCTAGTCCACCGTAACAATCAATTCATCGGCGTTTCTTTAGTTTGACCAAAATGTGGTAGGATTGATAGACTATGCTTTTGCGGCTCTATAGTGTTCCTATTTGAAATATATACACCTGACAGGTTTCGCAAACCTGTCAGGTGTCCACAACTCATTTAGGAGCACTATATGTTTCATTTGTGTACTTTATCCGTAAACTAGTGGTAGTAGGTTATGTCTATCTTAACGCTTTCAAACATCAGTCAATCGTTTGGCGACTTTGATGTCTTTCTTGGCATTAGCGCCGGCATTACCAATGATGGCAAGGTGGGCCTGGTGGGGCCAAACGGTATTGGCAAGACGACATTGTTGCGGATTCTGGCCGGACTGGCGACACCCTCCACCGGCAGTGTGACGATGGCGCAAGGCACGCGGGTTGGCTATCTGCGACAGGAGGCGATGGAAGCCTTTGTCGGGCGCGATAACACCATTCATGCCGAGATGCTGACTGTTTTTCAGCCATTGAAAGCGCAAGAAGCAACCTTGCACCAACTTCAGGAGCGTATGGCCCAGGGCGATGCTTCCGAAGAATTGTTGCGCGAATATAGTAAGACCCATGAAGCCTTTGAACATGCCGGTGGCTATGGCATTGAGTTGCGCATTAGCCAGGTGTTACAGGGGCTGGGTTTTTCCAAGGAAGATGGAGCGATCCCTCTGAGTCGCCTGAGTGGGGGGCAAAAGACGCGCGCGCTGTTGGCGCGCTTGCTTTTGGAACAGCCGGACTTGCTGATCTTGGATGAGCCAACCAACCATCTGGATGTTGAAGCGATTGAATGGCTGGAAGGTACATTGCGCCTCTGGCCAGGGGCTTTGCTGATTGTCAGCCATGATCGCTATTTCCTCGACCGCGTGGTCAATCGTATCTGGGAGATGAGTCGCAGTGGGATCGAGGAGTATCGGGGCAACTATAGCGCCTATGTGCAACAGCGCCAAGAACGTTGGGCGCGCCGCCAGACCGACTTTGAGACGATCAAAGAAAAGTTTCTCAGTGAACTGGACTTTATCAAACGCAACATCGCGCGCGACAGCACGCGTGACCGCGCCAAGGGACGGCTGAAACGCCTGATCCGCGAGGTGCGCGTAGTCGAGGCCGGCGGGTTGCATCTGCTTACTAGCAAAAACTGGGGGCAGGTGATGGATGAGATCGCAATTTCCTCGACGCGCTGGGGCGTTGAGGATGTCGAGGGTGCAATCAAAGCGTTGCACAGCCCGGTTGTCCGTCCGCCCCAACTCAACATGCGACTCCAGAGTACGCTGCGCAGCGGCAACCTCGTCCTCCGCAGTAGTGAATTGACCATCGGCTATCCCGGCAATGCGCTCTTTGCGGCAGACCCGATTTATTTGACGCGTGGCGAGTGCGCCGCCTTGATCGGCCCCAATGGCACCGGTAAAACAACTTTTTTGCGCACCTTACTCAGCGAGATCACTCCACTACAAGGGGAGCTACGCTTTGGCGCTAGTCTAAAAGTTGGCTACTTTGCCCAGGCGCATGACAAACTAGATCCTAACCGCACGGTGATGGAGACCCTGCTCGATTTTCGCAATATTCCGCTTGGTCAGGCGCGCAACTATCTGGCCCAGTATCTCTTTCGTAATGAGGATGTCTTTAAGCCGGTGCATATGCTCAGCGGTGGTGAACGCGCACGGCTGGCGTTGGCATTGCTGGCCATGGAAGGGGCCAACTTTTTACTGTTGGATGAGCCGACCAACCACCTAGATATTCCTGCGCAGGAAGTGTTACAAGAGGTACTGGAGAACTTTCCTGGCACGATCCTATTGGTTTCCCATGATCGCTATCTGGTTGATCGTCTGGCTTCGCAAGTCTGGGAGTTGCGCGAGGGTCGTATGGTCGTCTTTGGCGGCTCCTATACTGAATTTATGGCAGCGCGTGAGCGTGAGCGTGAAGAAGCGCGCTCGGCTGTGACAGACCAGCGGGCCGAAGGTCGCCGCCTTCAGGGGCACGATCGACGCAGCAAAAACGAAGAACGCAAACGTGAACGCGCCCTGGCTGCCAAAGAGGCCGAAATCTATACCTTAGAGCAAAAACTAGGTGAGATTGAAGCCGCGCTACAAAAGGCAAGCTACGCCCAGCAACTAGAGAAGATCCAACAATTGAGCAACGCCTATGCCGAAACCCAGAACGCGCTAGAACAATCCATGTCCTCGTGGGCGGAGCTGGCGGAGGAGTAGGACAGGGGAGACAAGGAGAGGGGGAGACAAGGAGAACCTCGTCCCGTAGGGACGCTTGATTTTAGCGCGATCTCGATATCTTTATTCCAACAGGAATGGTTGGTGGGGACACATTCCCTAAAGTCAGGTGTCTCTACGGGACAGAAAAGTCAAACCCTGATGTATCTGTCCCCCTGTCTCCCTGTTTTTCTATCCCCCCACTAGCATCCGATACCCATACCCGCGAATGGTGGCGATGAAGCGGGGTTCGTCGGTGGCCTCTGGTTCGATACGGCTGCGGACACGGCTGATCATGCGGTCAATGTTGGCATCGTAGACTTCTCCATCTTGCTCTGACCAAACCGCTTGGGCGATTTCATCCTTGCTGACGACGCGACCCCGGTTTTGGAAGAGAAACCAGATTAAATCAAATTGCTTGGCACTCAAGGGTGGATCAAGCAAGATACCATCGACAAAGACCTGGCGTGTATTCATATCAACGCGTAATCCTGGTTCACGCACTGCAATCAACGATGGCGCAGTGACTGTCGCCGATGGATCATAAAAACGAAAGCGCGTTGACGCAAACTGAACTTCGCCGCCGTCCTGCAACCAAACCGTTGCTCCCGCCGACAAGCGCACGCCATCTACAAAAACACCATTTTTACTCTGTAAATCATGCACCTGATAGGCGTTGTCGGTGCGATATAGTTCAGCATGGTGACGGGAGGCAAATTGGTCTTCTAAAGCAATATAGGCGCTTATCGAGCGCCCCACCGTCATCCGATCCTCAGTCAACTCATATTCTGTACCCGCTTTGGGGCCGCTTGTACAAATTAATCTACCAAATCGACTCACAATCTCTTTATCCCATCTTGTCTGAAAAGCTATCACTGATGCCTTACCTAGGAGCGCGTGGCTTCCCTTCTACTAAAAAGCGGCACTTATTGTACGCTCTCTTCTACGTTTTACCCACAATACCTTTTCTCTTTTTGGAGCGTATATTCTTTATAAGTAATCGATTGATTTCGGTCAGGTCTAGTTCATCCATTCAGCGTATCTTGTGTTGGGTCTGTTGAGTTTCAATTTGAATCTTAAAAACTATTAAATCCGACCGACTCTGTGTATAATAGCAATAAGATATTTCACAATATACCAGCAACAGGGCAAACAGGCAAAGTTTTTTGCAATCTATGATTAGATTCAATCAATGACCAGTACCGTAAATCATCCTTTTGATCACCAGGGTCAGCCGGAAGTCACCCCAAACCCATCGCTGCCGATGAGTGATGGACTGCTCCCGCAATATTTTGATGGCTACCGCGTTGTGGAACGACTCGGTGGCGGCGCAATGGCGACAGTGTATCGGGCCGTTGATCTCGAATCTACTCAGGAAGTTGCCCTGAAGGTGTTGGCAGCCGGCGCTGATGATGTCTTGCGCGAGCGCTTTCGCGTAGAGGCGCGCACCGTGAGCGTTCTAGAGCATCCGCATATTGTGCGCACATTGCGCGTCGGTCAGGGTCAAAATGGCTTTCCCTATATTGCGATGGAACTGGTGGAAGGCGATAGTCTTGCTGATCTGTTGGAGCGGCAAAACCAATTGAGCGTAGCCGACAGTTGCCTCCTGCTGGAACCTGTTGCACGGGCATTGGCTTACGCCCACAGCCATTATGTGATCCATCGCGATGTCAAGCCCAGCAATATTCTTTTGCGCCATGTCCAGCCTGGCACTCCCCATAGTATCCAACTGTCGGCCTTTACAACACCTGTGATTCCCCTTCTATCGGACTTTGGAATTGCGCGCGCTTTAGACGCGCCCGAATTAACCGCGGCGGGTCGCACCATTGGTACACCCGCTTATATGTCGCCCGAACAATGCGCCGGCACACGAAATTTAGATGGTCGTGCGGATATCTATTCATTGGCAACCGTCTTATACCGCTGCCTGGTGGGTCGCCCGCCTTTTATGGGCGCAACCACCCAAATTCTCCACGCCCATGTTTATGAAGCGTTGACGATTCCTGACATCATCGCCCAAGCACTGCCGCCGGCCATCCTCAGCATCTTACAACGTGCGCTCCAAAAGAACCCAGAAGATCGCTACGCCGATATGGGCTTGTTTGCCAACGATCTGTCCGCCCTCATGCGCTACATCCGCATGCAACGGAATGGGGTAGAAGATTCTACGCTCACCATGCCTTTGTTGACAGCGCTGCAGCCGGAATTGGAAAAGAAGACGGCGCATGTGCTGGTCTCCGGTATCGTTGAGCAGAATAGTCGTTCGCTGCCGGCCGGTGGACGTTCCGAACCCGTTACACCGCTCACCGGCGAGGCTGCTGTCCGCAACCCATTAACCGCTGCGCGCACGACGCAATCGACGGCGACGGCTAAATTGAAACAAGCGAGCGCGCCACCCGCGCGTCAACGGTCAATGAATCCACGTTCAACCAACTGGATCTACATTGTGGTCGGTGCTTTGTTGTCGGTTGCCCTGATCATCTTGGCGGTGACGGCTATCCTGAATATCTTGGATAATCAGAGTCCCGCAATTGAGGGTGAGCCGGCTGCCGCCCTGGTACAGACCGTCACCCCTACCATGACTGTATCATCCTCCACACCATCATCCATAGTTGCCACCGATCTGACACCGTCCAGCCCGTCTGTACCAACGAATAGTGAAGCTGCGGTTCTACCGGCCGGATCGACTATCGCGCCTACGCTCACTGTTACCACGAGCGGAATCCTATCTTCAACGCCTATCTTCTCTCCCTCTATTTCTTCTGGGCTGGGTGTTACACAAGCGCTGACAACGAGTATTGCCTATGATGCCGGCAACATCTGGAAGGAAGATGTGCTCTTTTTCTACCGCGACCGCGATTGGCGCCAAACTCGCCGCCTGGCATTGGAAGTCTTTAGCGCGGCTTTGCAAGAAGAGGCCAATGTTTCATTGACCGAAGTGGTGCAAATGCCGCCGGACAAGCAGGCTGAACTGATTGCCGAAAAGCTACTAAAAAATGCTGACGCGGCGTTCTGGCAGCGCTGGGAAGGCATTGTGTCACCGGACGAGGTCGAACGCGTGCTCTTTGACACCTATGTTGGGATTGCCAATCAGGAAAATGGTGCAAAACGACCCGGTGCCGCGCTGGCCTATTTTGATGCTGCATTGCTTGTGCGCGATAACGCGGAACTCATTGCAAAATTGAACGCCGCTACCGCGCGCTATGCCAATGCGAGTGGCAACACACCCAAGATTTTGGCGGCCGAGGCGCTTTTTAATCTTTATAAAGAGTATGCAACGCAACTTGCTGAGGAAGGATCGTTTTGCCTAGCCGCAGAATATTTGGCGGTGGCTAATGCTTTGGGGGAAAATAATCCTGTGGCTGAAACTTTACAAAGCTATCAACAGCAATGTACTGAGCTTCAGCCGACGGTTGCGCTTGAGCAGTTGCCACTGCAACCGGCTGGCGCTTTTATCTATTCAACCGAGGAAAATGGTCTCTATAGGATTTACCGCGCGCCGATTAGTGGCGAAAATCGGACACCTGTGCTTTTGGTCGAGAATGGTGCGCAGCCGGGCGTTTCGCCCGACGAACGGTATATGGCTTTCTATAGCAGTCGCAGTAATTCGCTGGGGCTGAGTCTATATGATTTCACCGCTCTCCGTAGCGCACAAGCAACCTTCCCACAACTATCTGGCAACATTGAAGATAGCCATGATAGTGCACCGAGCTGGGAGACCGGCAGTAACCGACTTGCCTTTTCTAGTGCGCGCGAAGGTGATCGCGTCATGCGCATCTATGTTACTTCCGCCCCCGAGCGTGGGAATGTGGTTTTCTATGATTTTGGCGAGGACCCTGCTTGGAGTCCGCCGGTCAGTGGTCAATCGTTGATCGCCTATAAAGGTACAGACAATACAGGGAATAACCCTGGGCTGTGGCTGCTCACTGGTGATGGGGACAAAGTAGAACAGTTGACGAAAAATGGCAGCGATCGACGACCGGTTTGGTCACGCGATGGGCAAATGGTTATTTTTATGCGTCAGCTTGATGGGGGCAACTGGGAGCTATTCCAGATCCGCCTTGGAGATCGAACTGAAACGCGGTTGACCAACAATCCTGCCCAAGATGGGCTGCCGACCATCAGCCCCGATGGGCGCTGGGTTGCTTTTGCCAGCGATCGTAGTGGTCGATGGGAGATCTGGCAAGTTGCGTTGGATGGGAGCAGCGAGCAGCCGGTTATGCCCCTACAAGGTGTTTTGAACAGTTGGTTGGAGCACGCAATCCAGTGGGTGAACTAATCCAAAACCGGACCAACGATGCGGACGGGTCAGCTTTTGGTGATTTAACCGGCCGCGACATTGGGCGTTATCATATCCAAAAACGCTTGGGTCGTGGCGGTCTTACGACGGTCTATCAGGCGTACGACATGGTAGACGATTTTCCGGTGGCTATCAAGGTTTTGCTACATAGCGCCGATGAGAAAGTTTACAATCGGTTTCGCTATGAGGCGCAGACTGCGGCAAAGTTGCACCACCCCCACATTGTACGCACCTTGCGCGTTGGTGTTGCTACCGGTAGCGAAACCGCGTACATTGCCATGGAGTTGGTGGAAGGGGAAGACCTTGCGGCGTTCTTGGCCAGTCGTCGCCGCTTAACCGCAGAAGAAAGTTGTCTGTTACTAACGCCCATTGCCACGGCCCTGGCCTATGCCCACAAGCGGGGGATCATTCATCGCGATGTAAAGCCCAGTAACATTTTGTTACGCACGGTGGGGATGGACGCGCCTAACAGCTTGGTGCTGGATTCGTTGGATTATCCACTGGTGCCGCTCCTGAGCGATTTTGGCATTGCACGCGCCCTGGATGTCCCAGAGTTAACCCATTCTGGTCGCACGGTCGGCACACCGGCTTTTATGGCCCCCGAACAGTGTCTGGGTCGCCGCAATATCGATCATCGCGCCGATCTCTATGCCTTGGGTGCCGTCTTCTATCGTTGTATCACGGGTCGGCAACCCTTTATGGGGTCGACGGTGCAGATTCTTCATGCCCATGTGTATGAATCCATTACGGTTGAAGATGAAATCCTACGTCAGCTTTCCCAAACCCATCTTCACCTCTTGCAGCGCACCCTAGCCAAAGATCCCAATGAGCGGTACCAAAACGCGGAAGAGATGGCGATTGACCTTGCCTTTGGGGCAAATCCGGCTGATCTACAGATGACGGCAGAGCAACTGGAGCAAAATGCCACCGTAACCTTGAATATCGTTGCGCTCGGGAAACCACCTTCAAGCGCGGGGCCAAGTTCTGTGGTGGTTCCAGCTTCGGTTGATTTGGCTACACAGCCAACCGCAACCTCTACCGTACACTCTACCCCATCCCCCACTGTATCCCGTACTGTACCTCCTACCGTACCTGATGTCTATTACGACCGAATCTTGGATCAACGGTTGCGCAGAATCTCTGGGATTGTTTTGTTTGTGCTCATAGTGTTGATCAGTTTACTTTTGCTCTTCTCGTTTATGGACTTGTCCATTGGCAATCTTTGGCAACAGTTTGGCCGCATCTGGACGCCGTTCGCTAGTCCAGTGATGGCGCTCAGCGATCATGCTAACGGCTCGGCTCCGGTTGTGGCTAGTGGCAATGGGAAAATTCGTAGAGTTTCTGGGGTTGTCTGGCCAATATCCACCCCTACACTCGCGCCATCTGTAACCGCTAGCGTCATTGTGTCCGTCGAATCATCTGGGGCTGGGGCTGATCCTGTAGCTATAGCGGAGCCGTTGCCGCCACCAGCCGCAACCGATTTACCGCCAGCGGCTCCTCCCGTTGACCGACCTGTTGATCCAATGGTAGAAAGTGTGACCGGCCATTGTACCACCTTGCCTGCTGACGCCCTCAGCCCCTATATCGCGCAACTAGATAGCAATTTTCTGGCAGAGTTTCGTTGCGCCACGGGTTTGGCGGTTGGTGGATATGGCGAATTGCTGCTTTTTGACTATGGGTATATGCTCTATGTGTATGAGATGGACAAGATGTTTGTTGTCAGTACGCTGGATGAACAATGGGAAGATATTGATCTAGCTTGGCTGGACGGCGATACGATCCCGCCGCCTGGTGAAGCGGATGACCCTGAATCAGGTAAGTTTACTCCCCAACAGATGTTTGGCAAGATTTGGCAAAATGCAACGATTCGTAGGATGCTTGGGGAAGCGTTGATGCCTACTGCCGCGCGCTTCCCTGTGATCGCCCAGAAATTCCCCGGCGGCTGGCTGGTGTTGGATCAAGAACGACCCGATGAGCGCTATCTTTTTCTGCGTAAGCAGCGGCGCTGGTAGGGGCGTTTGTCCAACTGAAAAAGGAGAAATGATGAAGTTCTGTAAACGAAATACCACTGTAGCGCAACACTTGGCTTTGTACGCTATGCTGCTACTTTTGATCGTGGTCCCAACTGCCTGTGGTGGCATGTTACCCGATCTACCTGGCTTTAGCGAACCAACGCCAACTTTTACCCCAACCCCTGTGCCTACACC
>Ga0163153_10006940_pt1 | contig 12455 bp, 6 predicted proteins | sample OliLakLV19MP6IB1_FD_148629 | JGI IMG/M metagenome (GOLD analysis project Ga0163153, IMG submission 148629) | Freshwater microbial mat bacterial communities from Lake Vanda, McMurdo Dry Valleys, Antarctica - Oligotrophic Lake LV.19.MP6.IB-1 | ecosystem: Environmental > Aquatic > Freshwater > Lake... | reverse complement strand
GGCTCGGAACGTGAAAGTCGTTGCGTCGACCGCTCGAATGCTTGTACGCGAGCCGGTTGTCCGCCGTCAGGACGACTTCGCCGCGCGCGACGCGCAGCACCTCGTCGAACTCGTGCGCGAAACGGTCGTCGGCGCGCGGCAAGCCGTCCTCCTGCACGACGACGTCGAACGACGCGTCCGCGAAGGGCAGCTTCGCCGTGTCGCCGCCGAGGACGACGCGCACGGAGCCCGGCGTGTGCTCGAGCGCGCGCAACAGCGCAAAACGCGCGCGTTCGACGTTGCGCTCGAGGATCGTCACGCGAAATCCAGCGGCAGCAAGCGGCGTGATCGAGCCCGACAACGCGTTCCCGATGAAGAGGACGTCGCCCGAACTCGCGGAAAGCAGCGGAAACCAAGCCCCGCGCGCCTCGCGCAGCATCTGCATGAGCTTGTCCGCGCCCTCGTCGTCGAGCTCGAGGAGCAGACGTTCGAGCGCGCGTCGGAACGTCGAACCGTCGCGCGCGGATTCGAACGCCGGCTCGAACGCGCCGCGCGCCAGCGGTGCCGGCGGAGGTTCCGCTGACGGACTCGCGCGAAAGTCCTCGAGTTCACTCATGTCGTGCGCGTGCGCTCCAACGTGCGCGCGAGCGGGATCGCGACCGCGATCAGCAGGAGGATCCAAGCCGAAACCGTGAACGGCGAACTGTTCTCGTACCCCAAATGCTCGAAGTTCACACGCCCGGAAAGCCACTCCGTGATCAGGACCGCCGTGATCGCCGAGTATCCGAGCACGCGTGCTTCACGCGATTCGGGTGCGCCCGAGGCATTCCACGCGGGCGACGCGCGGCGCTTGCGCAGCACGTACGTCGTGCACAGCGTGAACACGACGAGGCCGACGAGCGCCAACTCGACGCCGACGCCGAGCGCCGTGCGCGAGACGTAGGCCGGCGCGGTTCCGCGATCGCCGATGCCGATCACGACCGTGCCTGCGATCGAGCCTCCGAGCAACCAGGCCAGTGCGCGCAGACGTGAGGGCTTCGCGGTGCCGATGACGGTCGCGATCGGCACGACGATGAGCAATCCGGTCACGGGTGCGCCCGAGTCCGAAAGCGGGAGGAATGCGAGGCCGATGCCCGCGATCGCGAGCGCCCGACGATCGCCGCGTCGGATCCAGCCGATGATTCCCGCAGCGATTCCGCCGGCTCCGATCACCGCCCACCATTCGTTCGGTCCTCCGCTGTGCGGGAGAAATGCGAGCCCCGCGCAGATCGCGGCCAGCGCCGCGGCGCGAACCCAGGGTTGCACGCGCGCGAGCGCCAGGGCTTCGTGCGCGAGGATCGCCGCGGCGCACGTCGTGAACGCGAGGTACACGCTCCCCTCGGATCCGATTCCGCGCGCGCTCCATACTCCGGTCGCGAGCACCGTGACGACGATCGTCGCGCGCACGACGAGGCCCCCACGCAGCGGAATCGGTTCGTGTCGCGGCACGAGCCCCGCCGGCGACGTGAGCAAGAGCACCGCGAGCGCGATCAGCGGGACGCCGAACGCCACGCTGATCCAAGCGCTGCCTTCCGCGAGTTCACCGATCGCGAGGAACCACGTGAGTCCGACGAGGTGGCTCGCAGCCCACGTCGCCGGCCAGTCGCGCGGCGCGTGTCGTCCCGGCAATCCCGCCGGGAGACAGGCCAGGAAGATCCTTCCGACGACAGCCGTGAGGATTCCGAGAACCACGAGCATCGCCGGGCTCACGGCGGGCGGCGCTCCACTCCCGCCCCGCATCGCCTCGATCCCGAAGTCCATTCCCTGACAGGATCCCCCGCGGGAAGCCGCCGTTCCAGCTTCGCACTTCCCCGCAACGCTCCGCTCGATTGGGATAAGGGCGTGCTGGACATGCACGACCCGCGACTATCGGCCCTGTTCGACCGCTATCGGCGGGAGGGCGATCTGTCGGCGTTGGCGAAGCTCTTCGACGAGATCAGCGCCGAGATGATGCGCGTCGCGCGGCACGTCGCCGGGCGCGGAGTCGATCCGGACGACATCGTGCAAGCGACGTTCCTGGCCTCGATCGAGCGCGCTCACACCTTCGACGCGACACGGCCGATCGTGCCCTGGCTCATGGGCATTCTGATCAATCAGGCCCGCTTGATGAATCGTCGGCGCGCGACGCGGCACGAAGAGCCGGTCGTCGCGGACTTGGCCGGAGCCGAGTACGAGCCCGACGATGTCGAAGCGCGCGAGGTGCAGGACGCTGTCGCGCGTGCGTTAGCCGATCTGCCGGCGACGTATCGCGAAGTGCTCGTCGCGCACTTGGCCGAGGGGAAGCAGCCGCACGAGATCGCGCGCGATCTCGGCCGGCCGCAAGGAACGGTGCGCGCGCAGTTGCATCGCGGTTTGCGGATCGTGCGGCGCTCGCTGCCGTCGGGGTTCGCCCTCGGACTAGCGGCGATGCTCGATCGCAACGCGCTGGCCGCCGTGCGTCGCGAAGTGTTGCAGCACGCCGCGCGCAAACACGCGCTTCCCGCGAGCGCGATTCCGGCGGCCGTCGGCACATCCAAGGTCGGTGTCACGGTCGCAGCTGCCGCCGTTGTGCTGGCCGGAGTCGTCGGCATCGCTTGGTTCGGGGGGAATTCCGCGCGCGTCGACGTGGACATGGGACCCGACGGATCCGCGCCGCGTGGACCGCAGGTCGTCGAGCTCGACGGCGGACCGGCTCGACCGCGCGCGGTCGCCGTCGAGGAACTCGCCGCCGTCCCGCCGACGGCGACCCTGGCCGAGGACGTCGCCGCATCGACGACGGGATCCGTGCGCGTCAGCGTCGTCGACGCGCTCGGCGGTCCGGTGGTCGGAGCCCACCTCGACCTGCTCGCGTGGGGCGATCCGCTGTGGCACGAGCGCGTGCGCGTGCTCTACACGGACGCCGCTGGAATCGCCGACTTTCCGCGCGTCGCCGTCGGTCGCGTCGGCGTGCACCTCGATGGCGGTGGGACGCAAGCCCGCGCCGACGTGATGGCCGGCCAGCGGTCAGACGTCGCGATCAAGCTCGAAGCGGGGATCGAAATAACGGGCGTCGTCGTCGACCTACACGGCGCGCCGATCGAGAACGCGATCGTCGAGTCGGGCCCCGATCCGTGCCAAGCGCCGCGTCGGACTTCGGCGCCGACGGTTCCCGACGGACGCTTCGCGTTGCGCGATGCGGCGCGCACGCTGCCCCTGTGGGCGCGAGCAGATTCGCGGCCGAATTCTAGCGCGATTTGGTTCGGCACACCTGGGCATGCGCGCACGTCCACGGCAGAAGTGCGCTTCGTCCTCGACGACCCAGTCGTTCCGCTCGCGTTCACCGTCGTCGATGCGAGCGGCGCGCGGGTCCAGGGCGCGATCGTCACCGCCGCCGAGGATCTCGGCGAGCCGACGTTCCGTGCCGACGGTTCGCTCGTGCTCGCGCGCCGCGGTGGAAGAGCCGTCTCGGACGCCGACGGCCGGATCGAGATCGCGGTCGACGTCACGCGCACGCGCCGCATCACCGTGGAAGCGCGCGATCACGCACGACGCGAACTCGCGCCCCAAGACGTCGGCACGCTCGTCCAACTCCAGGATGGCGCGCGCGTCGCCGGTGTCGCGCACTATCCGGACGGCGTCGCCGCCGTGGCCGCGGTCGTGGAGGCGCGCGTCGACGGACTGGCCGAGCCGCTGCGCACGACGTCCTCGACGGACGGCAGCTTCGAGATCCTCGGCGTTCCCGCGGGCCCGTTCGTGCTCAGTGCACGCACGGCACCCGACGCACCCGCGGCCGAGACGCGCGGCGTCGTGCACGGCGGTGAGACGTTCGAATGGAATCCGCGGCTCGAGCACGCGCTCGTGATTCGCGGCATCTCACGCTCCGCGCACGGCGGCGTCTCGAAGACATGGCTCGTGAAGGCCGTGCGCGAAGACGCGGAAACGTCGGTTATTCCTGACTCGTGGACCGGACCCGCGGCACCGGATCTGCGGCAGTGTTGGACCGGACAAGACGGACGATTCACGGTCCCGAGTGCGCCGGGCGCGACGTATCGGCTCGAGCTCCGCGCGCGCGCAGCTTGGAACGGCCCCGTGCTCGGGGCACTCGACGGCGTGCGCGCCGGTGCCGAGGACGTCCACATGCGCGTTCAGCCCGAGCGCGGCTTCCTGCGCGCGCGACTGCTGGATGCATCGGGAGCGCTCGTACGAGGCTCGATCACGGTGGTGCGCCAATCCTCGGGTGCGGAGCAACGCTTCGACACGAAACCCGACGGACGCATCGAGGGCGACGTGCATCCGGGGACCTACGCGCTCGTCGCGTGGCCGACGGGTTGCGCTCCGCTCTCCTTGGGTCAACGCGCGTTCGGCACGGACGAGATCGTCGATCTCGGCGACGTGCGCGTGGAGCGCACGGGCACGCTCCGACTCCGCGACGCGGCGAGTTCGCATGCGAAGCTCGTCGACGCGGCCGGCTTCCCGCGCGAGATGTCGCGCAGTGGAGCGCGACCTCGTCGCCTGGGATCTCGCACCGGGCGCCTACGTCGTGACGGTGCGGCGTGCCAACGCGATCGACGCCGAGTTGCGCGCGCGCGTCGAAGCGGGGGCGGAAATCGCGCTCGTCGTCGACTGATCCGTGAAGGACCGGGCGCTGCCGTGATGCCCAAGTCGAAAGAGCTGGCGAGGTCCTTCCCCCTCGGCGCCACCCGGATTTGGGCGGAACTCTCACGCGGCCGGCAGACGGGCCGGATGCCCCCGAACGGCCGATTTCAGGCCAATTCGCGTACAAAACGACGCAGCGCGACTGCGACGCTGGACCCGACGACATTGCACAGGAGGTCCTCCTGCGTGTCGTAAGGATTGTCCGCCCCGGTGACCAGCATCCCGTAATCGGTACCGAGCACCCACGTGCTGGCCGCCTCCATGATCTCGTGGAGTCCGCCGAACCCCGTGACGACCAGAACGGCCAGCGGTGCGAGCACTCGTCCGCGCAGCCCGATCCGGACCTCCAGGATCCGCGCGACGATCAGCCCGCCCACGAAGCCGAAGAACGTGTGGACGTACCAGTCGTACTGCACCCCGACGAACTTGCGTTGGTACCAGCCGAACGCGCCCAGGTCGTGCAGGACGAGCGCCAGCGCGAAAAGACCGAACAACACCGGACGCAGCGCCATCCGGCGACGCAGCGCGAAGAAGATCCAGACGATCGGCACGAGGAACACGAACGACCAGCGGTACTTCGCGACGCCGCCCTCGCTCGGCGCCAGCGAGATCGCGGTGAAGATCACCGAAGCGAGGGCCGCGACGACGACGTAGAAGGTCCGCGGTCCGGTGTCGTCGCCAGGATCACGTCGCTCACTTGGCTGCGTGGGTTGCATGGACGGGTTATGACTTGCGGGCGTGGGCGAGTCACGCTGTAGGCGCGGCGATCCGCGTGAATATCGCTTCCACCAGAGACCCGCGCGTCGTGGTCCGGAATCCAGAACGGGCCCAATTCGCGGAGGAGCGCGGCGTGAGAGAGGCTCGTGGGCGCACGCGTGCCGGACAGCGCGGCGCTCTACTTCCAGAGCACGGCGCACGTCGCCGGGGGCCTCGGTGCAGCGTTCGGCGACGGACTGCGCTGTGCGCGCGGCTCGGTCCGACGCCTCGGTACGAAAGTCCGGGCTCGGTTCAGGGCGCTGTCGCGGCGCCGAACTTCATGCCGCTCGTGACCGAGTCAGCGTGAAGATCGCGCGGCAAGTCGGCGAGCTTCGGCGGCAGTTCACACGATCACCAGGACGGCGGAACGGTGTGAATCGACATCCGTGAGTCGCTCACGTTGGCCAGGAGGGAACGCGTGTCGACCGGAGCGCGTATCCAGTGGGCAAGAGAGCGCAGATTCCCCGGCAGAGACGCTCGCGAATGGCTCTTTCTGGCAAGTGGGACTACGCTGAGTCAGCGTTGAGCGCGCCTGGCCGTTCGCAAGAGCGGCACGCGCTTGGCCTGGCAATCCGAGGACCACCGATGCTTCCCGCACTCGCGCTCCTGCTCGCCCCCCCCCCAGAGTCCGATGACCCAACTCCTCGCCGCGTACCCGCGCGGTGAGCAGCTCACGTGCGCGGTCAGCGCGGACGGCACGCGCTGTTTCACGGCTGACGGCGCGACGATCGCCGTGCTCGACACGTCGACCTTCGTGCCGGAGATGTACCCGAGCAAAGTGATCGACTGGATCGACGTCCCCGACGCGACGCCGCACCAGATGCTTCTCTTCCGCGGCTCGCTCTACGTCGCGGGCGGAACGGGCGGATTGTTCCGCCTCGCGCTCTCCGACGGCTACTTCACGAATCCAGTCGGAGCGCTGAGTCACACGCTGACCGCGCTCGACTCGCCGTTCCTGACCGACGGGAAAGCGGGCGACGCGAACACCTATCGCTGGAAGCGTTGTGTCGACGTCGCGGCGGTCGAGCAACCTGGACGCAGGCTCGTGTTCGGATTGTTCGCCGCGAGCCAGCGCCACATCGGCGTGGGGGACCCGGCGGAGCTGGGCGCGACCGAACTCGTTGCGTGGAGGCTCAACGGCAACCAGCCCGCGACCTACTACGGCCGTTTCGTCTTCGACTCGAGCGTGGTCGTGCCGGTGGGTACGCAGAACGACATCAAGGGCACGTCGATCGCCGTCGACCCGGGGAATTCTGGGCACCTCTACGTCTCGCTCGGCATCCGCTGGGTGTGGCGCGTCGACATCGGTTCCCTCGTGGGGACGAACCCCGACTTCCGCTTTCCGTCGGCCGCGGAGCTCACGCTGCAAGCGACGCCGGCGCTCACTCCCTGCGGGAGTGCTCCGTGTCCGGAGGGTGAGCGCGTCCGCGATCTCGCGATCGTGCGCCGCGCTGTCTCCGGTGGAACCCAGGCGCTGGCGTACGCGGCGATGGAGTATGGTCGGCTCGTCGAGTTCGAACTGCCCACGTCGCCGTCGACCCTGGCGCCCGTGTTGAGCGTGTACTCGCAAGGCTGCAACCACGGCGAGCGCGTCGCGGCGGTCGTCGATGCGGAGAACAACGTCGTCGTGGCTTTCGGGTCGCAGGGTTCCAGCGCGACCTACGCGGACTCGGCCGCACCTTATCGCCCGACGGGTATTTGGAGGGATGCATGCCTGACGGTCGGGATTCCGGAGCCGAATCCGACCACCGCAACGCCCACACTGTGCGCGGACAATGGAATCCGAGTCCTGAGACGCACCCCCACCGCGGCCTTGAGCCCGCTGGTCTTCAATTCCCAACCCGGGGCCGTTGGCAACTCAGGGATCCTGACGAAGGCATTCTGGGGTGGTCTCGTGCTCCGAAGCGGGGGCACCGAGCGGTATCGGATCTACGACGCGACCGTGTCCGGTGGGTTCAGGATCCACGAGATCGCGCGCATCTTCACGGTCGACCCGCAAGCGCAGACCTTCGGTCTTCCAGAGCCTCCGCTGCAACTGCTCCTGCGCGCGCACTACCAGGGCCCGTCGACTGGCCACTCCGATGGTGGCGTCGCTGCAGGCGACGACACCTTCGTCTACTTCGGCGGAGAGCCTTTCGTGGCGTCGAACCCGCCCACGGGCTACGTGATGCGGATCATTCCTCCCACGGGGTCGATGGGATGGCAGCTGGCGCCCATCCCTCAGACGAACTCGGTGTGCCCTGCGTCACCCCAGGGGTTGGCCACCTTCTCATGCACTCTGCAGACCACACCCGCTCCCTTCAATGACGACAAGATCGGAGATCCCAACCCATTCCTGGGGGGCATCATGGGCGGTGCCAACTGGGTTGACCCTTGGGAAGGTGCAGGCCCGGACGTGCCCGACCACCCGGTGCGCGAGTGGTTCGTGGCTGCGGGCCCGACTTGGCGGCAAGGCACGTGCTTGATGGTGCCTGGCGTTGGCAATTGTGCATTTACCAACATGTGCGCGTCGCTAGCGACGGCCAGTTGGCGCAAGTCCTGGCTACCGTCGTTCGACCACCTCTACCCAGCCTCTCCCCTCGAGTTGGCCGACCAATCGCGAGTCGGTTGGAAGTACTTGGTGCTCGATCCGTTGGTCTCGAACGGCGTGGCGATGGACTTGCGCTGGTGGCAGGTCGTCGCGCCGACGGGTAACCCAGAGCCGAAGGGGGAGACGACCGACCTGTTGTACGCCGAGAACGACCCACGCGTGGACGTGCTGGGTGTCAACCAAGCCGCCGTGCCGCGCTTGGTCCACGGCGTGCGCAGTGCTAGCGCGTACGGGTACAAGGTGATGAGTTCGCGCGCCTACATGAAGAAAGCCGCGAATGTCTGCCCTTCGGTGCCTGCGGACGACGTCGGGCGGGGCCAGGAGCTGGATTCTGTGCCGGTAATTCCAGGCATTCCGACCTTCTACGAGGGACTCACTCACGTCGAGTTCGAGCCGTTGCCCGGGTTCCAGCCATGCATACCGTTCGTGACCCCGGACCTATGCCTAAGTTCGGCCACGTATCGGAGCGCGCACAACAACCGCAGCCACACGTTCCCGCTCCAGACCGCGACCCAGGGGACGCGCTATGTAACTGCGATCGCCGCGGGGTTCATTGCGTCGGCGCCGGCGCCGTTGACGAATCCGTCCGCTCAAGGCCAACACTGCCAGTGGACTGGAGACTTCGGCAAGCTCTTGGTCACGTTTTATGACGTGACCGACACGCCCGGTGGCCCCGACGGGCTGAACCCTCTGGGCGCTCCGCGACTTCTGCGTGTGGCCCTTGGCCCATTCGGTGGCCACGCGTTCTCCGTTCGGGCGAAGGAGTATGCCGACGGCAAGACCTTCGTCTTCGTCGTCGACTTGATCGGTGAAGTGCATGCGATCGACATATCGGGTGACACGCTCTTCCTGCCTGCGGCGTCCACCCCGTATCGTCCGGTCGGGTGCACGGGATCAGGCTGTACACCCGTCCTCGTGACGGAATCGGCACCTGGGTCGCGCTTCCAATTCCCGCGCGACTTGATCGACGGCTATCGCCCGAACGGCGTCGACATCGAGGTCGACGGCGACTTCCTTTATTGCGCACTCGCCCGAGGTGGAGTCGCAGTACTTGACATCTCGCGACCGTCGGGGGCGCCCCTCAACATCCAACCGTTCGTCATCCTCGACACGCCAGGTCTTGCGCAGGGGGTGGCCTTCCGTGGTACCGGAGTATCGCGGCAATTGATCGTCGGAGACTCGCGTGCTGGGCTGAGGCTTTACGGAAGGAGTCCACAATGAAGACTTGGCTGTTCGTCCTGGTCGTCGTCGCATGTCCACGCATCGCCTCGACGACCCCGCTCAGGCAATTAGTCCCTCAGTCGCCTTGGACCTGGAGCCGCGACTTCGTAAACGTCCCGTTGCCATCGAGTTCCTTCAACTTTGGTATTGCGGTCATGGATGCCGGCCAAGGGCCGGAGCTGTTCGTGGCCGGCGACTTCTGGGGTGCGACGAGCTACTCCGACTGGGTTGTGCGCTGGAGTCCCGCGACGGGCTGGCGTGGGCTCGGGCCTCCGTACCTGAACGACTGGGTCAACGACATTGCCGTGTACGACGACGGCACTGGACCCGCGCTGTTCGCAGGCGGCGCGTTCAATGACCTCAACCGCGTGCACATGGCTAGGTGGAAACCCGGCGTTGGCTGGAGTCGCATGCCCGACCCGGGCTATCCACTTACGAGCGGATGCCAACTGGCTGGCGGCTGGGTCCATGTCCTTACAGTACATGATGATGGGACAGGTCCAGGGCTCTACGCAGGGGGGAACTTTGGGGCAGCAATCTGCTTCTCTGGCAATGTGGGCTCGAACAAGGTTATCCGCTACGACGGCACCGGCTTTCACTCGCTCGCGGGTGGGGTCGACGATGGATACGTCCATTCACTGGGCTCGTTCGACGACGGAAGTGGCCCGGCGCTGTACGTAGGCGGGTCATTCACCTCGATCGGGGGCGTGCCCTTCCACGGCATTGCTCGCTGGCAAGGCGGCGTATGGTCCGGAGTCGGAAACTCGCAAATCGACCCAGGGCACGGTGTGGGAGGCCTAGTTGGCTTCGACGACGGAACTGGCCCGGCCTTGTATGCCGCCCTGAGCATCGGAGGAGTCGGCGCCTTCGCTCGATGGGACGGATCGACGTGGACTACGCTGCCGGTGCCCTTCGGAGGCGCGAGCCCAAGGTACGTATTTGACGATGGGCGTGGGCCCGGCTTGTACTGCTCCGTCGGCCCAACTCCGAGCCAAGGCGTCGCCCGCTGGGATCGAACGGGCTGGTCCGGGCTGGGACAGGGGTTGTTCTTGTCGGGCACCGGCAGTTCCGGCTCCGTTTACGACATGATCGCGTACGACGCCGGCCGCGGTCCGGAACTCCACATGTGTGGATACTTCACGCGAGCCGGAGGCGGGATCGCCTCCAGAGGCGTGGCGTCGTGGCACAGTGCTCCCGGCCCGATCGATCTGATCTGCCCTGGCGATCAGACGTTTGTCGCCTGCCCCTGCGCGAACGGAGCGCCGCAGCACGGCTGCGCCAATTCGTTCGACCCGACCGGTGGCCTGCTGACGACGACGGGCGCGACCCCGAACGACTCGTTGACGTTCACCGCGGCGAGCTTGCCGCCCAATGCCGCCGCGTTGCTGTTCCAGGGTGACGCCTTCATCTCGAACGGTTTTAACCTCCCGCCCTACGGCCTGCCGCACTTCGGCGAGGGCCTGCGTTGCGCCGGAGGCAATCTGCGGCGGCTGTTCACGAAGACCGCCGTGTCCGGCGTGATCACGGCGCCCGAGCTCAGCGACCCGTCGATCCGTGCGCGTGTGTCCGCGTTCGGTGATCTCCTCGCCCCGGGTTCGCAGCGCTTCTATCAGCTTTGGTATCGCGACATGGCTCCTGGATTCTGTGGTAGTGCGGCGGAGTTCAACACGACGAACGGCGTGCGCGTGGTCTGGTAGATGGCACGTACTCCGGAAGAGCGCGCGTTGCTGCGGCTGACGCTTTCGTCGGACCGAGCTACAGGTAGCGATCGGGCTTCAGCCCGGTCACGGCCGGCCGGGGACTTCGATGTAGCTCCATCCAACGCATGGGTCCGGCGTGTCCTGTCCTGTTTTCTCGAGAGCGTCGTGAGCGGCGCGACGAAGCTGAACGCGATGCGTTGGATGGAGGTCGACGGCGACTTCCTTTATTGCGCCCTCGCCCGAGGTGGAGTCGCAGTACTCGACATCTCGCGGCCGTCGGGGGCGCCCCTCAACATCCAACCGTTCGTCATCCTCGACACGCCGGGTCTTGCGCAGGGCGTGGCCTTCCGTGGTACCGGAGTATCGCGGCAATTGATCGTCGGGGATTCACGCGCTGGGCTGAGGCTTTACGGAAGGAGTCCACAATGAAGACTTGGCTGTTCGTCCTGGTCGTCGTCGCATGTCCACGCATCGCCTCGACGACCCCGCTCAGGCAATTAGTCCCTCAGTCGCCTTGGACCTGGAGCCGCGACTTCGTAAACGTCCCGCTGCCATCGAGTTCCTTCAACTTTGGTATTGCGGTCATGGATGCCGGCCAAGGGCCGGAGCTGTTCGTGGCCGGCGACTTCCACGGCGCGACGGAATACAACGAATGGGTCCTGCGCTGGAGTCCCGCGACGGGCTGGCGTGGGCTCGGGCCTCCGTACCTGAACGACTGGGTCAACGACATCGCCGTGTACGACGACGGCACTGGACCCGCATTGTTCGCGGGCGGCGCATTCAATGACCTCAACCGCGTGCATATGGCGCGGTGGAAGCCCGGCGTGGGGTGGAGTCGCATGCCCGATCCGGGCTATCCGCTTGCGAGCGGATGCCAAGTCAATGGCGGATGGGTCGAAGTTCTTGCCGTGCACGATGATGGCACGGGGCCGGGACTGTACGCAGGAGGTCGCTTCGGGGCAGCGGCCTGCTTCTCTGGCAATGTAGGCTCGAACAAGATCATCCGCTACGACGGCACCGGTTTTCACTCGCTGGCTGGTGGGGTCGACAATGGACTCGTCGACACACTGTGCTCGTTCGATGACGGGACTGGCCCGGCGTTGTACGTAGGCGGATCATTCACATCGATCGCGGGCGTGCCCTTTCACGGAATTGCTCGTTGGCAAGGTGGCGTATGGTCCGGAGTCGGAAACTCGCAAATCGACCCTGGACACGGTGTGGGAAATCTGGTTGGCTTCGATGACGGAAGCGGTCCAGCTCTGTACGCGAATCTGAGCATCGGAGGAGCCGGCGCCTTCGCTCGATGGGACGGTGCCACGTGGACTACGCTGCCGATGCCCTCCGGAGGCGCGAGTGCCGAGTACGTATTTGACGACGGACGTGGCCCCGGGTTGTATTGCCGTACCGGCGGCAATCCCAGCCAAGGCGTCGCGCGCTGGGATGCAACGGGTTGGTCGGGGCTAGGTCAGGGGTTGTTCTTGGCGAGCAGCGGCAGTTCCGGCTCCGTTTACGACATGATCGCGTACGACGCCGGCCGCGGTCCGGAACTCCACATG
>Ga0163153_10006939_pt1 | contig 12457 bp, 9 predicted proteins | sample OliLakLV19MP6IB1_FD_148629 | JGI IMG/M metagenome (GOLD analysis project Ga0163153, IMG submission 148629) | Freshwater microbial mat bacterial communities from Lake Vanda, McMurdo Dry Valleys, Antarctica - Oligotrophic Lake LV.19.MP6.IB-1 | ecosystem: Environmental > Aquatic > Freshwater > Lake... | reverse complement strand
CATCAAATATAAAGACACGCTGCCGTGGCCGTCGGAAGCGGACGGCACCGGGGCATCGCTCCAACGGCGGAAGGCCATCGATTACGGAAACGAACCCCAGAACTGGAAATCGGCTGCGCCCACTCCCGGCGTCCGCAACACCGAACCGCCCGTCATCACGACGGCACCGCAGAACGTCGCCTACGTCGCGGGTGACGACACGGGATTCAACGTCATCGCGACCGGCACTTCGCCGTTGCTCTATCAATGGACCTTCAAGGGAACCAGCTTGCCCGGAGCGGAGAGCGCGACGTTGCTGTTGCAGAACCTTCTGCCCTCGCAGATCGGCAACTACGGCGTCACCGTCCGCAATGACGAAGGCAGCGCCAGCGCCGAAGCAATCCTTCGCCTCGACTCGGTGAAGCCCATCCTCACCGTCACCACGCCAAAGCCAAACATCCGCTGGAGCAACGAGACGATTAACGTCCAGGGAACGGTCCGCGATGACTTTGGCGTTTCAGAAGTTCTCGTACGGCTGAACGATGGCGCGTTCGCACCCGCGTCCGGCACCAGCAACTGGACCGCCCAGCTTGGCCTCGCACCCGGCACGAACGTCATTCAGGTGAAGGCTCTCGACCTCGCTCAAAATTCCTCACCAACCAATACGCTCCGCGTCATCTTCGTCGTCACCAGCCCCTTCACTCTCGCCATCAACGGCAGCGGCAGCGGCAGCGTCGCGCCGAACCTCAACCGACAGATCCTGGAAGTCGGCCGCCGGTATTTGCTCACCGCCACGCCCGCAGCGGGGAATGTGTTTTCCAACTGGACCGGCGGACTGCTCAGCACCATGAACCCCCTGCCCTTCGCCATGACGTCCAATCTCGTCGTGCAGGCGAACTTCGTCCTGAATCCGTTCAGCCAGGTCAAAGGCGTTTACAACGGGCTGTTCTTCAACTCCACCGAGGTCCGGCACGAGAGCTCCGGCTTTGTCACCGCCACCGTCAACGACGCGGGCACGTTCAGCGGATCGTTGCTGCAAGGAACGAAGAAGTATTCGTTCAGCGGCAAGTTCGATCTTGATGGCCGCACAACGAACCGGGTTTCGTTCGGCGGCACGAACGCGGTGATGGTCGAGTTTCAGCTCAGTCTGGCCAGCGGCCAGAATCAGATCACGGGTTCGGTTCGTGGAACGTCTTGGCAGGCGGAACTGGCAGCCGAGCTGACCGGCTTCACCACCGCCAGTCCCACTCCTCATGCTGGCGCCTACACTCTGATCCTGCCTGGCAGTGATGAACCGGCTGAACCCGCCGGCGATGGCTATGGCACCGCGACGTTGACCGGCGTTGGTCTCGCGAACTTCAACGGCTTCGCGGCGGACGGAACGAAGGCCGCGAACAAGGTCGCCATCTCCCGCGCTGGTCGCTGGCCTTTCTACGTTGGGCTTTACAGCGGCAAGGGATCGGTCCTCGGCTGGCTGCAACTGGAAGGCGGGCAGCCGACGAACCGCCTGTCCGGAACGATGAGCTGGATCAAGCCCGCCCAAAATTCGGCGAAACTTTATCCGACAGGCTTCGCGCTGAACGCCGACGCTGCCGGCTCCCGCTATACACCCCCGACCGCCGGAACCAAGATTCTCGACCTCACCAACGCGTTCCTGACGCTCAGCGGCGGCAACCTCGCCACGCCCATCGTCAGCGAGGTCGAGCTCATGGCCGACAACAAGTTCCTCAACCGCTCGACTAACAGGCTGACGCTGACCGTTGCGCCGGCGTCCGGGCTCATGAGCGGCAGCTTCACGGACCCCGTCTCCGGCAAAAGCGTCCCCTTCAAGGGCTCCGTGGTGGAAACCGACCGCAGCGCGGCCGGATATTTTCTGGGCACCAACTCCAGCGGCCGCGTCCGGTTGAGCCAGTGACGGCCATGACCGGATTTCATGGCTGGGCTTTCCAGGCTCAAAAGTATTCTGAATAGCCAGTTGCTCAGAAGCATCTGACGACTGGATACAGACCATCGGCAAGGGTTTGCCAGCAGTAGGGCCATTGGAAGAATTAGTAGTCACCGTCTCAGTCACTCACTAGAATTCCTGTGTTCCGCCACTCAAAGAATGAAACTAATTTTCAGCCTGCTCGTTGTGCTTGGTCTCGGGACCGGCGGTTATTTCCTTTGGAAAAAGTCTCCCGCCCAAGTCACCGAAACCGACAAGCCGGTGCGCCCCACCACCGCCATCGTTGAACCCCGCGACATCCAGTTCGCGGTCAGCGCTGCCGGCGACATCGGGCCCGCCGACCAGGTTTCCGTACGACCGGAAATCAACGGCCGCATTGAGGAGCTGCCGGTCGATATTGGCGACAAAGTCAAGAAGGGCGACCTGCTCTGCCGTCTGGATGATCGTGACCTCCAGATTGAACGTTCCCAGCGGCTGATTGAAATTGACGGAGCACGTCTCCAGTTGCAGAAGGCCAGCCGAAACCTGACCCGCTCCAGGCTGCTGATCGCCGAGAAACTGATTTCCCAGGAGATTTACGACGACACGAAGACCGACTTCGACCTCGCCACCAACGCCCTTGACCGCACCGACCAGGTCCTCCGCCTCGTGGACGACAAGCTGCGCAAGACGCGCATCCTCGCTCCGTTCGACTGCACGGTGCTCACCCGCCCCGTGTCGCTGGGCCAGACCGTGTCCGGCGCGGCGGGCTTCAACAGCGGCACCGAAGTGATGTCCATCGCGAATCTGAACGACATGGTCGTGAACGCCCATGTGAATCAGGCGGACGTGATTCGCCTGACCCAGGGCCGTGAAGTCGAGATTCAGGCGGAGTCCGTTCCTGGCGTGAAGATGAGCGGCACCGTGGAACGCATCGCGCCACAGGCCATGAACAAGAATGGCATCAAGGGATTCGCGGCGCGCATCGCCATCAAGGGAATCGACCCGCGCGTGCGCCCCGGCATGACGGCCATTCTCACCATCCCGGTTTCGTCGGCGGACAATGTGCTGGCCATTCCGCTCGCCGCCGTCTTCTCCGAAGCCGGCGAGCGCTTCGTGTTCGTGAAGACAGAGACGGAGGAAGGCGAGCACTTCGAGCGCCGCCCGATCATTCTCGGCGTGACAGATTATGCCTTCGCCGAAGTGGTCAAGGGACTGAGCTCCGGAGAAGTCGTTTCGATGGATCAAACCGTGAACAGTTCCATGCCCAAGCCGCCCGGCGAGAAGCCCAAGGACAGCAAGAAGAGCACGGGCACGGCGGACACCGGCAAGGATGGAAAGAAGAAGGAAGCTCCGGCCACGGCGGACGGTAAAACGCTTCCCGCGGCCTCCACCAGCACCAAGGTTCCGGTGACAGGCCATCGTTCGTCCGGCTCCTAGCCGTTCGCGCAGCGCGTCACGCTTCAAGCATCATTGCCACATGGCCCTCGTCGAACTCCGCAACGTCAGCAAGATTTATCACCTCGGCGGCGAAGAAATTCGTGCGCTTGACGATCTCTCGCTCGACATCGATGGCGGTGAATTCATCTCCATCATCGGGCCGAGCGGCAGCGGCAAATCAACCCTGATGCACATCCTTGGCTGCCTCGACACCCCGACGCGCGGCACGCTCAAGCTGGATGGAACGGAGATTCAGAACGCCTCCAAGAAGGAGCTGGCGCGCATCCGCAACCAGAAGATTGGCTTCGTGTTCCAGTTCTTCAACCTGCTGCCCAAGCTCAACGTAATGCAGAACGTCGAGCTGCCCATGATTTACAGCGGTGCCTCCAGCCGCGAACGTCGCGAACGCGCGATGGACGCGTTGAAGCTCGTGGGGCTGGAAAACCGCAGCCAGCATCGTCCCATGCAGCTTTCCGGAGGACAGCAGCAGCGCGTGGCCATCGCCCGTGCGCTGGTGAACAGCCCGAAGATTGTCTTCGCCGACGAGCCGACCGGCAACCTCGACAGCCACACCGGCGAAGCCATCCTCACGCTCTTCCGCAAGCTGAGCGAGGAAGGCCGCACCATCGCGCTCGTCACCCACGACCCGGAAATCGCCGCCGTCACGCCGCGCCGCATCGAAATCCGCGACGGCAAGGTGGCCAAACAATTGGACGCCCGATTGGCGGGCTTGGACCGGCAACCCGCAATCGCGCGGAATTAAGCTTTGAAACGTTCGGTCAACATCATTGCCCTGATTCTCTCTGTCGTGTCCACAACCGCCGCACAACCGAACGACGCAGCCGAGGACACGGTCTTCCTGCTGCACGGCATGGGCCGCACCAAGATCTCCATGTCACGTCTGGCCACGCATCTTTCCAGCCAGGGCTACAACGTCGTAAATCTCGGCTACCCTTCCACCCGCCAGAGCGTGGCGGAGTCCGCCAGCCAGCTCGAAACGGAGTTGAAGAGGCACGCCGCACACGCGGCCGGTCGGATCCACTTCGTCACGCATTCGCTGGGAGGAATCATCGTTCGAGCCTGCCTCAAGCGGCATTGCCCGGCCAATCTCGGACGCGTGATCATGATCAGCCCGCCCAACCAGGGCAGCGAAATCGCGGACAAGCTTCAGGACAATGTTTTCTACAGATGGTCCACGGGACCGGCCGGGCAGGAGCTTGGCACCGAGGAGACGAGCACGCCCAATCAGCTCGGGCCGGTTGATTTTCCTCTGGGCGTGATCACCGGAGACCGCAGCCTGAACCCCATTTTCTCTGCCTGGATGGGTGGTCCGGGCGACGGCAAGGTCTCCGTGGAACGCGCCGCAGTCGCCGGCATGGCGGACTTCCTTGTCGTCAACCACAGCCACACCTACATCATGCGCAGCCAGTTGGTCGCGAGTGAGGTTGTTCATTTTCTTAAACAAGGCCGCTTCGCCGGTGGCATGACCAAGGCCCAATGACGCAATGACCAAGGGATTTTTAATGGCCAATGACGAAGTGAACGCAGCGGCGCGATCCCTTCATGCTGGTCGATCCTCAGAAGCTCTTCCTTGGGCCTTGGACATTGGTCAGCGGCCATTCTCCGTATGAATTTGCTCAACGCCATCACGGTCGGCTTCAAGGAAATCTGGGCGCACAAGTTCCGCTCCATCCTCACGATGCTCGGCATCATCCTCGGCGTCTCCAGCCTCGTGGCCATGAGCGCCATCGTGAAAGGCATGGAGAACGGCATGCGCGAGATTCTAGTGGCCGTGGGCGGCCTGGAAAAAATCCGCATCGAACAGCAGGACATCCCCACCGCGCAGCAGCATCTCGCGGATCAGGCCATCGGGATGACCGTTCATGATCTCTACGCATTGAAGGCCAGTGCGCCGCTCGTCACGCAGGTCGCCCCCGAGATGCGTGCGCGCAACATCCGCGTGACCAAAGGCGGCAAGACCACCGAGTGGGCCAACATCATCGGCACCTGGCCCAGCTCGATTGACATCAACCAGCACGTCATTGAGCACGGCCGCATGTTCAACGAGGTGGACGATGATTCCGCGCGCAATGTCTGCGTCATCGGCACGAACATTCGCGATCAGCTATTCGGTGATGAAGAGGAAGCGGGGCGCCCGCCCATCATCCCCATCGGCGACACCATCAGCCTGGGCGGCGAACCGTTCGTCGTCGTTGGAATGTTCGAGCGGTACGAGAGCGAGACGGAGCAGAAGCGCCGCGCCTTCGAACGTGCGCAGCCCAAGACCGAGCAGAGCGGCCCGGCCCGCAGCCGTGGCTGGGGCGGACGCGGACGCGGCGGGGACTTCATCTTCCGCATGAAGAACTCCACCATCTACATTCCGTTGAACACGATGTATCTGAAGTTCAAGTCCGCCGTCGGCACGAACAGCCTGCCGGACCCGCGGCTGGATGTGATCAACATGCGGATCACAAGCATCGATGAGCTGGAGCCTTCCTTGCAGCAGGCCAGGAATGTTCTGATGCACACGCACAAGGGCATCGAGGATTTCTCGTTCATGACGCAGGAAGACATGTCCAAGAACATCGGCACCGCCATCAGCAACGCCCGTCTCTCCGGCGGCCTCATTGCCATCATCAGCCTGCTGGTCGGCGGCATCGGCATCATGAACATCATGCTGGCGAGCATCACCGAGCGCATCCGCGAGATCGGCATCCGCAAGGCCATCGGCGCTTCGGACGTCAACATCTTCATCCAGATCCTGGTCGAGAGCACCGCCATCGCTATTCTTGGCGGGCTGGCCGGCCTGGCAACCTCCTACGGACTCGTGGACATCCTGCGGGCCATCAATCCCACCGACAACACCCCGGTCATCACTCCGATGGCCATGACGGGTGCGTTCATCTTCAGCGCCTTCGTCGGCGTCGTGGCCGGCATCATCCCCGCCGTGAAGGCCGCCAAGCTCGATCCTATTCAGGCGCTGCGTTACGAATAGCCAGCCGCTGCTTGTATGCCCGGCAGGCTTCAATGACGTTTGGTGCGTTCAAAATCGCGGACACCACACAGATCCGCGTGGCGCCCGCCGCGAGAACCTCGTCCAAGGTTTGCAGATTCACGCCGCCAATGGCGAACCACGGCAGCCGCACATTCGCCGCAGCCCAGCGGACATATTCCAACGTGACAGGTTTTGCCGTCGGCTTGGTGCCAGTCGGATAGATCGGGCCGATGGCGATGTAGTCCGGCTCCGCGCGCAACGCCCGCTGCGCCTGCTCCGGCGCGTGCGTGCTCAAGCCGAGCTTGAAGCCGGGAGGACATCCCCGCACCTGTGCAGCCTGAGTGCAGCCGCCTTCAAAAAAATCTTCCTGCCCTAGATGACACGCGAACGCGCCGACCTGATGCGCGATCTGCGGATGGTCATTGATCACCAGCCCAACTCCTGCCGCGCTGGTCACCGGCAAGATCGCCTCCGCCAGTCGGAGCACCTCATCCGGCGGGGCATCCTTCGCGCGAAGTTGAATGATGTCCGAACCTCCGTCGCACAGCGCGCGCGCGACATCCTCCGGCTTCCGCCCATGCAGGTAGGCGGTGTCAACGAACGTATAGAGGCGGCATTCAGCCAGCGGCTTGATCACGGGAAGAGTGTAGGACAGCCAGCAGTCAGCGACCAAACTCTAAACAGACTCACCCGTTGCGCCTCACGGCTTGCGCTGATCGGCTGCGAAGCGGAACGCCGGCCTGCCCGTGAGCGCCGTGCTCGTGATCGTCGGACACCAGAAACGCTCGACGTGCGCGACCACTAAATCCGTCCCCTCAAAATGGCTGACCATCGGCTTCATGCGCGGGTCATACATCGTGTCCGTCATGTCTCGCATCAGCGCCACGTTCTTGCCCGCCTTCACCATCTGGCGAATGGCAAAGGGCCGGCCCAGCACGCACATGTTCAAATGCACGCCCATCAGGATTACGTTCTCGATGCCGCGCTCGGCCAGCAGGTTGATGGTCTCCTGGCCGTTGTCCGTAACCGCGTCGCCCTCTGCAATCTCAATGGCGGCAATCTGCCGCGTCCAAGCCTCGCGAATCGTGCATTTGACCGGGCAGTCGCAGCCCATGTCGGAATCATCAATCGGCAGCGTCCCCTCCCGCGCAGTATCCGGCCAGCACCAGGCCGTGCCCCAGCGTTCCGAAGTTGAAAGCGTGATGGGAGCCTTGGCAAACGCCGCCGATTGCGCGCGCTTCCGCTGCGGCGTGTCCTTGTAGAAATTCACCACGCTGCTCGGCGCGTGAATGACAGACATGCCGCGAAAGCGCGCCGTTTTCACGGCGGCATTCATCGGCCCCGCCAGCTCCACGACCCGTCGCGCAGCCGACTTGCACCAATGATCGTCCCACATGTCGCAGATGATGACCGCCGTCCGTTTGGGGTCCCAAGCGGCTTTCTTCTCGACCAACGGGTCTGACATGCCCGCCACTTTCCCGTCGCCCGTCCGCGAGCGCAGGGTCAATTCCAGCGGCGCGGACGCGGCACCAAAGGACAACGCAGGTTCGAGCAAAGAGCCAGTCGTGAGCACCATAAAAAACAGTGAGAAGCGAACGGATTTCATGGCTTCGACATTCCAGCGGTTCAACAAAGATGGAAAGAGAAAATCCAGTGTTAATACAAAAGCAGACCTGTCGAGGGCATCTGGACACGGCGGATGAGAGAGATGAACCGCCCGCGCCCGACCTATGGACCTCCCACCGATTCATGGCGCCCCAGAAGCTCATTCGTGAGGCGAAGCACGCGGAAGCGATGGATGAACATGGGCGTTGGTCAGTTGAGTCTCGGCTCCACGCCAAGCAGATGGCGCACGAAGAAATCCTGCATGCGACGGCGGCCATACGGACTCCCGCCCGCGCCGTGTCCAGCGCCGGGAAAGACGACCAGATCGAAATCCTTGTCCGCTTTGATGAGCGCGTTGACCACCTGCATCGTGGTCGCGGGGTCCACGTTCTTGTCCAGCTCGCCAACGGTGAGCAGCAGCTTGCCGGTGAGATTGTGCGCCAGCGTGACGTTCGACTGCTCCTCGTAATGCTTCCCGATGGGCCAGCCCATCCACTGCTCGTTCCACCAGATCTTGTCCATGCGATTGTCGTGACAGCCGCAGTCCGCCACCGCCGCCTTATAGAATTCACCATGCGTCAACAGCGCGCCCAGCGCGTTCTGGCCGCCCGCCGATCCGCCGTAGATGCCGACGCGCGTCAGGTCCATGGAAGGATATTTCGCCGCCGCCTCTTTCAGCCACAGGATGCGGTCCGGGAAACCCGCATCGACGAGATTCTTCCAGCAGACATCGTGAAACTTCTTGGAGCGAAAACTCGTGCCCAGCCCATCCGTCTGCACGACGATGAAGCCCAGTTCCGCGAGGCCCTGCATGGAGTTCAACGTGCTAAAGCCTTTCGGCACGAACGCGCCCTGCGGCCCCGCGTAGATGTTTTCGATGACGGCGTATTTCTTCCCTGGATCGAAGTTCGTCGGGCGATTGATGACGCCATAAATGTCCGTCACGCCATCGCGCGCCCTGGCCACGAAGCGTTCCGGCGCCTGCCAGCCGGTCTTCACCAGCGCGCCCGCCTCGCCGCGCTCGAGAGCGCAGACCAGTTTGCCGTCCTCGCTGCGACGCAGCTCGTTCACCGGCGCGAGATCCACCCGCGACCAGGCATCCACGAAGAACCGCCGGTCAGGCGAGTAATCAATGGTGTGCGTGCCGTCGCCTTCCGTCAGGATTACCAGCCCGGTGCCGTCGAAGTTCACGCGCGCGTGGTGGAGGTAATACGGGTCTTGTCCCGGACGGATGCCGCCGGCGCGAAACCATATCTGACGCTTCTCCTTGTCCACGAGATCGACGCCGCGCACCACCCATTCGCCCTTCGTGATCTGGTTCTTCACCGCAGATTTGCGCGCGTCGTAGAGGTAGAGATGATTCCAGCCGTCGCGTTCGCTCATCCAGATGATCTCGCCCGTCTCATCGAGATATTCCGTGAACGACTTGCCGCTGTAATCGATGAACGTCGCGCTCGTTTCGTCCACGATGGGCTTCACCGCGCCGCTGTTCGCGTTCACGCCGAGGATGCGCAGCGCCTGATGCCCTCGCTGATTGTAGAGAAACGTGAACCGCGACGAATCCGCTTCCCACCGCACGTCGCTCACGCTCCAGGGATTCGCGAACAGCTCGTCGCTCACGGGAATCTGCCGCTGCGCGATGACATCGAACAACTGCGGTTTCGCCACCGGAACGCGGTCACCGGGCTTGCGATAGTCGAGGGTGTGGAGTTTCGGCTGAACCTGATCCTTGGGCGAAGATTCCACGAGGTGAACCTTGTGCTCCTCCCCTGCCCTTGTGCGAACGCCGACGAGGCGCTTCGAGTCCGGCGACCAATAGACGCGCTCGCCATACGCGTCGTCCGCCTTGCCTTCGCTGCTCAACGCCACCTCCTCGCCATCCTCCAGACTGCGGACCATGAGATTGTGATCGTTGATGAAGGCGCGCCATTTACCATCGGGCGAAGTGTCGCGCGAAGCGGTGGGGCGACGACGGTTCTCAGCGCTGCGACGCGGACGTTCGCCGGCGGGACGCGTCGTGATTTCGGCCACGCCATTGCGTTCCTCGGCCTGGAACACGGCGAGCGTCTTGCCCGCGGCATCGGTCGCGAGCCAGACGTGGCCGGCGAAGGTGTGCTGCGCGCGTTCGGCGCCGACGTTCAGCTTGCCGTAGCTCTGGCGCTCGCCGTCGGTGTTCACCCAGAACAATTCCACTTCGGCAGCGGTGCGGTTCACAAAGGTCAGCGACGTCTCTTCGCCTGTGCGGCGACTGGCGCGCGGCGCGTCGTCGAGCGGAAGCGAGGTCAGGATTTCACTAGTCGCGGCAGCGGTTTCACGCAGCTCGAACGTCTTGGAATCAAAACTCCATTGCTTGCCGCCCTTGCGAAATTTGACGGCGTTCTCCGCCGGCTTGAACCCCACCTTCTCCATTCCGAGCTTGTCGGCGCGAACTTCCTTCACGCCTGCCTTGGTCAACGCTTCCGCCAGCTTCGCGTGATCAAACGCGGCTTTGCGTTCGCCCTTCTCCGCATCGACGAGGATAAACTCGTGGGAGTCCGCGCCGGTCTTCACCTGATACCAGAACTGCACATTGCCCGGCAGCCAGTTCGCCTGCACGCGGTCGCGAAAGACTTTGTTCTCCGTGACCTTGCGGAGACCGGCCATGCGCTCGTAGTCCGCGCGAGTGCCCTGGGCGTGGAGGAAGGAGATGCTGGTGAACAATAGAACGAGAGAAAGCACGACCGCCTTCAACACGCCCCTGTTAACCACAAAAGGGCGCCTCCGAGAATCCCAACGGGATTCCGGCTCTAAGCCCATGGTTGCGAGGGACAGGCTGCCCTGGTTCCGCCCGGCTAGATCCTTCCTACCCCAACGGGGTTGAAGCACTCCAACCCAACGCCTCAAGCCGTCAAGAGGGACGCAACCCCGTTGGGGTTGAAGAGAAATATCATGAGCCTTCCTTAGAGCCGGAATCCCGTTGGGATTCGGGACCACGGACGGCACCTTGTGCGCCATGCTGAGCATCGCGAGAGGGGGCTGGGTTGAAGGCGAGCCAATAGCTGAGAGATGTTTCATAGGCGTGCAGCTTGTGTCGCGGCATTCTGGCATTGCGCCGGAGAATGTCTTGGACTGGAATGACAGCCAAGCCGTGAATCAGGGCAAACGCATCAAAAAGAATGAGGGTGAGCCATTTTGGCCTTGTACTTTTGAACAGCATGTATAGATGAGGCGGGATGCAAAACACGCCTCCCAACCCGTCAGCCAAACTCAGCCTGATCGAACATTTCAAAGACCTGCCCGATCCGCGCGTCCAGGCCCGTTGCGATCACGATCTGACCGACATCCTCGTCATCGCCCTGTGCGCCCTGCTGTGCGGTGGCGAGGGCTTCGACGACATGGAGGACTTCGGCCATGCCAGGCACGACCGGTTCAAAACTTTCCTCCCGCTGCGCAACGGCATCCCCAGTCATAACACCTTCAACCGCCTCTTTGCCGCGCTCAAACCCAGCGCGTTTCTCGACTGCTTCCTGCGCTGGACGCAGAGCCTGCGCCAGAGCGTCGCCCGGAAAATTGTTTCCCTCGACGGCAAAGCCCTGCGCCGCGCCGCCCGCCAAGGGCAGTCACCAAGCTGCATCGTCAGCGCCTGGGCGCGGGACAACGGCTTGGTCCTGGGCCAGCTCAAGATCTCCGGCAAGAGCAACGAAATCACCGCGCTGCCTGAACTGCTTGCGCGCGCTCGAACTGGCCGGAGCCATCGTCACCATCGACGCCATGGGCTGCCAGAAAACCATCGCCCGCGAGATCATCGGGGCCGACGCCGACTGCGTGCTGGCCCTCAAGGCCAACCAGCAGGCCGCGCACGCAGAAGTCAAAGCCTTCCTCGACGACGCCCTCGAACAACAGGCGGCGGCGCGGCCGCACGGAACCCGGCCCGTGGAAGCATTGGCCGCCTGTGAGGAGAGTGGCAAGGACCACGGCCGGCTGGAAGTGCGGCGCTATTGGCAGAGCGACCGGCTGGACTGGTTCGCCGATCGGAGCAAATGGGAAGCATTGAAAAGCGTGGGCATGGTCGAGGCGCAGCGCACCGCCGGTGGCAAGACGACGGTCCAGCGGCGCTATTGTCTCACGAGCCTGCCGCTGGACGTGGAGACCTTTGCGCGGGCCGTGCGCGGTCACTGGGGCGTGGAGAACCAACGGCACTGGGTGCTCGACGTGCAGACGGGCGAGGACAAAAGCCGGGTGCGCACCGGGCACGCGGCGGAGAACCTGGCCACCCTGCGGCGCCTGGCGTTGAACCTCCTCAAAACCGACAAGACCAAGAAGCGCGGCATCCGCGCCAAACAACTCAACGCCGGCTGGAACCACTCTTATCTCTTCAAATTACTCGCCTTTTGATTCGTCTGCCCTGCCCACTTCAACCCTGCTGATTGACACTCCCGCCACCCTCTCCTTAACCTCCGTCGAACTCCATGCAAACCATGCGCCACCCATCCGCCCGCCTCGTTTCCAGAACGCTCTGTTTTAGCCTGGCCACG
>Ga0163153_10006938_pt1 | contig 12458 bp, 12 predicted proteins | sample OliLakLV19MP6IB1_FD_148629 | JGI IMG/M metagenome (GOLD analysis project Ga0163153, IMG submission 148629) | Freshwater microbial mat bacterial communities from Lake Vanda, McMurdo Dry Valleys, Antarctica - Oligotrophic Lake LV.19.MP6.IB-1 | ecosystem: Environmental > Aquatic > Freshwater >... | reverse complement strand
CGGCCAGCGCATCGGCGTCGGCGTTGAGCGTGATGCGCGGGTGGAGCTTTTGGGCGGTCCAGCGCCGCCCGGCGGCGACCACGGTGGCGACGGTGTAGGCGTCTGACCCGACGCTGGCCGGCGGGCTGCCGACGACGTTGACGAAATTGACGCCCACCTGCGCGCCGAAGTCGCCGGGCCAGAGTTGGTGGTCGCTCGGGCCGAAGGCGGCCACGGCGGCGGGGGCGGCGGCGGGCACAAAGGCATAGAAGCTGCCGTCGGCCTGCACGGCGATATCGAACGGCACGCGGTCTTGCAGGGCGCGCACGGCCACGAAGCCGGTCGCGCCGCCGATGACGGTGAAGTTGCTGAGGGTGGTGGCCCACAGGGCCGAAGCGTCAAACGTGACAGTGTGGACACCGGCCAGCGCGCAGAAGTGTTCGAGCAGCGTGTCTACGCGGGCGGCGCGCATGGCAAAGGCCTGGTCGAGCACCCAGGCTTCGAGCAGGCCCCAGCCGTCGGTGGCGGTGAGCTCCAGCAGGTTGTCGCGGCTCAGGTAGCGAAAGCCGGTGACGTAGAACGCGCCGGCCGAGACGTAATAATCGCTGCCCTCGACGTTGTAGCCCCGCTCCAACGTGAACCGGCTGTGCAGCGCAGGCGGGGTGGCCGCGCCGGAGCGGTTGTCTATCAGGGCCACGACGCTGGACAGGCCGATGTGGCGGGCCTGCCCTAGGCCGGTTGGGGTGGCGCCCTCGCCGGCCAGGCTGCGGCCACCCGCGGATAGCTCATAGCGGCTGACGGTCAGGTTCGACCAATAGCTCGGCGCGCTGGAGCGCAGCACCGTGGTCTCGTCGGCCAGGTAGGTGTAGGCGCTGTCGCCGGTCAGCGCGCCCAGGATTTCCATATACGGGTTGGCGACTTCGTGCAGCGGGTGGGCGTCTTCCCAATGCAGGCCGTCGTTGGAGCAGGCCAGGTAGTGGCTGCTGCTGGCGGTGCCGGGCCGCTGCCGGCCGAAGCTGAGCCACCAGAAGCCGTTGAGCGTGGCTTGGCTGACCGCGAGGCCGATGTAGGCCTGGCGGTTGGAGTGCAGGTAGGGCGTAGGCGTGCCAAACGCGCCCACGCCGGTGCGCGTGACGGCGAAGAGGGCGAAGCGCGCCCACGAGACGTAGGCGATGGTGGTGACAAGCAGCACATGGCGCGCGCGGCCGGCGTCGTACAGGCCGGCCAGCGACGGGTTTTGCACGGCCGAGTTGGTGAGGCCCGTGGCTTCCAGCGCCGACCAGGTGTTGGTCGTGGCGTTGTAGGCCCCGTAGTAAACGACGCCGTTGTAGTGCGCCACCAGCCCGGAGTTAGTTGCCCCGCCGCTGACGCCGCCGAGCGAGGCGGTATACGTGGGCGCGGGGTCGGCATAGGCCAGGGCCGCCGCGCCGAAAGTGACGCCGTCGGTCGAGCGCCGATAGTAAAGTTTGGCGTCGGCGCTGCTCTGGTAGACGATGACGACATACGTGCCGGTCCAGAAGACACAGCTCATGCCGGCCAGCGGCACCAAGCTGTTCAGGTTGGTCCACGCGGACCACTGGGCGCTGACGGTCGGATCGGTGATCTTCTGATAGTCGAGCGTGTTCACGCCGCTGGTCTGGCGCGTGCGCAGGAAGAAGCTGCCGCAGTTGACGCCGTGGACGGCCGCGCCGGTGTAGGCGTAGGTGTACAGCGCGGCGGGGTGCAGGCGGCCGTTGTCGGCCACGGAGGCCCGCGCGATGGGCCGGCCGGTGGGCAGCGCCTGTGCGGCGCTGAGGGTGGCGGCGATGGTCTTCATATTAGTGGCCTCCTATGGGCGCGCCGGCCGCTAGTCGTTGGCGGCGACTTTGATCTGCACCGGCCCCGGCTGGCCGTCCACGATCTGCTGCACAGTCACCAGGCGGCAGCGGTGCTTCTGCAGGATGGGCGTCACAGCCGCCTGCACCGCCGCCTCGCACAGCGCCACGCGCCTAGCGCGAGCCGCAACCGCCGCCGCTTCGACATCCAGCGGGGGGTGGATTTCTGATTTTTGACCTGCACCCGCGCTGTTGCGGGTGTTGCTGACACGCACCCGCGCTGTTGCGGGCGTTTTTGATTTGCGCTCACCTGCCATGTCACCACCTCACCCTAGTCCATCCAACTAACGCGCCCGCCTATCACGACGCCTTCTTTTCCGTTGGCCCGCGCTACCACGCAGCATATCCGTTTCATCCGTTACGCGAAGCGATCCGTTGCCACATCCGTTGCCAGTTAGGCCCCGATCAGGCCGTGGCTGATCAGGTCGTCGAGCAGGGCTTTCAGCGCCTCGGCCACGTTGGCGAGCGTGGCGGTGCTGGTGGCCTTGCTGCTGCGCGTGGGCGTGCCAGTCCAGGCGCTCCAGCCGGTCTTGCGCGGGCCGACCACCTGCGTGCCGGCGGTGCGATGGGCGACGCTGGCGTTGATCTCGCCGGTCACGTCGAGTTCGTGGGCCGGCGCGGCGTTCTTGATGCCGACCCGCCGGTTGGCGTTGTCGAGCGACAGGTTGTTGTTGCCGCCCGACTGGAAGTGCAGGAAGTTGGACGAGGCCGGCATGTAGATCAGGTTGTTGCCGATGCTCGTCTGCGTGAAAGCGATCCCGATTTGGTTGCCGCTGGCGCGCGTCATTTGCAGCGCCACGCCGCTGTTGCCGCCGTTGACTTCGAGATAGGTGTCCACGATCAGCGCGTCGGGGCTGCGCCACACGTCGGCGGCGCTGCGGTAAAGCTGCACATCGCTGACCGTCAGGCCGCCGCCGGAGCCGTTGGTGCTGAGGGTCAGCGCGCCGAACGTCGGCGTGGCCGAGGTGTGCGTGTTCTGCGGCGTGGAGAGCGTGATCGTCCCCGCGCCGTTGGTGACGGTGAGTTGGTTGGCAGTGCCGGTCAGACCAGCCAGCGCGTAGCCCGAGCCGTTGCCGATGGGCAGTTGGCCGTTGCCGGGCGCGGCGGTCAGGCCGGTGCCGCCGCGACTGACCGGCAGCGCCCCGGTGGTGGCGTTGGTATTGGCCAGGTCGAGCGCGCCGAACGCGGCGGCCGTGGCGCTGGTGGCGCGCAGGGGCTGGCCGGTGGTCAGGCCGCTGAGGGCCGGGTAGCTCCACCCCGAGACGCCGCCGTAAGCGCCGAGAACTACGCCGTCGTCGGGGTTGGTGTCGTCGAACAGCAGCACGGCCACGGCGTCGTCCAGGGCCAACATGCCGGCGGGCACCCACTCGCCCACCGGCATGACGACCTCGCCCACCGAGCCGTCCAGCTGCACCACGGCCGTCCAGGTGGCCGGGTCAAAGCTGTAAATGATGCCGCGCCGCAGTGAAGCGGTCATGCCGTCCTCCCGCGCCCCATAGGTCGCTGATCAAAACCAGGATTTTTCGGGTGTGATTGTCCGCCGCCGTTTTGGGCCAGCCGCTACTTTTTTCAGCATAGGGTGGGCAGGCCCACCCTATGCTGAAAAAAGTAGATTCGGTCAGATAGTGGCTATCCCAGCCCCCAATTGCGGTGAGAACCCGTCTCGACGGTGACAATCACGTTGGGCGCTCTCAGCGCGTTTCCCATTTATCCATCGGCCAGCCCGCGCCATACGGCTCACCGGTGGGGCCGGGGCCGGGCTTGAGCGTGCCCAGCCACTCGGCAAAGACCCGCAGCCGCGTCGCCGCCCAGCCGCTCAGGTCGGCGCTCTCGTGCGGGTCGAGGCGCACACTGCCGGCCTGGTTCAGGTGCTGGCCGGCGGCGGCATACCCGGCCGCGCCGGTCAGCAAGCCGGTCTCGTGCGCCGCGAACACACTGGTGACGGCCGCGCTATCCAGGTCTTGGAGGGTGTGCGGGCGCGTGTACCACAGCCGCAGTTCGTCGCCCGATTGCGGCTGCGCGGCCAGGCGCGCGCTCAGCACCAGCACCGGCCGCGCGTCGTCCCAGGCCAGCCGAAAGCCGGGCACGCGCGGCGGCGGCCAGGCCTCGGCGGCCAGGCTGTCGTAGGGCCACCACACATCCAGCACGGCCCACAGATCGGCCACACCGTCGAGCGCGATCTCGCGGCCCGCGCCCGGCAGCGTGAGCACGGTTTCGGCGGTGGCCGGCAGCGCCGCGCTGTATTCCGCCAGCGCCGTGCGAATAGCCTCATCCAAAGTGGTGGTCGCGAACACGGCGTTGCCGGCGTCTACCAGGCGCGCCGCCAGCCGCGTGCGCAGTTGCGCGAGTGTGCTTGTCATCGTTTCACCTCCTACAGACTCAATCCACCGGCCGTCCTCCCCTGCCCGCCGGTCAGCGAGCAGGGGAGGGTTGGCAAGCTGCCCTTACAGCCGCAGGGTGTAGTTCACGCGCGCGCCCAGGAAGTCGAACACGCTGGTCGCCGCCGCGTCCACCGCCAGCTCGACATGGAACAGGTCGTCGTCGTCGAGCCAGACCGGCGTGGTGAGCGTCAGCGTCAGGCTGTGCTCGTCCACATCAATGCGCTCGGGCGCGGTGTCGTGCCCGGCGTCGTAGCTAAACGGGTGCGAGGTGGCCGCGCTAGCCGCCGCGCCGTCGGCCGGCAGGTTAGTTTCGTAGATCGCCGCCGCCAGCGAGTCCAGCGCGGCGGTCGCCACCGTGAAGTACACGTCCACGCTCTTCAGGTACGCGCCCTTCTGCGCGCCGCTGTTCGAGGGCAGCAGCACGGGCAGGCGCAGGTTGAAGGTGGCGTCGGCCGCCGTGCGCCGCAGCGCCCACACATCGGCCACGCTCGTTTCGACCTCGGTCCAGGTGCCGGCGCTCTTCATCACCTGGTTGGGATGAATGGCCTGGCTCATAGCCGTGTCATGCACGTAGCCGCCCTGCTCCGGCGCGCGGAAGCGCACGCGCCAGGCCCGCCGCGCCGCCGCCAGCCACCCGCCGTCCACGTAAGGCGCGGCCACCAGAGCCGCCCCCACCACCAGCACCAACACCATCAGCCCTATCACTACCATCACTGTGTTCATCGTCCTCATCCTTTCCTCTCACCATGTCGGCCAGAAGCCGAAGGCCCTCTCCGACCCGCCTTTGGCGCTTCTGACCTCCGACCTCTAGACGTTGCTCTTATGCAGCGGCCTGTAATCCGCCACGCCCACGGCCACCAGGTGCCGCACCTTGATGCGGCTCTCGTCGTTCATAAAGACTGCCGGGCTAAGTTCGTCGCCGGCCACGAAAATCTCCGGCCGCAGCCCAAAGCGCTCGCCGACGCAGATGGCCGGAGCCAGCGCCGGGTCTACCACCGCCGCCCAGTCGTTGGCGTCGGTCCACTCCGGCACCACCAGCACGTCACCCGGCTCGCCGCGCTGCTGGTTCTGGGTGTAGATGCTGGCCGCCCGCTCCAGCGTGGGATAGATGATCTGCCGGGCGGTCAGCTCCAGGCCGCGCGGCACGAGCACATAGCGCGGGTTGAGCGCCAGCTTCGCGCCCGTGCCGTAGTAGCCGCTCTCGTTGGCGACCAGCATCGGCTGGTTGTAGGCGGCCGTGCTCACCACCTCCCACTCGCTGCTGCCCAGCGCGGTGGTCAGCAGGTTCTTGTGCCCGCCGGCGGTGGTCACGGCGGTGCTGTTGAACAGCGCCCCGCCGTCGGCCAGGGTCGGGCCGGCCCCGCTGTTGTCGGTGAAGATGGCGGCCACCAGCCCGCTCAACCGGCGCAGCGCCGCGCCGGCCAACTCGCGCGGGATGGCGCGCAGGTGGCGCACGTCGTCGCGGTCGAGCGTTTCGAGCGTCAGCCCGATGTAGCCGCCGTACTTGGTGAAGCTGGCGACCTCCGGGCTGTCGCCCACCTTCAGCTCGGCGTACTCCGCGCCCTCGGCGATGACGGGCAGCGTGCCGACCGAGCCGGTGATGACCCACGTCACCTGGTTGAGCGTCTCGAAGTGCTCGACGTGCACGATCTTCTCCCACCAGCCGTAGCCGGCGCGGCCGAGCTGGTTCCAGCGCTCGACGATGGCCTTGTTCATGGCGTTCTTCACCAGCCCGGTGAAGTTGGCGGTGGTGTGCTGCAGCGTCAGCCGTTCGGGGTACACGCCGCCGTGAAAGTCATAGTCGCCGGTCAGCAGGTGATAGAGTTCGCGCACGCCGCTCAGGCGGCTCACCGGCGCGCCCTGGGCGGCCGGGTCGCGTGGGGCACCCAGCAGGTCGTCCACGGCGGCTTGCAGGCGGTCGGCGCTGTCGAGCATGGCGGCCACGCGGCCGGGGCCTTGCACCACCGCGCCGGCCGTCAGCGCCGCCACCAGGCTGCGCTGCTCGTCAATCGCGGCGGTCAGGTCGGCCGGGGCAAAGGCCTGCCCGCTAAAGCGCCGGCGCAGGTGGGCCTGGGCGGCGGCCGGCAGGCGGCTGGCGCTGAGGGCGCTTTCGAGCAGATAGCCCGCCAGTTGGTCGAGCACTTGCGGCTCAGCCGTTGTAGCGGGCGGCGGATTGAGTTGTTCTACGGGCGGGGTGGTGCGAGGCGTGGTCATACGGTCTCCTTGTAGGTCCACAACAACAACCGACGGCACACTATTGAGAGCGCGGAGAAAGGCCCCGCCGCGCGCGGGGTCGAACACCAGATCGAGCGACAGCACGCGCAGGATGGCCTGCACGCTTTGCTCCGGGCCGGCCGTGAAGAGCAGGTCGGCGCTGAAGCCCACGCGCGGGTGCGGCCCGGCATCACCCAGCAACTCGCGGCCAAGCGCCGCCACCAGCGGGCCGCTGGGGCCGGCTGGGCGCAGTTGCAGGGTGATGCCCTGGCGCGCGGCGTCCCAGGCGGGCGCGTGGCACAGGCCGCCCAGGTCGCGCACGCTGCGCTGGCCCAGCCAGCGGCCGTGATCCACGAAAGTCTCCAGGCCGTCCCACAGGGGCAGGCTGGCTTGCAGCACCTCCGGCGAGAAGCGCCAGCCGTTGCCCTCCCCGGCCGTGATGGCGAGGATGGCGAACGCGCCCAGCGGCGTGACGTCGGCGGCGGCAGTTAGGGTGAGGCGGTGTTGGTCAGTCATCGGCGATCTTCCTGTTCTCAGGCAATTTCAGAGTCGGCAGCTTTAGTTCGAGCAGCGGCACGGGCCGGGCGTTAAGAGTCAACACAGTCGGCGGGGCCGCGAGTGCCCAGCGCGACTCGGTCACATCGCGCGGCGGGCGCGGCATCTGCACCGGCAGCGGGTCACTCGCATTGGCACCCCGCTTCGCCCGCCGCTTAGGCGACAGCCGCAGCCAACGGCGCCCACGGTTGAGACGTGTAATCGACATGGTCGTTAAGGTTGCAGATTGGGTTCGGTCATCGCGTTGGCTCCTTTCAGGCGTCCGCGCTGTCGCCGGCGGCGCGGCGCAACACCTCGGGCACATCCACCAACTCGCCCGCGAACTTGTAGACCATGCGCACCAGCTCGCTGTCGTCTATCAGGCCGCGCTGGCGCAAGTCGCCAAAGGCCGTGGCAATTTGGGCCGCCGCCTGGCCCAGCACGGCGTTGTCGCGCGCGCTGATGTCGCTGCCGATGGCCTTGAGCGGCGCGTCGGCCCGCATGGCCGCGCCGGCTCCGCCGACCTGGCTGCGGCGCGCCACCACTACGCGGGCCACGTCCGCCAGCAGCCACAGGAAAAAAATCTGGCGTTGCTCGTAGTGGCGGAAGGTCGGGCCGCCGGCCGCCTCGGCGGTGGTGCGCGTGGCGCTCTCCGGCTCGGCCAAGAAGTGCAGCGGGTTGCCGCTGCCGGCCGCCAGCATCTTCTTGAGCGCCAGGCCGTCCTCGCCCGCCTCGAAGCTGTCAAGCTGCGGGTGCAGCACGCCCCAGGCCTCGGTGTTGGCGTCGGTGACGAGGATCGACCCGGGGGTGGGCGGGTTGGCGTTTAGCTCGGCCTGGCGCGCCAGGCGCTCGGCCGCGCTCTTGAACACGCCGCGCACCACGTACATGAACGACTGGCGAAAGCGGTTGAGCCGCGCCCGGTCTTCCAGCCAGTTGCTGTAGCGCGCCAGCCAGCGCAGCAAGGGCGCCAAATCGCTCTCGCCCCAGGCCGCGCCCACCGGCCGGTTGATGGCGTAGTGCAGCGCCACGGTCGGCCAAGAGCCGTCGGCGTTGGGATGATCGGCGGCCTCGTCGTAGGCGGGCCAGGCGCGACCCTCCGCCGCGATTGCTGATTTTTGACCTGCACCCGCGCTGTTGCGGGTGTTGCTGATTTCTGATTGGGGCGCGCCCCATTGCGGCTTTTCGATAATCGCCACCGGCTGTTCGATGTCGTTGGGGCGCGTGACGATCTCTTGCACATGGGCGGCGGGCAGGCCGCGCACGTAGCTCATGCCGGCCGCGTCGGTCGAGACCAGCACGATCAGGTTGCCGGCCCGCGCCAGCTCATCGCTCCACTCGAACACGCGCACCGCCATCCGGTTGAGGCGGTGGTTCCACCAGCTTTGCAGAAAGGCCTGGGTGGGGGCGTGCGGGCTGCTCAACGTCACGCCCGCCCCGACGATGTACTGCGTGGTCAGCGCCACGATGCGGCGGGCCAGCGGGTTAGCGCGCCAGGCGTCCAGCGCGTCGCGCAGCACCTCGTCCCGGTCCGCGCCGTAGCGGTCGCGGTCTTGCCCGCGCTGCCCGGCCACCAGCACGTCGCGCGCGTCGTCCACGGCCCGCACCGCCAGGGCCACCCGCCGCTCGACCTCGCCCCCCAGCAGCCAACTCGCCAACCCTCGCACCGGCGCGAAAAAATTTCGTAAAGCCGAACTCGTGTTGTTCGTCATCGTCGTCCTTCCTTCACCATTCCGCGTTTAGAACTCACCAACCCCCCGACCACACCCATCCGCCTGTATGTCTCTTTTTCTCTTTCTCTTGCTTTGCTCTTAGAACCCTCGACTCAGCTCCTCCAACGGGTCCTTCGCGTGCAAAATCACGCCCGGCCCCGTGTCGGCGTGCCACGGCTGGGCCTCCAGCGCCGCGCACAGCGCCGCCGACAGCAGCAGGTCATCGTGTACCGGCGCGCCCGTGGCCGCGTCGCGCGTGCCGTCGGGCACCCCCCAGGCCAGCCGGTGGCCCGGCCCCGGCCGCACGCTGTACTGGCAGTGCGCCACCTGCTGCCAAAACAGCGCCTGCAAGTCATCCCCCTCCCCTGCGACCTCCGCCTTCCACTCGCGCCAGCGGCCGGTGTCGCAGATCGCCACGAACGCCCAGCCCACCTGGCTCTTGGTGGCGCTGTTGAAGTCCACCGGCACCACCACCCCCGGCGGCAGGGCGTGGGCCAAAAAGCTCGCCAGCCCCGCGCCCAGCCCGGTGGCATCCACCACCAGGTAGCGCGGGCGCCACAGTTCGGCCAGCGCCCGCAGCGCGCCAAACAACACCGTGTGGGCCGTGCCGGTCCACAGCCGGCGCGCCACCGCCCGGTAGACCGGCGCGGCCACCAACGGATCGGCCAGCAGCGCCAGGTCCACTTCCACAATCGTCAGCGCGGTCGAGTCGCGCCGCGGGTTCGCCAGCGCCGGGCCGTCGCCGTCCCCGTCGAGCGGGTGCGCAGCCGCGCCGTCGTCTTCGCCGGCCACATCGAGCAAGAAGGCATACACCGGGTCGGGGCGCGGGCCGGTGAGGCGCGGGTGGTCGCCCTGCATCAGCGCGCGGCGGGCCGGCGGGAACAAGCCGCCGTCGGCCTCCAGCTCTTCATTGAAGAACTGCGTGCGCACCAGCGGATGCTGGCGGCCGAGCTTGCGCACCTGGCGCGCCACGAACGCGCCATAGGCCGGGTTCTCGGCCGCCACCTGCTCCGGGCTGACCAGGAACACGCGCTGCACTCCATCGTTTACCTCGTCGGCCCGCAGCCGGCGGATGGCCTCGGCCAGCAGCGTGCGGCTGGTCCAGGCCGTGCCCCAATAGACGATGGTGGCGTTGGTGCTGGCCGCCATCGGCGCAAACTTGCGCTCCCACTCGGCGGCGCGCACGTCCTGCGCTTCGTCGGCTTGCAGCAGCAGCGTGGCCGTCGCGCCCACCACGCTGGCGCTCGGCTCGGCCGAGAGGAAGAACACCTGGGCCTCGCCCAACTGCACCAGGTAGCCGAAGCGCGTGCGCCATTGCCCGCGCGCCAGCAGGTGGTTGAGCGCGCGTTCCAGCCGCAGCCGGGCGTTCAGCGCCTGCGGCCGAAAGGTGGGCTGGGCCTTGACCAGGCTCGCGCCCGGCACGCGCTGGAAGAGCGTCAGCAAGTAGGCCTCCACCTGCGCCTGGGTCTCGTTCTTGCCGGCCTGGCGCGGGAACAGCACCGCAAACTCGAGGCCGCGTTGATGCAGCACCGAGTCCACGATGGCGCGGGCCGGGGCCAGCTGATAGCCATACAGCGGCCGGCGCAGCGCCAGGTGCGAGAAGGCGCGGATGTCGGCCAGGGCGGCGCGGGCAAAGCGGGTCAGCAGCGTCATGGTCTGGGCCTACTTGGCCGCACCGATCAGCACGTCGGCCACGATGGACACCAGCGTGAGCAGCAGCAGCCGGTTCTGGTTGCTCAACTGCTTCTCGATGACGGTCAAGCGCCGCTCGGCGCCGCGCTCCCAGGCGCTGCCGGGCTGGGGCGCGGCGTCGGGTGCGTCGTCGGGCGCAGACGGCCTCAGCCGGGCCAGCGCGGCGGCCAGGGCGCGCAGGCCGCCGGCGGGCTTGGCCGGGGCCGTGGGCTTGGGCGCGCGGGTAGGGCGGTGGCGGGTCATCGCTTTTCTCCGAGCAGAGGGCCGAACTCATCCAGGGCCGTGGTCAAGGCGTTGGCCAGGCCGTCAATCGCCTCGCCCGATAGCACGCGCCGGTCGCGCAGCAGCCGCGCCATGCGGCCGGTGCCGGTCGCCAACGCCAGCGCCACGCGCACCAGGTGCTTGAGCGCGGTGTCTGCCGGGGGCGGCTGGTCTTCGCCTGAAGGGGCCTCGCCGGCCGGGGCGGCGTTGGTCTCGGCCGCCTCGGCGGCGGCGGCCGGCTGCAAGCTCCCGGCTACGTCCAGCAGGCGCAGGTTGAGCACGCGCTGCATCCAGACCTCGTCGTCGAGCTTCAGGTCTTGCAGGCAGGCGGCGATCAGCGCCAGCTCGTCGGGCGAGAACTGGCCGGCGTAAAAGCGCACGGTGGTCGTGGGGCCAGTGGGCGGCGGCTGACGGCGATCCTGGGCGCGCTTGGGCTTCCACTTGGGCGCGGCGGGGGTCTTGCGGTAGCGTTTCGTCATGCCCACACTCTACAAAACAATTGTTCTACATCGGAGAAAGTCAAAGTATGACGCCATACATTTCTAGTACCCCCCTGCCCGGCGGCGATTGCGTTTAGCCGGGAGGCTACGGGTGGCGTTGCGGGCGCAGCCAGGCCGTAGAGCTGGCGGTAAATCTGGCTCTTGACACAAGAACATTTGATCTATACAAAAGTAAGTCACTTAGCCGTGCGGTCGGGGCGGTGTGCGTATTGGTGTGGGCGGGAGCGGGGTTGTGGGCGACGAGTATCTGACTTTAGAAGAAGCGGCCGGGCGCAGCGGGCTGCACCGGCATACGGTCCAGCGCCTGGTGCGGGGCGGCGTGATCTCGGGCTACAAAGGGGTGGTGCGCGGCCGGATGCGCTGGATGATCTCTGCGCGCTCGCTGCGCTATTACTGCGACCCGATCAACGGCTTCCTGCTCGACCTGCGCGGCCCCAAGCTCTACCTGCGCCGCCTGCAAGACAGCGCCGAGGAGGGGGAGTAGAGGTCGGCCGTTGGCAGTTGGCAGTCGGCCTTAACAAAAAACGGCGGTGAGTCAGCTTGACTGACTCACCGCCGTTGTGTTATCCAGCCTGAGCGTTAGCGCTATTCGCCCGCGCTATCGTAGGCGGTCTTCAGCCAGCCGATCAGGGTCTTGTCCACTTCGGCCGCGTCGGTCAGGAAGACCTTGTACTGGCACATGCCGCCCGGCGGCTGGGCCAACAGGCGCTCGGTGGCCGGCACATCCTTGAGGTTCAGCCCCACCTCCAGCCGCCCCTTGCTGCCGGGGCCGAGCATGGCGAATTGCTTCTTGCGGCGCAGGCTCAGGTAGCCCTTCTTGGGCGCGATCTCGAACGCGCCCAACTTCTCGATAGCGGCCATCACCCGGTCGTGCGCCGGGCGCAGCGCGGCCTTAGGGCCGGTGTAGATTTCGTCCACCACGTCGTTGGTGCTGGCACCCTGGGCCGCCGCCGCGCTCTGCCCGTCGGAGGCGAGCGCGTAGTGGGTCAGGCTGTTGGCGTCGCCGTAGCCCAGGTCGAATGCCTTCATCAACATGGCGCGAATCTCGCCGTGCTTGGCGAGGCCGCTCTGCTTAATGTGCGCCCGGAATTGGGCCAAAGTCTTGCCGGTCTTAGCCTCGATATTCTTTAGATTGTTCTCGCGCGCCTGGTCTAAGCTGCTCATGGCCTGGGCCTCTCTCCCTAAATATAGTCAGGGCCAGGCCGCTCCACGCCCTGCCCTACCGCACCTTGCATCCTCCGTCGCCCTGAGTCCCCCTCGCCTCATACCCTTTATACACTTTGACCCGCTCAAAGGTTCTATGCCCCATACGCC
>Ga0163153_10006937_pt1 | contig 12459 bp, 7 predicted proteins | sample OliLakLV19MP6IB1_FD_148629 | JGI IMG/M metagenome (GOLD analysis project Ga0163153, IMG submission 148629) | Freshwater microbial mat bacterial communities from Lake Vanda, McMurdo Dry Valleys, Antarctica - Oligotrophic Lake LV.19.MP6.IB-1 | ecosystem: Environmental > Aquatic > Freshwater > Lake... | reverse complement strand
CTGCCACTCCTGACCGGCGGCGCTCGGGAGTGTCCCGTGCGCCGCCGGTCAGGAGTGGCAGACGCTGTTCAAGGCGCTCGAGGATCTGTGCCGTGGTGAGTGCCTTGATGCGGGCGGCGGCGAGCTCGAGGGCGAGGGGAAGGTCGTCGAGGCGGAGGCAGATCTGGGGCACGGCCTCGTCGGAGCGGAAGTCGGGCTTGATCGACCTTGCGCGGGCGCAGAAGAACTCGACGCCCTCCGCGTGGATGAGAGGGAGCACAGGGTATTCCTGCTCGCCTGTGACGTGGAGCGGTTCGCGGCTCGTGATGACCAGCCTCAGGTTGGGACACGAGCCGAGCAGCGCGGCAGCGTCTGTTGCCGCGTCGACGAGATGCTCGAAGTTGTCGAGCAGGAGCAGGAGCCGCTTGTCTGCGATGTGGTCTGCAAGACCGTCCTTGGCGCCGATGGCCTGGGCCGCCCCCTGCAGCACGAGCTCGGGGTCGCGCAGTGGTGCGAGTGGCACCCAGTAGACGCCGTTGGGGTAGGCGTCAGCGGCCGCGGCTGCAGCCTGGAGCGCGAGGCGCGTCTTGCCGGTGCCGCCGGGGCCGGTGAGGGTGAGCAGGCGGACGTCGTCGCGGGTGAGGAGGGCGAGGACGTCGGCGAGCTCTCGCTCGCGGCCGAGGAACGGCGTCGCGGGAATCGGGAGGTTGGTGTGGTAGAGGCTCTTCAGGGCCGGGAACTCGACCTCGCCGAGCTGATAGATCCTCTCGGGGGCGGAGAGGTCCTTGAGCCGATGCTCACCCAGATCGTGGAGGATCTCTCTGTCTACGAGCGCGGCGGTGGAGGTGGAGACGAGCACCTGGCCGCCGTGACCACAGGCCGTGATCCGGGCCGCACGGTGCACGTCCTCGCCGACGTAGCCCTCGTCGCCTACGAGCGGCGTGCCCGTGTGGAGGCCGATCTGTACGGTAATCGGCCGCCTGCAAGACCTGCGAGCGCGTCCATCGCGGCGCTCAGCGCGCCGGGCTCGGTCGGGAAGGCGACGAAGAACGCATCGCCCTGCGTATCCACCTCCGCACCGCCGTGCGTGGCGAACGCCACCCGAAGTACTCGCCGATGCTCCGCCAACGCCGCCGCATACGCCTCCGCGCCGAGCTCGTGCAGCAACCTGGTCGACCCCTCCACGTCCGTGAACAGAAACGTCACCGTGCCAGAGGGAAGGTCGATCCTCATCTCAGAGGTTCGCGAGAAACTCCCGGACCCTCGCTGCGCCGACGAGGTTGCCCTTGCGTTCGTAGAGCTCGAGCGCCTCGGCCGCCCAGCTCGACGCCTCAGGGTCGCCCGCCAGGCGGAGCGTCTCGGCGAGAGCGAGCCGGGCCTCGGCGGCCAGCTCGGGGAACTCGTTCCCCGGGACGGTCAGGGCCCTACGCGCAAAGGCCTCGGCGCCGTCGAGATCCCCGCGCGCAGCGCGCACTCTCGCCCTCAGAGTGAGCCACTGCGCCGTGCCGAACATGTCCTCCTCGGCGGTGACCTCCTCCCCGATCTCGCTCAGGCGCTCGGCCTCGTCGATCATCCCCCGACGGAAGACGCAGTCGCCGAGATCCAGAGAGACTTTCGAGACCGCGGCCTTAATGCCCATCCGCTCCAGCATCCCGTAACCCTCGCGTAGCGCGTCCTCGCCTCGCTTCCAGTCGCCGGCCCACAGACACACGTCCCAGACGCAACCCGACGTTAACGCGTACTCCAGCTCGCGACCGCGCTCGCGCCCGCCGCTCCGAAAGTCGCTCACGTCCTCGAAGGCCCCCTCGAACTCGCCGCGCCGTGCGCGCATGTGCCCGCGGACGTGGAGCGCGAAGCTCTGCGCGCCAGGAACGTGTCCCAGTTGCTCGAAGGCCTCGCCCGCGAACCGTAGCCCCTCCTCCACGTGGCCAGGCCCCCAGATGAAGTACGGCGCCCTGTTGAGCACGAGCCGGGCCTCCAGTGGTAGGTCGCCCGCCCGACGTGCGTGGGGCAACGCCCGGTCGATGGCCCGCGCGTACTCGCCCATGCGCCCACCAACGTTGTGAGCGTTGGCAGCGAGCCCCCAGGCCCTTGCGAGCACCTCGTGATTCCCGGCCGCTTCACCTGCAGCGACCGCGGCCTCGGCCTCGCGAAGCATGTTCTCCGACGCGCCCTCTGCCTCCTGGTTGCCGCGGAAGTCGGCGAGCGCGATCCGCCCCAGCCACTCGGCCTGCCCGTCTCCGGACTCGCGCGCGAGCGCCACGGCCTCCTCGACCGCTGCCCGGGCACGCGCCAGCTCCCCGCCCTCCTCGAGTGCCCAGCCGAAGCGAACGAGCAACAGCGGGCGCGCGGCCCCGTCGGGGACCAGGTTGGCCGCGCGGTCCCAGAGGTTGATCTGGGCGAGGACGTCCCCCCGGTTGCGCGCAGCGCGAGCGGCGGCTGCCAGGCGTTCCGAGGCGCGTGCGCCCAGAGCGGAATCGGGCGCGCCGAGCTCCACCCCGTAGCGATACGCCTGCTCCAGGTGGTACCCGACGATCTCGTCGAGCTCGAGGAGCTCGACCCCATGCTGCTCGAGCCACGTCGCGTATCGTTGATGGAAGTCCGCACGAGTCGCTTTGGGGAGCGACTCGTACGCAGCGTCGCGGAGGAGGAGGTGGCGGAAGCGGAAGCCGTCGTCGCCGGTGATGAGCGGCTTCTCCGGTCGAATGATCTCCTTGCGGACGAGTGCGGCTAGGCGAGGAGTGACTTGGGTGTCGTTGGGTGCGATCGCCTGGACGGCGCCGCGGTGGAAGATCTCGCCCTCGATTGCGCCCCGCTCGAGCACGCTGCGCTCGGCCGGCTCGAGCTGGTCGAGGCGTGCAGCGAGGAGGGCACGGAGCGTCGGCGGGACGATCACCACGCCGTCCGTCTCGGCGGCGATGGCGAGCATCTCGCCGATGAAGAGCGGGTTGCCGCCTGCGGCGCGTGCGATCCTCTCGCGCAGCTTACGCGGGATCCCCTGCGGAATCAGATCGTCGACCGCCTCGTTGGGCATCCCTTCGAGCCGCAACACCACGGGCCAGGTGGGGCGGCGCTCACCGAGCTCGGGACGCGCCATACAGAGCAGCAGGATCGCCGCGCCCGTGGAGAGCAGCGCGACGTGTTCGATCAGATCGTGGAAGGTCTCTTCGCCCCACTGGATGTCGTCGAAGACGACGACCAGCGGTCGCTCGGCGGCGGCGTGCTCGAGCGTCTTGCGGAACGCCCAGGCGATTTCCTCCGCCGAGGTCGACGCCTCACTCTCGCCCAGCAGCGAGCGGATCGCAGCCGCGGCCACATCGTCGGGAGGAAGGAGGTCGAGTTGCTTCAGGATCTCGACGACGGGCCAGTAGGTGATGCCCTCGCCGTAGGGCAGGCAGCGGCCTCGTACGACGGTCGCCTCGACCGATGCGAGTGCCTCCGCGACCAGGCGGGACTTGCCAACGCCCGCGTCGCCGACGATCGTCACCAGCTCGCAGCGGCGTTCGACCCGCACCCGCTCCCACGCCTCTCGGACGAGCGCCAACTCGCGCTCACGTCCGACGAACCGCGCGTCGTGCAGACGCTCCGGCGCCTCGTGGACATGCAAGAGCCGGTAGGCGGGAACCCGCTCGGCTTTGCCCTTGAGCTCGAGCGGCTCAATGGGTTCGACCTCGACCGCCTCCTGGACGAGCGCCAGCGTCGGCTGCCCGATCAGCACCTCGCCCGGCTGCGCGGCCTGCTCCAGCCGGGCGGCGACGTTGACGGGATCGCCGGTCACGAGCCGCTCCTCGGTCCCCGTCACCACCTCACCCGTCATCACGCCGATCCGCCCCTGAAGGCCCAGTTCGGGCAAGGCGTCCCGCATCTCGATCGCCGCCCGCACCGCCCGCAACGCGTCATCCTCGTGCACCACGGGCACCCCGAAGACGGCCATCACGGCGTCACCGATGAACTTCTCCACGCTGCCGCCGTGCCGCTCCACGATCGTCCTCATCTCTTCGAAGTAGCGGGCCAGCAGGGTGCGGAGTCGCTCCGGATCGAGCGTCTCGCCGAGCGCGGTCGAGCCGGTCAAGTCGCAGAACACCACGGTCACGATCTTGCGCTGCTCGCGCGAGGGCACCAACGCGGCCTGCTCCGCGCCGCACCCGGGGCAGAACCTGAACGCCGGTTCCGACTCGAAGCCGCAGGTCGAGCACGCAGTCATCCGGCCAGTCTAGGCTCGTCGTCCCGGGCACGCCATCCCCGAAGGCACAGCGGGCCGGCGCCCAGACTTCGGGGGTCTGTCCGATCAACGTGGTGCCGACGCTGATCGACGCAGGAACCTCGTTGCCTCAGGTGGCGAGGGGTCGCACGCGCTCGGCGAGCTGCAGGTCTCCCGTCGCCTCAGCGATCGAAAGGGCGCGGCGCGCCTGCTCGGTCGCGTCGCCGCCCTCGAGCGCCGCCGCTGCTGCTTCGGCGAAATCGGCCCAGCCGAGGAGCGCGGTGCCCTCGTCGCCCGCGACCGTTCGGAGCCAGTCGCCGGCGTCGCGTAGTGCAGGCGCATCTCCGGCGTCACACCATGCGGTCAGTTCGGTCAGCGCGGCCAAGGCGCCGTCTCTCAGGAAGCCTCGTCGAGCGCAGTGAGGGCGAGGTTGACGGCTTCGTCGAGTGTCAATAGCCGACCTTGCTCCCAGGCTTCTGCAAAGGCGGCCTCGTCGAGCACGGTGTGGATTGTCGCGAGCGTCTCTTCGTTCATCCTCGCGACCCAGCGCTCGCCGCCGCCGATCTCCTCGCTCAGCGTCTCGAAGCAGGAGATGAGCCGGGCAGCGGTCTCCGCTCTTCCGACGACGGTGATGACACGGGCGACGCCGCAGAGGCCCGTTGCGATCTCGACGCGGTTGCCGAGCTCCCGCCTGATCTGAATGCTCTCTTTCATCAGCGGGAGCGCGTCCTCCTCCTGGAGCCACGACAGTGAGCTCAGCAACGCCGCCTCGAGCGATCTGATGCCGAGGACGCGGGCACGGCGGAGGTTACCCTCGTGGATGACCCGGGCACGATCACGGTCCCCGGACTCTGCATACGTCCAGGCAAGAGTGCGAGTCGTCCACAGCGCGTGACGCTCGTCGCCGACGTCGTTGAATCGTTGGATGCTCTCCTCGAGCAGTTTCTGCGCCCGCGCCCAATCGCCCCCCTCGCCGGCCGCATACCCGAGCTGCTGGAGTGACACGGCTTCACCCCGTGGGTTCCCGAGCCTCCGATGCAAAGCGAGGGCCTCCTCTGCCTGAAGTGCCGTTGCCTCAGGGTCGCCGCTGATGGCCGCCAACTCGGCCGCTCCGTTGAGCGCTTTGGCGCGAGCCGCAGTTGGGCCGATATCGGAGTGAAGCGCGCTTTCGAGACGACGTCGACCATCGGCGACATACCCACGGCTGGCCCAGAAATCGGACAGAGCGCCGGCCAGCCGCAGTGCGCGCTCCGATTCGCGTGCGCTCTCCAGCCCGTCGAGCGCCGCTCGGAGGTTGTCGAGCTCGCGATCGAGCCGGTTGAGCCAATCCTCGCCGTCCTCGAGCACCTCATCCATCACGTGTGGCTCCGCCTCTTCGGCGAGTGCCAGGAAGTGCTCGGCGTGGCGGCGGCGGAATTCGTCAGGTTCGTTCGACTTGTGGAGTCGTTCGGTGGCGTATTCGCGGATTGTCTCGAGCATCCAGTAGCGGCCGTCGTTGTGGCGCACGAGGCTCTTGTCGACCAGCGACTGGAGAGTGTCCAGGTCTGCGTCGCAGATGTCTTCTACTGCTTCGAGTGTGCAGCCGCCGCGGAAGACCGCGAGGCGCGCGCAGAGGCGCTGCTCAGCTTCGGTGAGCAGCTCGTGGCTCCATTCGATCGTGGCGCGCAGGGTGCGTTGACGCTCGGGCAGGTCTCTGGCGCCTCCGGTCAGGAGCGGCAGCCGCTGTTCGAGGCGTTCGAGGATCTGTTCGGGTGATAGTGCCTTGACGCGAGCAGCAGCGAGCTCGAGTGCGAGTGGGAGGTCGTCGAGGCGGCCACAGATCTCGGGCACTGCCTCGTCAGACACGAAGTCGGGCTTGATCGCCCTTGCCCGGGCGCAGAAGAACTCGACGCCCTCCTCGTGGACGAGGGGGAGCACCGCGTACTCCTGCTCCCCGCTGACGTGCAGCGGTTCGCGGCTCGTCACCATCACGCGGAGGTGAGGGCAGGCGCCGAGGAGGGCTGCGACATCGGCCGCTGCTTCGACGAGGTGCTCGAAGTTGTCGAGGAGCAGGAGCAGGTGCTTGTCGGTGATGTGCTCGGCGAGTCCGTCCCTGGCGCCGAACGCCTGGGCCGCCGTCTCCACGACGAGCTGTGGGTCCTGCAAGGGTGCGAGCGGCACCCAGAAGACGCCGTCGAGATACGAGTCGCTCGCCGCCGCTGCGGCCTGTAGGGCGAGCCGTGTTTTGCCGGTGCCACCCGGGCCGGTCAGCGTGAGCAGACGGATGTCGTCGCGGGAGAGGAGGTCGAGTATCTCGGCGAGCTCGCTTTGTCGGCCGAGGAACGGTGTGGCGGGGATCGGCAGGTTCGTGCGGTAGAGGCTCTTCAGCGCCGGAAACACCTCCTCGCCGAGCTGGTAGATGCGCTCGGGTGCTGAGAGGTCCTTGAGCCGGTGCTCGCCCAGGTCGCGCAGGGAACGTTGTGGCTCAGAGCCACTTGGCTCGAGCAGCGCTGCCGTGGAGGCCGAGACGAGCACCTGGCCACCGTGGCCGCAGGCTGCGATCCGGGCTGCGCGGTGGACGTCCTCGCCGACGTAGCCTCCTCGGTGAGGAGTGGTGTGCCTGTGTGCAGCCCGATGCGGACGGAGATCGGACCGCCGTCCAGCCCGGCGAACGCCTCGGCCGCTGCAATAAGTGCGCCCGGCGCCGTTGGGAACGCGACGAAGAACGCGTCCCCCTGCGTGTCGACCTCCACACCATCATGAGCCTTGAACGCCGCCCGCAGCACCTGCCGATGCTCCGCCAGCGCCCCCGCGTACCCGTCCGCGCCGAACTCGTGCAGGAGCCTCGTCGACCCCTCCACATCCGTGAAGAGGAAGGTGACAGTGCCGGAGGGGAGATCGCTTCGTACGGGCGTCATTGGACGGCGGGTTTCGTTTCGAAGCCGAGCAGCTCATCGAGCAAGGCGTCAAAGTTGGCTGCCCTCCCCGAACGCTCGGCGGCCGCAGCACCCTCGAGACCGAGCTCCGAGCGCGCACCAGCGATGAACCGTTCCTGGAGCTGTGTCCACCAGTTGTCACCCGCCGCGAAACCCAGCGCCTCGTCCTGTCGGTCCGCGGCAGCCGCGAGCTGCACGGCACGCGCGTGGTCGCCTCGCCCGGCCGTAGCCAAGGCGATACCACGCAGTTCGCCCGTCAGCCGATGTGCGAGGCCCCAGCGGCGGGCGAACCCGAGGGCTCGCCGGTAGCGATCCTCCGCGGCCGCGAATTCACCGCCGATGAGTGCGCAGCCGGCCAGGAAGTGCAGCCCGAGTTCCTGGGTCAGGCGAGCCTCGTACTTCGCCCCGAGGTCGTGGAGTTCCCTGGCCATCGGCTCCGCACGATCGACCTCGCCGGTGGCCATGAGGATATGACAGAGCTGGCTGACCGCTCGCAGCGCCTCCACCTCCGTCGCACCAGCCTGGCGGCGAAGCGCGAGGCTCTGCTCCAAAGCGGCTTGCGCAGGCGCGTATTGGCCAAGGTTGATCTGCGTGTGGCCGATGAACTCCAGCGCCAGTGCCTCCCCCAGAGCGTCGCCGACCTCATGCCAGATCTCGCGGGCCTCGTCGAGGTAGGGCAGCGCCTCACGCTGCCAGTTGAGCGCTTGGCCGAGATGCGCTAGTGCCCGCGCTCTGATCCGGTCTCGCGGCTCATATCTCGCGAGCGCTGCCCAAAGCCGCTCCCGCGTTTCCCGCGCATGTCCTCGTACGTACCAGTGAGGCGCGATCGCGGCGGCAAGCCGGGCCTCGTTGCTTGGGCTGCTAGCGGCGGCCCAGTCGAGCGCGACCCGGATGTTGTCGTGCTCGGCGTCCAAGATCGGGAACTGGGTCGACGCCGAGGCGCGCCGTTCCTGATAGCCCCGCTCCGTGAGCGCGATGAGGGCATCGAGATGTCTATCGCGAACCGCCGCCTCGTCTTTACCGTCTCGCAGTCGCTCGGTCGCGTACTCGCGGATCGTTTCGAGCATCCAGTAGCGGGGGGCGTGGTCGCTGTCGCGGCGGCGGACGAGGTTCTTGTCGATGAGGGACTGAAGTGTGTCCGGGTCGGCGCTCGCGACGTCCTCGGCGGCCTCATAGGTGCAGCCGCCGGCAAAGACGGAGAGGCGGCGGAAGAGCCGTTGCTCCTGTTCGGTGAGGAGGTCGTGACTCCATTCGATCGTCGCTCGCAGGGTCTGCTGACGGGGGTCGGCGTCGCGTCCTGCTTTGAGCAGGTCGAGCCTTTGCGAGATCCGCTCGAGGAGCTGATCGGGGGAGAAGAGCTTCGTCCGCGCTGCAGCCAGCTCGAGTGCGAGCGGCAGCTCATCGAGGCGCGCGCACAGCTCCTCCACCGCCGGTGAGGGAGCCAGGTCGACGCCGTGGGCCGCCGCCCGCTGACGGAAGAGGGCGACGCCATCGGCCGGCTCGAGTGTCGAGACGGGGTGCTCGATCTCGACTGCGATCTGGAGCGACTCGCGGCTCGTCACGAGCAGGTGCAGGGTCGGACAGGCTGCGGCAAGCGTCGCGAGTGTTGACGCAAGCTCGGGGAGCAGGTGCTCGGCGTTGTCGAGCACGAGCAGGAGCCGCTTGCCCGCGAGCTGGGATGCGAGCGTGTCGACAAGCTCGCCCGGCTGTTCGTTGACCTCCAGCACCTGCGCGACCGAGGAGAGAACGATGCCGGGGTCGCGGAGCGGTGCGAGCGCGACCCAGAAGACGCCATCCGGGTACGCGTCGGATGCCTCCGCTGCTGCCTGGAGGGCCAGCCGCGTCTTGCCTGTCCCGCCGGGGCCGGTAAGCGTGAGTAGGCGGACGTCGTCACGCACGAGCAGGGCGACGACTTCAGCTAGCTCGCGCTCGCGGCCGAGGAACGGTGTTGCGGGGACAGGGAGGTTCGTGCGGTAGAGGCTGTTGAGCGCTGGGTACTCGCCGTCACCAAGCTGGTAGACGCGTTCAGCAGCGGCGAGATCCTTGAAACGGTGCTCGCCGAGATCCTTCAGCTCGAGATCGACCAGCGCCGCTGTCGTCGCCGAGACGAGCACCTGGGCGCCGTGGCCGGCAGCTGCAATCCGCGCCGCTCGGTGCACGTCGGCTCCCACGTACCCTTCATCCGTCAGGAGCGGTGTCCCGGTGTGCAGGCCGATGCGCACCCGGATCGAACCGGACTCGAGTTCCTCGGTGATCGCCCGCGCGGCCTCGAGCGCTCCCGGCGCGGTCGGGAAGGCGACGAAGAATGCGTCGCCCTGCGTGTCCACCTCGACGCCGCTGTGCGCGCCGAAGGCGTCCCGCACGATACGCCGATGCTCCGCGAGCGCCTCCGCGTACCGTTCCGAACCAAGTGCGTGCAACAGCTTCGTCGACCCTTCCACGTCCGTGAAGAGGAACGTGACAGTGCCGGAGGGGAGATCGCCGTGTCGCATAGTCACAGTCTGACATTCCCCCGCATTTCCGAGCATTGCGTCGAGTTCCCGTCGCGATCATCAGGAGAGAGGCGGCGGGATGGGCGTCTACTGCGGCGTGGAGGACACAGTTTCAGTCGCGGGCGTATGAGCCCGGCACGACCTGGAGACCGCGCTGGACGAAGTGGTGGTCGAAGGCGAAAGCCGTCGTCGAGCCTTCGCGCGCCATCAGCGCAAACGACGTCGCATCGACGTGACTCCAGAGCTTGTCGGCGTACTCCTCGAGCAAGCGCCAAGCCTCCTCGGCGAGCGCGTCATCGATGTGAATGATCCGGATGACCGTTCCCACGCGCATCTGCCGCCCCCAGCCGATCGCCTCCTGTCGTCCCACGCGGATGAGCAGCGCGGTGTAGGTCTCGCTGAACACCGACGTTGACGTGAAGAGCGAGACACGCTGTGAGACAAGATCCTGCAGCGTGCGCCGCGCGTCCAGGTGCTCGCGCTCGGACCGATTGCGCAGCGCAACGAATGCGCTCGTATCGACGAAGACGTCGCTCAACCGCCGTACAGCTCTCGATCGAGGGTCGTGACGCTCGTCTCCTTCGATCCTCGTGCGGGCGGCTGATCGAGCAGATAGCGGATCGCCGGATCATGGTCCGAGTCGACCCGCTGCGATCGTGCCGAGTCGATCAACCTGCGAACGACGGCAGCGATCGAGCCGGCACTCCCAGCCTGGTGCTTCAGCCAGCGGTACTGCTCGTCTTCGAGGTTGACTTGGGTTCGATGCACGGTTACAGCTTACAGCAGCTGTAGTCCTCACACCCGCCGAGCTCGAACACGTCATCGCCGAGGAGCGCGACGCGGCCGCTTCGCAACGGTGAGCTTCTTCGTCGACACGAACGTCGTGATCTACGCGGCAGGGAAAAGCCAGTATCGCGAGCCCTGCCTGGAGCTCCTACGGGAAATCGCGGCCGGCCGGAGCGAGGGCCGGACGTCAACCGCCGTGATCGAGGAGGCATGGCATGTCGAGCTGTCGGGGCGGGCGGGTCCACTCCCCGGTCTCGCCCGACGCACGCACGCCGTGTTCACGCCCTTGCTGCCGGTCACTGACGAAACCGTCCACTTGGCGTTCTCGCTCGACGGAGGGCCGCTCGGCGCGAACGATCGCATCCATCTCGCGACCTGCCGTCAGCACGACATCGAGACGATCGTCAGCGCCGACGGCGGCTTCGACCAGGTACGTGGGATACGGCGTGTCGACCCGCTCGACCAGCGAGCGCTCCGCCGGCTCCTCGCGCCCTAGCCGCCGCGGAGCTCGGCGAGCCGCGCCCGCATGCGCTCTGCCGAGACGAGGTTGCCCTTGCGCTCGTAGCGCTCGAGTGCCTGCTCGAGGGCTGCGGCTGCCTCGTCGGGCTTCCAGCCGAGTAGCAGCACCTCCGCGAGGTCGGCGTACACATCTCCCTGCGCGTCCAGCATGTCGGTCTCCTCGCAGACAGCCACCGCCTCGCGCGCGAGCCGATCTGCCTCCGCGTGCTTGCCACCGCGCGCGCTCACTTTGGCCTTCACTTGTCGCCAGAGCATCTGCGTGATGGCGTCGTCGCTCGCGCCAAGCTTCGCCGCACGGCCGGCCCAGGCGTCGGCCTCCTTGAGCCGGTCGAGCGCGTAGAGCGCCTGCGCCAGGTTCCCGGCCGCAGCCGCCAGGAAGCCATGTTCCCCCAGCTCCTCGTGCAGCCTGAACCCTTCTGCTCCGAACTCGGCCGCGGCGGCGGGATCGCCGGCCCAGAGCTCGACCCAGACGGACTCAAAAGCGGTGAGGTTCGCGAGCAGGGCTCCCCCGCCGCGCTCCGCCTGCTCCGCACGCGCTTCGGCGAGGATCGTGCGCGCCTCGTCGAAGCGACCGAGCATCGCCAGCGCCCCGGCCCGGTAGGCACGGAGAAAGTGGTCGCGCCCTGCTGGTGGCTCGTTCTCGTCGAGCCACGCGAGCAGTTCCGACACGGGTGTCGTGCCGAAGAAGCGACCAGCGGCGCGCCACCCCAAGACCTGAGGCGGTTGGTAGCCCGCCTGCCGAGCGTGGGCGAAGGCCCGCTCGTCGGCCTCCAGCATCGCGTCCATCTCCGCGCGCATGCCAGCCACCTCGGAGAGCGCCGAGGAAGCGATGTAAAGAGCCAGGTCGTCGCCGGCGGCCTGGAACACGGGCAAGGCCTGCTCGACAAGTTCGGCCAGCTTCTCAGTCGCACCCTCCGGCTCGAGGTTGAGGCGCAACATGCCCCCCTGGATCCTCCCGCAGAACTCGCCGACACGATCGCCCGCCGCCGAGGCACGCTCGGCGAGGGCATCTGCGCGCCGGAGCGCCTCGTCGCCCCTGCCTGTCCAGAACAGGGCGCAGCCGAGCTCGTCCTCGAGGGCGAGGTCGAACTCGGCCGCGGGGACGAGCGCGGCTGCGCGCATGAACAGGCTCACGGCGGCGCCGTAGTCCTGGCGGAGGGCCGCGCGGTGGCCGGCGGCGGTCAGGCGGCCTCGCGCGGCCGCGGCCAGCATGCCGTCGTCGGGCGTCCCGAGCTCGGCGCGGTAGTGGCAGGCTTGTTCGAGGTGGTAGCCGAGGAGCTCGTCGAGCTCGACGAGGTCGGTGCCGTGGTGCTCGAGCCAGGAAGCGAGGCGCTCGTGGAGGTCTGCGCGGGTTGCTTTGGGGAGGGCGTCGTAGGTGGCGTCGCGGAGCAGCAGGTGGCGGAAGCGGAAGCCGTCCTCGCCCGCGAGCTGCGGCCTATCGGGTCTGATCAGCTGCTTGCGGACGAGCGCGGCCAGGTGCGGTGTCACCTGGGGCTCGTGGGGTGCGAGTGCTTGCACGGCGCCGCGGTGGAAGATCTCGCCTTCGATCGCGCCGCGCTCGTCCGCA
>Ga0163153_10006935_pt1 | contig 12461 bp, 10 predicted proteins | sample OliLakLV19MP6IB1_FD_148629 | JGI IMG/M metagenome (GOLD analysis project Ga0163153, IMG submission 148629) | Freshwater microbial mat bacterial communities from Lake Vanda, McMurdo Dry Valleys, Antarctica - Oligotrophic Lake LV.19.MP6.IB-1 | ecosystem: Environmental > Aquatic > Freshwater >... | reverse complement strand
CAGCGCGTCAAGCTCGCCCGCGAGCTTGACGCGCTGGGCTTCGCCGCCGGAGAGAATCGTCGAGGGGTGGCCGAGCTTGAGATAGCCGAGGCCCAACTCATCGAGCACCCCGATCTTGCGGGCGATCGTCGGCTGATCGGCGAAGAACGCGGCGCCTTCTTCGATGGGCATATCGAGCACTTCGGAGATGTTTTTATCCCGGTACTTGACGTCCAGCGTGTCTTGTTGGTATCTCGCGCCTTTGCAAGTCGGACAGACGACTTCGACGTCGGGCATGAACGACAGTTGCGTGGTAATCGTTCCTTCACCCGCGCATTCCTCGCACCGACCGCCTTTCACATTGAAGCTGAACGTCGAGGCGGTGAATCCGCGCCGCTGCGCTTCTTCGGTTTCCGAAAACAACGTGCGGATCGTGTCATAGAAGCCGATGTAGGTGGCCGGATTCGAGCGCGAGGAGCGGCCGATCGGCGATTGATCGATGTCGATCACGTCGTTCACGTGCTTCGTGCCGAGGAATTCGTCGTGGTCCCCGGCGATGACGCGACTATCGTGCAAGAGGGCGTAGAGCCGTTTATGAACGATCTCATGTACCAACGAGCTCTTGCCCGAGCCGGAGGCGCCGGTCACGCAGACGAACTGCTCCAGCGGAATCTCGACGTCGATATTTTGCAGGTTGTTGTGGCGCGCGCCGCGAACGATCAACGACTTGCCGCTCGGCGGCCGACGTCGCTCCGGTACGGCGATGCACCGGGCGCCGCTGAGATATTGGCCGGTCAGCGACTGACGATTCTTCAGGATTGCTTTCAGCGGTCCCTCGGCGACGATCGTTCCGCCATGGACGCCGGGACCAGGGCCGATTTCGACAACGTGGTCGGCCGCGCGAATTGTGTCGGCGTCATGCTCGACCACGATCACGGTGTTGCCGAGGTCGCGCAGCCTCTGAAGCGTTTCGATCATCTTCACGTTGTCCTTGGGATGCAGCCCGATGCTCGGCTCGTCGAGCACGTAGAGCATACCCATCAATCCAGAGCCGATCTGCGATGAGAGCCGGATCCGCTGCGATTCTCCGCCGGATAAAGTTGCCGAGCGGCGATTCAGGCTCAGATAGTCGAGTCCGATCGCGATCAGCAATTCCAATCGGGTCGTCGCTTCGCGGACGATGGTTTCGGCGATCGCCTGCTGGCGCGCCGTCGGTTTGATCTTTTTGATAAACCGCAGCAACTCCACGAGGTGCATCTCGCCGAGTTCATATAGATTCCGATCGGCTACGGTAACCAATCGCCGAGCTCGCTTGAGCCGCGCGCCGCTGCATTCGGGGCAATCGTATTCGACCATCACTTTTTTCAGGTACTCGTCCATTCCGGCGTTGGACGTGCCTTGCTTGCGATATTGTCGGTAGTGATGCTCCAACTGGTTGACGACGCCGCCGAACTTGATCTTCTTGCCGGCGTGTTGTTGTCCCTGTTTCGCGCCCGGCGGCAGGACGACCTCGAATAGCTCCCCTTTTGTGCCATACTGCAGTGTCTGCACATGCTCCGGCGCCAAGTCCTTGTACGGCGTATCGAGGCTGAACCCATAGTGCGCGGCGAGGCTGTGGAGCATGCGGCCTCCCCAACTATCTCGGCTATTGCTCATCGCGGCGGTGACGAAGGCGCCTTCATTTAGCGACCGCGTCGGATCGGGAACCAACAGCGCCGGCAACACGCGCATCGCGACGCCCAATCCGGTGCAAGTAGGGCATGCGCCCGCCGGGTCATTGAACGTGAACTGCGCTTGATTCATGACGCCGGCGACGAGTCGATGCTTGGCGCACCCGAAGCCCTCGTAGAACTTTCGCTGTGCGGGCCCAAGCTGTTTCGGCTTCAAGATGTGAAAGCCGATCAATCCGTCGCCGAGTTTGAGCCCGTGCTCCAGTGACGTCACGACTTGCTGGTCGATGCCTGGAGCGATGACAAACGAATCGACGACGGCTTCGATGGTATGCGCTTCGTCTTCGTCTAATTCGAGATGCTCGCCGAGATCGCGCGGCTTGCCGTCGATGCGGGCGCGCCGGTAACCGTTGACGCGGATTTGCTCGAACAAAAACTCGTAGTCTTCGCCGTAGATCTTGTAGACCGGCGCCCGCACCTCGACTTCCGTTCCCTTCGGCAGCGAAAGCAGATGCTCCATCATCTGGTGCGGCGTGCGAATCGCGATCGCCTCGCCGCACTCAGGACAATGCGGCGTTCCCATCGTGGCGAACAGCATCCGCAAATAGTCGGAGATGTCGGTCATCGTGCCGACGGTCGAACGAGGATTCGCCCCGACCGTCTTTTGATCGATCGACACAACCGGCGAGAGTCCGTTGACGAAATCGACGTCGGGCTTCTTGAGCTGCCCGATGAATCGCTTGGCAAAGGTCGACATCGACGCCAACAGCCGCCGCTGCCCTTCGGCATAGATCGTATCGAACGCCAGCGAGGATTTGCCTGATCCGCTCATGCCCGTGACGACGATCAACTTGTCGCGCGGCAGTTCCACGTCGATGTTGCGCAGATTGTTTTCGCGGGCGCCTTGGACCTGGATCGTCGTTCGCATGGAGTCGGTTCACCGTCGCGATTCGAATCGCGAAGCAAGAGGAGCGTCAGGAGAGCCAGATCGAGCGTGCTGGAGTAGCGACGGTCAGCTTTCGAGCAAATACGCCGGCTCCTCCACACGCTCCAAGCTGCGCTTCGTCAGCTTAAACGGCGCGGAAAGTTTCTGCAGCGATCCTTTTTGCTCCAGCCATTCGCAGGCGGACTCCAAGTGCCACGGGTACAACTGCGAAAACGCGAAGTGCTCGCTGATGTCCGAAAGCGGGATCACGCGATTCTCTTTTTTCAGAAACGCGAGCAGCGGTTTGAGGTGAGCCTTGTAATGCCGGTCAAGATAGCCGTCGATGGCGTCGAGCGCCGCGATGAGGACGCGTCGATTCTTGCGTTTGGCCAGTACGTCCAGGTAGATCGTCTGGAACAGCTCGGGATCGCCTTCCATGGCGCGATAGATGACGTCTTGCTCCCAGACCTTTCCCTGGCGAATGATCTCGGTGTACGCGACGCTGTGCGCCGCACCGAGGATTTCTTGAGCCGCGAGTTCCACGTCTTCCTTGATTTCCAACCGCTTCCGGGCATGACGCACGGCGTGGATCGTCCAGGTGGAGAAAGTCAGGAGCTCTCGCTCCTGATCCTTCGTGGCGATACTGTTGGCGGTCTTGAACCACCCGTCGATTGACGGATCCTTGCTGAACACGACGCGCCGTGCGGCGAAGAAATTGCAAGAGAACGCGGTCCTCGAGGCGCCTTCGACCATCTGCTTGAAGCGGCTGCGCGGAATCACTTCGGCATGGATATTGACGCCGTTCTCAACCAAGATGCGAAAAATCCGCTCATCGTTGCCATCGCTGCGCAGGCGTCGACTGACGCCGTCAGGCTCAATGATCCAGAGCGAAATCGACTCGCGGCGCCAAATGGTGTCCGTCGACAAGCTTCCGACCAGCACCGCGGCCAGCACGTAGCGATCCTCGGCGATTCGCTCGATGAACTGATCGAGTGCGGCTTGAAAGCGCGCGACTTTTTCGGAATCGGATTCGCTATCCATAGGCATACCTTTCATCGTCCACCGTTGCACGGAAAGACCCCACCGGGATGTTGTATGCGATCAGCATCGTCTAGAAGTTGTTCGCGACCCGGGAAAGCCTCAGATTAATGCGCCACCTCGTAGGCGACAACAGGAAGGCGCGCGTATAATTCCGCCGCGTGCGATTTGATGCCGACACCTGTGGCCCCCCCCGTCATGCATGTCTTCCACTGCGACCATTGTCAACATTTGGTGTTTTTCGAGAGCGCGACTTGCGTCCAATGCGGTCGCCTGTTGGCTTACCTGCCGGACCAGCGGATGGTGGGCTCGCTGGACGAAGGCGGCGATGGCGCCTGGAAGTCGCCGCTCGAGCCCGAGCAGCGCGCGTATCGCCTGCGCCCGAACTATGCCGAGCACAACGTCTGCAATTGGGCGATTCCGGCCGGATCGGAGCAGGAATACTGCGATTCCTGTGACCTCACGCGGACGATTCCCGATCTCTCGGACATGGCAGCCAAGCAGGCCTGGTATCGCTATGAGGTCGCCAAGCGCCGCGTCTTATACAGCCTGGTGCAACTGGGGATTTCTCCGGTCAGCAAGTCTGTCGATCCGGAGCGGGGATTGGCCTTCGAAATTCTCGCCGATCCGGTCGACCCGGAGGCGCCGCCCATTTTGACCGGTCACGCAGATGGCTTGATCACGCTCAACCTGGCGGAAGCCGACGACGCGGAACGGGAACGCCGCCGCCTGCAAATGCACGAGCCTTATCGCACGCTCGTGGGGCATATCCGCCATGAGTTGGGTCACTACTATTGGGATCGACTGATCGCCGGTAGCGACCGCTTGGACGCTTATCGCGCGCTGTTTGGCGATGACCGCGAAGATTATGCGCAAGCTTTGCAGCGTCACTACGACGCGGGGCCCGCGCCCGATTGGCAGGAACGCTACGTCTCGGCCTACGCGAGCACGCACGCCTGGGAAGATTGGGCGGAGACCTGGGCGCATTACCTGCATATCACGGACGCCATCGAAACGGCCGCCGACAGTGGACTTTCGATCCGTCCGCGCCGGCGCGACCAGCCCTCCGCCAAAATCACCGGCAAAGCGATCGCTCGCGGCCCGGAAGGCTTCGATCAATTGATGAACGAATGGTTTCCACTCACGTTTGTGCTCAACAACCTGAATCGCGGCCTGGGCCTTCCCGACGCCTATCCATTCGTCTTGTCGAAGCCAGCAGTGGAGAAACTCCGCTTCGTTCACGAAACGGTGTACCACGCTGGTTGAAGGTTCAGCCACACCAGCCCGTAGCGCAAGGAAAGAGCCCCGTCCGCACTGCGGCAGCCGGGGCTTAATCATCGTCTAAGTTTTTTTAAACAATCGCGATTACAACCCTTCGCCCTTGGAGACTTCACTCCCGTCTCGCGTGACCAGCTTGGCGAACTCGCGGATGTCAATCGTTTCGGCAAGGAAGCGCACCGAGCCGTCGCCGAAGGAAATGACCGCGCCGCCGGAATGGAACGCATACGTCTCCGCGGTCCCTTCCGAACCGTAGTACGAATGTGGGAATCCTCCCGGGACGACGTCTTCGCCGTTGGTGCAGTTAATGGCGCACGGGCCGGGCGAGGTCTTGCCATCGTAGCTGGAGCCGTCGATGCTAAAGTCACTCGCCGGACGGCACCAGCCGCCGGCGTTGACGCGAGTCTTGACCAGGTCCTCGGAAACCATCTCGCCTTTGCGCCACACGAAGGGACGGCCGGCCGATTCCGCATAGAGAATTGTGTTCGAAGTACCATCTTTCACGTCGGCGAAACGCGGCTTTTCGTTCTTAGGCAAGAAACCTTTGCCGTCCTTGTCGACAAGGTTCGCCGTCTTCAGGCGGGCGTCGACGCCGATCGTCGGCGAGTAGTCGGTCGTCGCGGCAATCGTCGCCGACCACGTGCTCGCTTCCGGCAGCCCGTCGAGTCGTTCCGGCTTGGGGCTGGTGGGGCACAAGAAGGTGGGAATGACCTGCGACACGGCTGGCAAGTTCAGCGGGTCGTTCCAGTTCTTAGCCTGGTCGTACGCTTTGAACGTGTTGTTCTGTTCGATGAACGGCAACAACAATGTCACGCCAGCGATGCGCGGCAACGGCGTCAGGCCGGCCGGTCGCACACTGGAGGGAAAATGCTTCTTCGAGTTCTCGAAGGTGTGCGCGGCGAGCGCCACTTGTTTCAAGTTGTTGGTGCACTGCGAGCGCCGCGCGGCTTCGCGCGCCACCTGCAATGCCGGCAACAGCAGCGCGATCAAGATGCCGATGATGGCGATCACCACCAGCAATTCCACCAGCGTAAAGCCGGCGCGTGCGTGTGAAGGTTTCCGTAGCATGGGTATCGTACTCCTGAACAAATCTTCGAGTGGAGAGTAATGAGTGGAACGGAGACAACAGCGCTCGGCTAGCGCGTGAGCGTGATCGGGTCCAGCACGTTCGTGCCTTCGGCGATGCGCACTTTCAACGTCGACGTGGTGGGTTGGCTGAACTTGTTCGGCAACACATTCGGGCCGGGCTTGTATTCGCCATCCTTTTGAATCAACTTCCGCCATTCGACCGTGACGGTGTACTCGCCTGGCGGAACGCCGTCGCCGGTGTCATAGGTGCTGAGTTTGAACGAGCCGTCCTTTTCGGTTTGCGCTCGGGCCGAGATCGGATTGCCGGCGCTGGGATGCAGTACCACGAGCGCCCCAGCGACCGGCTGGCCGTTCCAGATGACTTTGCCTTCGGCCGGAAACACTTGCACGCGTTCCGGACCGGTGTCACTGCAACCGGTGACAAGCAACGCCACCGCGGCCAGCGCCGCCAAGGGCGCCCGGCCGCGATGCGCGCACTGAGAAAGAGTAACTACGGACATGGAGTTCACCTCGGTGCTTAGCGAGTGGAATGTAGGAGTGGGGGCGACGTCACGCAGATGCCGCGATGAACGAATCGGAACGCGGCGCGCTTACGGCCAGTTCATCGATCACGTGCGTCACGCCCGCGATGCGGCGGACGAGGGACACGGCGAGTTGCCTATGGTAGTACGATTGCAGAACGCCACGCAACGTGACGCGACCGTGGATGGCTTCGATGGAAATCTGGCGAAACGCCGGCACGGATTGCGCGGCGAGCAGCAGTCGCGCGCGGTCAAACAGGTCGGCGTGATCGTTGGACAAATGGGTGGGCAAGCTGGTCATGGTCTATGTTCCTGTCGTTGAAATCTGTGATGTAAGCGAAAGTGAGGCGTAATGCATCGCGACAACGACAACAGCGAAACATGGGACGATTCCTTGATGATGTGTGGAGTGGGAATTCAACGAGTCGACGTGCATTCGACTATGCAACTTCACTCGCCGCGGTTCGGTTTTGCGCGGCATGGCGACCATTCAATCCGGCCGCGAGTCGATTCTTTTCCGTGCGATCGATCTGCACGACGACGCCGTCCTGCACGGTGACGACGACGCTGCCAAAGCGCAAGCCACTCAAGGCGTGGCGGATATGTTCGATCGCCAGTTCCTGGCGGTTGTCGCTCATCGCGGCTGTTGGTGAGGAACTCATCGTGCGCTCGCTTTCCATGCTTGAAACCAGTACTTCGGTGCGACCCGCCACGCTCCGCCGATTTAGATCACATATTCCGGAACAAACACCCGCGCTTTCCGCGGCGAAAGATACACGCGATCGCCGGGACGCAATGCCAACGATTCCAGACGTTCCAACGGAATGTCGACATGAATGTCGCGTCCCGCGGCGCTCATCAGACCCACCTTGGCGACGGCGCCCGCAGGGTTGATCCGCGTCACATTCGCCTCAATGGCCGGGTGACCGTTGCGCTGCAGCTCGATCTCCAATTCGTGCGGCCGAATGTAAACATGCGCCTGGCCTTGTCCATGATCGAAACGGCCCGGCACGTCGAGCGGTACGTTGTCCCACCAGGCGCGGCCATCTTCGATCCGGGCATGAAACACATTCACGCGGCCGAGGAAATCCATCACGAATTCCGATTGCGGCCGGTGGAACACGTCCTCAGGAGTGCCGTCTTGTTCGATGCGCCCTGCGTTCATCACCACGACGCGATCGGCCACTTCCAACGCTTCCTCCTGATCGTGCGTGACGAGAATCGTGGTGACATGAATCTCATCGTGCAACCGGCGCAGCCATTCCCGCAGACCTTGCCGCACCTTGGCGTCGAGCGCCCCGAACGGTTCATCCAGCAACAGCACTTTGGGCTCAATGGCCAACGCCCGGGCCAACGCCACGCGTTGACGCTGGCCGCCGGAAAGTTGCGAAGGGTAACGCCCGGCCAGTCCGTCGAGTTGCACTAACTTGAGTAACTCGTGAACGCGGCTGTTGATCGCCAGCTTTGACGGACGCAGCTGCCGCGGACGTACGCGTAAGCCGAATGCCACGTTCTCGAACACGGACATATGCCGGAACAACGCGTAGTGTTGAAACACGAAGCCGACTTGGCGACTGCCGATCTCCGTTTCGCGGACATCTTCGCCGTGAAAACGGATGGCGGTCTCCGGATGAACGTCCGGTTCTTCCAGCCCGGCGATGACTCGCAGCAACGTGGTCTTGCCTGACCCGGAAGGGCCCAACAGCGTGACCAACTCGCCATCGCGAATGTTGAGGCTAACGTCTTTGAGCGCCTGGTATGCGCCGAAGGACTTGTGAACCCGATTGATTTCGATGCTCATGCGTTTAACCCTCTACCGCGGTCGGTTCAAGAGATGGGCGCGCGGCTTGGATTTTCCATTCCAGCGCAATTTTTAAAGCCAAGGTAGCCAATGCCAGGAGCGCCAGCAGCGAGGCGACGGCGAAGGCGGCCACGAAGTTGTATTCGTTGTAAAGAATCTCGACATGCAACGGGATCGTGTTCGTTTTCCCGCGCACGTGGCCGGAGACGACCGACACGGCGCCAAACTCCCCCATCGCCCGGGCCGTACTGAGGATCACACCATACAGCAACGCCCATTTCACATTCGGCAGCGTGACACGCCAAAAGGTTTGCCAGCCGCTCGCGCCAAGCAGCAGCGCGGCCTGTTCTTCGTCGTTGCCTTGTTCCTGCATGAGCGGGATCAACTCCCGCGCCACAAAGGGGAACGTCACAAACACCGTGGCCAAGACAATGCCCGGTACGGCAAAGATGATTTGAATGTCGTGCGCTCGGAGCCATGGGCCGAGCCAACCTTGCAGGCCGAACAACAGGACAAAGATCAATCCCGAAATCACCGGCGACACGGCGAAAGGCAAGTCGATCAAGGTGATCAACACGCTCTTGCCGCGAAACTCAAACTTCGCGATCGCCCACGAGGCGGCCAATCCGAATACCAGGTTCAATGGCACGGCAATGGCCGTGGCGACGAGCGTCAGACGAATCGCGGCCAGCGCCGCCGGATCGCGGAAGCTGGCGAAGTAGGCTTTCACGCCTTCGCGCAAGGCTTCGGTGAACACGGCGACGAGCGGGAGCACCAGGAACAGCCCCAGAAACCCGATGCCGAGCGTGAACACGATCACCTTGACCCACAGCGGCTCGCGCAGGGCCGCGCGGCTTTGACCGGAACTTGTCGCGGAAATGGCAGTGGCCATGGCTTCAAACTCCCTGCAACGCGGCGCGGCTGAACCACCACTGCACGGCGTTGATCGCCAAGAGAATGAAGAACGAGGCCACGAGCATCACTACGGCCAACGCCGTGGCGCCGGCGTAGTCGTACTGCTCCAACTTGGTGATGATCAACAGCGAAGTGATTTCGGTCACCATCGGCTTGTTGCCGGAGATGAAGACGACGGACCCGTATTCGCCCAGGGCTCGTGCGAACGAGAGGGCGAAGCCCGTGATCATCGCCGGTAACAGCGCCGGCAGCACGACGTAGTAAAACGTCTGCAGTCGATTCGCGCCCAGACTTGCGGCAGCTTCTTCAGCTTCCGCTTCCAGTTCCTCCAACGCCGGCTGCACCGTGCGCACCACAAACGGCAGCCCGATGAATGTCAACGCAATCAACACGCCCAGTGGCGAAAACGCGGCGTGAATTCCCAGCGGTTCCAGCCATTGCCCGAGCCAACCGTTCGGCGCGTACAGCGTGGTGAGCGCAATTCCCGACACGGCGGTTGGCAAGGCGAAGGGAAGGTCCACGATGGCGTCGATGAAGCGTTTTCCAGGGAATTGATACCGCACCAGCGTCCAGGCCAGCAGCAATCCGAACACCGAGTTGATCACTGCCGCGAGAAACGACGCGCCGAACGTCAGCCGATAGGAAGCCATAACGCGCGGCGAAGTCACCGTCTCCACAAAGTCCGACCACGTCATGGTCGTCGTGCGGAGAAACAATCCGGTGAGCGGGATCAGCACGATCAAACTCAGGTAGGTCAGCGTCCAGCCGAGCGTCAGCCCGAAGCCGGGGAGGACGCTATGGCGTTTGAACAAGTTACGCATGAGACGTGAGTCCTTTCACTGTCCCGGTGTGTAAATCTGGTCGAACACGCCGCCGTCATCGAAGTGTTCGGCCTGCGATTTCTTCCAGCCGCCGAACACGCTGTCCACGGTGAACAGTTCGAGCTTCTCGAAGCGTTCCAGCAACTTCGGCTCGACTTCGCTCGGATTTACCGGGCGATAGTAGTGCTTGGCAGCGAGATCCTGGCCTTCCTTGGTGTAGAGAAAGCCGAGATAGGCTTCGGCCGCCTCTCGCGTGCCATGCTTTTCGACGTTTTCGTCGACCACGGCGACCGGCGGTTCGGCCAGGATGCTGAGGCTCGGCGTGACGATGTCGACCTTGTCCGGCCCCAACTCATTGATGGCCAACAGCGCCTCGTTCTCCCAGGTCAACAAGACGTCGCCGATGCCCCGCTGCACGAACGTGTTAGTCGAACCGCGGGCGCCGGAATCCAGCACCGGCACGCGACGGAAGACGCTCGTCACGAACTCTTTGGCCTTCACGTTCGCGGCGGCCACGACATCGGACTTGGCGGGATCTTTCAGTGCGTCGAAGCCGCCCAACTCGTGATGCAGCGTGTAGCCCCAGAGCACCAGGTAATTCCAGCGAGCGCCCCCCGAGGTTTTCGGATTCGGCGTAATGACCTGCACGTCGTCTCGGCCCAGGTCGGACCAGTCGTTGATCTTCTTGGGATTACCCTTCCGCACCAGAAACACAATCGTCGACGTGTAGGGTGCGCTATTGTTCGGCAACCGCGATTGCCAATTGTCCGGAAGCAGTTTGGCTTTTTCGGCGATGACGTCGATGTCGTACGCCAATGCCAGCGTCACTACGTCGGCTTCGAGCCCGTCAATCACCGCCCGGGCTTGCTTGCCGGAGCCGCCGTGCGATTGCTCGATCGTCAACTCGACGTTGTTGTTTGTGAGATAGTCCTTCTTAAACGCCTCGTTGAATTCCTCGTAAAGCTCGCGGGTCGGATCGTAAGAGACGTTGAGCAGCGTGAGCTGCTTCGGTGCTTCGGCGGAGCCGGATGCATCCGCCGACGTGGAACCTGACCCGGTTGCCGAGGCGTTGTCGCCGCAACCAACCGCGCTCAACGACAGCGTCATTCCCGTCAGAGCCAAGGCGGCGAAGAGTAATCGCGATCTCATGGGTTTCCTACTCGAGCAGTGGCAAGTGGGCAGCGATTCCGGAGTGGACTCGCGAATCGTCGGTCGGAGGAAAAGCAAGGATCGTGCCAAGGCGAACTTTTTGGTACGCGCTGTGCGAATCATCGACTTAGGACCGAAAATCGGACTGTACTCATGGGAATCCGTGACATATGATGGAACCGACCCGCGACAATTCATGGGACACCGTCTTATTTGATGGTTTTGACGGCATGGAACCGTTTCGCCCGTTACTGTTGGAAATCTGGCGCGAAGCCTGCCGGCATATTGAGATCCAAGAGGCGACGGCCAACATTACCACCTTCCTGGCGAAGCATTTGCCGCTGGGAGGCGTGATCGTGCGCCGCGTCGAAGAGGCCCATCGCACGATTGCGACCGTGGCCGCCGCGGGCGTGGGGCGCTGGGTTCCACCGGAACCCAGCGGATCACCGGTGTCAGTGACTCAACTTCGCCGCCTGCGCAGATGGGGTGAGGGGCGCAAGCTGCTCCGGCAACGTCAGGACGACAGCTCCGCGGAATCGCGCGTGCTCATCCCATTGGATATCCGTGGCGACGTGCTGGTGGGACCACTCGGCGCTGCCGGTGCCCTGACCGGCGTGCTCATCGTGGTCGCCAAGGAGGGACACGCCTTCGACGCCGAACATCGCAAGCTGGTCCGCGCACTGTTGGAGCCGTTTTCCGTCGCGCTCGACAACGATCACCGCGTCCATGAGTTGGCGTCGCTGCGTGAAACCGCCGAAGCAGAACGCCGCACACTGTTGACGCGACTCGGCCGCAGCGAGATGGACGAACCCGTGGTCGGCGTCGAAACTGGGCTCAAGCCGGTGATGGAACGCGTCGCCCTGGTCGCCCCGTCCGATGCGCCTGTGTTGATCCTCGGCGAAACCGGCACCGGTAAGGAAGTCATCGCCCGCGCGATTCACAATCGCTCGCCGCGGCACGCCAATCCGTTTATCCGCGTAAATTGCGGCGCCATTCCCGCGGAATTGATCGACTCGCAACTGTTCGGTCACGAAAAAGGCAGCTTCACTGGCGCAGGCGAAATGCGCCAAGGTTGGTTCGAACGCGCCGACGGCGGCACGCTCTTCCTCGACGAAATCGGCGAACTGCCGCTGCAAGCGCAAGTCCGCTTCTTGCGCGTCTTGCAAGACGGCTATCTGGAGCGCGTCGGCGGGCAACAACCAATTCGCGTCGATGTGCGCATCGTGGCCGCCACGCATCGCGATCTGGCGTCGATGGTGCAGCACAAAGAGAATA
>Ga0163153_10006934_pt1 | contig 12463 bp, 10 predicted proteins | sample OliLakLV19MP6IB1_FD_148629 | JGI IMG/M metagenome (GOLD analysis project Ga0163153, IMG submission 148629) | Freshwater microbial mat bacterial communities from Lake Vanda, McMurdo Dry Valleys, Antarctica - Oligotrophic Lake LV.19.MP6.IB-1 | ecosystem: Environmental > Aquatic > Freshwater >... | reverse complement strand
TCGCGGCTGTCGCGGCTGTCGCGGCTGTCGCGGCTGTCGCGGCTGTCGCGAGGGACGGCGTGGGTCGGCCGGCGAGGCTCCAGGGGCCATGCCACGTGCCGACGAGGACTTCCCAGGCGGGCGCGGCGCCAAGGGCGCAGACGGTGAAGCAGGCGGCGAGGAGCAGTCGAGCGAGGTAGGTGTGCATGGGAGCTGCGGACACGGTCACTTGACGCGGCTTTCCCGGGGAGCGGGCTTGGTTTCGTTGCGCGCGATGGCTGCGCTGGGCTGTGCGGCGGTTGCGGCTTTGGGGGTGCTGGCGACAAGGGGTGCAGCGGCCGCGGCCGCCGCTGGCAGGACCAGGCGCTGGCCCGCGAGCAGGCGGTCGGGATTGACACCGGGATTGAGTGCCGCGATCTCGCGGTAACGGTTGCCGTTGCCGAGGTGGCGCGCCGCGATGCGGTACAAGCTGTCGCCCGCGGCCACCACGTGAACCCGTGCCGAGGCCGGCGCGGGAACAGCGCCCGCTGCCGCCGGCGCCGGCGCCGGCGCCGGAGTTTTTGTCGTCCGCGCCGCGACGGCAGTGACGGGCGACGCCGACGACGGTGCAACCGCGGCGACAACATTCGCAGCGTCCGCGGCGGGCGGAAGCACGAGGGTGCGCCCGACGATCAAGCGGCGCTCGTCCAGACCGGGGTTGAGCGCGAGGATTTCACGGAAGCGCTTGGACGTGCCCAGGTGCTCTTGGCTGATCACCCCCAGCGTGTCGCCCTTTTGGATGACGTGGGTGCGCGCCGGTTTGGCTCCCGGAGCAACCTGCATCGGTGAGAGTCCCATGCCAGCGCCGGGGGTGCGCGCGCGCGGGTCCTCGATCGACGTCACGACCGCCTTGACGGGCGACGCAGCCGCGACTTCGAGCGCGGCGGCGCTCGACGGCGCGCCCGCCTGCTGGGTGAGGTGTGCACGCAGCTCTTGCACCAGCGCGTGCGCTCCCGCCGGATCGCGCTCGAACGCATCGCGCAGGGCCGCCTCCTGCTTCTGCGCATCGCCAAGCGCCAGGATCGACTCGAGCGCGGCGCGCTGAGCATCCAATTGGCTCGCCGCACCCGCCGCTTGGCCGATCGGCGCAGCCTGCGCGACGTTGCCCGTGCGCGGCGCCGGTAGGTTCTCGGTCGGCATCGCGACGAGGCCCGCACGACCCGCGGAATCCACCTGCCGCGGGAGCGCTGCCTGCGGTTGACCCTGGGTGCTCTCGGGCGCCACGCGCGGAGTGCGCGCCGTCCGCGGGTCCACGCGGTCCGCGGCAGCGCCGGTGGCGGCGCTCGCACTGATCTCGACGGGGGCACCGCCGTCACTGCGTTCTCCGCGGTCCCAAAGGACAACGGCGACGACAGTGACAACGAGGAAGAGGAGGGCAATCAGCCCGTAGCGTTCGATCGGCTGCATGGCTCGATGGGCGAATGGCTAGAGGTCCGTGCCGCCCCGAGGGCGAGACCAATGGCGAGGGAGGAGACGACGAAGGATGTCCCGCCGGCGGAGAGGAACGGAAGTGTCATGCCCTTCGGGGGGGCGAGGCCGGTGGAAACGAGGATGTGGAGGTGGGCTTGGAGCGCGACCGAGAGGCACAGGCCAAACGCGACGGTCGCTTCGAAGCGGCGCGGCAGGGCGAGGATCAGGCGCAACGCGTTCCACAGGAAGGCGGCGAGCAGGCCGACGACGAGCACCACGCCCGCGAAGCCAAACTCCTCCCCCACGAGGGCGAACACGAAGTCCGAATCCATGTAGTTGAAACCGCGGTTGCGCAACTCGCCGTTCGCGAACCCAACTCCGTACTGGCCGGAATTGGCGAGCGCGCCGAGACTGTCCGACAACTGCTCGTTGTGAGCGTCACCGACCCACATGTCGAGGCGGCTCTTCACGTAGGGCAGGAAACGCACCGCGAGGAAAATCGCAGCGCCGAAGCCAACCACGAGCGGCAGCGCGGCAGCACCCAAACCGGCGCCACCGACCCACATCGTGGCGAGCGCTGTCAGGAGCAGCAACAACGCCGCGCCGAGATCCGGTTGCAGTACCACGGCGAGGAAAAAAACGACCGCGAGCGCCAGCACCGGCAACACGCCACGGAAAAACTCGAGCAGTCGCGGGCCCGCGCGCACGCAGCGATCGGCGATCCAAAGAACCAGCGCGATGCGCGCAAGTTCCGACGGTTGGATCGACAGGCCGACGTGGATCCAGCGACTCGCGCCGTTCACCGATCGCCCGACACCCGGCACCCAGACGAGCAGCAGCAGCAGCAGCGAGAGCACGACGATTGGCGCCAACAGCGGCCGCAGGCGCGTGGGGCCCAGGCGCCAAGCACACAGCAACACACCCAGGCCCACCGTTCGCACGCCGATCTCGCCGACCAAGTCCGCGCGGAAGGCCTGCGGTGACAGAGTGGTCGCCGCGTGGCTCGCCTGCAGCAGGAAACCGAACGCCATCAGCGCCATGACGGTCGCGGCGAGGCGATTGGCGTGCCGCACGGCGTCGCCCGGGTCGGCGGACGCAAATCCGCGCACCCAGCCGCCCAGTGTGAGCTGGCGCAGGCCGCTCGTCGGCAGGGGATCGGCGATGGAGCGTGTGCGGGCCATGGTCAGCGCACCTTCAAGAGCGCGAGGCTCGCAAGGGCGGCCACGGCGGCCACGATCCAAAAGCGCGTCACCACGGTGACTTCGTGCATCGTCGCGCCGGTCCGGTGGAACACACCGCCGTAGAGCTGCAGCCCGTGGTGGATGGGCGCGCACGTGAAGATGCGCTTGCCGCCGCTGCGCCTGAACCAGAACGTCTGGAGGAAGCTCGAGAGCAGGTCGATCACGAGCACGAAGGCGATCAGCGGCAGGACGAGCTCCTGCTTCGAAACGACCGCCATCCAACCCAGCAGGCCGCCCAGGGGAAGGGAACCCGAGTCGCCCATGAACACCCGCGCGGGGTAGGCGTTGAACCACAGGAACCCGAGGCAAGCGCCCACGAGCGCTCCGCCCACGACCGCCATGTCCGCCGCCGCCGAGACGTAGGGCAGGTTGAGGTACAGCGTCCAGTCCGCCCTTCCCGTGACGTAGCAGAAGATCGTCAGCGCGAGGCCGGCGATGAGAATGCACCCCGCCGCCAGGCCGTCCAGGCCGTCGACGATGTTCGCCGCGTTGGCGGTGCCGACGACCACGAACCACTGGAACGCGAGGAACGCGAGGATGCCGAGCGCTCCCCACGTCCCCAGGGGGATCACCGCGTCCTTAAAAAACGGCGGGTAGAGCGACAGCAGCACCTGGCGGTCCGTCCAATGGGCAAAGAGCGTCAGCGCACCCAGTGCCCCGAGCACGGCCGTCGACAGGCCGATCATCTTGGCGCGCTTCGTCAAACCGCGGCTTTTGGGGCGCGTCAGCTTGCGGTGGTCGTCGACGAAGCCGACCGCCGCAAGGCCCGCGGTCAAGAGCACGCCGAGGACCACAGGGACGCTGCGGACCTCGGCCCACAGCAGGACCGACACCAAGAGCGAGCCAATGAGAAAGCTGCCGCCCATCGTCGGAGTGTCCTGCTTGCCCTCCGCGCGGGAGCGCTGCGCGAGGTCCTCGGAACCGCTCGTCTCGACGTTGTCGTTGACCCGCATGCGCTTGAGCCAGCGGATCGCGGCTGGCCCCACCGCTAGCGTCAGTGCGAAGGCCGTGAGCGCGGCCATGGCGGCCCGGAACGAGAGGTACTCGAACAGGGCGACGCCGAAGATCCGCGCGAGGAGTTCCGCCAGCACGGTTCAGCGCGCTCCCGCCGCGTGGGGCGCGGAGCGAAACGGGGGTTCGGCTTGCGACGGGTCGAGGGTTGGCGCGGGTGCTTTGCAGATTCGGCCGAAGCGTTGGGCAAGCGTCTCGACGAGACGCTCGAGCGCGAGCGCGCGGCTCGCTTTCACCAGCACCACGTCGCCCCGCTGCACCCATTCGGGGGCGCGGGACAGCGCTTCGTCCGCGTCGCTAAGGTGCACCACCGCCGCGGGCGCGAGGCCCGCTTCGAGGGCGCCCTCGGCGGCCGCACGCGCCTTCGCACCCACGGTGATCAACAGGTCGATCCGCGAGTGCGCGATGAGCCGCCCGACCTCCCGGTGCAAATCGTCGGAACCCGGGCCGAGCTCCAGCATCTCGCCCAGGACGAGGACCCGCCTGCGGAAACCGTGCAACCCGCCCAGGACACGCACGGCGGCGGCCGCGGACGCGGGGTTCGCGTTGTAGGCGTCGTCGAACACGGTCAGCCCGTCGAGTTCGTGGCGTTCCATGCGCTGGCGGCCCCCTTCGAGGTCGCGGACCGCCGGCAGGGCATCACGCACATCCATGCCCACCGCGCGGCACACCGCAAGGGCGGCAATCAGGTTCTGCACGTTGTGGGTGCCTAGCAGCGGCGACGCGACCTCGTACTCCGCGGGGCGGTCGCCCTGGGCGCCGCCGCTCCAGGGCGGCCGGACCGCGAGGCGAAAGCTGGTTCCGGCGTCGTGGAAGTAGAGGTCGCGCGCTTCGAAGGCGGCCGGGGAATCGACGGCGAACTCGATCGAGCGGGCGGCCGAGCGGGCGCGGACGTAGGGCGCAAATCGGCAGTTTGCGTCGTGCACGAGGTCACCGTCCCGCGCGAGCCCCGCCGCCAACGCCGATTTCTCACGCGCCACACCTTCGATCGATCCCAGGCCCTCAAGGTGGGCAGGGCCAATGTTCGTGATCAGGCCCACCGTCGGGCGGACGAGCGCGGTGAGGCGCTCGATCTCGCCGGGCCCGCTCGTGCCGACCTCGACGACGAGCACCTGGGTGCGCGGTCCCGCGAGGAACAGCGTCAGCGGTACGCCGACATGGTTGTTGTAAGAGTGCGGACTCGCCGCGACCTCGTAGCGCTCGGCCAGCAACCGCGCGACCATGCCCTTCGTCGTCGTCTTGCCGCAACTGCCTGTGATCGCGACCACCGGACACGTCAAACGGGCGCGGTGCCAGCGCGCGAGGCTCCACAATCCCTCGAGCACGTCGGGGACCAGCACGACCGGGGCGCGCTCGGACAGACTGCGGGCCGCCGCACCCGCGGATTCCGGCAGCAGCAGGGCGCCGACTCCGCGCTCGAGGGCCTGCGCCGCGAACAGGTGGCCCTCGTGCCGCGGTCCGCTGAGCGCCGCAAACACCTCGCCACGGCCCGCGCGGCGGGAGTCCGTGCCGACGCCGACAAGGGCGAGGGCGGGGTCACCCGAAAGCAGTCGTCCGCCGGTGGCGGCGGCCAATTCGCCAAGCTGCAGCTCGATCACAGAAGCGCCTCCCGTGCGACCTTGCGGTCGTCGAAGGGGACCCGCGTGCGGCCGGCGATCTGCTCGGTCTCGTGGCCTTTGCCCGCGATCAGGACGATGTCGCCGTCCCGCGCCGCGCGCACGGCGGCGCGGATGGCGCGCTGGCGGTCGAGCTCCACGTGGACCTCCGCCCCGCCGTGCATGCCGGCGGTGATCGCTGCCGCGATCGCCGCGGGGTCCTCGGAACGCGGGTTGTCACTCGTCACGAAGGCGAGGTCCGCGAGCCGCGCGACGGTCGCGCCCATCTGCGGGCGTTTGCCCGGGTCGCGGTCACCGCCGCAGCCAAACACACACAGGAGTCGCCCGCGGCCGGCCGCTTCCAGTTCGGCGCGCAGGGCGTTCAGCACCACCTCGAGCGCGTCGGGGGTGTGGGCGTAGTCGACGTAGATCGAAAAGGGGGCTCCTCCCCCCGGCACGGCTTCGAGCCGGCCCGGGGGGAGAGAGGCGGCGGCGAGCCCGTCGCGCAGCGCGCTAGGGCTCGCCCCCGTCACCAGCACCGCGGCGAGGGCCGCGAGCGCATTCTCGGCGTTGTGACGCCCTACCAGGGGCAGAAAAAGGCTTGTCGAGATCCCCATCCCTTCAAGAGCCAGGTGGGTGCCCCCGGGCACCACGGAAAGCAAAGAAGCACTCAGGTCAGCGCGTGACCCGATGCCGTACGTGACCACCCGCGCGCCGCGCGATCGCGCCGCGTCGGCAAAGCGGGGGGTGATTTCATGGTCGGCCGGAAGCACGGCGGCGCCGTGCGCGGGCAACAGGTGGAAGAGTCGCTCCTTGGCCTCAGCGTAACTCGCCATGTCGCGATGGTAGTCGAGGTGATCGCGTGTCAAGTTCGTGAAGATGGCGACGTCGACTTCCGTTCCCGCCAATCGTTCTTGATCGAGCGCGTGGCTGCTCGCTTCCATCGCGACACAGTCGCCGCCGAGCGCGCGATGGCGCGCAAACAGCGCCTGCAACTCCACCGCGTCCGGGGTCGTATGGGTGGCCGGCAGCACTTCGCCGCGCAGTTGATAGCCGATGGTCCCGAGGCACGCGGGGTGTCGACCGGCGGCGGTGAGAAGCTGGGCGAGGAGGTGCGCGACCGTGCTCTTGCCGTTGGTGCCGGTGACAGCGAACACCGTCAAATGCTGCGATGGACTGCCGGCGAAGAGCGCCGCACTCTCCCCCGCCGCACGGCGCGCCGCGGGGTGCAGCCACTGGGCGACGTGCGTCGCGTTCGCGACGGGCGCGGGCGCGAGCAGTGCGGCCGCTCCACGCGCCAGGGCATCCACCACGTGCCGCGCGCCGTCGTCCCGTGCGCCGGGCAGGGCCGCAAACAGGTTCCCGGGTGCGATCCTCCGGCTGTCGATCTGAATGCCGGTGAGCGCCGGCGCAGGACCGGCGCGCAGGTCCACCGCGCCGCCGAACAACGCGGCGAGGTGTTTGAGGTCGATGGTGCGCGGCTCCACGGTCAGCGCACCCCCCCGGAGATCTGGCGCCCGACCGGAGCGGCCAAGGTCGCACCGCGGACGCTGCCCCCCACGATCGGACCGGCCGCGCGGGCGGCCGCGCTCGGCACGGGCGTCGCTTGGATGGCCGGAACGTGGCCGCGGAAACCCTCGAAGTCGGCGAAGCGCGCGTAGCTTTGTTCCACCGGCTCGAGCCACGGGGCCACCGAGGGGTTGAGGGTGTCGAGCCGCATCGGCCACAGACCGTCGGCCAGGGTCGCGAGCGGTGCGTCGCCGCCGACCGTGTATCCGAGGCCCTCGGCGAGGATGTCGACGGCCGCCGGGCCGGCGTGGCGCGAGCCGAAGGGACGGCCCTTGGCATGGGGATCGTCGACGACCACCAGGGTGAACAGGCGCCGCGAACCGTCCGCTGAGCGGGCGAAGGCGGCGATCGACGATACGTAGCACGAGCGCCGGCCGTCCCCCCAACGCCCCCGGTAGCGTGCGTACTCCGCCGCGTCGTTCCAGGGAGCGCCCGACTCGAGGGCGGCCTCGTAGGCGGCACCCCAGACGTGCGAGCACACGTCGTTGCGCAACTTCTCGGTGGTGCCGGTCTTCGTGCCGAGGTGGAAATCCGCGGGGCGCAAAAGGCTCTTGCCCGTGCCTTCCTCGGCGCCGAGGCGGCACATATCGACCAGCGTTGCACTGGTGCGCGCCGACACGATGCGGCGGCCCGCAGGCCGCGGCAGGTCGAATCGCTTGCCGCCCGTGTGCACGGCGCGCGTGAACACGAGCGGACGCCACTCCCCGCCACCCACCAACGCGGCGAGCCCCGCGGCGTGCTGCAGCAGGTTGAGCGAAATCGAGTCGCCGAAGCTGACCGATGCGAGGTTGCGCCCGAGGGACCAGGCGCGGCCGCCGCGGCCCTCCGCTTCACCCACTTGACCCGGCGGGTTGTAGAACTCCCCGGCCAGCTCCGGCGCGGTCGGAATCCCGTACCCGAGCTCGCGTGTGGTGCGTTTCCACACAGCGGGCGCGATGCGCGTGCCGATCTGCACCATGCCCGCGTTCGAGGAATGGGCAACACATTCGGCGGCCGTCAGCCGACCCGATTTGTAGCCCTCCGCTTCGCCGATCGTGCGCACGACGCGGCCTTCGTCGTTGCGCAGGCGGAACTGGCCCGCGCCCACGTCGAGCACGTCGGTCGGCCGAATGAGGCCACCCTCGAGGGCGAGCGCCATCGTGACGAGTTTCCACGTGCTGCCCGGTGTGTAGAGCCGCTGCAGCGGAGCCCAAAGTGTCGTGCGGTAGTTATCGCGCCAGTCAAGAGCGAGGACCTCGCGCGTGTCGAGGTCGAGCACGATCGCCATCGCCGACGCCGCTTGGGAATCGGCGAGGGTTTGCTCCAGGCGCGCACCCACAAAACGCATCAACTCAAGGTCGAGGGTGCTCTCGACGACTGCGGGTGCGCTCGGCTCGGTGTGTTCGAGATAATAACCGCGCTGCAGACCGGGGCGGCGCGCAAGCAACGTGCGACGCACGATGTCAGCGGAGATGCCCTCGCGCAGGCGCACACCGCCGAGCGCTTCCAGTTCCGCCAGCTCGGCGTTGACGAGCCGTTCGAGGCCGGGCATCGGCACGGGTTCAGACTCCCCCGGAGCACCGCTCCAACCCCAGCTACCGACGGCCTTCATGTCCCCCGCCGGATACACCCGCGTCGCGGATGCTCGCAGCCACAGGGCGTGCGGTCCGATGCGCTCCTCCTGAAGGATGCCGCGCAACGCCGGGACCGCTGCGGAAGGCACGGGATCGAGGAGCGGCGCGAAGCGCTTCGGCAGGAGGCCGCTGAAAACACATTCGTGGTTGCGGTGTGCGCGGGCGGGATCCGCGCCGAGTGCGAGGCAGTGGACCGCAGCTTGGGTGGTGGCTCGGTCAGCGGCTCGGTCAGCGGGTTCCGCCCGCGCCCCCACCGAGCGGGCTTCGCGCTCGAGGGGACCCGCCAACAGGCGATGGAGATCGGAACCGAGCGCTCGAACCCAGGTGGAGGCGGCGTTGCGGCGCTCGGCGAGCGCCGGCCACTGCGCTTCGCGCTCGACACGCGCGAGCAGAATGTCGGGGCGCCACGCCAGTTGGAAAAAAGGGCCGCGCAGATCGGCCACACGCTCGAGCTGCTCGCCGCGCGGCTCGAAGGGCTCGATCCACAGTCCGCGCAGGATCCCGGCATGCGCGCCGTCTGGTGCCGTGCGGTCCGGGTTCACCTTCGCCGCCGGTCCACCGCCTGCGAGCCAGTCGCCGATGGCGACGGCTTCCTCGGCGGTGAGCGGCCAGCGCGACACACGCAATGCATCCGCGTTGCCCAGGCCGAGCAGCCGATTCCACAGAGCTTCGAACTCGCGCTCGTTCAAATCGAGCGCCGCGCCCAGGCGCTCCTCGAGCACCTCGGGTGTGTGGGCGAGGAACAGGTTGTACGGGCTCGCCTCGAGGGCGAACGTCGCGTGGGAAATGGCGAGCGGCGCGCCGTGGCGGTCGCTCAACCCGTAGCGCGGGAGCGCTTTGGCGACGGGCTCCGCGGCACGCAAGGCGCGGGCCGGTTGGGGCTCGGGGATGGCAAGGTGCGCCACGCGGGCGACCACCACGATCAAAGCGATCCCCAGCGTCACAAACGCTGTGCCCGGACGCAGGCCGGAGCGGGAGCGCACAGGCAGTTCGCGCAGGGGGCTCATTGCACAACCTCGGGGGCCGCGAACTGGACAGGTCCGCGCTCGAGCGCCGCAGGCACTGCGTTGGTCTTGGAGATGCTCGTGCGCGCATCGAGTTCGAACCCGCGCTGCCAGATCGCGGCGTCGAGCTCCTCGATCGCGACGACAAGGTCCTGGTTCGAGCGCTCGATGCGCAGGACTTCTTCGCCCAGCGCGTGGTTGTGATTGGCGACAAACGCCACGCACAACCCAAGCGCGAGTCCGGCGAGCATGCACACGGCGAGGAGAGCGTTCCTCATGCCAGTGCCTCCGCTTTCGGCAGGGTGCGCAGCGCGAGCCGCAGACGCGCCGAACGCGCCCGCGGGTTCGCGCGCTCTTCCGCATGGGTCGGCGCGATGGGCTTTTTCGTCAGCACGTGGAACGCACCACGCCGCGCGGCGTCCTCGAGCCGGCGTTTCACGACACCGTCCTCGCCGCTATGGAACGTGATCACCGCAAGCAAACCACCGGGCGCGAGGCACGCCTCCGCAGCGGCGAGGAAACCCGTGAGTTGGGCCTCTTCCCCGTTCACCACGATGCGCAGCGCCTGGAACACACGCGTCGCGGCGTGCACCCGTCCGCCGGGGCCGAGTTCGCGCTCGACGAGGTCTGCGAGCGCGAGCGTTCGCAGGAACGGAGCGCGCTTGCGGGCGGTGACCAGGGCCTTCGCGACGCGGCGCGCGCGGCGCTCACCACCCTGGTGGAAAAACAGGTCCGCGAGCTGCTCTTCTTCCCATTCGTTGACGATGTCCGCCGCCGTGCTGGGCAGGTCGGGATCCATCCGCATGTCGAGCGGACCGTCGGCCTGCAGGGAAAAACCCCGCTCGGGCCGATCGAAGTGCAGCGAGCACACACCCAAGTCCGCGATGATGGCGATCGGACGGGCGGCGGGGCCACATTCGCGCGTCAGCGCGGCACCAAGGTCGGCGAGCCGCGACCGCGCTGTCCTCGCGCGTGTTCCAAAGGGCGCAAGCGCAGCGCGCCCGTGGGTGAGGGAGTCGGGATCCCAGTCGAGACCGAGCAGTTCGATTTCTTCGAAGGTGTTGAGCAGCGCGGTTGCGTGTCCGCCCGCGCCCAGCGTGCCGTCGACCACCAAACCACGCGGCGCGCGGCCAAGGTGCTGCCGCGCCGCAGCGAGCAACGGCTCGAGCAACACCGGCACGTGGACGGCGCCGGATGTGGTGCTCCGCGCGCGGCCAGGTTTGCGTTGGCGCGGAGTCATGGGGGTGGTTGTGCGGGCGAGCAGCACCGCTCAGCCCTCTCCCTTGGTGCTGCGGTCCGCGCCATCGGCCTTCGTCGCCGCGGCGACCATGAGGTCGTCCCATGCGGACTCGTTTTTGGCTTCGTATTCGCGCCACGCCGTCGCGCGCCACAGCTCCACGCAGTTGTGCCGGCCGATCAGCGCCAGTTCTTCGCGCTCCACGAGGCCCGCGAGCTGGCGCAGCTTTTCCGGGATCAGGAGCCGGCCGGAGCTGTCCAAACCCTGCTGGAAGACGCTGGCGAAAAAGAGGCGCTCGGCGGCTCGCCCCGCGGCGCCCTGGAACGCGGTGCGCGAAAGGCGCGCGACCTCCGCGTCGTAACCCGCTTGGGTGAACAGGTTGATGCAGCGGTCGAGTCCGCGGGTTAGGACTGCGTACGGACGTCCCTCCCCGTCCTTAGGCAGGAATCCAGCGATGCGTTGGGGCAGGAAAACCCGCCACTTAGCATCGAGAGGGTGGATCGACTCGCCGCCAAACACTGGAAGTCGGCTGGGTGGAGCTCGGCGCCGCAGGGAACTGCGGCGCGGCGAACGGTGGCGTGGGTGACGGTGGTACGGCGCAGGTACTTCCTGCCACTTCGTGCCACTTCGCTGACTCTAGCTGCCACCGCCGCCCGGTACCATTCCGCGTCGATCCTTCCCGCCCGTGGGAGCACCTGACCCCGAAACGGGGCTAAGGCACCCGCGGACCCGCTTCCGCGTTGCTCCCTTCGGGCTCCGACGGGCCTGCATCGCCTTTTGCGCCCGCCGCGCCGTCGATCCCGCGCGCGCTGGGAACCCCGACGTCCGCGCCGTCCTCCCCCGCCCACCCGGCGGTTCGTCCGCCCTCATCGGGGCCCTCATCGGGGCCCTCATCGGGGCCCTCATCGGGACCGTCATCGGGGCCCTCATCGGGACCGTCATCGGGGCCCACGTCGGGACCCAGGTCATCCAGACTTCCGACCTCGAGCAGGCGTTCCAGGTCCGTCCGCAGCCCGTCCATCTGATCGGGGGCAAAGTCGAACACCCGCACCGCCAGTTCCTCCTGGCGGCGCGGCCGCCGGAGCAGAAGCCACTCGTGCGTCCCGTCGTGGCGCACACGCCCAAGGAGCAGGCGACGCTTGCGCAGCAGCAGCAGCGCGACCAGGTAACGCAGTTCGAGGAGGCGCACCGCCGCCGCGTCGGCGGACATCAGGAACAACTGCTCGAGCAGCGCGAGGTCGACCTGCACCCCACCGGTCGGGCGCTCGCGGCGCTTGGCGCGCCACCAGGGCTGATCCGCTCCCAACTCGACGGTCGCCCAGCACGCCGAGCACAGGTCGCGCCGACCAAGTTGCGCCTCTTCGACGAACAGGTAGGAGTAGTGGGTCTCGCCGTCCGCGAACGGGTGGTCGCAAGACACGCAGGCGCCCTGGCGCCGACCGAGTTTCCAGATGCTCATGGTGCGTCGGGCAGGATAACCGTTGCACCCTTCGTCCGAGCACGGCGCGCGCGCCGCGGCTCACCCGCCGTTCAACTCCGACGGCGCCAGGCTTCAAGGGACTGTCGCTGGGTTTCGCCGGTAATCGCGGCGAGCGCTTTTTCGATGGCATCCCGGCGGCGCAGGTAATCCCGGTGGTTCCCCATGAGGTTCTGGCTGTGATCGCGTTCAAGGCGCGTCCACAGCGCGAGGAGCGGATCCTTCGAGAGCGCGTCCCCGAGCGCCCCCACCGCATCGATGGCCTCCTTCGAAACCGCGGGATCTGCT
>Ga0163153_10006928_pt1 | contig 12470 bp, 9 predicted proteins | sample OliLakLV19MP6IB1_FD_148629 | JGI IMG/M metagenome (GOLD analysis project Ga0163153, IMG submission 148629) | Freshwater microbial mat bacterial communities from Lake Vanda, McMurdo Dry Valleys, Antarctica - Oligotrophic Lake LV.19.MP6.IB-1 | ecosystem: Environmental > Aquatic > Freshwater > Lake... | reverse complement strand
GATTGTCCGAGGAACGCGCCTGCCTCCAGCCTTTTGGCACGGCCTTGCCTACATAAATTGCGGACGAATAACATTCCTCCGCCTTGCCCAGCCGGAATTTTTTCGCCACAATCCCGAGATGAAAAAGATTTCCGCAAAGAGTCTGCGTCCTCATGCCTTGTCTTGATTGAACTTGCCATGCCTGCCGATTCCCAATCACCACTGCCTGATGCCGGCAAGCCCGCCGGGCTGGCTCGCGAAGAAACGATTGTTGAACGCATCATCGGCTGGTGTTCGCACAATCAATTCCTGGTGGTGGCTGTCTTGTTTCTCATTGTCGTCGGCGTCATCGCTGGGGTTTCGTAGGGGTCGAGTCTCAACATTCAATTAAACAATTGAAGGAGTTTTGACATCGTAGTTTTGGCCGAATTGGGGGTGGTAGCGTTTTTTGGAAGATTTCCGAATTGGCGTCCACATTTGTTTCCAAATAACCACGCTCACGTTGTAGCGCTGCGGCGAAACCGGTCATTTTCAATCCTGATTTTTTCTTTGGTGAGATCTTTTTCCACGCTCCGGTCATAAAACTTCGTTTTCCCTCCTTTTCCAGGGAGGCTGACAGGACTGGCGTCATAGGGTTATGACGCCAGCAGCACTTTCTCTTAAATGAGGTTTAAGGTTCCGGAGTTCCTTTGCCAGAACCGGGCGACATGGAACGGGCTTGCAAAAACAACTTAAGTTCCTGTGCTGCCTTTCCACCAAAACCGGAGACGAGCGCGATTTCTTCGACACTGGCCAGTCGTAATCTTTGGACGGATCCGAATTTTTTTAGCAAAGCCAGTTTCCGCTGAGAGCCAATGCCCGGAAATTCATCCAGGATGCTCTCGGAGATTTTTTTCAGACGCAGGGTGGCGTTGTAGGTGTTGGCAAACCGGTGTGATTCATCCCTGACCCGCTGCAGCAGCTTCAGGGCACCCACTTCATGGCCGATTCGCAGCGGATCGTTTTGACCAGGCTGATAGATTTCTTCGTATTCCTTGGCCAGGCCGATGATTGGGATTTTTTCCACCCCCAACTTTTTCAGCTCGGAACAGGCGGCGTTCAACTGCCCCTTGCCACCATCGATGAGAATCAAATCCGGTAGGTTTGACGGCAAAAGATCTGTGGCCGGAGACGGCATTTGTGCTTCGTTTAATTCGTCCGGTCGTTGGGATTCCGGTCCGGACTCGGCCGGGGCAGGGGATGATTCCTTGACTAGTCGGGAATATCGCCTTCGGACTGTTTCTGCCATGCAGGCAAAATCGTCCTGCCCGGTCACGGTCTTGATCCTGAACCTGCGATAGTTTGAGCGGTCAGGTCGGCCCTTGAAAAAACTGACCATCGAAGCCACGGCAAAAGTCCCGCTGATGTTGGAGATGTCAAATCCTTCAATCCTCAGGGGTGGTCCGGGAAGCCCCAGTATTTGTGCAAGTTCCACCAAATCCTTTTCAGGTTCGATGGCCAAAGGGAGCTTGTAAGGGAGTCGTTGAAAACTCTTGGTTTTCCGGGTGGTCCGACGCAGGTCTTCCAGGGCATCTCGCAATTGCGCCGCTTTTTCAAAATCCAGCACGGATGCCGCCTTTTTCATCTCGGTCTCAAGCTGGGTCTGCAGTTCCTCGCTTTGGCCATCAAGAAAATCACAGGCTGCGGTCACTTGTTGTAGGTATTGTTCGCGGGTGACGTTGCCAATGCACGGGGCGGTGCAAAACTTCAGGTTCCCATAGAGACAATGTTTGTAGTCGGTTTCCGTCGGCGTCAGAGGACGGCAGCCGCGCAGGTGGAATTTGCGCCGGGCCATGGTCAGCGTGCTGCGGAGAGCTGAGGAGTGGGCAAACGGTCCGAAATAACGGGCTCCATCCTCCTGCTTGATACGGGTCAGGGTGAACCTGGGGATGGGATCGTTGAGGTTTATCTTGAGCAGAAGGAATCGTTTGTCATCCCGAAAGCTGATGTTGTAACGAGGCTGAAACTCCTTGATTAGTTTTCCTTCGAGCAGCAACGCTTCCGGTTCGCTCTTGACCACATGGACGTCGAGGTCGTAGATGGCATCCACCAGGGCGTTGAATTTCAAGTCCCAGCCCTGGCGTCGGGAGGGATGGAAATATTGGGTGACACGCCGTTTTAAGTCCCTGGCTTTGCCTACGTAGATGACCGTGCCAAAGCGGTCTTTCATCAAATAGATGCCGGGCTTGTGGGGAAGGACGGAAAGCTTTTTCTTGATTTGGTCGGTGACCGGCACGATTTAACTTTCCAACCCTGCCGCCAAATCTCAACAGGTTTGTTTCAAGGCAAGCCAAGGCTGTTTCAAGATCCCTGACTTCTCCATCTCTCCTCGGTCCTCTCCCCCGCAGGGGACGCGGGGGAGAGGATGGGGGGCTTGAAACAGCCCCGCGGACAAATTGTTTTTTACAAAAATGCTTAAAAATCAGTTTCCTTTGTCGGTTTTTTCCCCCGCTTTTTTCCAGCCGGAGATGCCGGCGGAAAGGTGTTTGACGTTGGTGTATCCGAGCTTTTTGGCTGCATTGGCCGCAGACTGGTAGGCTTTGCAGGTGGGGCCGCCGCAGTATGCGACCACCAGGGCTTTTTTGTCCTTTGGGAGAAACTCTGCCAGCTTGTTTTCTTTGGCGTCAAAATCGATGGCGCCGGGGATGTGGCCCTTTTCCCAAGACCCAGTCCCGTTCACGTCTATCAACGTGGCTTTGCCGGAGCTGATGGCTGATTTGAGTTCAGCAACCGAGATGTCAGCAAATTCGGACGCATACACCGAGACGGTGATGGCAACAGTGGCAATCAGTGCGAGTAATTTCTTCATATTCAATACGATATCGGGTTAGTCACTAAAACTGCCGGAAACCAGGCGGTTAAACTATGGGATCCGGTTCAAACGGCTTCAATCCAGCATCCCGCAGGTTTGTTCAGATTTCAACTGCCAATCAAGTTTCCCGACAACATCCTAACTGATACAAAGGGTTGAACTTGATGGACAACTTTTTGAGAAGGCCTGCGGGACGGTTCAGCTCTTAGATTCACCGGCGATCCTACGCCAGACCTCTTGAGTGAAACTCGGCCAGAGCCCATTGGTATTCGGAAACAAGCTGGTCCACCACATCCCGTTTTTTGAGATCCGGTGGGAGGACCTCCCAGGTGTAAGTCTCCATTTCAAGGTGGGAACATGTGCCGGGCTTTTGTTGCAAATAATCGAGGGTTTTACGTAGGTCGCCCGATGTGGTCCCCTGAATCGAGGTTTCAGGTGAATGCAATGGAACATGAAAGTGAATCCTCCATTCCTCGGCCACGGACGGTTGACGCAACTTCCAATCTGCAATGGCATCAGGCAGATCTAAAAACCGTATCAGCGATCCGTCCGGTTCCTGGCGGATCACCTGGTGCAGATAAACATCATCTGCAAAACCCTCGAGTTCTTTCAAGCTGTCGGCGTCGATCATGACTTTAAGGGCGGAGCTTAGGTGGATTTTGCTGATCAAGATTCCTGCGCGTTCAAACTTTTCCAGTGACTCCGCGGGCTGCTCAAATTCCACGGCGAGATGGCAGGTATCGTAGTTTACCCCGATGATCCTCGAAATAAGTTGTGGATCTCCGGATCTCCGGCGCAAGTCAGATATGAAATCGATGGTTTCCGAGGTGGTTTCGAACAACCCCAGCGGTTCTGGTTCCAACCCCAGATGCAATCGACGTCCCGACTGGTCTTCAAGTTTGGAAATTTCCTGGGCGCACTTTTCCAGGTTTTCAAAAATGGCATCCTTTTGCGCGGGTGTTGAGTTGAATCTCTTGAACGACCCGGGCAGCGTGCTGACACTTCCATCAACTCCATCCGGCACGATCCGGCTGAGAATGGTGAACAGCCGCACGGTGTAATCCAGCCGCTCAGGGCTCGACCAGTCTGGAAGATAGACCTGCTCCTTGATGCGGGTGCCATGAAACTTGCCGAACGGAAAGCCATTGATCGTGAAGACGTAAAGATTCTCCTGCTTTAGCCATGACTTAAAACTTTCCAGATGGTCGGAAACCATCAGTTCGCGGGAGGCCTGATCGCTCAGTCGAAGGCCGATGGCATACTCTTTTTCCGGGCTTACCCGGTCGCGAACTTTAAGGGTGAACTTCTTCAGTGATTGCCAGGTTTCATCCCAGGTTTCTCCTCGATGGATATTGGTGCAATAGGCGAGGTGAAGTCCGTGTTTTAACTTCATTGAACTGGTGGAAGTTTAAAATTTGGTGACTGGCTCAAGAACGAGAAGGGGTTCTGATAGATCACACGATCAATCCAGGAATGGGGGTGCTCCCGTTTCCGCATCTCCAGCGCCGCCCGGGGGACGGCCAATGGAACACTGACCCCCCAGTCGCACGCGCTGTTCATCCAGATCCGATCCGTCCCGAATTTCTCGAGCATGTCTATCGCCCTCGCTGAGGTGCATTTGGATTCAGGATACAAGGTCATTCCGGCCCAGAACCCTGAATCCAGGACCATTCCGATGGTATGCTCCTCGACGTGGTCGATGATGCAACGCTCCGGTTTGATTCGTGAATCACTCTTCAGCAGGTCGAGGATCAGACGTGTCCCTTTGAGTTTGTCCTCCAGATGTGGCGTGTGAACCAGGATCAGCTGGTCGTGCCTGGCGGCAAGGTCCACGTGCGATTCCAAAACTTTCAACTCGTTTCGGCTGTTCTTGTTCAACCCGATTTCGCCGATTCCCAGGACACCCGGTTTTTTGAGAAATTCAGGGATGATGGAGATGACTTCCGCAGCCAGCACCACGTTTTCCGACTCTTTTGGATTGATACAAAGCCAGCTGAAATGGGGCAGGCCAAATTTGGCCGCCCGCTTGGGCTCATGTTCGGTCAACTGACAAAAATAATCATAAAAGCCGTCGGCTGAATTCCGATCGAATCCGGCCCAGAAGGCAGGCTCACAAACTGCGGCGCAGCCAGCTGTCACCATGTCCTGATAGTCGTCCGTGGTGCGGCTGACCATGTGGCCGTGTGGTTCGATGTACCTCATTTTTGCGCTCCAGCCCACGCGCCTGTGGCACCTTTGACCGCTGCCGCAGGCACCGGTTCGGTGGTGGGATCACTCAGGGCAAGTAATACGTTTTTGGCACGTTCAGCATCGGTGCTGGCAAGTTCTTTCAGCGCTTTATTGAATGCGGCGGAACGGAAGTCGGGATCTCCGTCGGCACGGTCCAGCCGATCCAGAAACGCTGCCAGATCGATTAATTTGGCGCGCGCCTCCATGAAATATAAATCCAAAATCTGAACGCGAGTCATAATCTTGAACTTACAAATTACCCTTTATTACGTCCATACGCATTATTTCCGAATTTATCGAGACCAAGATTCGAAGTGGTGTGATTAAAGTCGGGTGAGGCCTACACGGAGCACGGGTCTGTGACCTGCACTGGAGTTTGGACATTTTTGGTAGGGCGCGTCGCTCCGCGTGCGCCGGGAATTGGAAATACGTGTTCGCAGACGGAAAGAGTAATCCGGAACAAACAGGCGAATCGTTTCTCTTGCATTACCCTCCACCCCGGCGTGCGCGAAGCGACGCGCCATACCAGCATGCTTATCAAAATGCGCGGGTTCGTGGCACGATTCCAAAATTTCCCAACTCAAGTGCGCCGTAGGCGCGACATCTTTGTAGAATGGTGATTCAAGCGTCAGTGAGCTCCATCAGGAGCGGCATCGTCCGTTTGACGTTTCGCCGCGTGCCGTCGGCAACCCCGTTTCCCCGATGATGCCGCCCCTGACGGGGCTTGAGATTTGATTGGCTGCGTTTCTACAACGATGCCGCGCCTACGGCGTTGACTGCAGCGCCGTAGGCGCCTGCGGCTCACAGAGCTCACAGAGCCGCGCTTCGGGGAGGTCTCCTTACATCTCACCCATTTTTAATCACGCCCGATTCGAAGCCCCTTGGAATCGTACCCTTGACGGTTGTGGCTCACCCGCCCGCATCTCGACTTCAACGACTTTTCCTGCACATGTAAATGATGTCATCGAGTGATCCCTCGACTCCAGGAATTCTTGGTTTATGATTCTCCGACGATGGAGATGAACTTCAGGCGGTTGGCGGTAAAAAGCGCCCGGTTTTATTGGAGATTCCACGCGGGAACAATTTTTGGTGTGGCGATAACCGCCGCTGTTCTGCTGGGAGCTCTGTTTGTCGGCGATTCGGTGCGGCACAGCCTCCGGCAGTTTGCGCTGAACCGGGTGGGAACCGTGGTTGCCTCCGTTCACTCCGGTGAACGGTTTTTTCAGGCCGATCTGGCTCAACGATTGGGATCCAATTATAACGCGGCGGCCGCCATTTTTATCCAGGGTATTTCCGTCGATGAACAAGGCAACCGCAGAGTGAATCAAACCTCGATACTTGGGGTGACGGAGAAATTTTTCAGATTTGCCATCAAACCGGTTTTATCAGATTCAAAATTTATTGCCGACTCGGCCTGGATCAACGAAACCCTGGCGTCACGGCTGAATCTCAAAGTGGGCGATTCCGTGCTGCTGCGTTTGAAAAAACCGTCGCTGCTGTCGGCTGAAGTCCCGGTCTCCTCCTCCAAAGATGCCAGGACCGCCTTGCGTTTGACTGTTGGCGGAATTTTGAACGCTGAACAGTTTGGAAACTTTTCACTTTACGCCAGCCAGATTCCCACGCCGAATATTTTTGTTCCACTTGAGACTTTGCAGGCCGCTCTTGAGGTCACGAATCAGGCGAACTTGTTGCTCGTCTCCCCCAGCCAGCCTGGCATGGATAAGGACAACGACGGTTTTGTCACTAGTTTGCAAAATGAAATAAGGCGGGTTTGGAGCCTGGCGGATGCACAGCTTGAGATTATCAGCCTGGCCGGAGCCGCAAGGAAAGAACTGCGCAGTAAACGGGTTTTTCTGGATCCTCCCGTCATTGCTGCGTTGGAGCGGGCCGCTCAGACTTCAAAGGAACTGATCCTGACCTATTTCGTGAATGAGATCAGCCTTGGCACAAACTCCACTCCCTACTCCATGATTTCCGGGTTGGGGTCACGGATTGGTGTTCCAGAAAATGGAATCATTCTCAGTGACTGGCTGGCTGAGGACTTGGGAGCTCGGAATGGAGACAAGGTTGCGATTCGTTTTTTTGTGGCTGGCCCTAAGGGGCAACTTGAGGAGAGGACCAATCATTTTCAGGTTCACGAGATCATTCCGCTCGCCAGTCTGGACAAGAATTTGATGCCGGACTTTCCTGGCTTGTCCAAAGCAGAATCATCCCACGATTGGGATACCGGTTTTCCTGTGGAGCTAAAGCGCATCCGCCCCAAGGACGAAGAATACTGGAAGAACCATCGCGGAACTCCCAAGGCGCTCATCGGGTTGAATCAGGCCGTGAATCTATGGTCCAACCGGTTTGGTTCCTTCACCGCCGCCCGGTTCGACAGTTTTGCCGGTGACGCCGGACGGATACTGCAGGGGTTGGAGCCGGAGTTTTTTGGGTTGCAGGCCCGCCCCCTTCTGGATGATGCGATCAAATCCAGCCAGCAGTCGCAGGATTTTGGAAGTCTTTTTCTCGGACTCAGTTTCTTCCTGATCTTTTCCGGGCTTTTGATTTCCGTCGTTTTGTTTCAGTTCGCGATCTTGCAGCGAAATCGGGAGCTTGGATCACTCATGGCCCTCGGTTTCCGGCCGAAACAGATCCGCCGCCTGCTGATGATTGAGGCTTTTTTACTGACCTGTCTCGGAGTTGCTTTGGGTGGCGTTCTGGCTTGGGGTTACGCGCGTGCGATGTTGCTGGCTTTGAACACCGTTTGGAAAGGGGCTGTCGGCACTTCCCATCTGGTGTTTCAGTTTTCGTATCAAACGGTTCTGATCGGCGGTTTTGCGACAGTTTTTGTGGTGCTTGCCGTGGTTTTTTGGACCCTCCGATCCTTGAAGAAACGCTCTTGTTTGGAGCTGCTTCAAGACCAGGTTGAACAAGGCGCGCCATCCCTCAAGAACAACCGTTTTATCGGATTGGCGACGATTGTTTTCGCCGTCGCCGCGCTGGGCATGTTTTTGATGCCGATAAAAACGGGAAAGTCTGATCCGTTGATTTCTTTCGGCGGAGGTTCGCTTTTGCTTCTTGCATTACTGCTCGGGGTCAACCTTTGGCTGAGAAAGCTTGAGATTCATTCCCGCCCCATTCTGGTCAATGCCTGGGGACTGGCACTCAGGCAGGCCGTGCAGAAAAGAAAGCGCAGTCTGGCCTCGATCATTCTTTTCGCTTCCGGATGTTTCCTCGTGGTTTCCATTTCGGCTCATCGCCTGGAGTCGTCCAGTTCGCCGGAGAACCGCCGTTCAGGAACCGGTGGATTCGCTTTCATGGCGCAATCCACCGAGATGATTGTTAAAGATCTCAACCTGAAAGAGGTGCAGGAAACACTCGGGCTTGATTCCAAAATTTTGAGCAACACGAGATTTGTTCCGTTGCGCCTGCGGCTCGGGGAAGAAGCGAGCTGCCTTAATTTGAACCGTGCGCAGACGCCGCACATTGTCGGAGTTGATCCGGCGGACTTGCACGCCACACGATCCTTTGAATTCAAGGAAGTCTGGCGGAAAACTTCCAATGAATCCTCTTGGACCAACGTCCTGGGACAGACGGTTTCGGACGAAATTCCGGTTGTCGGCGACTATGCATCCATTCGCTGGGCCATGGGGCAAAAGGTGGGAAACCTCCTGGAGATACCCGGAGAAGTGCGGGACAAGGAAAAATTGAGATTGGCCGGAGCCCTCGACAACACGATCCTTCAGGGATATCTGGTGATGAGTGAAAAGGATTTTCTCCGCGTTTTCCCCGGAGAAACCGGCTTTCGAATGTTTCTCATCGATTGCCCGTCGAACGAAAAGAAATCGGTTGAAGCCGAGCTTTCACGCGGTTTGCAGGACTATGGTTTTGAGTTGGCGGACGCCTCCCGACGGATGGAGGATTTAAATGCGGTGCAAAACACCTATCTGCAAACCTTTCAGATTCTCGGAGGCTTGGGAGTTTTGCTGGGAACGTTTGGATTCGGGGCCGTTGTTTTGCGGAATGTTTTGGACCGTCAGTTTGAACTGGCGCTTTTTCGGGCGCTTGGTTTTTCCAGAAGGCAGATTGGGCGTTCATTGTTCCTTGAACACGGACTGATCCTCGGACTTGGTTTGCTCACCGGGGTTGTCAGCGGTGTCCTGGCGGTCTGGCCTGCCCGGCAGTTCAATCAGGAGGAACTCAGGAACATCGGATTCCTCCTGGTTTTAATTCTGTTTACGGGGTACCTGATTACGTTCGTCATAACCAGGGCGGCCCTTAGCCACCGGATGACTTATCTTTTGAAAAAGGAAGCATGATATGAAGTTGTTTTTTGCACTCACGCTCAGTATGGGATTGATCCTGGGGAAGGCGTTTAATGCCTCGGCCCAGACCTCAGTCGATCAGGGAAAAATTCTTCATGAATCAAATTTTGAAAAAATCGAAACAGGCAAGGCTCCTGAAGATTTTTTGATTTTGGACGGTGCTTTTGCGGTGAGGGAGGGGCAGGGGAATAAGTATTTGGAGCTGCCCGGCACTCCTCTGGAAACCTATGGTCTCCTCTTTGGCCCGAAAACCGCCCCTGGGAATGCGGTTTCAGCCAGGGTTTTTGCGACCTCCAAGGGAAGGCGTTTTCCTGCCTTTGCCGTAGGGATGAACGGACAGGCCGGGTATAAACTCCAGGTTTCTCCGGCCAAAAAAGTGATTGAGATATTCAGGGGCGACCAAGTGATCGAAACGTTGGCTCACGAGTGGAAGTCGGGAGCATGGACTCATCTCAAGCTCTGGGTGGGTGACGCCGGGGGAGGCAAGGTTTTCATCAAAGGGAAGGTCTGGGAAAGCTCGGTTCCAGAGCCTTCACAGTGGCTCATCTCGGCCGAGGACAATCCCACGACGGCCACGGGACGGGCATCGGTCTGGGGCACTCCATACTCCGGAACACCGATCTGGTTCGACGACTTCAGTCTGACTGCATTGCCTTCAAAATAATCATTCCTGAACAGGATTTGGAAAATATAGGTTGATTACCTTCGTAAGTCACCCTATTCAAATCCAGGTTTTTGAATGAAAAAAGCTGCGGTTATAGGAGGAGTGCATGATCGGAACAAGTTTGCCAACAAAGCCCTGAGGGCTTTTTTGCAGGCGGGTTACATGGTTTACCCTGTTCATCCGGCACATGCCGCAGTCGAGGGCCTGGTTTGCCATCCATCAATCACGCAAATTCCTGAAAAGCCCCACATCATCAGCATCTATGTGGGGCCGGATATCTTGAAAAAAATTCTGCACGACATTGCTCAACGCGGATGTGATGAACTCTGGTTGAATCCAGGAACAAGTTCCCCGGAGATATTGCGAGAGGCAAAAGAGCTGGGCCTCAGGCCAGTTGAAACCTGCAGCATCCTGGCCCTGGGGTTTTCCCCGGCCCAATTTTAGAAGCCCCGCCGCATGCGATTTATCTATAACATTCTCTTCAACGTAGGATTGCTTCTTTCCGCCCCTTTTTACTTTTTAAAAATGTGGCGGCGGGGCAGCTGGCAGGCGGGGTTTGGTCAAAGATTTGGCAAATATGATTCCAAGGTTAAACAGGCGATCACCAACCGGCATGTCCTGTGGATCCATGCGGTCAGCGTCGGGGAGGCCAATATCTGCATGCAATTGATCAGCGCACTGGAAACAAGGGTGCCAAACTTAAAAATTGTGGTCTCCACCACCACTTCGACGGGAATGCAGGAATTGAGGAAAAAACTGCCTTCACATATCGAGAAGATTTATTATCCCATCGACCGGAAAAAATATGTCAATCGGGCCGTCTCAACATTTCACCCTGAAGCAGTCATCTTGGTGGAGGCTGAGATCTGGCCTAATTTTCTCTGGAAATGTTTCAATCAAAACACTCCGGTCTTCCTGGTGAACGCACGGATTTCCGACCGATCTTTCCGCGGCTATCGCAGGTTTGGATTTCTCTTCCGCCCGCTTTTTGCCGGTATGAGCGGGATTGGCTGCCAGAACGAATCAGACCGGAAAAAACTTCTGGAGCTGGGTGCTGTATCGGACAGAGTGCATGTAGTCGGGAACTTGAAGTTCGATTCTGCGGCGACCGGCGCGAACAAACGCCTGGACGCCCGGAATTTGCTGGATCAGATGGGGGTTGACCCTAAATCCCAAATCATTATCGGTGCCAGCACCCATCCTGGTGAAGAGGTGCTGCTGGCGGAGGTCTTCATGAAACTGCGGAAATTTTTTCCCCAGCTTTTTCTGATCCTCGTTCCACGTCATTTTGAGAGGAGCAGGAGCGTGGGCGTGGAGCTGGAAGCCTGCGGAATCGCATTTATGTACCGGACCGAAATCAAACCACAGGCTGGAAACAGAGCTGCGCCACCACCCTGCCTGCTGGTCAATACCACCGGTGAACTGACCGCATTTTATCGCGAGGCGGATATTGTTTTCGTCGGCAAGAGCCTTTGCGCGCACGGAGGACAGAATCCGATCGAGGCCGCATCTCTTGGAAAAGCCGTCATTTTCGGACCTCACATGGAAAACTTCAAACCGGTCGTCGATCTTTTTTTGGCTGAAAAGGGGGCCTTGCAAGTGCAATCAAAGGAAGAGCTTGAAGCTGTCATTTCCAGGTTGATCTCCAACAAGGAGGAACGGATTGAACTCGCGAAGAAAGGCCTGGAACTTGTCAGGAAAAACATGGGCGGCATGGAAAGGACTTTGGAGATAATCCTTCCCATTCTGGAACGTTCCGAAGTTTACGTGGCACCTGAGCCGTAACAATTGAGTTTAACCGCGAATGGACGCGAATGGGCGCCAATAAAGAAGGGTTATACCACGGCTTTCTGGCACCTGGAAATCGGTCACGAAACGGTGATCATGGTGGATCATGGTGTACGCACCCCAATTGCTATTTTGTGGCTTTCTATTCGCGTCCATTTGCGGTTTCCTTCTTTTCTTTTGGACACGGCTCAGGCAGGGCTGCAGTAACAGTCTAGCCAAGAATCCGTTTGCCTTCGCTGAGGAAGATTCCCTGAAAATTCATTTCCAGCGCCTGCGCGTTGGTTGCTTTTCCCAGGGCTTCCTTTTGGGAAACTTTCCCATCCTTGACCAGCTGGAAGAGCGCCTGGTTAAAGTTCAGCATACCGTCTTCAGTTCCGGTTTCGATAGCGGCGGAAAGTTTTTCCAGCCGGTTTTCTTCCAGCAATTTTCGAACCGTGCCCGTGTTGATCAGGATTTCCAAGGCCGGGGTCATCGAGCCCGAGATGGTGGGTACCATCCGCTGGCAGATCACCGCCTGCAATGTCCCAGCTAGCTGCCTTCTAACCTGCTCCCGTTCGTCCGCCTTGAAAAAGTCCAGGATACGACCGACCGACTGGGAAGCGTTGGTGGTATGCAACGTGGACAGAACTAGGTGACCGGTGTCGGCGGCACT
>Ga0163153_10006927_pt1 | contig 12470 bp, 12 predicted proteins | sample OliLakLV19MP6IB1_FD_148629 | JGI IMG/M metagenome (GOLD analysis project Ga0163153, IMG submission 148629) | Freshwater microbial mat bacterial communities from Lake Vanda, McMurdo Dry Valleys, Antarctica - Oligotrophic Lake LV.19.MP6.IB-1 | ecosystem: Environmental > Aquatic > Freshwater >... | reverse complement strand
GGCGAGCGTCCGCACTTTGCCAAGGTGAATGCCGACCGCAAGGTTGCCTCCGAGGCCGCCGCGGCTGCGGCCGCCGCGGCCAAGAAAGCAGGTTGAAGCTCCACACGCTGGGCACGGGCGGGCCGCGGCCCGACCCGCTGCGCAATTGCGCGATGTGCTCATGAAGTCCGTCTACGACCGGGACATCCCCTTTCCCACCAAGGCGAGACCAAGTTCGGGCCCTTCTTCGGCAAAATGAGTCGTGCAATCGCTGTGCCAGAATGCAATGCATGCATGACCTGCCCGACCTGCGAGAGTACGTCCGCTACTTCATCACGCTGATCGCGGTGCTCGACCCGTTCCTCGCGATGCCCATCTATGTGGGCGCCACGATCCCGCAGCGAAACGTTCCGCCGCAAGCTGGCGCAGGTGGTGACGTTCACGGTACTTGCCGTGCTTGTGGGCTCGGCGTTCGCGGGGGAGCAGTTATTGACCGTGATGGGCACCAGCCTGCCGGCGTTCGGGGTGGGCGGTGGCCTTGTGCTGCTTCTTATGGCGCTCTCGATGCTAAACGCGCAGGTCGGCGGCGTGCGCCAGACCGAGGCCGAGGCGGTCGAACTCGAGCAAGGGCAGTTGACCGGCGTGGTGCCGCTCGCCGTCCCGCTGCTCGCCGGGCCGGGGGCGATCAGTACCACGATCATCGCTTCGGAGGCCGGCGGCCTCGTTCATCGACTCGCAATTGCGGGCTGCATCGCGGGCGTCTGCATCCTGCTGTGGATCACGCTGCGGCTGGCGCATGTGATCGCGGTAAGGATCGGGCAGACGGGGCTCAACATCGCTACCCGGATCCTCGGTCTCGTGCTCGCTGCGATCGCCATCCAGACCATGGCCGAGGGGTTGAAGGAGCTGTTTCCGGGCCTCTCAGGCTAGATTGTTCCCGGGACATCGAGTCCCAGTTCCATGTCTGTCAATCGAACTGCAGCTTCGCCTCCTTCGCGAACTTAGCCCATTTCTCGTGATCGGCGCGCTGGAACTGCGCCAGTTGCTGCGGGGTGCTGCCGACGATTTCCACGCCTGACGCGACGAGCTTCTTGTTCACTTCGGGGTCGGCAAGCGACGCGAGGAACTCCTTGTTCAAGCGTGCGATCACAGCCTCCGGCGTGCCGGCCGGCGCATAGATGCCCATCCACGAGTAAGCCTCGTAACCTGGGAATCCGCTCTCCGCCATGGTCGGAACGTCAGGTAGCTCGGCCATGCGCTTGGTACCTGTGACGGCGAGCGCCTTGAGCTTGCCCGCCTGCAGGTTGCCGCGGGTGGCCGCATACGAAAAAAAGCCGTATGCCACCTCGCCGGTGATCATCGCCTGGATGGCCGGTCCGCCGCCTTTGTAGGGAACGTGGACGACCTGCGTTCCGGCCAGGCTGTTGAGCAGCTCGGAATGCAGGCGGTTGGAGCTGCCCGAGCCGATCGAGGCGAAATTGAACTTCCCCGGTTGCCCCTTGGCCAGCGCATTGAACTCGCCCAGAGTCTTTGCCGACAGTCCGCCCCAGGCGGCCATCACAAGGGGGAGGCGGACCAGCAAGGTCACGGGCGCGAAGTCCTTGAACGTGTCGTAGGGCAGGTCCTTGATCACAATCGGGTTGATGGTGTGCGTGTCCCACGATAGGAACAGGGTGTGCCCGTCCGGTGCGGACTTCGCGACGAAGTTGGTGGCGATCACGCCGCCGGCGCCGGGCTTGTTGTCGATCAGCACCGGCTGGCCGAAGCGCTCGGCGAGCTTGGGCTGGATGGTGCGCGCGATGATGTCAGTGGCGCCGCCCGGACCGAACGGGATCACGAAGTTCAACGGCTTGGACGGGAAGGCGCCCTGTGCACCGGCGGGCCCCGCTGGCAGGGTGAAAGCGGCGAGGGCGAATAGCAAGTTGAGTGCGGTGCCGGCCTTGCTGCCCAGCTGCGTAGAGGTGTTGTTTACTTGCATTCAAATCTCCTCGGAAACGAATTGCTCGGTTTGTGCGGCTAAATGACGACTTTCCGTTCGCGCAGGCCGCCAATCTGCGCTGCGCTGTACCCGAGCTCGCCGAGCACCTCGTCGGTGTGTTCGCCGCGGCCCGGCGCGTGGCGCCGGATCACCGGATCCATGCGCGAGAACCCGACCGGCATGCCGACCACCTTGAGTTCGCCCAGCTTCGGGTGATGCATGCGCCTGAGCGAGGGGCGCTCGACCGCCTGCGGGTCGCAGAGGGCTTGCGCGATATCGTTCACCGGGGTGGCCGGCACGCCGACCGGCTCCAGCATTGCGAGCAGTGCGTCGCGTTCGAACTTCGCGATGGCGGCGTCCACCGCACCTTCTACTTCCGCGCGATGCGCTACACGCGAAATGTTGGTGGCATAACGCGTGTCCTCGATCATCGCGTCGAGTCCGAGTGCGCGCGCGAGCCGCTGCCACAGCCGGTCGTTGCCGGCGGCGACGAAAATCCACTGCCCGTCCGCGCAGCGGAAGTTCCGGTACGGCACGAGAGACGGATGAGCCGAACCGAGAGCCTTGGGCACGGTGCCGGTGAGCAGGTAGTTCTGCGCCTGGAAATTCAGCAGGCTGATGGCGGTATCGAAGAGCGAGCCGTCCACGCGCTGCCCCAGACCGGTCTTCTGCCGGTGCAGGATCGCGTTGACCGCGCCAAACGCGCAGAGCGTTCCGGTCATGATGTCGAGCGCGGAGATGCCGCAGCGCACGGGCGCGGAATCCGGCTCGCCGGTGATCGACATTACGCCGCTGAAGGCCTGCATCAGCGCTTCGTAGCCTGCCTCGGCGGCGCGCGGCCCGGTGCGCCCGAAGGCCGACACCGAACAATAGATCAGGCGCGGGTTCTCCTTCTCCAGCGCTTCGTAGCCGAGACCGAAGGATTCCATGGTGCCCGTGCGGAAGTTCTCGATCAGGATGTCGGCGCCGCCGACAAGCTGCAGCAAGATGTGCCCGCCCTCGGGCGATTTCAGGTCGAGGGCCATCGCGCGCTTGTTGCGGTTGTTCATCAGATAGCTGCCCGATTCGCCTTCGCGCTGCGGGGGCCAGGTGCGCGACTCGTCGCCGCCGTGGATGTCTTCGATTTTGATTACGTCCGCGCCCATGTCGCCCAGCATCGCGCCGCACACCGGCCCGGCGAGCACGCGCGAAAGGTCGAGCACGCGGATGCCTTCGAGGGGCAGCGCGGTAAGCCCCGTTGTTGCGCTGGTGGGCAATGCGTTCATTGATGCTCCGTGCGTTTGCTGAAACGGGGCGGGTCAAATGCGGTGATTGGCGGCAGTTCGCCGTCGTGGCGTTCGACTTCCACCAGTGTTGTGTGCGCGCTGCAGCCCTGTGTAAGCCGGGATGTGCCCTTGTCGAGGGTCAGCACGTTGGGGTTGCCGTGCCTGTCCAGCGTGCCGGGAACCGTTGGATCGAGCGGGTCGTACCAGGCACCGGTGGCCATGACGGCCACGCCGCGGAGCAGGCCTGCGTCGAGCCGCGCGCCGGCGAGGCAGGCGCCGCGCGAGTTGAACACGCGAACGATGTCGCCGGCCCCGATCCCGCGCTCTGCGGCGTCGTCCGGGTTCAGCAGCACCGGCTCGCGCCCGCGGATCTTGTTCGCGCGGCTCAGCTCGCCATGGTCGTACTGGCTGTGCAGCTTGGTGTGGGGCTGGTTTGAGAGCAGGTGAAGCTGGCGCGTTCCGGCGCCGGCAGCGCCCAGCCATTCGGCTGGTTCCAGCCATACCGGATGTCCGGGACAGTCGTCGTAGCCGAATGAGGCGATGGTGTCCGAGCCGATTTCGATGCGGCCGGAGGGCGTGGGCAGTGGATGTTCTCCGGGATCGGCACGGAAGCCCGCAAGGAAGACCGTCGCCTTTGCGGGTGCTGGCATCTCCGCGAGGCCGCACGCCCAGAAGTCGTCGAATTCCGGCAGCGCTATGGCGAAGCTCTTTGCGCGCTCGCGCGAAGCCGCATAGAGATGGCGCAACCACTGCAGGGTATCTCGGCCCTCGGTGTAGGCGGGGTGCGATCCGAGGCGCTCCGACAGCGCGCTGAAGATCGCGTAGTCGTCGCGCGCTTCGCCGACCGGTTCGATCGCGCGCTTCATCGCCACCATGAACCGGTCGCGGGTGGCGCTGCCGATGTCGTCGCGCTCGAGCATCGTGGTCGCGGGCAGCACCACGTCGGCCATCTTCGCGCTGGCTGTCCAGTACTGCTCGTTGATCACGACGGTGCCGGGACGCCGCCATGCCGCTACCATGCGGTTGAGATCCTGGTGATGGTGGAAGGGATTGCCTCCCGCCCAGTAGACCAGCCTGATGTCGGGGTAGGTAAGCGTCCTCCCGTCGAACTCGAGGCGGGCGCCCGGATTGAGCAGCATGTCCGCGATGCGCGCCACGGGGATGTGGGTCCTTATTGCATTGCTCCCCTGCGGGAGGGTGGGTCCGGAGAACGCCGCGCCGTTCGCGCCCGCATTGTTGATCGCCCCGTAGCCCACGCCGAAACCGCCGCCGGGCAGGCCGACTTGGCCGAGCATCGCCGCGAGCGTGACGAGCATCCAGTAGGGCTGCTCCCCATGGTCCGCGCGCTGCAGTGACCAGCTAGCGTTCACCATCGTGCGCTGCCCGGCCATGCGCGCGGCAAGCTGCGCGATGCGCTCCGCCGCGATGCCAGTAATCGCCGACGCCCAGCGCGAATCCTTGGCTTGCCCGTCGGCCTCGCCTGTCAGATAGCGCTCGAACGCGGCGTAACCGACGCTGTAAGCGTCGAGGAAGGCGCGGTCGTGACGCCCATGCGAGTGCAGTTCGTGCGCCAGCGCGAGCATCAGCGCGACGTCGGTGTTGGGGCGGATCGGCAGCCACTCAACGGCCGCGCCCTCGAAGTCGGCGCGAGAAGGGCTCACATTGACGATCGTGCATCCGGCGGCTGCGAGGCGAGCCAGGCCGCCGCGCAGCCAGTGCTGCGAAGCCCCGCCGGTGCCGACCTGCGTGTTCTTGCCGGGCATGCCGCCGAATGCCACGAACAGCTTGCAGTGCGCCTCAAGCACCGGCCAAGCGGTCATCTGGCCGATGATGTCGTCCATCGGCATCACGATGCGCGGCATGAGCGTGCGCGCCGCCCCGAGGCTGTACGTGCCGACATGCCCGGTGTAACCCCCCGCGTAGTTCATGAAGCGATGGACCTGGCTCTGCGCATGGTGGAAGCGCCCCGCACTGGCCCATCCGTAGGAGCCGGCGTAGATAGCCGCGTTGCCGTGTGCCGCGCGTACGCGTGCGATCTCGCCCGCCACCAGCGCAAGGGCCTCGTCCCAGGATGTTTCCACGAACGGGTCGATGCCGCGGCGTTCCGGCGCCGAGCCCGGCCCGCCTTCGTACACGCTGCGCCGCACGGCCGGCCGGCGCACGCGCGTGGGCCCGGTGATTGCAGCCGCGATCGACCCGCCGATCGGCGAGGGATCAGGGTCTTGTGCGAAGGGCCGCAGCGCGCAGATGCGGCCGGCTTCGCGCTCGACTTCGTAGACCCCCCAGTGCATCGAGGTGAGCAGGGGCGTGCTCATATGATCCCCAAGCTACTGCAGCTTGGCGCCGGTCTCGGCGACGATTTTCGCCCACTTGTCGATCTCCTCGCGGAAGAACTTCCCGGTTTCCTCCGGTGTTGCGATCACTGGATTGGCGCCCTGTTTGGCGAACACCGCGCGCGTCGAGGGCGAGGCGAGCACGGTGTTGATCTCCTGGTTGAGCTTCGCGACGATCTCGCGCGGCGTGCCGGCCGGGGCCACGATGGCGAACCAGGGCGAGGCGACGAACTCGGGCATGCCGAGCTCGACGAATGTCGGCGTATCAGGCAGCAGCGCGACGCGCTTTTCCGAGAGCACGGCAAGGGCGCGCAGCTTGCCGCCCTTGATGTGCTCGATCACCGCCGGCAGGTTCTCGAAGTCGGCGTCGACGACGCCAGCGATCAGGTCGATCACCGCGGGACCCGAGCCCTTGTAGGGGATGATGTTGATCGAGGTGCCGGTGCGCACCCGGAACAGTTCGGTCAGCAGGTGGCCCTGTGAGCCGAGCGCGTTCAACGCGATCGTCATCTTGCCCGGGTTGGCCTTCGCGTAAGCGATCATCTCCTTCACGCCCGGTGCCTTGAAGCTGCTGCCGGCCACCAGCACCATCGTCACGTCTCCGACCATCGACACGGGCGCCAGGTCGCGCATGACGTCGTAAGGCACCTTCTGGTAGAGCTTCAGGCCCACGGCGAGCGGCGCGGAAGACGACAGCAGGATGGTGTAGCCGTCCGGCGCGGCCTTCGCCGTGGCATCGGTGCCGATCACGCCTCCGGCACCGCTGCGGTTCTCGACCAGGAAGGGCTGGCCGAGGCTCGTCTGCAGGCGCTCTGCGATCACGCGCGCCATGATGTCGGTGGTGCCGCCCGGCGGGAAGGGCACGATCATCCTGACCTGCTTGGTCGGGTAAGCCTGTCCGAAGGCCGAAAACGATATGCATGCCGCAGCGAGCGCGGCGGCGAAGCGGGTGATGCGTTTCATGGTGTCTCCTCCAGTATTGTTCTAGTCGGCCCCGCGGGCCTTCTGTACGCCGGTCGCGGCCGGAAATGTTTTGCAGGTGCCCTTGGAGCGGCTGTACATCCTGCGCTCGGGAAGGTGCTCCACGCTCATGCCGTACAGGTGCAGGTTGGCATGCGGGCCATCGGCCCCCAGGTGGATCGAGTGGATGTCGTCGGGCATCAGCGCAATGGCGGATCCGGCTACGACGTCGAACTCGCCGGACGGTTCGATCTGCGCCACGCCGGGCTGCAAACCATCGTCGGTGCGCGCATAGAACTTGTTGTTCTCGCGACCGTGCACGCCGGCGATGACCGCCCACGTCGTGTGGTCGTGCGGCGGGGAGAACTGCCCCGGCGCAGGCGCGACGACGTAGAGCGCATAACGGTGGTCGGCGTCTTCCGAAAGCCGGTACATGCTCGCATTGCCCCCTTCGACGGGCTTGAACTCTTCGACGGGAAACAGCTCGCGCCTTAAGGCAAGCGCGATCAATTCGCCCTTGATCTTCTCCAGCGACTCGCGCTCGATGCTCAGGCCGGCGATGCGGCGCACGCGCGCGAGCATGTCGCGCACGAGCCGCATCCTTTCGGTGGCGATGTCGGGGGTGGAAGTCGCATCCTGCGGTGTGCCCATCTCCTGCCTCCTCAGTGCCGGCTCTGCGCCGTGAGTTTCTGTTCCCAGTCGAGGTAGCGCCGCATGCCTTCACGTCCGGCGTCGTACGGCTGCACCACGAGGTCGCCCCCGGCCTGCGTCGTCGCATCGGGTCCCGATGCGATCGCATGCCCGGCGCGTTGCCACGCCTCGACGCCGCCGGCAAGAACACGCACTCCTTTGAGGCCCATGCGCGCGAGATTGGCGGCCGCGAGCGTAGACAGCGTACCGTCGCGGCAGGTCAGCACCATGTGCGCGCGATCGCCCGGCGCAAGCGCAGCCGCATGGTCTTCGAGTTCGCCGTAGCGGATCCAGCGCGAGCGCGGCAACCGCGCCTTTGCAAACTGCCTGCTGGTATCGACGTTGACGATCCGGATGTCGTCGATTTGCGCATTGAGCTCATCAAGCGTCACGTAATGCGCAAGGCGCCGCGCCTCTTCCCATCCGGCGGGCGTAGCGCGACCGCGGCCTGTTTCCAGAGTGCCTCCGCTCTGCGCCCAGACGTCGATGCCGCCTTCGAGCACATGGACGTCGGTGAATCCCATCCTGCGGAACCAGTACGCGGTGAGCCACGCGCGCGCTTCGCGCCGGTCGATGAAAACGATGCGGCCTGCGCGTACCGGCACGAACTCATCCGCACGCTGGATCGCAAGTCCGCCCGGCACCGCGATCGAACCGGGCACATGCCCGGCGACGTAATCGCTCACCTGGCGAACGTCGATGGGATAGATGTTCGCGCGGAACTCGCTACGCTCGCGCATCCATGCTGCAAAGGATTCCAGTGGCAGTGCTTTCGCGCCCGCTTCGAGGGCGAGGGCGCGCGCAGCGCGTTCGCCTTCCGCAGCGCTCGCGGCAGAGGGTGCAAGCGGGCCCGTGCCCGCATCGCGTTCGAGTTCGAGGCCCGCCAGTTGCCAACCCATCGTTCCGTTCTCGAGCGCGTGAACGTCCGTCACGCCCAGCGCGCGCAGGCCCTGGCACGCGATGATGCTGCGCGTGCGGCCCGAGCAATGCACGATCACCGGCTTGCCCGCGGCGCGAAGGTCCGCGGCGAGGAGCGCGAGTTCGACGCCATACGCGCCGCGTGCACCGGGAATGCGCGAACGGGCGTACTCCTCGGGCGAGCGGATGTCGCACGCCAGGTGCGGGCGACCCCCGGCCTGCCAGCGCGCCAGTTCCTGCGCAGGGATGCGCGGCACGCAGTCGGTCTCGTGGACCTCCTCGCCGAACAGCTTGCTCGGTACGTTGCTGCCTTCGCTGAGCGCGCGGCCGCCTTCCCGCCAGGCTTGCGTGCCCCCGGCGAGGGCGCGCACGTTCGGGTAGCCCAGCCCGGCTAGCGTCAGCGCGGCGCGCGCGGCTCGCAGGTCGCCTCCGCCGCCGTCGCAAACGACGATGGGCGTGGCCCTGCGCGGCACGAGTTCGGCGATGCGCTGCTCGATCTGCCGGCGCGGCAGGAATGTCGCGCCGTAAATGTGTCCGCGATGCGCGTCGCCGGCTTCGCGGACGTCGAACAGCGCGAACTCCGCCCCCCCTTCGCGCAGCGCGGCAAGCTCCGGCACTGCGATCGTCGGGGTGTGCGGATTCATTGGGCGAGTATTCGGCAACCGCCCCAGCCTCCGCAACGGCCGGACTCCAATCAGTAGCCTAACTTTCGCATACTGAAATCTAGAGGGATTTTGCTGCTATGCGTCAACTCTTTTACGTTTCAATCCGCGAACGCTTAGGGGGATTCCTTGACACTTCCCGGAGCGCATATCGATGATCCTTCCATTCCCCTCAGGAGGATCCTGCATGGCCAGCTACGTGCGCTACATCGACAAGACCCGCGACTACTACCTTTCCCAAGGTTACGACAAGCCTTACCAGTGGGCGCACTTCGAGGACGTGCCGTTCACGCCGTTCGCCAAGCCCCTGTCGCAGTGCCGCGTGACGCTGGTGTCGACCAGTGAGATCTCGATCAAGGGCGGCGAGCACGTCGAAGACGAAACCAAGATGGGCATCGTCGGCGGCACGTACACGATCCCTTCGGACCTGCCGGCAGGCCAGCTCTACAGCCCGTCGCGCAGTTTCGACCAGGTTGCCACCACCCTGGAGGATGTCGACGCGTTCTTCCCGACCACGCGACTGCATGAGGCCGTGGCTGCGGGCCGCATCGGCAGCCTGACGGCGCGATTCCATGGCGTTTTCAATGCCTACAGCCAGCGGCGCACGCGCGAGCGCGACGCGCCGGCCGTGCTGGAACTGTGTAAAGAGGATGGCGCGGACGTGGCGGTGCTCGTGCCGGTCTGCCCGGTCTGCCACCAGACCATCAGCCTGGTCGCACGTCACCTGGAAGCCAACGGTATTCCCACGGTGGTGCTGGCCGCCGCGCGCGACATCGTCGAGCACGTGGGCCTTGCGCGTGTTGTGCATACAGATTTCCCGCTCGGCAGTCCCTGCGGCGAGCCGCACAATGCGGTGCAGCAGCGCGCGATCCTCGAGATGGGTTTCAAGCTGCTCGAAAGCGCCTTCGCACCGCGAACCACGCTCCAGACCTCGTTCCGCTGGAGTCAGGGTGAGCAATGGAAGGATCTCGTATTCACGCCCGAGCAGCCGTGGAAATCCGGCGAGGTCGAGCAGGATTGGCTGCGCAAGAAAGAGGCCTACAAGAAGCTCAAGGCCGAAGGCAAGGTTTGACATGCCCATTCAAGTGACCGTGTACTCCACGCCGCTGTGCGCGCCGTGCGAGCGGTTGAAGCAATACCTCAAGTCGAAGGGCGTGCCCTTCGAGGCTAAGGACCTGATGATGGACGAGGAAGCCGCGGAGAAGATCGAGGATCTCGGAATCCGTTCCTCCCCGGTGCTTGAGGTCGACGGGAAATTCTATTCCGGCGCACAACTCACGCCGGAGGCGCTGACCGGGGTGCTGGGCCTGGCATGAGCGGCAGGAAATGAGCGGACCGCTGGAGGGTGTGCGCGTCCTGGATTTGTCGACCGTGCTCATGGGCCCGTATGCAACGCAGATCCTCGGCGACCTCGGCGCCGAAGTGATCAAGGTCGAGTCGCCGGCGGGCGACGTGACCCGGCAGCTGTGGCCCTACCGCAATCCCGGCATGGGTCACATGTTCATGAACGTGAACCGCAACAAGCGCTCGCTCGCGCTCGACCTCAAGCGCCCCGAGGCGCGCGACGCAATCCTGGCGCTGGCGCGCGATGCCGACGTGCTGGTTTACAACATCCGACCGGCGGCAATGGCGCGGCTGAAACTTTCCTACGAGGACTTGCGCGAAGCGAACCCACGCATTATCTATGTGGGGGCATTCGGTTACAGCCAACGCGGACCCTATGCGGCAAAGCCCGCGTACGAAGACCTGATCCAGGGCGCGATCGGCCTGCCGAAGCTCTTCCAGGTGCAGGGTGCCGACGAACCGCACTATGCGCCCATCAACCTCGTCGACCGCGCGGTGGGCCAGCAGATCGCCGGCGCGGTGAGCGCGGCGCTGTATTTTCGCGAGAAGACCGGCAAGGGACAGCGCATCGACATCCCGATGTTCGAGCACATGCTGGCAATGGTAATGGGCGAGCACCTCGGGGGCGCGGGGTTCGAGCCGCGCGTGGGCGAGCCGGGCTACTCGCGCATCCTCGCAAAGGAGCGCCGCCCGTTTGCGACGAGCGACGGCTACGTCTGCATCCTGATCTACAACGACAAGCAATGGCGGGCGTTTTTCGAGCTCATCGGCAGGCCGCGCATGATGGACGAGGATGCGCGCTTCTCGTCTGCGGCCGGGCGCAGCCGCAACTATTCGTCGGCCAACCAGCTGCTGGCCGACGAACTGCGCAAGCGCAGCACCGGCGAATGGCTGGAAGCCTTCGAGCGCGCCGACATCCCGGCGCAACGCATGAACGAGCTCGAGGACATCCTCGCCGACCCGCACCTCGAAGCGATCGGCTACTTCACCGAGCACGAGCATCCGACCGAGGGGACGATCAGGACCACGGCGGTGCCTTCCGAGTGGTCCGAGTCGGCCCCCGGGTACAGGCGCCACGCCCCGGGATTGGGCCAGCACACGCGCGAAGTGCTGCGCGAGGCGGGGTTGGGTTCGGTGCAGATCGAAGCGATGCTGGCGAGCGGCGCCGCTAAGGCGACCTGAGCTTTCCCTCCCGCGCTACTCGGTGTCGAGCGCGGCCTCGATCGAACGCACCATGTGCGCCAGGCGCGGACCGAGGTCGCCCTCGAGCGCGCCCTTCGCGAGGTTGTCCACCCGGACCGCGCAGTTGAACACCATCACCTGGTTGAAGCCGGGGCGACGCATGGGGACCGCGACCGTGTGCGTGTTCGGGTCGTAGTCGCCGCGCCCGACGCAGAAGCCGCGTTCGAGATAGTCCTGCAGTCCCTGCTCGACCTGCGGGGAGTGCGAATTCCACATGTCGGGCGTCTTGACCTGCAATTCGTTGATCATCGCCTCGCGTTCTCGCGCGGGCAGTGCCGCGAGGTAGGCGCGGCCCATCGCCGAAACCACCATCGGGAAGGTCTGCCCGATGTCCGGTTTGACGTTGCGAGTGCCGCGTGAACGGGCGGTCTCGATGTAGACCATGTTCAGGCGCTCGCGGATGCCGAGCGAAACCCAGCCGCGCGCGTGATCGGCCAGCTCCTTCATCGGCAGGCGCGCCACTTGGCGGACGCTGAGGTTGGCCAGAAGGGGATGCGCAAGGGAGAGCACTGCATTGCCGAGTTCGTACTTGCCGTACTTGCCCAGGTGTCGGTGATGCTGAAGGTAACCCATAAGTGTCAGCGTGTAGGTCAGGCGCGACACCGTGGGCCGCGCGAGGCCGGTGCGCTCCGCGATGTCTTTGTTGGTGAGGACGGGTTCGGCCGCGCTGAAGCTCGACAGCACCTGCAGCCCGCGCGAAAGCGTCGTGGTGAACTGGCGGTCGGCGTCGCGTTCCTCGCCGCCTGCGCGTGCCGGTTTCGATTGCTTCGTCATGTGGTTCCTAGTCCGCGCCCCACGGCCGCACCGCCTTCACCCTGACCTCCAGCCCCAGCCTCACCGCCGCTTCCGCGAGGCGGTCGAACGAGTACACGTCTTCGCCTGCCGCAAAGCGCCACATCTGCTGGCGGTCGAACCCCATGACCATCGCCGCCTCCTTGGGGCCGAGGCGCAGCTCGTCGATGCGCTTTAGGATGCGGGCGCGTAGAGCGCTGCGCAGGTGTTCGCTGGCGGAAGACAAGGCCATCGGCGTCCTTGATCAACGTGTTGTGCAATCACACAACAGGACTATCTTTACAGCCGCACTCAGATTAGCTCTCAC
>Ga0163153_10006926_pt1 | contig 12471 bp, 10 predicted proteins | sample OliLakLV19MP6IB1_FD_148629 | JGI IMG/M metagenome (GOLD analysis project Ga0163153, IMG submission 148629) | Freshwater microbial mat bacterial communities from Lake Vanda, McMurdo Dry Valleys, Antarctica - Oligotrophic Lake LV.19.MP6.IB-1 | ecosystem: Environmental > Aquatic > Freshwater >... | reverse complement strand
CGGATGCGCGCGGACTTGTTCGCCATCGTGCTCTGCGCCACGCCGACGTGTTCCGCGAGCTGTTCCGCGCGGAGGTGCGGTGGCTGAGACTTGTCGAAGAGGAAGTTGATCGAGCCGACGGTGTAGACGACCCCCGCCGCCCAGATCCGCGGTTCGCCACGGTCGAGTTGGGAGGGGCGTTTCCGCGCAAGGCGAACAGTGAGCGTTCGGCAGAGCGCTGCGTACTCGTCATCGAGGTGCTGCTCGCAGACCAGATCGATGATCGCCGCCACGCGCTCACGCAACCGAAGTGGCACCGCCCGAACGTCGTTTCGCGGGACGACATCTGACTCAGACATGCCGTTCAGGATTACGCAACGTCCGGAAGGTCAGACTAGCGTGTTGGCGTGGTCGTTCGCTGCACGGCCAAAGCGCTGAAGCTGCTCGCCCTTCGTCCGGCGTCGCTCGCCGAGATCGAACCTGCCGACGACGATTGGTATGTGAACCTGCTCTGGTTCGACCGCCGCAAGTGCCTACTCGTCGCGCATGCGGGCACGGGTTTCTCGGTTTTCGTGCCGGATGTCCGCAAGGTCGACCTCGACCCGATTGGCCCCTTCCTCGTCCAGGCGATCACCGCTGCGCTCGACGATGAGACCCTCCCGCGCGATGTGCTCGGTGTTCTCGACCCCGCAGATGTCCGGATCGCGAAGACCGCGAGCCGAAGGGTGCTCGGGATCATGAACGACGACGCGTACCACCTCGACTACATGCTCGACCGCTACGGCAGCGTTCTCGATGTCGACGTCATCACGGTCAATCGACAGCTCCAACGGACTCTCCACACGCACGGCCGCGACTACCGCCACCCGATCGACCTTGTCCGGGAGCGTATGGCGAAGCCGGCTTCGTGAATGGCGTTGTCCTTCGCTTCGCTGGTGATAATTGGTCCGTCAATCCGACGGGGAGAGTGATCCGACGTCACGTCGGCAGCGACGGGCTTCAACCCGCAGCATCTGGCCTCGTGCAACTACCGGCCCGCCGGCTGCATGGGGGATTGCTCTGTCGAAAGCAAGCAGCATGGCCTGAAAGTCTCGCACTGCAGCCCCCGCCGACGACGCCGGAGCACGTCCCTATCACGGAGGTGCTCTATGCCCCTCGAGTCGTCTGTTCAAGCCGAAACCTGAACGCAATCCGCACTTGGGGACAGGTCTTGGGGACAGGAGGTCTTGCCGGCAATTGGCCTGCGAGGCAACAAAAAAGGCCATTTGCTGGCCTTTTTTGAAGCCCTCTGCCGGACTCGAACCGGCGACCCCCTCCTTACCATGGAGGTGCTCTACCAACTGAGCTAAGAGGGCAAGGCCCGGAGTCTAGCGCGCTCCCGGCACGGGTCTTGCGGGACGTGCAGTGCAGGGGAGAGGATTCGAACCTCTGAAGGCTGAGCCAGCGGGTTTACAGCCCGCCCCCTTTGGCCACTCGGGAACCCCTGCGCGGTTGCGAAGTGTAGCCGCCTCTCCCGACCCGCAACACGGTGAGGTGAAGACCGACGGCGCGTCTCGCAATGCATACTCGGAGCGTGCAACACGTCGACGTCCTCGTCGTCGGCGCCGGGCCTGCGGGAACGGCGACCGCGATCCATCTCGCCCGAAGCGGTGCGAGCGTGCTCCTGGCCGATCGGGCCCGGTTTCCCCGTGACAAAGCGTGCGGCGGCGGCGTCACGGGTCGAGCCCTCCGGCAGGTGCCGTGCGACATTACGCCCGTCGTCGAGCGCGTGGTCGACACGTTCGAACTTCGCCTCCACCACCGGAGCAGCTTCCGGCGCACGAGCGCCGAGCCGCTGATCATGATGACTCAGCGTCGTCGCCTCGACGCCTATCTCGCGGAGCAGGCGGTCGCTGCAGGTGCACGCTTCCGGGACGGGGCGCGGGTCGAGGACATTGTCATCGGCGAGGATGGCATCTCGGCCACCGTCGGCGGGGTGAACGTCACGGCCGACATTCTCGTCGGCGCGGACGGCGCAAACGGCATCGTCGCGAAGGCAGCCGGGCTCGACGCGGGAATCGTTCGTGGCATCGCCCTCGAGGGGAACGTTCCCTGGGCCTTGCTCGACGAGCGTCGGTTCGCCTCGACCGCAGTGATCGAGTTCGGTGCGCCCGCCGGCGGCTACGGCTGGCTTTTCCCCAAGGCCGATCATGCGAACCTCGGCGTGGGAGGGTGGGCGACGGAGGGGCCACATCTGCGCGATCATCTCGCGCGGTTGGCGCGCGCCTTCTCCGTCGACCCGGACGCGATCACGGGACTGCGCGGCCACCGGCTTCCCATGCGCAAGGTCGGAGCCTCGACTCCGGCGAGCCCTCGCGTCGTTCTCGTCGGCGACGCCGCGGGCCTCGTCGATCCGCTCTCGGGGGACGGGATGTATGAGGCGTTCGTCTCGGCGCGGCTCGCTGCCGAGGCGATCGTCGCCGACGGACCGGAGAGCTATCCCGCCGCACTTGCGCGCACGCTCGATCACCATGCCGGTGCCTCTTGGACCGCGAAGCGCGCTCTCGACCGGCATCCGGCGGTGTGCTTCTGGGCAGCGCGCTCGCCGGGCGTCTTCGGCGTTGTCGCCGGCCTGCTCAAGGGGGACGTTGGCCACCCCGACGAGGCGCGGGGGCTTGCCCGACCGCCGCTCCGGTTGATCTCTCGCGTCGCCCACCGCAGGTAGATCGAGAAGCTGCTGTACCCGATCAGATGTCAAGCTGTAGCCTGACATCGTCGCACTGGCGTGGCGTCGATCCGCATGGCGCCAGGCGTCAGCCTCGCGCCGGAACGGGAGCGCAAAGGGGTAAAGGAGATGCCCCCGGATGCCGATGATCCCTCCGTGATCGACCTCATCGACCTCCTCACGCGTGCCGTCACGAGCGGCGCGAGCGACGTCCACCTCAAGCTCGGTCAGCCACCGATTCTCCGACTCGACGGCGACCTCGAGCAGATGGAAGGAACCTCCACACTCACGGAAGCAGATCTCGAGGTGGTGCTCGACGAGGTGACGCAGATCTCGCCCAAGCGCCGCGACATGTTCGACGAGTCCGGCGATCTCGACATCGCATTCTCGCATCCCTCGCTGCCACGCTTCCGTGTCAACGGGTTCCGCCAACGCGGTGCCACATCGTTTGCCTTCCGCATCATCCCGAGCGAGATTCCGAACTTCGCGAAGCTCGGCCTGCCGCCGGGCGTGGCCCGGCTCGCCGAGGAGCGGCGCGGCCTCGTCCTCGTGACGGGCGCGACCGGTTCCGGGAAGACGACCTCACTCGCCTCGATGCTCGATCACATCAACCGGACGCGTCGTCAACACATCGTGACGATCGAGGACCCGATCGAGATCCTCCACCCCGACCGCGGCTGCATCGTCAACCAGCGCGAGGTCGGCCTCGACACCGCAAGCTTCGAACAGGCGCTTCGCCGCGTTCTCCGACAGGACCCCGACGTGATCCTGATCGGCGAGCTTCGCGACGCCGAGACGGCCCACACGGCCCTTCAGGCGGCTGAATCGGGCCACCTCGTCTTTTCCACCCTTCATACGATCGATGCTGCTGAGTCGATCGGCCGCATGATCGAGTTCTTCCCACCTGCGAAGCAGCAGCAGATCCGCTCGATCCTCGCCGGCACGCTGCGCGGCGTCGTCAGCCAGCGCCTGCTGCCGCGCGCCGGAGGAGGGCGCGTGCCCTCGGTCGAGGTGATGGTGACGAACGCACGGATCCAGGATCTGATCCGCGAGGATCGGCCCGACGAGATCACCGACGCGATCGCGGCCGGCGAGTTCTTCGAGATGCAGACGTTCGCCCAGTCGCTGATCGCTCTCGTGCTGTCCGGCGAAGTCGACCGCGAGGTCGCGGCCAACTCGGCGACGAATCGCCATGACTTCCTCGTCGCCCTCGAGCAGGCAGAGAAACACCAGGCGGCCCTCGCCCGTGAGGCGGCCGCGCTGGAGTCCACGGTGGCCGAGGACACCCCATCCGACACGCCCCACACCAACGGTGCCGCTTCACTACAGCCGGGATTGCAGCCTCTCGGTGTCACGCTTCGCTGACAGCTTCATCCCCCGAAAGGGGGTATCCGGGACGGTGCGGCCTCCCGATGGTGTGACCATGTGTTGTCGCTCTGTGGCGCGGCTTGGCAATCGCCTGTCTGGTCTCGGGCGGGACGAGCGCGGGTTCACGTTGAGCGAGATGGTCGTCACGATGGCGATCATGGGCGTCGTTATCGGTGCCGTTGCAACACTCTTTACGTCGGGCACGTCGGCCTCGGTGGATCTCAACCTGCGCTTCGCCTCGCAGTCAGAGGCGCGGCTTGCGCTCGACACGTTCAGGCGAGAGGTGCACAACGCCTGCGACGCGACCGTTTCGGGCGGCACGTCTGTGACGCTGAGGACGTTGACGTCCGGCTACGCCTGCACGACGAACAGCTCGACGTGGTGCACATCGGGCTCCGGGAGTCGCTATGGGCTCTACCGCAAGACCGGTGCGACCTGTGACGCGACAGGAATTCGCAGGGGGGACTACCTGATCTCGCCATCGATCTTCACCGTCAGCTCTCCGGCTGCGGGAACATATCTCCTCAAGAAGGTAGGGATCGACATGACCGTGAACCAGAAGCCGTCAATCGCGCGGCTTGGCTACCGCGTCGAGGATTCGATCGCGCTTCGCAACGGAGCGCGATCGTGATCGGCATCAGGTGGCGCAGCTCGGCAACCTTCCTGCATGACGAGGCCGGAATGGCGCTCGTGATGGCGATCGGAGTGATGGCCACGATCGCGATCATGGGCGGCTCGCTCGTCCTGTACTCCACCTCGAACGAGGGCACGGCGAACCGCTCGCGGTCCGACCACCGTGCCTACAGCCTCGCGCAGACGGGCATCGATAGCGCGGTGGCGCAGCTCGCGAACGGGTCGAGCAACACCATTAAGGACGCCAACTTCTTCGATCCACTCACGAAAACGGCGAGCTTCGGCACCGGTGAATCCGTCACTTGGACGCCGACGCGCGTCGTGGGCGGCACGGCGGCGATCCCCTCGTACACATGGCGGATCAGCTCGGCCGGCACCGTCCCCAACCCATCAGGCGCCGGCTCGATTTCACGCACCGTTACGGCTGACGTGCGGCTGAAGCCGACGACGACCCAGACGATCAACGCGAGCGCCTGGAGGTACGTCTACTCGTGGAAGACCGGCGATCCGGACGGCTGCGACATGGAGCTCCCGAACAACCCGAGCGTGCAGTCGTCGTTCTACGTCGCCGGGAACTTCTGTCTCGACAACAACAGCTCCGTGCTCGGGCCGACGACCGGCAACCCCGAGGTCAACGTGAACGTGCGTGGGAACATCGTCCTGCTCAAGAACGGGAACGACGTCGGGACGGCTGCCCGTCCGTTGACGAGCCTGAACGTCGGCGGCGCCTCGGGCTGCAAATTCCGTGCGAACCCCTACAACAACCCCTGCACCGCCGCCGATAACACGCGACCCAACTCGACCGTCGGCTCGGCGATCGCGCAGCCGGTCGCGAACTTCGTCGACTGGTACACGGTGGCCAGCCCCGGGCCCGCCAACCCATGTGAGATCACGAGCGGTACCCCGCCGACGTTCGACAGCGACGGGACGAACGGTAACGGAGCCCTGACGAACGTGGTTCAGCTCGACTCGATGGCCAGCTTCACCTGCCGCACAGGGCTCGGCGAACTCTCCTGGAACCTGTCCACGTTGACATTGACGGTCAACGGCACGATCTTCATCGACGGCAGCATCAGCCTGACGAGCGGGTCGATCGTTCAGTACGACGGCCTGGGCGCGATCTACCTGAGCGGCACGTTCTACATGCGCCAGACGCAACTCTGCGGACTGGTTTCCGCCGGGACCTGTGACAACACGAACTGGAACGCAGCTCAGGACGTGCTCCTGATCGCTGCCAAAGGACCGCAGGACTTCACCGCGTGCACGCAGTGCAGCGCCCTGCTCGAGCAGAGCGCGCAGTTCCAGGGGGCATTGTACGGCGAGTACAACCTGGGCTTCCAGAACAACTCCGAGGTGCAAGGACCGATGGTCGCCAAGGAGGAGTTGATCCAGAACAGCTTCACATTCAACTACATCCCCACCATCGTCAACGTCCCGTTCGGGACACCCGGCAACACGATCACGACCTACTCGGTCATCTCACCAACCAACTACGGAGGCTAACGGCGACAGGTCAGCGATTTCACCTGAGGGGGTGTTGCGGGAAAGGACGACGAAGTCATGCGGCTCTGCACTCTCCTCGGGGGATCTCTCTTTCGCCTCCGGAACGGCATCACCGACGAGCGTGGTATGGCGCTCGTCATGGCGATCGGGGTCATGGCGACCCTCGCGATCACGGGCGGTTCGCTTGTTCTCTATTCGACGTCGAATGAGGGAACAGCCAACCGGTCGCTCGCGGAACAGAAGGTGCAGGCGGCGACGCAGGCCGGCATCGACAATGCCGTTGCGGTTCTCGGCGCGCAGACGACAACGGGCATCAAGAGCGCGACCGTCTTCTCGAGTCTCTCGGCCGGGAACCGAACCGCGACCATAAACGGGGTCACGGTGACGTGGAACGGGACCTTGGGTGACACCCCAACCGGTCTCCTGCACGACTACAAGTGGCAGCTCACGGCAACCGGCACCATGGCGAACCCGTCGGGTTCCGGTATGGTCTCGCGCTCGATCACGGCTGATGTGCCGCTCATTCCGAAGTCGACGCAGGCGACATCGGGCAGCGCGTGGAACTACATCTACTCGTGGCAGCCGAGCACGTGTGGCGGCAGCGCGAACAACTCTGATCTGAGAACCAACATGTACTTCGAGGGCGACTTCTGCATGTCGAACAACTCGCAGTTGACGGGTTCGGTGAGCTTGATTGTGCACGGCAAGACGACGATGACGAGCCCACAGAACGCCATCGGCACCTCCGGGACGCCTCTTGCGCAGAACTTCATGAAGCTGGGTTGCTCGTCGAAGTCGAACAGCACGCTGCACACGCCGTGTACCTCGGCCGACAAGGTCTACCCGAACTCGGTCTCCACAGGTGTTCCCGTGATTCCGCGGCCGGTTGCCTCCTTCACCGACTGGTATACGGTCGCCAGTCCGGGGCCGGCAAACGGGTGCGGCACCGGCTCCACGGGAACACTGCCGGTCTTCGACAACAACACCACCCTCGACGGGTCGCTCCCGACCGCCGCGAACCTGACACCGAACACCGCCTACGACTGCATCACCCCGAAGGGCCGTCTGAAGTGGGCTCCCGGCAGCCCTGGTACGTTGACGATCAGCGGCACCGTGTTCTTCGACGGGCCTGGCCAGATGAGCGGAAGCGCCAACTACGACGGACAGGGCGCCGTGTACTTCAACGGCAGCTGGACGATGTGGCAGAACAACCTGTGTGCGATCTACACGGGCTCCAACTGCAACACCACGGCGGGCGCCTGGACGGGCGCCCCGGACATTCTGGTGATCGTTGCGAACGGGACGACCTCGATCGGGCAATCGACGTTTCAGGGAGCGCTGTACTCGAACGGGCAGGTGACGGTTTCGAACAGTGCCCAGGTGCAGGGGCCGATCGTCGCGACCGTCTTCGACCTCCAGAACCAGACGGGGACTAACATCTTCCCGCTCAACATGGCCGTGCCGTTCGGCACCCCGACTCCGACCAACGACATCACGGAATGGACGCTGACCCCACCCGTGAACTACGCAGGCTAGGAACCCGGCGTCAAGCCACGGCCGCTCCATGCCGATGAGTCTGCCATGAGTGTTGCCTTCGCAGCAGTCGCGTTCGCCCCGGGACTCGCCATCGGCAGCTTCCTCAACGTGATCGCGTCGAGGGTGCCGCTGCGGCGGTCGGTCAGCGACGGCCGCTCGGCGTGCATGAGCTGCTCGCACGAGATCGCGGCGTACGACAACATCCCGCTCCTCTCGTGGGTCCTGCTCCGGGGACGCTGCCGGCACTGCCAGGCGTCGATCCCGGTGCGCTACCCGGTGGTCGAGCTCACGACCGCGCTCCTCGTCGCAGCCTCGGTGCTGCGCTTTGGCCTCACTGCGGAAGGAGTCGTCGCGTCGTTCTTCGTCGTCGTCCTCGTGACGATCTCGGCGATCGACATCGAGTATCGCATCGTTCCCAATCGGATCGTGGTTCCGGCAGCGGTGATCGTGCTCGTAGCGCAGACGATTCTCGCGCCGAGCCCGGAGTGGTTGCTCGGCGCGCTTGGGGCCTCGGGGTTTCTCTTCGTTGCCGCACTCGCGTATCCCAAGGGAATGGGCATGGGTGACGTCAAGCTCGCGTTCTTACTCGGCGCGATGCTCGGGCGCTCGGTGACGATCGGCTTGATGGTCGGGTTCCTCGCTGCCCTCGTGCCGGCAGCTGTGCTCGCCATGAAGCACGGCTCGAAGGCGCGTAAGATTGCGATCTCGTTCGCCCCGTTTCTCGCGTTCGGAGCGATCGTGGCGCTCTTCGCGGGCGAGGCCGTTCTCGACTGGTACCTCGGCATTCTCGGCTGAGATCTCACGGCCCGATCGGGCCTAGCAGCTCAACCGTCGGGTCTGTTCTGCCGATACCTCGATTGAGGGAACATCCGTATGAACTTCGAGCCCGCCGGCCCACTGCGCACGTCCACCAATCTCGGCGATCGCGCCGGGACGGGACAGGGCGGCCTCGAGGCGCCGGGAGCGGCCGGGTTCGACACGATTGCGGACCTCGTCGCAGAGCTCGTGGCGGCAACCGAGCTCCTCCCGCGTGATCGTCTCGCTGCAGCGCGTGGGCGCGCCGGCACCGGTTCCCTTGCCGAGGCGATCCGCGACGAGGGATACGCGTTCGCGGAGGGCATCGCGCGGTCGCTCGCACGCCGCTACAACTTGCCCTTCCTGGATCTCCAGGAAGAGCGCGTGTCGCCCGACGCGGCCGAGCTCATTTCTCTACGCACCCTGCAACGTGTCGTCGCGATCCCCGTCTCACGGGTCGACCAGCGGCTTCGAGTCGCCGTCGCCGACCCGGGAAACATCCATGGGATCGACGAGCTACGGCTCGCGACCCGGTATCACGTCGACGTCGTCGTCGCGAGTCGGGAAGACATTCTCGCCGAGCTCGAACGGCGAGCGCGTCAGAGCGAGGTCATGGAGACGCAGTCCGCACTCGACGACTTCGACATCGTCGACGAGAGCGAGGACGATCTCGAGGTCGAGGACGGGGTCTCCGACGCGCCGCTCGTGCGGCTCGTCAACTCGATCATCATGCAGGCAGCCACCGACGGGGCGAGCGATATCCACTTCGAGCCGCAGGAAGACGCCCTCCTCGTGCGCGTTCGTGTCGACGGTGTCCTCAACGAGGTGCAGCGCATCCCCAAGCGGATGGCAAACGGCGTCACGACGCGCCTGAAGGTGCTCGCAAAGCTCGATATCGCCGAGCGACGCAAGCCGCAGGACGGGCGCATCTCGCTGAACGCGCGCGCTGTCGGCCGCCTTCTCGACATTCGTGTCGCGGTTCTGCCGACGGTCGAGGGAGAGCAGGTCGTCATGCGCCTCATCGACAAGTCGCGCAAGACCCCGACCCTCGAGTCGCTCGGGCTGTCGGAGGCGATGCGCGACAAGATCTCCGACATCATTCGGCGGCCGACGGGCGCTCTGCTCGTCACCGGGCCAACAGGGTCTGGTAAGTCGACGACGCTCTACGCCGGGCTCGCGGAGATCAACCGACCCGAGATCAACATCATCACGGTCGAGGATCCGGTCGAGTACCGGCTGCAGGGAATCAACCAGGTGCAGATCAACGTCAAGGCCGACATGACCTTTGCCGCAGCGCTGCGTTCCATCCTCCGATCGGACCCCGACGTGATCATGGTCGGCGAGATCAGGGACGGCGAGACCGCCAAGATGGCGATCGAGTCGGCGCTCACCGGCCACTTCGTGCTCTCGACCCTGCACACGAACGATGCGCCCGGCGCACTCACTCGCCTCAACGAAATGGGAGTCGAGCCCTTCCTCGTCGGATCGGCCGTCTCCGCGGTGCTCGCGCAGCGCCTCGCGCGGAAGCTCTGCTCGAACTGCTGTGAGATGTACACGCCGACCACCGAGGAGCTGATGACGGCGAGAATCTCGCCCGACATGGCGGCAGCTCGTGAGGGCATGGTGCTCTATCGCAAGGTCGGTTGCCCGCGATGTAACAGGACCGGTTACAAGGGGCGGGTCGGGATATTTCAGCTGCTGATCATGAACGACGAGCTGGAAGCGCTCGCGGCACACAACGCACACCGGGACGAGATCGAGCGATCGGCCTCAGCGGCCGGCATGCGGTCGCTCTGGGACGACGGGATCGCGAAGGCGGCCGCAGGCCTGACCTCGCTCGAAGAGCTCGCCCGCGTCGTGTCGAGTTTCTGATCGGGATGCGCGATGGAAGAGCATATCGCGCATCCCGATCAGATCTCTTTTGCCGCGCTCCGCGCGGATCCTGAAGACGGGTAGACGTTAGGGGTGTGGCGACGACAGCGTCTGTCGAGCACTCTGCTCGGATCTGCTTCCTGCCCCGCTGTGCGCGGTCCTGGGCGGATACGGGTGTCGGAGAAAGCGCCTGCTACCGCTACGCTACGTTTCGCGGAGGTCGGTTCGGGCTCGCCTCTCGTCGACCCGTCTTCAGGATCCGCGCGGAGCGCGGCAGCAAGCATTCGCCGGAGGATGCTGCGATACGCTCTTCCATCGCAGCATCCTCAGGCGACGGTGCAGTTCAGGTACTCGAAGACGACGAGTGCCTCGTCGGCGAACCGCCGAGCGTGATCCGCAGAACCGAAGGTGAACGGACGGGTGAGACCGGACGCGTCGTGCGATGCGGTGATCGGGAAGACGGACGTCTCGACGACCGTTCCGGCGGACGTCTGCTGACCGTGCAATGTCGCAACCACGCGGCCGTCCCGGCGAACCTCGTAGGTGAAGATCGAACGAGCGGAGCCGGCCTGCGCCGGCTCCGCTGTAGCGCTCTTTGCTGAACTCGTCGGGCTCACCGAACGCGCGCGCCGGCGTTGTGCGCCGCCTGCGTGACGACGGCGGCCTCGACCGCGCCCGGGATCTGGGTAACGATCTTGCCGGGGCGCCTGACCACGAGCATCGTCGGGGACGAGACAGGGCCGACGTACGTCGCCATCGCGGCTGCGTTCTTGTCGTTGGCGACGTTCACTGCAGCAAAGCCTGCGCCGGCGGCGCGGGCGCCTCGGCGCATCTCGGCGACCGCTGCGCGGTCACCGGCGGCAGGTGCGACGTAGATCGAAACGACGACGACCTTCGAGTAGCGGAGCTTCGACGCGATCTGCGCCGGAAGGTCGGGGAGGAGCACGACCCGCGGCTTGGCGGGAGCGCTTGGTGTGGCAGAGTTCTTCGTTGGAGTCACGGCCGACTTCGGCGGCACGGTGACGGACGGAGCGCTGCTGTCCGCGCCACCGAGGACGCCCAGGCGGACGACCATCAGGAGCGCGAAGGCAGCGACGAGCGCGACGAGGGCGATGAGCCCGGTGCGCGGGATTCGGTTGGTTGTAGCGGCGATGGTGTTCACGTCTACTCCTATCGGCAGGTGGACGGCCGGGCTTTATCCCTTGCCGCACATGGATGTTTTCGCTGCGAAGCGTGCAAGAGCGATCGTCGTCACGAATGTCGGGCCGGTGGTTGCGTCGCCGAGCCATCCTTCGTACGTGATCGATCGCCCCGTCGTCGCACCTGAGGTGAGGGAGATCGTCCGCGTGTTACCCGGGCGAATCCGAATCGTCCGAGTCGTGCTGCGTTCGCGAAGTCGAATCGTGGTCGTGCTCTCGTTCCTGGGAACGGACAGGCGGACGTCGACTGTGGAGCAACGTCCTGCAAGGCCCGGGTACGCGGCAAACCGACCCGTCGGTGCCAACGTTCCGTCCGACCGAACGCCCTCTGCAAGACCGAGAAGTCGAATAGGGCGATCCGACAGGATGAGGGCAAACGTTCGATCGGGGACGACCTTCACGGTTTTCGGGAATGCTGCTGCGGTGCCGCTCGACGCGAAGAGGATGGATCGCTCGATCGGGGCACCGTCCTCGCCGACGAGGACGCCGGCCGCCGTGACCCGGCTCGGGCTTCCCATTCCGTCGACAGGGTCGATATTCCGGTCGCCGAGGCGAGTGATACCCGTCACGGATGTGTTCCAGAGACTTGTGATCAGCGCCGCAATATTCCCGCTATGGGCTGTCTGTACGAGAAGCACGTCTTGCGCCCCCGAGGCGTCGACCCACCGTGGGTTGTCCACGAAGTTGCTTTCCTCGAACCGTTGCGAGCTTCCGATGTCACCAGCGTGGGCGCCGATCGACAGTGCGGTGAGGCACACGAACGCCGTGCCGATGGCAATTGCCCGAGGAAGTCGAGGAGAGAATGATGCGATGACCCCGAGAATGGCGGCGCCCGTGATCGCGGCTGCGACGGCAAGGCTCGCCGAGCCGATATCCGTCAAC
>Ga0163153_10006925_pt1 | contig 12471 bp, 13 predicted proteins | sample OliLakLV19MP6IB1_FD_148629 | JGI IMG/M metagenome (GOLD analysis project Ga0163153, IMG submission 148629) | Freshwater microbial mat bacterial communities from Lake Vanda, McMurdo Dry Valleys, Antarctica - Oligotrophic Lake LV.19.MP6.IB-1 | ecosystem: Environmental > Aquatic > Freshwater >... | reverse complement strand
CCTCCCCGGTCGATACATTGAATATACTGGAAGTTTTTATGTTTTCAGCGCGGATATCTTCAATAGCCCCAGCGGAGAAAAAAATAACGCTTGATCTTTCAAGGATATATTTCTGACCGGGTGCCGAAAACCCAAAACAAACTAACAGCAAAAAGAAACACACTCTCAAGTTCATATATCGATTTTTAGTTGTTTAACGCCCCATCATCAACCCAACAGGCAATAGCATCCAGTTGAGCTTGTGGCAACTTGTCCTTGTTTTTAGGCATATTCCCACTCTGCGTTCTTGATTTTATTTCGCTAGCGCTGGATTGTATGTTGGCTATTGAGGTGAATGAACCAGGGGCTGCCCCACCTGATACATGGCATCCGCTCACTGCGCAATTTGTATCGATGATATTTTTTACTTCAGTAGCAAATGAAATCCCACTCAGTATTTTCACGGTCTGGGTTGTTGAACAACCTACATTATCTGTGACCTTTACAGAATAATTGCCGGCTGTCAGTGAACCAAAAAGATTTGAGGACGAAGCGGTCCCATCGTTTAACTTATAAGAATAGGGCCCGGTGCCTCCCGTGGCATTAATCGTAATGGCCCCATTGTTGGTTTTACAACCACTATCAGTTAATTGCACCGTTGCTGCCAGCGTTGATCCAAATGGTTTCAGCACTACAGGAGTAGTACGTTCACATCCGTTTTTATCCTTTAACTTCAATTGGTAGGTGCCTGCACTCAGCCCAGTAAAACTAGCAGTAGCTGTAAATGCTAGCGCGTCAAGTGCAAACTGATAGGGAGCATCACCTCCGGTAGCAGTAGCGGTAATACTACCATCACTGGTACCACAAGATATGGGGTCGGAGGAAGTAAATTTCAATGTGAGGTTAGAAGTCGCACAATCAACCGGGCCTGGTTCTTCACCGCTTGAGCAGCTCATATAAAAAAATAATGACGCCCATGAAACAATGGCAATGAAGCCCGTTATATTTTTTGTTACCATATTCCTTCCGTTGGTTTAATTGATTTTATACCTGACACCCAGAAAAATTCCCATGCTTGGTAATAACGAAGCTACTCAAAAGCCGAGGCTTATAAGTGGGCCAAAAAAGAAAATCCCCCAAAGTCCTTGACCTTAGGGGATAATCTCGTCTATAGTTGGCTTTAATCTGACACTAATATAATGGGTCATTAATAAAATGCAAACACACTGACGAGGTTCTTTACAAATAATCTGTCAAGTGGCTGTATTAAACGATTTAATAAACCTGAAAATCAAGGAGAATGAGGGCTATCTAAAAAAGAAAATCCCCCAAAGTCCTTGACCTTAGGGGATAATCTCGTCTATAGTTGGCTTTAATCTGACACTAAGATAAGGGGCTCAATAAAAAAACCAAATCCAAATTGCTTTGAACTCTAAAATAATCTGTCAAATGGCTTTTATTACCGTTTAATGGAAGAAATCGAGTCAGCCTTGGTAGAATCAGGAGTCAAAAACTGGTCTTTGATCCGCTCCTTGAGTTGTGGTTTTGATCCTGGAAAAGTAGTGCGAGAGGAAATATCATAGCTGGCGTAGATGAGCAGCACAAAGAAAACTGCTGCAAAAACCAAAAATATCTTTTTCGATTTCGACATGATATTAAATTTAAAAGGGGGCATTCACCCCCCTTTATTTTCCTATTAATTCTGAATTACTTCAACTTATTGGCTACTGCCTCGAATGCAGAAGGATGATTCATCGCTAAATCAGCAAGAACCTTACGATTCAAATCGATACCTGCCTTTTTGATTTTACCCATAAATTCTGAATAAGACATCCCATGAAGTCTTGCTCCGGCATTGATACGGGCGATCCAAAGTGTACGGAAATCTCTTTTCTTGGCTTTTCTGTCGCGATACGAGTAGACTAAACCTTTTTCAACTGCATTTTTCGCTACAGTCCAAACGTTTTTTCTGCGACCAAAGTATCCTTTGGCCAACTCCATAACGCGTTTGCGTCTGGCACGGGATGCGACACTGTTTACTGAACGTGGCATAATTTTTAATTTTTGGCGTTGGCGGTCTTTTATTTCAAAACACTTATCTGCCAATTACCGGGTTTAACATAGGTCCATCAAAACACTGGTTTCAATGAACAACCAAAAAATCCGACTTGACGGATTAAACGAGATAAGGAAGCATTGGCTTAACGTTGCCTTCGTCAACTTTCTTAACGGTGGTGGCGTGTCCTAATCTTCTTTTCTGCTTAGTACCTTTCTTCGTCAGGATGTGTCTTTTGTACGCCTTCTTACGCTTTATCTTACCGGTGCCGGTAACTTTGAAACGCTTTTTGGCTCCTGACTTTGTCTTTAACTTAGGCATTACTTATATATTTAAATCAACTAACTACTTCTTTCCTTTTGGAGCAACCATCATATACATGCGCTTGCCCTCTAACTTTGGTAATTGCTCTACCTTACCTAACTCTTCCAGTGCCTGAGCGAACTTCAGCAAAAGAATTTCACCTCTCTCCTTATAAACAATTGAACGACCTGCAAAATGAACGTAGGCTTTTACCTTCGCTCCTTCTTTGAGGAAGTTTTCGGCATGCTTCACTTTAAAATTGAAATCATGATCATCGGTATTAGGCCCGAATCTGATTTCTTTCAAAATCGTTTTCTGAGCGTTTGACTTGATCTCCTTTTGTTTCTTCTTCTGCTCGTACTTAAACTTAGAGTAATCAATGACTTTACAAACCGGAGGGTCTGCATTGGGTGATATTTCCACCAAATCCAGACTTTGATCCTGAGCCATCTTTATAGCAACCGAAGTTGGATACACATCCACCTTTATATTCTCGCCAACTACCCTAACTCGGGGAGCCAGGATACGCTCGTTAACGCGATAAGGTTCTTCTACTACTCTCCGCGGGCCTCTTACGAAAGGCTTTGGGCGGTTTCCACCTTGAAAAATTGCCACTCTTTGGGTTTAAGTACTTAAAAATTTTAAAATATTCCGGTCTGGTTCTCAGACAGGGCTGCAAATATCGCTCTTTTTTCTTTTTTTCAAAATTCAGAAATCAGGATGGGAGTGCGAAATCCTTAGAAAAGGTGGCCACGAAGTCGCTCAGGTCCATTACTCCTTTGTCGCCTTCTCCATGTTTCCGCACAGCCACTTTATCCTCAAAGGCCTCTTTCTCACCCACCAGCAGCATAAAAGGCACCTTACTAACTTCGGCATCCCTGATTTTACGGCCAATTTTTTCATTTCTATCATCTAAGAACCCCCTGATGTCTCTTTCTTTTAGGATATCAAGAACTTTCTGACCATATTCATTGAATCTCTCAGAAATTGGTAAAACCGCTATTTGTTCTGGTGCAAGCCAAACTGGAAAATTTCCCGCGCAATGCTCAATGAGAACCGCTATAAAACGCTCCAATGATCCAAATGGCGCCCGATGAATCATTACAGGAGTGTGCTTTTGATTATCCGATCCTATATACTCCAACTCAAATCGTTGAGGAAGTTGATAATCAACCTGTATAGTACCTAGTTGCCAGCTGCGGCCAAGGGCATCCTTTACCATAAAATCCAGCTTCGGTCCATAGAATGCGGCTTCTCCTTTTACGGCTACTGTTTTAAGTCCGCGCTCATCGGCAGCTTCCTGAATCTCAAGCTCGGCACGGTCCCACAATTCATCCTCGCCAATGTATTTGGCTTTATTCTCAGGGTCGCGCAGTGAAACCTGGGCAGTATAATTTTCAAATCCCAGTGATTTAAAAACGAATAGCACGAGATCAATCACCTTAATGAACTCGCTCTTCACTTGGTCAGGCCTGCAGAATATGTGCGCATCATCCTGTGTGAAGCCACGCACCCGGGTGAGACCGTGAAGTTCACCACTTTGCTCATAGCGATACACCGTTCCAAATTCCGCATAACGAATGGGCAAATCTTTGTATGATCTTGGTTTCACCTTATAGATCTCACAATGATGGGGACAGTTCATTGGCTTTAGCAAAAACTCCTCGCTCTCATCCGGAGTCTTTATGGGTTGGAAAGAATCCTTTCCATATTTCTCATAATGCCCCGAAGTAACATATAATTGCTTGCTACCGATGTGAGGTGTTACAACGGGCTCATATCCGGCACGGATCTGTGCCCTGCGCATAAATTGCTCAAGACGTTCACGAAGAATAGTTCCTTTTGGCAACCACAAAGGCAAACCCATACCCACTTTTTCCGAGAAGGCAAACAACTCCAGCTCTTTACCCAGTTTTCTATGATCGCGCTTCTTCGCTTCCTCCAGCATATAAAGATATTCCTCCAGTTCCTTTTGCTTGGGAAAAGTTATGCCGTAAATGCGTTTGAGCATTTTGTTCTTTTCGTTTCCTCTCCAGTAGGCACCCGCAACGCTCAAAAGTTTGATTGCTTTGATAGGGCCTGTTGAAGGAATATGAGGGCCGCGGCAGAGGTCAACAAAATTTCCTTGCTGATAAAAAGTAATGGATCCATCCGCAAGACCATCAATCAACTCTAACTTATACGGATCAGCTTTTTTTGTGAAATACTCTACGGCCTCTTGCTTGGAAACATCTCTTCGCACAAACTGGCTATTGGTTCTTGCCAGCTCGAGCATTTTCTTTTCTACGGCTAGTAACTCTTCATCACCGAAGGGAGTTTCGCCCAGATCCACATCATAATAAAATCCATTATCAATCGGAGGACCTATTCCAAACTTAACGCCCGGATAAAGTGCTTCCAGCGCCTCGGCAAACAAATGAGCGGAGGAATGCCAGAAGGCATACTTTCCACCTTTGTCGTTCCATGTAAATATTTTTATGGAAGCATCTGCATTGATAGCTCTGCTGAGATCCCATATCTCGCCATTTACTTCTATCGATAGTGCGTTGCGAGCCAGTCCTTCACTAATACTTTGTGCAATTTCAATTCCTTTTACGCCCAGTGGATAGTCTCTGGATGATCCGTCCGGCAACGTGATTTTAACAACACTCATTATCTAGAATTTTGGACTGCAAATATGGCGTTTTCTTAACTTGTTTTAATCATGAACCGGAGAAAAATACCGGGATCACAATTGTATCTGGGCAGTAAAGAGGATGCCAAACTTACGGGCCCGTTCATTATCCAGATAGGACAAGCGATGAACGAAATCGACCCGCAGAAACTTAAAAATATTCTCAACCCCATAACCCAATTCCACATAGGGTTTTCCATTGGTGAAAAAACCAGCAGGCAGCGTGGGAGTACCATCAACTGTCTGCAAGGCAATCAGGTCACGGTTTGATTGTCTCATACCTCCCATAATCACATTACCCGTTGCCAGTAATCTCCACTTCAGTTTATTCAACAGAGGCACACGATTTAACAGAAATCCCTCCAGGTATTGACGATACTGAACGGACGCAAAGTGGTCACTGACAAATTCTCCAAAATTCATGAGATTATATGTGAAGGAAGTATAAAGAAATGATTCGTTACCCAAGTGTAGTGATAGCAGCGGATAAGGCAACGTATTGAATACATATTCACCGGTGACTGTAATATACCCTGCGCCCAGCGGACCTGTCTTAATCCGTTTAGTGAGATTGAAGCGAAGCTTATCGTAGTCAAAGTCGCTACCAAATACGCCTGAAATTCCTTTGGTATACTTTAAAGAAATAACCGGCCACTTATTGGTTCCCCTGCTTACCCGTTCATTATCATCAATCAGGAAAACTTCATCCCGTGCATAACGTGATTCAATAATTACCTCCGAGGTTTGGAATGTACTTCGTATATCGGCTAGGTCCGCGGGGTTATAGTAAGCAAAATCAAATGTCGGGTTGAAATTCCAGGTTCTGAATGCAATACGTTGCGAATATCCCTTAAACAATTCGCGTTGAAAATTTACACGATATTCATTGGAGTAGTACCCTCTCCGGAAATAACCCCATCGGGTGGCCGCAATAAAAAGCGGATTATCGGCCAGTGTTTCATCATCAATACCAATTCTTGATAAATCCCTCCTCGCCCGGAACGAAATCGTAGTCCATCGTTCTCTCGAAAGGATATGTTGAATGCTTGCAAGGTATTTAAACTTTCCATCATCAAAACCATACCCTCCCTGCAAGTGATACACCCACTTCTTACTGAACCGATAATTTGTTTTAAAGCCTGCCTGCAGGCGTATGCCTTCAATGTTATTCCAGGTAAGCGCACTTAAGTAGGGCCCTACATCTATTTTGCCAACGGGATAATATCCATCAACCAACACCTTGATAATATTCGTATAGGTTTTAACAACCGGAATATTCACTAAGGTGTCAATCATTCGGTAAACGCTCTTTTCTGTCTCACTCAGTGGTTCATGACGCAGGGTATCCCAGTATTTTTCATCCTCATACATCCGGAAGTCCTCGGCCGTTTCGATAGAACGATCATAAAACACCGGGGCATACGGCTTATTTGTAACAATGTTCTTATTGCTTGTGTAGAATTTTGCCAGCATCCCTACGTTGTCTTTACCCATTTCACTCACATCAATCAACACCCTGTTTTTGATAGGAACCCACGGCCCTAATTCCGTCTTTACCAGTTCCTGTTGTAGCCTGATTTTTTCAATGAAGTTAAGATTGGCCTGATTGCCCATGGACGCCTCAATTTGTTTGAGTGCATATTCTTTTTTGGTAATCCACATCGTGCCTGTGAAGGCAAGATCCTGCGGACTTTTTGGAAAGAAATCTAACCGATAGCAAAAATCATCTCCCATGTAAAGACTGTCGGTAAGATCGTACTCATAATAGATGCGCCAACCATCAGCAATGGGTGAAACAAATTCCTTGGTTAGGATATTGAGCCAGTTTTGATAGAAATTATATTCCTGAAAAGAAGATCCTACCATTTGGGTTACGGTAGTTCCATCTTCCACCCCCAAACCATTCACTTTGGTTTTAAGAATCTTCTCCTTCTTTAGCGAGGGATCATCCCGGTAGTAAATTTTTGAAACACTTTCGGTAATAAATAACGGCAGGATTGGCTTTCCATCTTCTCCGGCAATGCGTTCTATGCTATCCAGCACCTGCGTGATCTTTTTTACAATTTTCATCGCTCTGAACTTATCGGAAATATTATCTACATCTACTTCAATTTTGGTGTAGGTGTCATATTCATAGGCGGTCAACTTTCGCTTATCATTGTTGTTTTTGTTTCGCACTACATTTCGTAATATATCAAAGGCAGGATTCTCACCAGCATAAACAATCACTTCCTGCAACCCAATTAGCTCTTCTATTAATTGGAAATTGATAACCTGTTTTAGTCCACGCTTAACTGCTTTGCTTTTGGCTTTATAGCCTACATAGGAAGCGATTATTGAATCGGTAGCATTCGATGTCTTGATTAAGAAGTTACCATCAAAATCAGTGGTTGTACCTATCGTGGTTCCTTTAAAAAAAACATTTACAAAAGGAAGCGGATCACCAGAAGCGGCATCGGTAACTTTTCCTTGCACGATCGTTTCCTGTGCGAGTAGTCCACTGCTAATGAATAACAAGGCCAACAAACTGATTGATGCGTTAATAAAATGTTTGTTAGTTGGTTTCACAGAATAAAGACAATTACAAAAATAAGCATTTATACGTACGAGGAAGGCAAAGGTATACAGACAGGATTTTTTTATTCAATTCTAAAGACTAAGTGGTTCTTTTTCACCCAAATGGCGTGGTTCGGTGCCCAGAATATAAAGATCAAGAACCGCTTTTGTTCGAGCGAGGTATTCGCGAAGGTAAACCTGCGCAGCAATTTCCTGAGTGGGTTCTTTTGCTACCAGGGCAACGGCATCTATATGGTAGTAGTTGCTTATAAATAGTGCCCGATAACTATGGAACGGCTGTGTGATAATGATAATATTGCTTTGCCCAAAAATTTCTTTACATCTCACAATCGAATCCAGAGTGCGCAACCCGGCATAGTCAAGGGTAATCGCAGAGTCGGGAACACTTAGCTTCATCAGCGCTTTTTTCATCTCCATGGGTTCATTGTAATACACGCTGCGATTATCTCCGCTCAATATAAAATGAACAACCTTCCCACTCCTGTAAAGTTCTGCTGCGGTAGAAATTCGATTTTCAAAAAAAGGATTGGGCACACCGCTGACCATTCGGTGACTGGTGCCCAGCACCAAGGCCACGCCATGCTTCTGCAGTTGTTGCTGATCACTTAATACTTTTGACCGGGTGCTGAACACCACCCATAGATTAGAAGCAACGACAAAAATTATTAAACTCGATGAACTGATAACTGCACCGCTCCACACTCGTTTCCAGAAATTCATTTACGGCAGTTTAAAGACTGGACAAAATTACGCAATTGATTTCAGAAACTCCCTTTCCACTATTTCTGCGTTCCTGATCATCTTTCGCAGCCAACCAAGTCTGATTTCGTTTTTTTCAACTTCCGTCAATTGCCAATTCACCGCTGAACTGCGCAGGGCTGGCACTAGTGAGTTAAGGCAGATGGCAGCACTCACCGATATGTTCAGGCTTTCCGTAAAGCCATACATGGGAATGCTGATCTTCATATCCGCGTTTTCCATCGCATAGGAGGATGTGCCGTGCAACTCGTTGCCCATGACAATCGCAATCTTATCATCCACGGCAAGTTCATGTATGGAAACACCTTCGGGTGAAGGATCGGTAGCTGCTATTTTATAACCACTCGCCCTCAAACTTTCAAAACACGAAGCGGTATTGTTTCTTGCTTTGCCTTTATGCCGGATTAAATCAACCCATTTATAAGAACCTTTCAATACTCTTCGGTTGACAGTGTATTTACTATCGTTTTCAATGATGTGAATATTCTGAATGCCCATGCACTCGCACGTGCGAATAACGGCACTGGCATTTTGAGATTGATAAATGTCCTCCAGCACCATGGTAATATGTCGTGTGCGCTGATCCAGTACTTTCTCTAAAAACTCTTTCTTATGATCGCTTACGAAGCGCAGAAAATATTCGCTCAGTAATTTGTTTTTATCTTTTTCTTCCATGAACAATCGTGCAGACAAACTGTTAAAAGTCCAAAGTACACAAAGATGAGTGACTCAAAAAAATATTTGATTGTGGGGGCCAGTTCAGGGGTAGGTTCTGCTCTTCTAAATATATTAATGGCTGAACAACACCATGTAGTTACTGCTTCGCGCAGAAATGTCGCTGAATCCGCTACCCATATATCGCTGGATGTAACCAACGATGAAATAGACGTTAGCCAGTTACCCAATTCATTGGATGGCCTGGCCTATTGCCCTGGTTCAATCAACCTCAAGCCTTTTCATCGCATTACCGATCAGGAATTCATGGAAGAATTCAACCTGAATGTGATTGGTGCCATTAAAGTGGTGAGGAGCGTATTGCCACTGTTAAAAAATTCAAACCAGGCTTCCATCGTTTTCTTCAGCACAATAGCCGTTCAGCAGGGCATGCCTTTTCATGCGTCTGTAGCCTCCGCTAAGGGAGCGTTGGAAGGATTGACGCGCTCATTGGCGGCTGAGTTTGCGCCTAAGATACGCGTGAATTGCATCGCGCCTTCGTTAACAAATACACCTCTGGCTGCGCGATTGCTTTCATCAGATGAAAAGAAAAAAGTCTCAGACGAAAGACATCCATTGAAGAGAGTTGGTGAGGCGGAAGATATCGCTCAGTTAGCGTCTTTTCTATTGTCTTCAAAATCCTCGTGGATTACTGGCCAGATCATCCATGCCGATGGTGGCCTCTCTGCCCTTCGCACCTAAAAGCGATCTCGCTCCATACATAGCCCGATTTTATGTACCTTTGGGGTTCAGTAAATTGAAAATGCTTAAAACTGTAGTATTTACGGGTCTTTTGTTCCTTTCGGCAAACTTATATGGTCAACACGCTGATCTATTTTTGCCAAAGGCACCTTATAATAGAGAGCATTCTCAAATAATTTCAGACCTATCAAAAAGCTTTATTTCTGAAAATCTAACATTAGAAAATACCCCTGAGCCTGAAGAGTGGAAAACCTGGTTGCTTGTTGAAAATCTTACCTTTGGCAAAGACCGCGGCAACCTTCAAATGATTGTCGATCTGGATGCACTTCACCCCTATTTCCGCGCTAAAGTGATCACCTTAATTGCGCTGTGCAAAGCAAAAGGAATTGAGTTGGCCGTGGTTGAAAGCTATCGCACGCATTCAAAGCAAAATGAGTATAAATCGATGGGGAAAAAATATACCCGCTCATCTGGTGGAAAATCCAAGCACCAATATGGACTTGCTGTTGATGTAGTACCCATGATTGACTCTGTTGCCCAATGGGACAACGTAAAATTATGGCGCAAAGTAGGAGTAATTGGAGAACAATTAGGCTTGCGCTGGGGCGGAAGATGGAGAGACCTGTATGACCCGGGACATTTCGAATGGACGGGTGGATTGAGCAGTTATCACCTTTCTGCTGGACTGTGGCCACGCATTCCCAAAGCAAACAATTACCCCTGCCTGGAAGAGGAACTCATTCAACTGACCGAATATTGGAAAGCCTGGGAGATTGAACAATCCTCCATAGCGAGAAAAGAAATCTCCTCGACAAAAATGAATTAGGCCCGCCTGCGGTCTTCTGCCTTTATGCGCTTTTATTTTCCGCCTAAAGAAAATTTTATTAGTTGAAACATCAGATGCACGCGATGGGTTTTCGGGCGATAAGTACACCGGCACAGTTACGTTCAGTTCAGGTATCCGCGCCAACGCCACCGATAAGAAGTGGATCAAACCTGAGACCGCCAATTAATTTCAGTCTTATATTTTCAGGTCTCGGTTTCAATACAATTTGAAATTTGAGACCTGAATTTTTTTAATCTTTTAGTACCCTCATCTCCACTCTTCTATTTTTCGCCCTGGCTTCCTCGGTGTTTTCCTTCGCAATGGCCTGGGAACCTCCGAATGCTTTTGTCTTCACCCGGTTTTTGCTAATCCCTTTTGAAGTTATATATTTTTTTACGGCATCCACCCGAGACTGAGAGAGTTTCAGGTTTGCTGCTGGGTTCCCCACATTATCCGTGTGGCCTTCCAGTTGTATCTCTACTTTCGGACTATCCTTCATCATCGCTACGAGTTCATCCAGTTCCTGAAACGATTTGGGATTTATCACCGCCTTGCCTTGTTCAAAGATCAAGTGATTGAGCACAATGGTTTCCCCTTTGGAGGTTAATGCGATGTTTCGGACGATTACATTATTCACAGACTCCTTGGGATCAACGATTACCGTTTGTGGAATGTAACCCTCCGCTTCAGCCGTTACCTGGTATTTCGCAGAGCCAAAAATTAAAAATGAAAAGGTGCTGTCATTGAATGAACCTGATATACCTCCTGTAGGGTAGCTATGATAAGTAATTTTTGATTTCAGGAGTTTTCCCCTGATGGCATCCGCCACATTTCCTTTTACCGTGATATTCTGGGCAAGCCCTGCATGAGCAAACAATATGAGAAAATAAATAGGTAATCGTTTCATAGTGCAAAGCACCTAAAAAGAAAAGGAAGCACCAACTGAAATGTGATAAGTCACCTACTTATCCGACAACCCGATTACGATTCACGTTTAATGGGTTTAACTGAACTTTTACTCAGAAAGACCATTCAGGATGGCAAATTCAAAATTGAATTGAATTTGTAAAAGATTCTTCAGATTTTTATAGAGAAGAGAAAGGATAATAAATTAGCACAAATTTAAATTTACCAGTATGAAATATGTCTATGTATTCATGATCGCTCTGATCAGTTCACTTTCTGCGTTGGCTCAAATTCCTTCTGCTGAAATACAAATTAAAACTGCCGTGCTTGCCGCTCCTGAAGACAAGCGTGCGGGCGCTAGGGTGTATGGTTATGATGCCAAAGGGAAATATGTCGTGCTCAGAAAAGGCACCAACGAAATAATTTGTCTTGCCGACAATCCCGACCAAAAAGGCTTCAGTGTTTCGTGTTACCACAAAGACCTGGAACCCTTCATGGCACGTGGACGTGAGCTGAAGGATGCTGGGAAAACCACGCAGGAAATATTTGACATTCGTGAAGCAGAAGCAAAGTCAGGAAAGCTGGCTATGCCAAAGCAAGCTTCCAACTTACAGGTCTATTCTGCCTCTGACGAAAACTATAATGCCACCACAGGTGAAGTAACAAAAGGAAGTTTCCGATATGTGGTTTACATTCCGTGGGCGACAGCAGCGAGCACCGGACTGCCAACAAAACCCGAAGCACCCGGCATGCCGTGGATCATGAACCCTGGAACACACCGCGCTCACATTATGATTGATCCGGTTTCGAAGGATTGATTCGAAATTCATATTCATTTTAAAAAATTACAGCAAACAACCATATCAAAGTTTGAAAGAAACAACGTCAGGCAAAAAAATTAATACTCGCGCGCCTGTAGTTGTTGAATGAGTTGGAACATGAGCGGCTCAACAATAAAGGGATCTTTATGCAGCA
>Ga0163153_10006920_pt1 | contig 12480 bp, 7 predicted proteins | sample OliLakLV19MP6IB1_FD_148629 | JGI IMG/M metagenome (GOLD analysis project Ga0163153, IMG submission 148629) | Freshwater microbial mat bacterial communities from Lake Vanda, McMurdo Dry Valleys, Antarctica - Oligotrophic Lake LV.19.MP6.IB-1 | ecosystem: Environmental > Aquatic > Freshwater > Lake... | reverse complement strand
TCTCGAAGCTCGGCTCGGCGTTGTCGTGGGCGATGAGGCGGTTGGCGCGGGCGTTGAGGAAGCTGACGCTGGCCACGGGGAGCCGCTCGCGCCGGTCGCGGAGCATCTTGACGACGGTGGCGAAGCCGCGACCGAGGTCGTCGAGCGTGAAGTGGTCGCGTCCGCGCGGGCGCAGCAGCGCGAGGATGAGCACGCTGTCGAGGTCGTACTTGAGGACGTAGGGCTCGCGGTCGCTCGCGGCGTGGACGCTGACGGACTCCTGGAACATTTTGGCGAAGCTGGTGACGGCGCGGCTGGTCCACTGGCTTGTTTGGATCAGCCCGACAAGCTGCGAGATGATGCCGTGGGAGTTGTCGGCGTCGTTGACGCCGCAGATGACGGCGCGGTAGCGCCCGTCGAGGACGTCGCGCAGCATGTCCTGGCCCCACATCACTCGCAAGCGCTCGATGGCGCCGACGCCCGGTGCGCCGCCGGTGGGGCCGGTGGGGAGCAGGGTGACCTTGTCGGAGAGCGCATCGGCGCGGATGAGCAGGTCGCCTTCGCCGTCGTAGAGGCGGGGGTGCTGGTTGGGGGAGGAGGACATGGCACGGCTCCTTGTGCGAACGCGAAGGGCGAGTGGACCGGACGCGAATCGCGCGATGATAGCCGTGGGCGGTGCGGCCACTGGTTGCAGGGGACCGTTCATGGCGGAAGAGCGGCGAAAGGGTCAGCGGACCGCGGCGCGAGTGGGCGCGCCGTAGACGTCGCGGTACTCGTAGGAGAATCCCGCGCCGGGTGTGGCGGAAGAAACGATCCGCCACTGCAGCGGGCCGATCCCCTCACGCGGCGAGGCCTTCACCATGGAGTGTCGCACCGCTTCGACGTGCATCTGAGCCGCGGCGTCGTGGAGCTCCGCGAGCGACCGGGGGGCTCCGCGATATCCCGCGAGCACCTCGGCCACGTCTTTGTGGAGGCGCTGAGAATCCCAGACCCCGAAGCGCCGCTCGGACCGGACGGGCACCACGGTCCGGGTTGACCCCAGCGCCACGCCCACGGCCCCCGCGAACGCAAGGGCGCTTGCGAACCATCCCATGCGCCGCCCGTCACTCGCGCCCGACGGTCGCCGCGCAACCGCTGCGACGAGCGCGAGCAGCAAGACGGCCACGCCCGCGGCGGCGACCCCGAACTCACGGGACGTCTGCGCCGAATACACGAGCCCTCCCATGTCGCGGCCGCGCTCGAAGGCGATGTACGCGTCGTCTTCCATGTCACGGGGCGTGAGCGTCGCGGAGAGACGGGTGAGCCAAAGCGAGCCGGCGGCGAGGCCGGCAAGCTCGGGCTGTGAGACGCGAACGACTCCGTCTGTCCGCCACAAGTCCGCTTTCATAGTGACATCGACGCGCCCACTGCGAGCCACGCGGAAGCCACGGGTGTCGGCGGTACCGGGACCGAAGACGAAGAGGTCGACTTCAAGGTCGGTGTTTCCGACGCCGGTGAGGCGGAGCGGGTATACCGGGTCTGCGGTCGCAAAGCGAAAGCCAAGCGGGTGGGGCTCCAGTCGCCCGGCAAGAGCCTCTGCGCTCAGGCGTGACGCCACGAACACCCATTTCGCCTTCACGTGGTCTTCGATGACGGATTCGATGCCCGGCGTGACCGAGAACTTGTGATCGGTGAGCCAACGGACGAGTTCGTCGGGGTCGGTTGAGGACAACGTCACGGTGTCGAAGGCGCCGACGCGCCGGGAGTCGAGCACGCGGACGCCGACCGACTCCACCACCGTGCCGCCCCGAACACTCCCGAGCGTCGGGAGCAGCGTCAGCAGCAGAACGATAGAGAAAACGATGGCCCCCGCGGTCAACACCAGGTTGCGGTTGTTCGGGACGAGCACGACGATCCATACGAGCACGCCGACAGCGAACAGTGCAGGAGCAAGGGCCTCGGGCACCTTGGCGAGGCGCGGCGTACACGCGGCGCGGGCCGCGTCGAACACACCGGGCTCAACGGCGAAGATCTCGGGAACGCGCCCCTGCGTAGGGAGCGGGATGACCCAGGCCGCGGAGGCATCGGGCGTGGTTGCGGGCATGTCGATCGCCGTTGAAATGACGAGGGTCTGCACGCCGTCTTTCCAGACGATGATCGCTTGCTGATCCGGCATCGAGAGGTTAGGGACGACGGAATGGAACGCCTTGCCGTCGCCGCGGGCGAGCGCGATCGGCGCGAGACACGCGGCGAGGGCGATCAGCACCGCCCCGATCCAAGCCGGTGAATGACGAGTGAGCATCGGTCTTCCCCACGAGAGCCCCCTGCCCACTTGGCGCTACGTCGGCGGCGGGGGAACGGTTGCCAGGACTTCACGCGACGGCGGTATGACGACGATGAGCGATTCCTGCCCGAGCGGATCGGGGACATCGTCGAGCTTCCAGGCGTTGTCGACGTGGAACTCGCCGATCCGCGTTCGCCGCAGCGCGGTGAGGCAGCCGCCGGCGCCCAACGCGGCCCCGAGGTCGCGGGCGAGCGACCTGATGTACGTGCCCTTGCCGCAGGTGATGGTCAGGCGGACGAGCGGCCAGTCGTACGAGAGTACCTGGATCGAGCGGATGAACACCGGGCGGGGCTTGAGGCCCGGGTCGCGCCCCTTGCGGGCGAGCTTGTACGCCGGCTGGCCGCCGACCTTCATCGCCGAGTGAGCCGGGGGGGTCTGCTCGATCGTGCCGATGAAGCGGGCGGCGGTGGCGTCGACCTCGTCTCTGGTCGGCGGTCGCTCGACCGCAACGGGGGTCGTCTCGCCCTCGAGGTCGTCGGTGGGCGAGAGGATCGACAAGTCGACCTCGGCGGCGTAGTCCTTCTCGCCGGCCATCATGACGTCGCACATCTTGGTCGCTTTGCCCACGAGCAGGATGAGCAGGCCCGAGGCGAGGGGATCGAGCGTGCCGGCGTGGCCGACCTTCGCTCGGACGCCCGTGCCGACGATCCCGTTGGCGACGCGCCGCTTGACGACTCGCACGATGGACGTGGAGGAAAGGCGGTAGGGCTTGTCGACGAGGATGATGCCGCTGGGGTGGGGCGATGAGGCCGAAGCGCCCGGCGGGCTGGGGGGATTCTCTGTCGTCACGGCCCATCTCCCGGGCGCGTCCCGAGCCACAGTTCCACGGCGTCGCCCTGCGAGTAGTTGAGGCCCTTAATGGCAACGGGCGCACCGTCAGGGTCGGCGAGCGGCGCGAGCCCGAGCCGGCCGAGTACGCCTGGGGACGCGACGATCACGCCGCCGGGGTGATCGCGGAGCCAGTCGGGTGCGTCCGCCTCGTCGATGCGTGCGACCCGGGCGCGGGTGGCGAAGACGAGGCTATCCTCGTGAAAGCCGATGGCGGCGAGGGGTCGATCGGCGAGCTGCGGCGGGATCGAGGCGACGACGCGGGGGCTGATCCAGAATTCGCGGATGTGGGGGAAGGCGGCGCCGACCAGTGCGATGCCGATGAGGGCCGCAACGCCGACGCCAAGGTTCTGAGCGATGACGAATCGGCCGCGGCGCACGGCGTGGCGGGCCGCGTTCAGCGCGATACCGATGACGAGAGCGACCAGCGCCACGCCGGAGACCGCCGCGGGCGAGTCGCGGTGAGGGACGAAGGCGGCCGCACACGCCACCAGCGCGAGCACGGCACCGATGAGGAGCCAGATCCCGAAGCCGATGCGGGTGAGCAGCTCGTTGACGCCCGCGAGGCGTCCGCTCGCCGCGGCGAACACCGCGCGGGCGGAGATCAGCGCGACCGCGGGGTACAGCGGGAGCGTGTAGTGCGGCAGCTTCGTGGAGACGAGCTCGAACACGATCCAGGAGGGAACGATCCACGCGAGCAGGAACAGTTCGGGACGCAGGCGGGGGCTGTCGGCGGCCGGGCGCGGGCGGCGACAGCGCCGGATCGCGCGGCGAACGGCCAGGGCCGTCACGAGCGTTCCGGGCCAAAAGAGCACGCAGAGCAGCACGAGGTGATACCCCGGTGGGCCCCAGTGCCCTTCCTTGGACTCCACGCTCCGCTTGAACACCTCGTCCTGGACGATGGCCCAGTAGCGATCGAGGCCGACGCGGCTCGCGATGGCGTAGATCCACGGGGCCACGCACGCCGCGACGATGACGAGGCCCAGGAGCGGGCGCGTGCGGCCCATCCATGCCCATCGCCGCCCGACGAGCGACACGGCGATCGCGGTGAGCGCCACCACCAATGGCGTGATCGGCCCCTTGGTCATGACGCCAGCGCCGACGCCGAGCCAGAGCATCAGCGGCGCGAGCCACCCCGCCCCCTCCACCCGTCCGGGTTTCGCCCGCCACGCGCCATACAGCCCGGCTATCGCCGCGGTCGTCGCGGCGAGCAGCACCATGTCGGCGCGGGCCTGGCGGCTCTCCCACACGACGATCGGGGACACGGCGAGCAGCGCTCCGGCGAGCCAGGCGGCTCGGGGGTCGAACATCTTGAGTCCGAGGCGCCACGTCAGCAGCACGGCGGCGACCGCCGCGAGGAGGCTCGGAACGCGGTACATCCAGATGGCGTCGCGCAAGGGGTCGCCGCCGGTGAACGCCGCGGCGCTGAGGGCCTGGAGCCAGTAGATGAGCGGCGGTTTGTTGAGACGGGGGCGGTCCTGGAGCATGGGGACGGCCAGGCCGCCCGAGTGCAGGGCTTCGTCGATGCGGTTGGCCGGGAGCGCCACCGACTCGAACATCTGCCGGCTCGCCTGGGCGAAGCGGCTCTCGTCGCGGTCGACCGGCGGGAGGGTCGTGAGCCCGGGGGCGTACACTGCGAGGCACAGAGTGAGCAGAGTCAGCCCGGCGAAACGCCAGGACCGAGCCCGGGCCAGCCATTTGAGGCGCGACGGCCCCAAACCCGCCTTTGCGTTCTGTCCCGAGTCTTCGATGCGCATCCGCGAAGTCCGCACGGCGATCGACTATAACCGGGCCCTGCACCCGGTCGTGCGCGCCGTCCATGTCGCGCTCGCCGCGGCGATGAGCGTGCTGGCGCCGCTGTGGCGGCACCCGCTTGGGCCGCTGGTGATCGGCGTGGCGGGCGTGGTGGTGCTGATGCCGTTTGACGGCGCGGTCATGCGGGCGGTGCGCTCGGTCAGCGTCTCGGGGGACCTGCGGCGGGAGCTCTCGGCGTGGCAGCAGTACGGCGCGATGACGAGCCTGATCGTCGTTGCGCTGCTCATCGCCCTGCTCGACCCGGGGCGTGCTCGGCGGCTGCTGGACCTGGGCGCGGCGGCGGCGTTGACGGGGCTGGCGGTGCTGGCGCTGAAGATGGGCGCGGGCCGGCCGCGTCCGCGTCCGGAGCTTGACGACCCGCACTCGTTCGTCGGGCCGCTGGGTGAGTACCCGATCACGATGGGGGACGGCTCTGTCCGACTCGCCCACAGCTGGGATCTCTCGACGGGGCGGGCGGTGGAGCTGTGGTCGATGCCGTCGAGCCATACGGCGTACGCGGTGGCGCTGAGCGTATTTCTGACGATGATGTACCCGCGGATCAGGCTGGTCGCCGTCGCGCTGGCGGTGCTGGTGGGGGCGAGCCGGGTTTTGTTTCAGGCCCATTGGCCCACCGACGTGATCGCGGGCGCGGGGATCGCGTTCACGATCGCGCGGCCCGCGGTTGATCGGATGTGGGGCGTGCGGGCGCTGGACTGGGTGTGGATCCGTTGGGTCGATCGCTCGGCGACGCCGATGTACCCCGCAATGGTTGCTCTGAGCTCCGCCGGCGGGAAGTAACCCCCTCGGGCGGGCGTGAGATCGGGGGGTCGCCCCCCTTCGCTCGGCGGGGATAAACTCGCGACCCCAGCCCCCACCCGGAGAGGTGTCCGAGCGGCTGAAGGAACGCGACTGGAAATCGCGTAAACGGGTAACCGTTTCAGGAGTTCGAATCTCCTCCTCTCCGCTTCCGCGGGAGACTCTCGTTGTTAGGGTCTCCCGCTTTTGCTTTTTGGCGTATTTCTCGCGGGTTTCTGCGACTCACCGAGGGTTCGAATCCGAACAGGCTGGAACGGAGACGCCGGATGGGCCGACCGTCGCGCGATCGTCTCGGGGGGCGAAGCGGCGGGGGGAGCCACGAGCGCTGGTTATCTGTGCGGGGGGACTCGTTTCATGCGCCGTTGGCGGCCATGAACGCGCCGGTCACGACGAGGAGGCCGGCGACGGGCGCCCCAATTTGTCGCACCTTGCTCCCTTTCCCGACCCGGCTGAACGCGCTGCGTTGTCCGTCCGATAGGCAGCGCGCGTGATCGAGCGGATACCACTCGCCCACCCCGGACCCGCCGCCCGCGTCATCCTCTCGCCCGAAATAACCTCCCATGCGACTGCGCACGAACATCATCATCACGTGGTGCGGCCTGCTGATCCTGCTCTGGGCGGGGACGTTCTGGCCCGTGCAGTGGCTGATCGCGGCCAACGTGCGCACGGCCGAGGACGCACGCTTCGAGCAGACGCTCCGGAGCCTCCGGGCCGCGGAAGCGGAGCGGATCGAGCGCATGCGCCAGGGCTGCCGGCTGGTGATGACAATCCCCGAGCTGCGGGCCCTGATCGCCGAGCGGCGGTACGAAGTATCGCAGGAGAACCTGGGGAGCCTGACCCAGCGCCTTGACGCCCTGCGCGAGCTCATGGACGCCAGCTGCGTCTGCGTGCTCGACTCGCACGGCGGCGTGGTCGCGCAGAACACGAGCTCGCCCTGGCCCTCGCTGGGCGAGCTTCGGTCGTTCCTGACCGAATCGCCCCAGGCGTCCGCGCTCGTCACCAGCGTCTTCGCGGCCGCGACCCGTCCCCCGTCGGAGCAGCCGCTCGAGGTGTGGGGCCTGTGGGCCAGCGGGTACGACCTCTTTCACGTGGTGGGCATGCCGCTGATCTTCGAAGCCGGCGACGCCGACCGCGGCCGCGCCGAGGGGGCCCTCATCACCGCGACGAGGATCAGCGACGACCTGGCGACGAGCCTGAGCCAGAGCCAGGGGTGCGAGATGACGTTCATCGCCGGCGGTCACCCGGTGGCGTCGAGCTTGGCGCAGGGCGGTCGCGACGACATCGAGCAGCGCGGCCTGGCGAACGTCGGCCCGGACCCGGCCGCGCCCTTCGAGATGACCGTCGCCGGGCAGGCGTACCGGTCGTCGGTGCGGACGCTGATAGACCCGTGCTCGGGCGTCGGGGTCGGGGCGGTGCTGATGCAGAGCAACCTCGCGACGTCGCGCCGCGTGCTGCGGAACGTCACGACCGCCTTCCTCCTCGTCCTTGCGACCGGCCTTGCGGCGGCGTCGATCGCCGGCTCTCTCATGAGCCGGAACATCACCAAGCCCGTCAACGCGCTGCTCAAGGGCGTCAGGAAGGTCGCGGCCGGCGACCTCGACCACGAACTCACGGCCGAGCGACGCGACGAGCTGGGCGAGCTCGCCCGCGAATTCAACCAGATGATGAGCCGGCTCCGCTCCCGGCGCGAGCTGCAGAAGAGCACGGCGGCAATGGCCGCTGCCGAAGGCGTGCGTCGCGCCGCAGAGAGTCTCGATGAGCTCGGACAGGACGGGCGTGTCGACCAGGCGGCGGGCGCGCTGGCCGCGCTGGTCGCGCTCGAAGAGCAGGTCAGGCGTTGCGAGGCGTTCATCCGTGAACGGCCGCCCGCCGACCCTCCACCGTCGCACCCCGCACCGTCTCTCGCCACCGGAGCCGCTCCATGAACATCCTGATCGCCGGCGACGACGAAGTCGTCCATCTCGGGCTCGCCGACGCGCTGACGCAGTGGGGCTATACGGTGCGCAGCGCCTCCAACGGGCGCGAAGCCCTCAACGCGATCCACGAGCACGACGTCCGCCTGGTCATCAGCGACTGGGAGATGCCCGAGATGAGCGGCGTGGACCTGTGCCGCTCGGTCCGCGCGGGCGATGTCGACGGGTACGTCTACTTCATCCTGCTGACCGGGCGCAACTCGCCGCGGGAGCGGATCGACGGCCTGCGCGCCGGCGCCGACGACGTGGTCGCCAAGCCGTTCGAGCCGTCGGAGATCGTCGCGCGGGCCGCCGCCGGCGCCGGCGTGCTCGCGATGGAAACCCGCGACGTCGCGATCTTCGCGATGGCCAAGCTCGCCGAGTCGCGCGACCCCGAGACCGGGGCCCACCTGGAGCGCGTCCGCGCGTATGCGCGGACCCTGTCGCAGGAGCTCGCGGGCGCAGGGCTCTTCACCGACGAGATCACGCCCGAGTTCGCCCGTCTGATCTACCTCACCAGCCCCCTGCACGACATCGGCACGGTCGGCATCCCCGACCACGTGCTGCTCAAGCCCGGCCGCTTGAGCGACCGCGAATTCGAGATCATGAAGACGCACGCCGCGCTGGGAGCCCAGACGCTGGACGCGGCCCTGCGCAAGTTCCCGGGGGTGCGGTTCCTGCAGATGGCCCGCGACATCGCCGCGAGCCACCACGAGCGGTACGACGGCACGGGGTACCCCAACAAGCTGGCCGGCGAGAGCATCCCGCTCGCCGGGCGCATCGTCGCGGTCGCCGACGTTTACGACGCGCTGACGTCCAAGCGCGTCTACAAGGCCGCGTTCGCGCACGACGTCGCCGTGTCGATCATCCGCGACGAGGCCGGCAAGCAGTTCGACCCCGCGGTCGTGCAGACGTTCCTGGACAACCAGGCCCAGTTCGCGGCGATCCGTGAGAGGATCACCGACGGCGAGCTCGTCGCGGCGTAGCCGCCACGGGAGACGTCAGTGAAAGTCGCGCGAGCTCGTGTTGAGATCCTCGACGGCCTGGTCCAGTCCGCCCATCCACGACACCGTGACATGCACGACCTCACCCTGGCGCTGCACACGTCCCGTGGCGACTAGCAGCCGCGAGCCCGCCGCGCGCCGGAACTTGTGGTACACGCGCAGCCAGACGATCAGGTTCGCGATGCCGCTCTCGTCCTCGAGCGTGATGAACGTGACGTCGTTGGCCGTGCCGGGGCGCTGGCGGACCAGCACGAGCCCGGCGACGGTGACGAGCTCGCCCTCGGGGGTCCTGGCGGGATCATTGAGGTCCGCGCACGGGACCGCGCCCAGGGCCCGGAGCCTGTCACGCACGAACGACACCGGGTGCGCCTTGAGCGAGAGACCGGTCGCGTGATAGTCGAGCACCACCTGATGGAGCGGGCTGACCGGGGGAAGCCGGTCGAGGCCGTCTTCGCCGACGGCCTCTGGCGCGGGACCCGCGGGCGGCGGCCGATCGTCGAACAGCGGCAGCGGCTCGTCGCGCAGCAGCCGCGCCTGCCAGAGCGCCTGCTGGCGCGAAAGCCCCATCGACCCGAACGCATCGGCGGCGCTCAGACGGCGCATCGCCCGGACCTTGACACCGCTGGCGCGCCAGAGCGCGAGCATGGAGCGGAACGGGCCACGTTCGACGACCGCGTCCCGGAGGCGCTGGGCGTCGGGGCGGCCGACCCCGTTAACCAGCTGCATGCCGAGGCGCACGGACGTGTTCTCGATGGTGGTTTCCCAATCGCTGTGGTTGACATCAACGGGCAGCACGCACACGCCGTGCTCCTTCACGTCGCGGACGAGCTGGGCGGGGGGGTAGAACCCCATGGGCTGACTGTTGAGCAGGGCGGCGCAGAACTCGGCGGGGAAGTGTCGCTTCAGCCAGGACGACACGTAGACGAGCACGGCGAACGACGCCGCGTGGCTCTCGGGGAACCCGTACTCACTGAAGCCCTGCACCTGCTTGAAGCACCGCTCGGCAAACTCTCGAGGAACGTTGTTTTTCATCATCCCGTCGATGAGCTCCCGGCCGAAGCGGTGAATCTGATCGCCTTTGCGCTTCCACGCGGCCATCGCGCGCCGGAGCTGATCCGCCTTCCCGGGTGAAAAGCCGGCCGCACGCACCGCCAACGCCATGCACTGTTCCTGGAACAAGGGCACGCCGAGGGTTTTGTCGAGCACTTCCCGCACGCCGCGGCGCACGTGCTCGGGAACATCGTCTGGGAGGGTTTCAACCGCCTCAAGACCGGCCCGCCTCCGCAGATACGGATGCACCATGCCGCCCTGGATTGGCCCGGGACGAACGATCGCGACCTCGATGACGAGGTCATAGAACGTCGCGGGCTTCAGGCGCGGCAGCATCGACATCTGAGCACGGCTCTCGATCTGAAAGACGCCGACGGTGTCGGCGCGTTGAATCATCCTGTAGGTACTCTCGTCCTCGCGCGGGATGCTGTCGATCGTGTACTCCCGGGCGTGGTGCTTCTTCACCAGCCCAAAGCACCGCCGTAGCGCCGAGAGCATCCCCAGCCCCAGCACGTCTACTTTCAGCATCCCCACCGCGTCGATGTCGTCCTTGTCCCACTCGATCACCGTCCGGTCGGGCATCGCCGCGTTTTCAACCGGCACCAGCTCGCACAGCGGCGAGCGCGTGATGACGAACCCGCCCACGTGCTGCGACAGATGGCGCGGGAACCCCAGCAGATCGCCTACCAGCTGCACGAGCCATCGCAGCGTCAGATCGTCGGGGTTGAGCCCCAGCTCGCGCAGCCGCCCGGGGTCGGCGACGCCGGCGTCGAACCACTCGATGTCCTTGGCGAGCCGGTCGACCAGGTCCAGCGACAGCCCCAGGGCCTTGCCCACGTCGCGCACGGCGCTGCGTCGGCGGTACGTGATGACCTCGGCCGTGAGCGCCGCCCGCTCGCGCCCGTACTTGCGGTAAATGTACTGGATCACCTCCTCGCGCCGTTCATGCTCGAAGTCGATGTCGATGTCGGGGGGCTCGTTGCGCTCCTTGCTCACGAACCGCTCGAAGAGCAGGTCAATGGTCGTCGGGTCCACCGCCGTCACGCCCAGGCAGAAGCACACCGCGGAGTTAGCCGCGGCCCCGCGCCCCTGGCAGAGGATCTCCCCGGTCCAGCCCTTGACCTGCGGCCCGCCCGGGCGCTCCTGGCCCGAGCGCGCGAAGCGCACCAGGTCGTACACCGTCAGAAAGTACGGCGCATACCCGAGCTCTTCGATCAGCCCGAGCTCGTGCTCGATCTGCGTGCGCACTTTCGCGGGAACCTGGCCGGCATAATGACGCTCGGCGCCAGCCCATGCGAGCTCGCTCAAATACTCCTGCGCCGACCGGCCCGGCGGCACGACCTCGTCGGGGTACTCGTACCGCAACTGGTCGAGGTTGAACCCGCCCGTTCGCTCGACGATCTCGAGCGTCCGCGCAATCGCCCCGGGAAACCCGGCGAACAGCCGGTGCATCTCCTCGGGCGCCTTGAGATGGCGTTCGCCGTTGGCCTCCAGGCGGAACCCCGCCTGCGAGAGCGTGCACCTGTGGCGGATGCACGCCAGCACGTCGTGGAGCATCCGCCGGTCGGGGTGGTGATAGCGGGCGTCGTTGGTCGCGACCAGCGGCACGCCCGTTCGCGCCGCGAGGCCCCTGAGTCGGGCCGCGTGCTCGGCGTCATCGGATCTGTACGCGAAGCACGCCGCGAGCGAGAGCCGATCATCGTCGAAGAGCTCATGCACTCGTCGCACGTCCCCCTCGAATCCCTCGGTCAGCTCGCCTTCCACGGCCACGATCGCCAGCAGCCCCTGGGCGTACCGCGCCAGGTCATCGAACCCGAGGCGGCACTCGCCCTTGGGCGCTCGCCGCTTACCCACCGTGAGCAGCCGGCACAGCCGGCGGTACGAGCCCATGCCCGTGGGGTACACGAGAATACCGCACCCCGGCATGTCGGTGAGCCGCAGCCTCGACCCGAGGACGAACCGCACCCCGGCCTCTTTCGCCGCGACGTGGGCCCGCACCACGCCGGCGAGCGTGTGGGTGTCCGTGAGCGCGAGGGCCCGGTACCCCAGCGCCGCACCCTGGATCACGAACTCCTCCGGGTGGCTCGCGCCCGTCAGGAACGTGTAGTTGCTCGTGACGCACAGCTCGGCGTACGACAACCGGCTTTCGACGACGCCACCGGCGCGCACCCCGGGCGCTTCGGGTTGCCTGAACGGGTGCGGCTTGAGCTTGGGGAATTCTTTCTCGGGCACGGCTAGCTCCACTCCCCGTGCACGAACCACCGGCTCGTCCCCAGATGCCGGAACACCCAGAGCCGCCGTCCGCATTCGAGCTGCACGACGAAGTACTCCCGGTCCGGCGGCGTCGGCGCGCTGGGCGTGCGCCGCCGCCGCACCCTTGGGCTCGCCTCGCCCTCGCTCGCCGCCCCCGTTTCCGCCGGCGGTTCCCAGCGCCACCACTCCTGCCCGACCCGCTCGGGCCCGATGCAGGAAACAACCTTCGAGCGCCGGCCGCGCCATCCGAGGCTGAGCACCGGACCGTCCGGGGTGAGCGCCATCGCGTCGGCGTGCTCGGGGCGCGCAAGCAGCACGGTGGGCCGGTCGGCGCTCGTGACAGCCGCCGAGGGACCCCGCGCCGGCGCTTCCATCGCCGACCGGGTGCGGAACGCCCGCTCGGGGAGGTGCGACTCCACCGGCTCGACGCGCACGACACCCTCCGCGCCCAGGCGCGCGACGAGCGTGTCCACGAGCTCCC
>Ga0163153_10006919_pt1 | contig 12482 bp, 12 predicted proteins | sample OliLakLV19MP6IB1_FD_148629 | JGI IMG/M metagenome (GOLD analysis project Ga0163153, IMG submission 148629) | Freshwater microbial mat bacterial communities from Lake Vanda, McMurdo Dry Valleys, Antarctica - Oligotrophic Lake LV.19.MP6.IB-1 | ecosystem: Environmental > Aquatic > Freshwater >... | reverse complement strand
TTTGTGGTATGGCGCGGAGGGGGCGACGAGTTTCCAGGTGTGGCACAAGGGGCCGGGGGAGCCGGTGTTCGCGCTGGTGGACACGACGGTGTCGGGCGAGTACGCGGTGTTCGGCCTGGCGGGCGGGATGCACGCTTACAAGGCGGTGGGCTTGAACGCGGCGGGCGCGGGTCCGGCAAGCGAGCCGTTCACGGTGGAGGTGGCGGCAGTGGCGGCGGCGTAGGGAGGTTGTGAAGGGTGATTCGTAAAACGTGATTCGTAAAACGTAAAGGGGAGGCGGGACTTTGCGTTTTAAGTTTCACGTTTCACGTTTTAGCCGCAACGATGCAGACGAACGGCGAAAGGCGGCATTGGCCCAAGTAGGACAGGCTTCCAGCCTGTCTCCGAGCAACGGCGGGTTGCCTTACGGTTTGGGGGTATGTAAGCCAAGGATTGAGCCAACAGGGAAATCTCATGCCCATCGGCTTTCCGAGACAGGCTGGAAGCCTGTCCTACTGCATCGTTGCGCTTTTGGTTTGGAGGGCTGGTCATTGCTCCTTGGAGCTTGCCTGGGATCGCGGTAAGGTTGTCGCCGAATGCGTTTTGGGTCGCTTGAGCTGAAGTCGAATTTGTTTCTCTCGCCGCTGGCGGGTTACACCAACCTGCCCTTTCGCCTCACTCTGCGCGAAATCGGCGGGCTCGACCTCGCCACGACCGACCTCGTCAATGCCCGTTCGCTGATCGAAAAGAATCCAAAGGCGTTCAAGCTCATCGAGACTTGTCCTGCCGACCGTCCGCTGGCGGTGCAGCTCTTCGGCTCGGTGCCGGAGGAGATGCGGGATGCGGCGGTGGTGCTTCAGGAGCGCGGAATTTCCTCCATCGACATCAACATGGGCTGTCCCGTGCGCAAGGTGTGCAAGGTGGGCGGCGGCTCGGCGATGATGACGGAGCTGGACAAGACGGCGGCGCTGGTGAAGGGCATGGTGGATGCGCTGAAGATCCCAGTGACGGCGAAGATGCGCCTGGGCTGGGATGACGACAACCTGACTGCGCCGGACTTGGCGAGGGCGCTGGAGGATGTGGGCGTGGCGGCGATCTTCGTGCATGGGCGGACGCGGGAGCAGGGTTTCACGGGGACGGTGAAGCTGGCGGGGATTCGCGCGGTGGTGCAGGCGGTGAGGGGCATTCCGATCATCGGCAATGGCGATGTGACGACGCCGGAGGCGGCGAAGCGGATGTTCGACGAGACGGGGTGCGCGGGCGTGAGCATCGGGCGCGGGGCGTTTTATGACCCGTGGATTTTCAAGCGGACGGGAGACTTCATCGCGTCAGGAACTCTCCCGCCCGAGGCGTCGTTCGAGGAGCGCATCCGCGTGTTGTGCCGGCATCTGGACCTGATGATCGAGGTGTTCGGCGAGACGCATGGCTGCCGGATGTTTCGCAAGGTGGCTCCGTGGTACTCGAAGCGGTTCGGGCCGGCGCATGATTTCAACAAGCGCGTGGTGCTGCTGACGAGCAAGGCGCAGTTCCACGAGATTCTGGAGAATTACCTGCGCTGGCGGCAGCAGTTCGTGGATGAGCGAGGGGAGCTGAAGGCGCAGTATCGTCCCGCGCCGATGGTGGCGTCCTTCATGCAGGAGCCGGGGGTGGCGGAACGAACGGCCATCCCGGTGCCGAAGGGGCCGGTGGAGGTGTGGTGAGGCGTGAAACGGGGGACGTAGGACGTGAAACGTAAAACGCATTGGAAGAAAACGCGCGCCTTCAGGATGTCTTCTCCCTTTACGTTTCACGTTTTATGTCTCCCTCCCCATTTTGTCCGAGGCAAGGCTTGACGCTCCGTTTGCACTTTCCTACCTTTGCCCGCTCGCTGTTCCGCGAAAATTGAACCCCATTAACTCTGGGCGCGGGCGGCGTTTCTTGACTCGTTGTTTCAACCCTGACGGAAAGGTTTGCCTGTGAATGTGACGGTGGAAAATCTCGCGCCTTGCAAGAAGCTCGTGCGCTTCGAAGTGGATGCCCAAGCGGTGGACGAAGCGTTTGCTTCTGTCACCAAGGATTTCGTGAAGCAGGCCAAGATGTCCGGCTTCCGCCCGGGCAAAAGCCCCCGAGGCGATGGTGATCCGGCAGTATGCCAAGGACATCGATGAAGAGGTGAAGCGCAAGCTCACCGGCGAGACGTATCGCAAGGGCGTGAAGGAGCAGAACCTCAACATCGTGGGCTATCCGGACATCGAGGAAATCCAGTTCGGCCGCGGCCAGGCGCTGCAGTTCGCCGCGACGGTCGAGATCAATCCCGAATTTGAGCTGCCCGATTACCGCGCCATTCCTGCGAAGCGCGAGCCGGCCGTGGTGACGGACGAAGACGTCGCGAAGGCCATCGATGCGTTGCGCGGCCAGGCGGCGGATTTCAAGAAGGTGGAGCGCGCAGTGCAGGCGGGCGACTATGTCGTCATCAATTACACCGGCACAAGCGAGGGCAAGCCGTTGACCGAGATCGCCCCGACGGCGCGCGGCTTGACCGAGCAGAAGGGTTTCTGGGTCGAGGTGAAGCCGGACTCGTTCATTCCCGGATTCGCAATCCAGCTCGTCGGCGCAAACGCGGGCGACAAGCGCACGGTGAACGTGGATTTCCCGGCGGAATTTGTGACGCCCGAACTCGCCGGCAAGAAGGGCACATACGAAGTGGAAGTGGTCGAGGTGAAGGAGAAGGCTCTGCCGGAACTGACCGACGCGTTCGCGAAGACCTACGGCGCTGACAGCGTGGAGAAGCTCCGCGAGGGAGTGCGCAAGGATTTGCAGAATGAGGTGAACTCGCGCCAGAAGCGCAGCATCCGCAACCAGATCGTGAAGTCGATCAGCGACAAGGTTTCCTTCGACATGCCGGAGACCACGCTTCAGATCGAGGTCCGCAATGTGGTTTACGAAATGGTGAGCGAGAACCAGCGCCGAGGAGTGCCGAAGGAGCTGATCGAGGAGAAGAAGGACGAGCTCTTCAACGCGGCCAGCGGCATCGCCAAGGAACGCCTGAAGATCAGCTATCTCTTCCATAAGATTTCCGAGAAGGAAGGCATCCGCGCCGATCAGGGCGAGATGAACACGCGCATCACCCTGATGGCGCAGGCGAACCAGATGGCTCCGCAGAAGTTCCTCCAGGAACTCGAGAAACGCGGCGGCGTGGCCGAGGTTTATCAGCAGCTCATCCACGAGAAGGTGCTCGATTTCCTGCATGAGAACGCAAAGATCGAGGACGTGCCGGCCGGCGCACTGACGCAGGGCTGATTCCGCACGAAGCATTTCAGAGGGCGACGGATTGTTCCGCCGCCCTTTTTGGTTTTTGGGAGGAGATGGAGTGGTGGAGTGGTGGAATGGGAGGGAGACGGAAGGGACTTGCGCTCCATTTCACCGCACGCGCCTGTTTGCCTCTATACAGTTGCAGGAGGCTTTGCTACGGTCGAAACACTATGCCAGTGGACGATATTTTGCTCGAAGCCGAAGAGAAGATGGTCAAGACCGAAGAGGTCGTGGTGCATGAATTTGCCGGCGTGCGAACCGGCAAGGCGTCGCCTTCCCTCGTCGAAAACATTCTCGTCGAAGTCTATGGATCGATGATGCGCATCCGCGAGCTCGCGGGCATCACCACGCCCGAGGCGCGCATGCTGATGATTCAGCCTTGGGACACCACTTCCATCCAGCCCATCGAAAAGGCGATCCAGAAATCCAACCTCGGACTCAACCCCGCCGTGCAAGGGAAGTTCATCCGCCTCGTCCTGCCGGAACTCAGCACTGAGCGGCGCCAGGAGTTTGTGAAGGTCGTGCATAAGATGACGGAGCACGGGCGCGTGGCCGTCCGCCATGTGCGCCGCGACGCCATCGAGCAATTGAAGAAGGAGTCGAAGGACAGCAAGATTTCCGAGGACGAACTGGAGCACGGCGAGAAGGAAGTCCAGAAGCTGACGGACCATTACATCGCGAAGATCGACGCACACCTGGCCCATAAGGAAAAAGAGATCATGACCGTCTGAAGGTCGGTCTGCTTTGAATTTACTCTCCTGCGGGAGACGACAAGCGGCGCTCATGGGGCGCCGCTTGTCGTTTTGGGGACGATCAATCTAGCGGCGGGCGGGCTGTTCAAAGCGCACGACCATCTCGTTCGTCTTCGCGAGGCTCAGCTTCTCACGGGCGAGACGTTCGATGGCCTTGGGATCGTTCTGAAGTGAATCGATCAAGGCGCGGCGCTGTTTTGCCCAGCGTTCTTCAGCGGCGACTTTCCCATCCAGCGATATGATTTCGCGATGATACCTCTGGCTCTGCTGGATGAGGGGAAGGTACCAGTAGAAGACCCCGATCACGCAGGCAACGAAGATCAAGAACACGACGAACTTCGTGAGTTTGTCCAGGATGCCGAGGTTGACTTTCATTTCTAGCGGCGAATTAACCAATTGCCCCGTCGAATAGGAAGCAAAGAATGGCTCAACGACGGCCCAGAAGCCGGCAGGCATCGGTGATTTTCCAGTCGGATTCCAGCAACGCCGCCTCCGCGGTGGCGTAGTCCGCACCGGTCAATTCCCGCACGATCCGCACGGCGCGATCTCGGAGTTTCACGTTCGATGCCTTCACGTCCACCATCAGGTTGCTGAGCACCTTGCCCATCCGCACCATCGCGAGCGTCGTGAAAATGTTCAGCACCAGCTTCGTGGCGGTGCCGGACTTCAGGCGCGTGGAACCAGTCAGAATCTCCGGCCCAATCTTCGGCGCGATGACGACGTTGGGCCGATCTTTCTTCGCGATGACGAGATGCGGATTGAAGCACAGCAGCACCGTGCTGGCTCCGCGCCGTTTGGCTTCGCGCAGTGCGCCCCAGACAAATGGCGTTCGTCCGCTGGCCGCGATGCCGACCACCGTGTCGCCGCGCTTCACGCCGCGAAACTCGATGGCGCGCGCGCCGGCTTGAGGATCGTCTTCAGCCCCTTCCACGGCCTGCCAGATGGCAGTCTGCCCGCCCGCGATGATGCCTTGGACCATCTCTGGATCCGTCCGAAAGGTCGGTGGACATTCGCTGGCATCAAGCACGCCGAGCCGTCCGCTCGTACCTGCGCCGACGTAGAACAGCCGGCCGCCCCGGTGAAAGGATCGGACGATCAGTTCGACTCCCTTTTGGATATTCTCCCGCTCGGCCAGCAGAGCAGCGGTGACCCATCTGTCTTCGCGCATCATCAGTTCGACCGCCTCCGCCGTGGACATCTGGTCGAGCTTCATCGAGCGCGGGTTGCGCTGCTCCGTCGGCGAAAGTGAGATGGCGGCGACGCTGTTCACCGAGCCGGCTGTCTCGGCGCGCTTTGAAGTTTTGCTGGAGACGCCTGCGACGGATCGCTTCAGAGACGCGGATGAAAACGCCTGCTGCGCGAGGGCTAGCGCGCCATGAACGCTGTCGCGTTTCAGCGGCGTGACGATGGCGCGTTTCCATCGCTTCAGGATCAACTTCTCCACGTTCCGGGCGAACTTCGGCTGCCGTAACAGAATGCTGCCTGCGAACACGAACTGCATGGACGCGCCGGCTTTGGCGAGTTTGCCGGCGCAGGTCACCGCGTCCTTGGCGAGGCTCTCGGCGGCTCCTTTGAGAATGTCCGTGGCGATGGCGTCCCGCGCAGACCACGCCTTGAACACTTCCACGGCAAGAGAAGCGACGTCGGCCTTGGACGCATTCTGAGCCCAGCCAATCAGTTCGTCGGGTTCGTTGAGCTGGAGAACGCGGAGCAGACGCTGACCCAGCGCCGACCATTCGCCATCGCGGTCGAGATAGTAAACGACCGCCTTCAACCCGCGCAGACCGATCTCGAAGCCGCTGCCTTTGTCGCCCAGCACATGGCCCCAGCCGCCGACTTTCGCGGTCTTGCCGTCGGCAGTGCGGCCAAAGAAACAGGAGCCGGTGCCGCTGAGAACCAGCACGCGAGGAACGCGGGGCTTCGAGATTTTCAAAACGTCGTCCGCAGCCATCAAGGCAGTTTCGAGATCGTTCGTCGCGAGGCAGGGAACGTTCGGCCACACCTGCGCCGCAGCGCGACGAATGCGTTCGCGATCCGATTCAGCACGCGCGCCAGCCATGCCGATGGCGAGCGCGTCCGGCTGAGGCAACGCGGCGGCAATCTCGCGGAAGCGGCCGGCCAGTTGCGCATCGTTCAGCAGACGCAGGTTCGCGGGACCGGCTTCAGCGCGGCGGACCGGAGAGCCATCGCCGGCGTCGAACAGCCCGACCATTCGCGTGCCGCCCGCCTCGATGCCGAGACAGGCCGGCCGCCGCGAACTCGCTTCATGTTTCATGGCGGCCATGATTCGAGGAATGGAATCGATTTCAAGGAACTAAACCGAACCTGTACAGGCAAGACAGTGCTTCCAGCCTGTCCCGGAGGCCGATGGGCTGGGGTTGTCCCATTGCTCCGCATTTCATTTCATCCACCAAACCATTGAGGAACCCGCAGTCGTTCGGAGACAGGCTGGAAGCCTGTCCTGCTTGGGACACCAACACCTCTCGGTTCTCGGGGTGCATTGTCCGGCTAAATTTCAATGGTGAATGCGGCCGGGTTTCAACTTGGTTTCAGCGAGACTCCGCGCTATCGATCTGCGATGACCGGAACGGAACGAGACATCCTGGAATCGCTGCTGGCGCTGGAGCGCGCCGTCGTTTCCATGCCAACGGCAAACCCGAAGCCAAACCTGCTGCCGCTGTTCACGCGCATCGATGAGCTGACCCGCCAACTGCCGCGCGAGGCCGACCCTTCCCTGCTCCATTACCTTCACAAGAAGAGCTACGAGAAGGCGCGCCTGTTCCTGCAAGGAAGCGATGCGGAGAATGCGCGCGGCAATTGTCACGGGCATGTTTAGGATGAGTTGAGTTCAATGCCGTTCCTCTGCTGACCAAGTTCAAGGCTCAAATGAAGATTTCACCTTCGAGTTTTGCCGTGGCCTTATCCCTTTGATTTCTCCGTGATTTTCCACGACACCATTGCCGCCATCGCGACGCCGCTCGGAGAAGGCGGGCTGGCGGTGCTCCGTCTCTCCGGTGCCCAGGCGCTCAGCATCGCCCAGCACTGCTTCGTTCCGGTCGGCAGCTCTTCCCTCAAGCCAACTGTCGCGCCGAGCCATACCATTCATTACGGGCGCATCGAACGCGACGGAAACGTCGTGGATGAAGTGCTCGTCGCAGTGATGCGCGCGCCGCGAACGTTCACGCGCGAAGACGTGGTCGAGATTACCTGCCACGGCGGGCTGCTGCCGGCGAAGCTGATTCTCGATCTGCTGCTCGAAAGCGGTGCGCGGCTGGCGGAGCCGGGCGAGTTCACCAAGCGCGCCTTCCTCAATGGCCGCATCGATCTCGCGCAGGCGGAAGCGGTGGCGGACCTGATTCATGCGCGGACAGAGCTGGCGTTGTCCGCCGCGAACGAGCAGCTCGCGGGGAAGCTGTCGCAGCGCATCGGGTCGTTGCGGGATGACCTGGTGAAGACGCTCGCGCACATCGAGGCGCACATTGATTTCCCGGATGAAGACATCGCGCCGGACACGAAGGAGCAGTTGCTGAATCGTCTGGAGGGAGCCGTGACGTTCATGGACACCCTGCTGCGCACGGCGAACGAAGGGCAGATTCTGCGGCGCGGCGTTCGCACGGCGATCATCGGACGGCCGAACGCGGGGAAGTCGAGTTTGCTGAACCAGCTTCTCGGCCATGACCGCGCGATTGTCTCGGCGACGCCGGGCACGACGCGCGACACGATTGAGGAGACGGCGAACATCCGTGGGCTGCCCGTCGTGTTCATCGATACCGCCGGGCTGCGCGAGGCGGCCGATGACATTGAGGCGGAGGGCATTCGTCGCAGCCGCGAATCGTTGGCGAAGGCGGAGCTGATTCTGCATGTGCTCGATGGCACGGAACCGTTCACAGATGCGGATGAAAGCCTGCTCCAGGAGTTCGAGGGCAAGAAGCGAATCCTCGTCCGCAACAAATCCGATCAGCCGAATCGCCTGAACCTGCCGGAGAAGTTCCCGCTGACCACGGTGGATGTGAGCTGCACGACGGGCGCTGGAATGGAGCCGCTCAAGGACGCGATCAAGGAATGCCTGTGGTCCGGCGAGATCAAGGCGGAGATGCTGCAGGTAATGATCAACTCGCGTCATCAGGAGGCGTTGAAGCGCGCGCGCGAAGCCACCTTGCGAACGATTGATGCGCTGCGGTCCGGGCTGACGCTGGAGCTGCCCGCGATGGAACTGCGGATTGCGGCGAATGCGGTCGGGGAGATTGTGGGCAAGACTTCGACAGAAGACTTGCTCGATTCCATCTTCAGCCAGTTCTGCATCGGAAAGTGACCGGCTGCGGGCGGGGCGCCGTTCTCCGAACCGGCGCGTTCCAGCATAAGTCCGCTCCACGCAGGGTCGGAGACCGGCGCTCCGAGGGCAACCCGGATGCACCCCTCAGGACCGGACTTCGGAACGCAGCGCCTGCTCGTAGCATTCGAGCGCTTCATTGTAGCGTTCCTGCTGATTGTAGATGCCGCCTTTGGAGAGATACGCCTGCGTCAACGACTTGTTCAACGTGATCGCGCGGTCGTAGGAACTCACGGCGTCATCGAGGCGTTTCAGCCGTTCGAGCGCGAGACCTTTCTTGAGGTGCGCCTCGGGCAAGTTCGGCGACGACGCGATGGCTTGCTCAAAACACGCGAGGGCTTCCTCTGCCTTGCCGAGGCTCAGCAGCACGTTGCCTTTGCTTATCAGCACGGAGACATGATCGGCAGGACGCCGTTCCGTCGCGCTGTTGCGACGACGCTTCTTCTCATCGCCAGAGCGCGGCACGACGATTTCGTCAGAAGCTTCGGAGATGGTGGTTTCTTCCAGTTCGTGAACGCGCTGTTCGAGACGATCGATGGTGGCGAGCAGAGTCTTGTTCGGTCCGCTGGCTGAACCGGCGCCCAGAAGCAGCCGTTCCGATCCGCCGATCCCCATAGGAAGTCCGCCGCCGAGCAGCGCGCGATCACTTTGAAAACCGTCGGCCACCTGCGCGAGCCGGTTGACGCCGCGCGTTTGAAAGAACATGGAGAACACGAGCGCCACGAGACCGAGGGCAACAATCCCGCCGCCAATCCAGAGGACCGCGTAGCTGGATTCCTTCGAGGCCTGAAGCTGCTGCTCGCGCTGCTGGGCGATGGAGCGGTCGAGGAGTTCGAGCTTGGCGGCGAGAATCTCGGCGTTGGTGCGCGCTTCGAGACTGGATTCCAGCCGCGCCTGCTCGATGGCCATCAGGGTCGCGTGAAGCTGTTCCTGCAGCTTGAGGTAATTGCGGAGCTGACGCTCGGTGTCCGCGCTGGAGCTGGAATTGGTGACGGGCGAGGAGATGGAGTTCGTCGTAAGATTGGTTTCTGCGGCGAAACCAGTTCGGGGAGCCGCTGCGGTCAGCAGCAGCAAGGCGAGCAACCAACAACGTGCCGGGGTGGACCGAAGGAAGTTTTCCATGACTCCGCGTTTCTCAGGCGCGTCCCCATTCAGCCGGCATTCTCAAAATGTCCGGCTGAATGGGCGCGTGAATTCAGTTGGTCGCCGGCGTTTCGCTGGCAGCCGGAGCCGCCTCAGTCGCAGCCACGGGCTCAGTGGCTTCGGCAACCGGGGCCGCCGACGTTTCGTCTGCGCCCACCGTTGCGGGAGCGTCGGAGCCAGTAACTTCGCCTGCTTCCATTCCAGCCTCGGCTGTCGCAACCGCAGCGACGGCGGCGGCGGCAGGACCGGCGGCGGCTTTCGGCGTTTTCGGCTGCTTGACCGGCTTTGGCAACGGCTTCTTGGCGGTCTCGAGAACGCCGTTCGCGAACTCAATGACGTGACCTTGATGAATAAGCCAATGCAGATCCGTCATGACGGCGGCGAGTTCAGGACTCGGTTCCGCAGCGGCGGGGGCGGCCGGAGCGGCGGCTTCACCTTCAGCAGCAGGCGCGGCGTCTGCGGCCGGAGCAGCCGGAGCCGGAGCCTTCGCTGAGGGCGCGAGGGCCATCAGCAACTGCTTGTGCGTGCATTTGGTCGTGGCGTTGATCAGGTCCACGATGCGTTTCACGCCGTCGGACACGGGCGTGGCTTCGAGATCGAGGAAGTGCGGGCGCGCGACGGCAACGTGCGTGACAGTCTTGTTCACCTTGAAGAATTGCAGTCCGCGCGAGGCAAACTGCTGGCTCAAGGTGGTGGCGAGCTGCAACGGGAACCGGTTCTGTTCTTCCCAACGCGTGCGGGCGAGACGGGCCAGTTCACGGTCACGGACGTTGCGGCTGGCCGTGCCGGTGAGCATCAAGGAATCGATCTGCTTGATGATGTTCGGGAGATGAGCCTGGCGGAAATGCTTTTCCACTTCCTCCATGTTTCCGAGACGCAAAGGTTCTGGAAGGTTCAAGCAGTTGAACTCGGTCTTCCAGCTCTGGTCTTCGACCCATTTCTTCACGACGGCCTCGTCCTTGACGATCTTCACGCGCGCCTTGAACGCCTCAAACGGCAGCCGGGCGAAACGCTCGGAGTGCAGGCGGCGAAGCTGGTTCTGGTAATCGTGATAGTTCGGCGGACCGAGGATGACACCGCTCATGCCGCATTGGGCGACGAAGGTGTAAACGCCCTTTGGCGGATCAATCTGAGTTTTCTCCGCCTGATAGAAGGTGGCGAAATGGCGGTCGAGAACGTGGCGGACCGCGTCGTCTTCCGAGAGCCAGAGGGTGTCGTCCAGCGCGCACTGGAACAGCGGCTGAATCGGCGTGCCGTCCTGCTTCTTTTTGACGGCGAAGGTGACCATGTGGCGCTCGGGCTTCTGAAGGATCAGATACGCGATGTCGAACAGCGGATAAGCGCGGCCCGTGATGCGAATCTGCTTGGCCACCATGTCCACGCTCAGATCTTCCGGCGTGATGGTCAGATTGATTTCCGGCAACGGCGCAGGAGCCGGTGCGGGCGGGCGAAAGCCATCGGAGCGAAAGCCCGGGCCGCCATCACGTCCACGAGGCGCGCCACCATCGCGGCGGGGTCCGGGAGGACGATCCCGGCGATCCGGTCCACGACCGGGGCCGCCTGGTGCGCCTTGCGCAGCGCTGGGTCCACGACTGGGGCCGCGACTCGCGCCACCGGGACCACCAGGTCCGCGGCCGAATCCTCCGCCTCCGCCTCCGCCACCGGGGCGGCGAGGAGGACCATCACGGCGGTCGCCACGGTCACCGCGACGCTCGGGTTCGCCTTCGAACTTGGCGTAACGATTGTTCTGCGGCGATTCCTTGGCCCAGGCCGGGAGGAACAACTTTTCTAAATCAAATTCTGCTTCAGGCGTATTGCTCATGCGCTTCAGTGTCTGGCGTTGGACGGTGATACTATCACATGCCGGAAAAATTTCAGCGTTAGCATGAAGAACGTTCCTGGGGATTGCAAGCGTTGGCTCGGTGAAATTCTACGAAACTGGCCGAAACTCACTTGTTGGTGCGATGGATTACGTAGTTCGCGGGTGTGGCGACCTGTGGTTTTCCTCGCGGTTTTAGCGAAGCCTCGCGCCTTTGGGTGGCGGAGGGACGACTGAGAGGCTCGATCTCCTTTCAAAAGAAATTCAGGCGTCGCTCCGCGACGCACTCCCTTGCCCGGCTCTCCGTGGGCTGAAGCCTGCGGCTACCGTCATGCACTCGCTCCGCGACCCAGAAGAGCCTCGCTCAAAAGTTCATTCCAACGAAAACAGCCCGGCGGACTTTTGCTTCCAACCCGGAATCCGTTCCGTAAACTCCGCCCCATGATTTTTCCTCGGTCGCTCAACTCGAACGGGCAAGACGAATCGTAGCCCATGTCCTCCAGCGCCAACCAACCTCACCTGCTCCGCCGCTTCGGGCTGCTCCAGGCCACGGCGCTGAACATGACGAACATGATCGGCGTGGGGCCGTTCATCACCATTCCGGCGCTCATGTCGGCGATGAACGGCCGCAGGCGATGATGGGCTGGATGGTGGCGCTGGTCATCGCCATGGCGGACGGACTGGTCTGGAGCGAGCTGGGCGCGGCGCTTCCGGGATCGGGCGGCAGCTATCTTTATCTGCGGTCGTTCTGAATTCGTGGGAGGTTCTTGGAGAATGGGAGTGCCCGCCACTTCCGATCCGATCTGTTGAACAGTTGAACAGAGAATCCTTCCCATCCGTCTTCACTAGGCTTTTAATTTTTTCCAAGACTCATGAAATGAAATCTTTGGTCGCAATCCTCTTCCTGCTGGCCTGCGCCAGCCAGTCCGCCCTGGCGCAACTCACCGCCGAGCCGCCACAGCCCATCGTCGGCGGACGCATGCCCGCGCTCAGCCCGGACGGCAAGCAGCTCGTCTTCGTTTATCGCGGCGATCTCTGGCTCGCCTCCTCCAGTGGCGGACGCGCCACGTCGCTCACCCGGCATGTCGAGACGGACGCCTTCCCCCTCTTTTCTCCCGATGGCAAATGGATCGCCTTCGCCAGCCGGCGCACCGGGAACTGGGACATC
>Ga0163153_10006916_pt1 | contig 12489 bp, 2 predicted proteins | sample OliLakLV19MP6IB1_FD_148629 | JGI IMG/M metagenome (GOLD analysis project Ga0163153, IMG submission 148629) | Freshwater microbial mat bacterial communities from Lake Vanda, McMurdo Dry Valleys, Antarctica - Oligotrophic Lake LV.19.MP6.IB-1 | ecosystem: Environmental > Aquatic > Freshwater > Lake... | reverse complement strand
GCCCTTTGCCGCCGGCCAAGGTCTCGACGACCACGCGGTGCCGGTCGCCCGGCCCGCCCGCCTCGGCCGATGCAACGTCGACCTCGAAAAGTGCTTCCTGCAAGCGGTGGCTCGCCGCCCGCACGCCCGGCAGGGGCGGCTCGGCGATCGGCGTAATCGGCTCTTCGCCGCTCGGCGAACCCGTGAGCGCCTTGGTGCGCCCGACAATCCGACCGTCGACCCACAGCCGCGAGAGTCCGCGGGCCCGCAGCAGCAGCGTGTTCTTGCCCGGCGGCAGCCGCACATCGGCCGCCATGCGCACCAGCACCGAGCCTTTCCAGGCGTCGCGAATTCCCCACGCGTCGTACCGCAGCGGCAAACGCGGCAGCAGAAACTCGTCCCCTTCGTAGCGGGTCGTTGCGGCGGCCCAGGTTTCTCCGTCGTTCAGCCAGCGGTTGTGCGCCGCCACCCCTTCGTGAAACGTAACCGTGACCAACCCCGCCGGAAGCGGCCCGAGATCGGCGAGCGTCTCCGTGGCCGGGTGCACGAGAATCGATCCGCCGGTCCGTTTGAATTTGGCGGCCATCGTCTTGTCGTCCAAAATCGCCCGATGCACGCCGATCGAGTCGAGCGTGCCGCGGAAGCTATTGCCCGCGGCACCCGCCTGCGACGAGCCGATCCAAACGGCATCGTCGTCGACTACGGGAGGCTCCTTCGTCGCGCCCCCCATATCCCACTCACCGGGTTGCGGCGCGCCGTCGATCCAGCCCTTAATTGTTTCGGGCGCGCCAAATCGGTAGGCCGCCGCAATATGGTGCCAGCCGGTCTTCGGATCAAAACCCTCCTTGGTCGTCCAGCGGTGCCAGTGAGCATCTCCCTTGCCCGCGCCCGGCGCGGGCACGGTGGCGAACAAGAAACTCACGCAGGCCCTACCGCCCACGCCGCGCACGCGGAGCGCCCAATTCTGGTTGTCTCTGGCGAACGCGGCCGCACCGGTTCGCCCCTTGCCGATCACGTACAGGTTTTCGCCGCTCCGCAGATCGTCGACCTTCACCCAAGCCTCGAGCGTCACGGAGTCGCCGTCGGCGAAATCCAGCGGACTTTTCGCGCCCGGGTCGGCGAACTCGAAACGGGCGCCCCGTCCGTCGAGCTTCACGGCCAGGTTCGTGGCGTCGAAATCAGGAAACTCCGGAGGCCGCGGGCCCGGCACGTCGCGATGCACGCCCCCCTGGGCCGTCAGCGGCGTCGACTCTTCGCTACCGAACTCCCAGAACGCCACAGGAGGCGCGGCGTTCAAAGGCCCGCCAAACGCCGCGAGCAGTAATAAGGAGAACACGGAGCGCAGGCCGGGCATCGTCATGAAGGGCGCAACCGGGGGGAAGAGGGTGCGACTTGGGCGGGGACCTCCCCCCGACGGCGGCAAAACCGGCGTGAGTGGAGGTAGACCTTAATTCTGACAGACGTAAGTGGGGCGGACAAGCACGGTCGGCATGCATGCGACGGCTTGGCCCATCCCGTAGGGCGGGTCGAGCGGCGATATCGCGCCTATTTCAAAGTGCGGACAGGCCGCGCTGACCCGCCGTTGAGGGTGGTGTGAATTTGGCCCAACAACGGCGATTTCCCCGAGGTTGGAGCAATCCGCAAAAGCTTCTGCGGCCGTAGTCGCCCGACGGGAAGCACGAAACGGATTAGAATCGTCGATCGGTTTGCGTTTCCAAATTTGCAATTCCAAGCAAAGGTTCACCTGCGCGCCGTGAAAACCGTTCTCTTCCTCTGCACCGGCAACTACTACCGCAGCCGCTACGCCGAAATCCGCTTCAATAATCTGGCCGAGCGCGGCGGCCTCCCCTGGCGAGCCGAGTCGCGGGGTCTGGCCCCGCATCCGCACATCAATTACGGTCCCATGTCGCGGTACACGGTCGAAGCCTTGGATCGGCTGGGGATGGCGTATACCGAGCACCTCCGCGATCCCCTGGCGGTAACCGAGGCGGACTTCAACCGGGCCGACTTGGTAATCGCCCTGAAAGAAGCCGAACACCGGGCGATGATCGAGCAAGATTTTCCGCACCGCACGGCGCAGGTCGAGTTCTGGCACGTGCACGACCTGGATTGCTCCGAGCCTGCGGCCACGCTCGAAGAAATCGAACGCCTGCTAACGGAGCTCGTCGGGCGCCTGCATGCCGCAAAGTAGTCTCCACGCCCCGCGTGGTGACCTCGCACGCTTTCAGCGTGCGTCTCCGGAACGCCGACGGCGTTCAACGCCGCGCCCTACGGTTGCCGAGGCACACGGTCGAGCGCCGCTTGGGCGGCGCGTCCGGCTTCCGTCTCGGCGTTCGATTGGACGAATCGCTCGACTTGCGCCACGATCAGTTTGAAGGCGTTGGCGGACCTCGGTTTGGGACTACTCAAGATGGCTTTCCATTGCCGGGCCGCGGCCAGTTCTTTACCGACTTTTTCGTCCTTCGCCAGCGACTTGGTTGCAATCGTCGCTTCGGCGGCAAGCGGATATCCTTTGAAAGTCGTTTCCACCGCTTCGTATTGCTTGTAGGCCTCCCATTTGTCGCCGGCGTTCGCCGCATTGCGGGCCGTCGCGAGCCGCTCCCTCAGCGTCGTTTCGACCAGCTCGAGCAGCTTCTTCGACGCCGCCATTTCGTCGGGTTGCGACGATTGGGCGCCGGCCGAAATCGCGGCCGCGGCGGCCGTGTAGTTGCCGAACTCCACTTGTCGCCAGGCGGTCTTCAGGTTCGCGGGAATGCCTGCCGGATCAAGTTTCCATTCCGCGCCGTCAAGCGCTCCGTTCGCAGTCCCCGCCAGGTTCGCCCAATCGCCCTGCGCCCAGCTGCCGTCGGGAAGGCGGACGACGACTTGGTTAATATTCTTCAGTGAAATCTCATCCTTCAGCAACGCTTTTTCAAACGCCCGATCTTCGTCGATCAGCACCGGCCAGGAGAGTTTGACGTCGGCGACGTACTTCCGCGCTTCCAGAGCGGGCGTGCCGGAATTGACGGCGACAAAGAGCAGCGGTTTGTCGGCAAACGTCGCGGCCGTCGCCGCGCGCTGCGGCCAACCGGAGCGAACGTGAGGGCAGCCCTCCTCAAAGCAAAAGAAAACCACGGCCTTGCCTTGGATCATCTCCTCGCTAAGCGGCGGCGAATTGACCCACGCTTCGCGGGCCGTCGGCAAATCGGCCTTGTTAGGCAACGCATACAACGACGCAGGAGCTTGGGCGTGCAGAGATGCCTCGGCGAATAGGCCGATCGTCGCAACCAAGACCGCAAAATGACGAACCATCCCTCAATCTCCCGACACGCAAACCGGCGCAATGGAGCGACGCTCCTCTATGCCGCGAAAGTTAAGGGACGATCGTTTGTTAATGATGAGCGCGAGATCAGTTTTGCGCCGTGTCCCTATTCCTTCGGAATCGCCTGCCTTAGTTGCGGCACCTTCTGCAACTCGCTTTGGAACCGCACGGGCCACTCGGTTTTCTCGAGTCGCGCAAGCGTGGCGCGGGCCTCCCTCCATTGCCGCTCGTGCACTTCCGCGGCGGCCAATCCCAACAGTCCGGTCGGCTCCAGTCGCCGCAGTTCGGCCACATCGCGCCAGCGTTCGATCGCTTCGCCCCAACGCCCTTGGTTCTGGCGAAGCTCTGCCAAAGCCTTGTGGTTCTCGGCCTCCTCGGGCGCGGCCTCGACAATCGACGTGACGGCCCGTTCGGCTTCGGCTTCGTTTGTTTTCAAACGGTCGGCCAATTGCTCGTAGAGCTTCAGGTCGTGGCGGTCGTAGTCGATTTGCGCGAGCAGTTGACGCACGGCGTCGGCCGTGCGCCCGAGCGCGTCGTACGCGACGATCAGATTTTGGCTCACCTCGCGGTCCGTGGGCTGCAGGTCGCGGGCGATCTCAAATTGGACGATCGCCCGCGCGTGCTCGCCGCGCGCTAGATAGACCTCGCCGATCACCTTGCGGACCATGGGGCTCTCCTGGCCCGTTCGGGCGTAATCTTCGTCGCGCAGTTTCACATAGGCGTCGAGGTCCTTGGCGTCGTCAAGCACTTGGCGAAGCGATTCGACGGCGCCGGTGCGCCGCTCGTGCGACGCGCCCCAGCAGACGATCGCCCCGGCGGCCGCTTCGACCGCCTCGCGCGTTTCGCCGAGCTGCGCGTGGGTGTGCGCCAGTCGTTGATGCCAGGTCGAGAGCTGTTCGTCGTTCATCGTCCGGTCGCCGTAAATGCGCCGGTGGGCCGTGATCGCCTCGCTGAAATAGCCGATCGCCTCCTTGTACAGGCCGCAGTCGCCGGCGGCCTGCGCAAGTTCCGCCATACTCCCGGCGGTGCGTCGGCCGCCGGCGCCGAAGTGCTCGTCGGTTTCTCGGAGGAACTCGGCGAGTTGCTGCGGACGCTGCGCGTGGAAGTAGGCCCGCAACAGCCGCGTGCGGTGGCGCATGGCGTCGGGCTCGAGCTCGATCATCGGCTCGAGCAGCGTGATCGACTCGGCCCAGCGACCGTCTTCCTGCAGCCATGCGATCAGTTGATCGCGTCCCGGCAAGTCGAGCAGGCCGTCGGCATGTGCGATCAGCAGCATTTCAATGCTGCGCGGCTGAAGCCCCAGACCGTGTCGCACGTAATCCGCGATATACAGGACCCCGCGCCCCGACGACTTCCGCTCGCGGTAAACTTCTTCGGCGATCGTGGCGAAAGCGGCGGCCTTTTCGTTCCAGAAGTAGCTGTGGCGTCGATCGTACATTTGCCCGTTTCGGTTGGTTCCCTCGCGTAGATCTCGCTTCAGTTCGGCGCTTAAAATGGCCCAGATACGCGGCTCCAGATCGGAGATGTCGACCTTTTGCTCGGCCGCCTTCGCGCGACTCGTCGCCAGATTGCTCCCCAGTGCCGTCCAGGTATAGTTTGCCGTGAAATCTGCGATCGGGGTCCTCAGCTCGAACGCTTCGAGGAGGTAGCGAGTCCCCGCCTTCGGCCCTAGCACCTGTTCGATGACCGTCATCGCCTGGCCGGCGGCCTGCAAGTAGTAGGTCGTCAGTTGCCGGAGAATCGGCGGCATCCGCTCGAAGGCGAATTCCTCGAGCGGCTTCCGAATCCCCGCCAGATTGAGCCGATGTGCGTGACTGAACGTGTATACGATCCGTCGCACTCCTTCCGCCCGCTCGTAGTCGCTCGCGGCGCCGTCGATCCGGCGGTAGCCGAAATCGAGCAGAGCCAGGAACAGTTTCTCCCCCGACCCGAGCGAGACCTCTCCCCGACGCTCCAGCGCCACGTTGTAGCAATCCCACAAGCGGTCATTGAACCAAGCTCGTTGGCCCGCATTATCCGAGTTGCCGTGTTCGGTATTCTTCAGGTGCGCAAGCAGGGCCGCTTCGACCGCGGCGTGTCGACCGGCGTTGGACAGCAGGCTCAGATACTGGTCGAACGTGTCGTCGTCTTGGATCGGCAAGCGCCCGTCGTGCGCTTGTTCGTAAGTCGTCAACTCCGCCTCGAACAACTGCAGCGCTTCGTCTTGGCGGCCGTAGCTGTAGAAGAGGAGCTTGGCGAGTTCGGCCGTGATGACGAGCCGGTCGCGGCGGGCCGCGGCACTCTCACCCGGCTTACTCTCGTCCGCCCGTCCGGCGTCGCCGAGCGCGTGCAACTCGTGCAACTGCTCGGCTTCAAGCGACGGATCGGGGAGCTTGCCGAGTGCGGTAAGGAACAGGGCCATCTCGCGCGGTTCGCCGTCCGCCCGCCGGCGTGCAAAAGCGCGTTTCAGCGCCGCCAGGCAAGCCGCGACGTGCGGACCCTTCTCGTTTTGCACTTCGGCCGATTGCCGCTCAATGAGCGCCTCGAGCAGGTCGAGGGCCCGCAAGTCGGTTTCGGTGCGCTCGCCGGCACGCAGCGTCGCGATGCGTGCCATGATCGGGTCGGCCGCCGCTTCGTTCCGCAGGTCGACCAGCACGCCATTCTTGATCTCGACGAGCAGCCTGTAGATCTGCTGCGGCGAACGCCCCAGCACCACGTCGGGGAGCATCTCCAGCGCGCGGAAGTCGCGATCGGCCTGGTACCACTGGCGCACCAGGTGCACGTATTGCTCCGGTGCGGCCGCTTTCTCGAACAACACCCGCAGGTACGGAATCACGCGCGGGTCGGGGTCGCTCGGCGTGCCGCCGGCCACGCGTTGGCGGGCGTTGATCGCCGACTGTACGAACTGCGACAGGGCCTGTTCCGGCATCTGCCTGTAACTTGCCGCGACGGCCCGTTCGTTGTCGGCCCGGCGATTGCGCGCCAGGTACCAATCGGCCAGGCGTTGGTAGTCGGACGCGTCGAGCATCTTGAGCTTCTCGATCGCTTCGAACAGCGTAATCGCCTCGTCGAGATTGCCCCGCTCGGCCGTGAGCAATGCCAGCGATCGTCGCCAGGGAGCGGTCGGCGGCTCGGTGCGGACCCACTCCCGCAAGGCTCGGTCGAGTTCGTCGGGCCGATCGAGCGCGACCAAGAGGTCGAACTTGGCTCGCCGCCAGGCGGTCGCCGCTCGGTCGTTTTTCTTTTCCGTGCCGGCGGCAATCCCCTTGTCGATGTAGGTGAGCAGTTCGGCGGCCGTCGCCTCGGCCGCTTTGGCGTTCGTGCCGGGGCGAACGGCCAGGTACGTTTCAATCGCCAGGGCACGGCCGTACAACAGATTCGCAAAGAGGCGCTCGGCGATTTGGGCCGGATCGGCCGGCTGTTGGAGTTCGGCGGGCGGGGCGACATTCGGCGGCGCATCCCCTATTTTTCGCTTCGCGAAAGCGGCCAACTTGTCGAGATCTCGCTGCAGATGGATGCGGAAACGGGCCGCCTCGACCTCGTACCAATCGGCTAGCAAGTCTTTCCGTTCGGCTGCGGCGGAGGCCGCCGCCGCCAGTCGATCGGCCAGGCCGGTTTGGGCGGCCTTGGCGAACTCGGCGACTTTGGCCGCCCGTTCGGTGCGGGTGAGCTTGTGCGACTCGCCGCCGTCGGTGAGTTGCTTTGTCGCGGCCGTCTGGCGAGCCGCGAGCATGGTGTCGACTAGTTGATGCAGCGCGGGTACCTGGACGGCCAACCGCATGCCGGGTTCCGTCTTGTCCGGCAATTGCTCAAGCAGGGCGAACGCTTCGCGCTCGATTTCTTCCGTCCAGGAATGGGTGAGCAGCGCGTTGACCAGAACGGCTCGGTGATCGGGTCGGGTCGCGTCGTCGGCCGTTTCGAGCCGGCGGCGCAAGAACGGGAGCAGCTCGGTTTCGGTGAAGCGGCTGCGGTAAATCTGGGTCAAAACTTCGCCGAGTTGCCTTTGCGTTTCGGCCGATTGGGGGTCGGCGGCTCTCGGATCGCCGACACTCGGTTCGACGACCTTGGCGCCGGGCGCCTTCACGGCCGCTTCCCAGCGCGTGCGCAGCTTTTCGGCGATTGCCTTCCAAACGGCGTCGGGAACTTCGGCGGGGTTCAGTTGCCGGCGCGTTCCTCCCGGAACCGCGAGCGGCTCGGCCAGTTCCATCCGACCTGAGAACGTCATTTCGACATAGAGCCGCAACCGCTCGACCGAAAGTGTAGTCATCACGCTCCGCGTGATGTCTCCCGCAGGCACAGCCTGCGCATCTGTCTTCGCGTCCTTCCCTTCACCTCCGAGATCGACCGTCCATTTTTCACTCATGAGCAATCGCAGCATTTCACCCCGAATGCGATCGGCTTCTTCGGTATCGCAGAACCGGCCCCCAAGCATCTGGCGAACCAGTTGGACATCGTCGTCGCGACCGAGGAAATATCGGACGGCGGCCGCCAGCGGCGCGCGGAGCCGCACGGGTGCGTGCTGGAAGGTCAGGCCGGGGAGATAACCTTCGGCGAGGCGCAGGGCGGCTTGTAGGCGGGCTTGCACGTCGCCGGCGCGGGGGCCGTCGATACAGGCTTCTTTCAGCCATCGCTCGGCAAAGGCAAAGGCCTCGTCGAGCCGGTTTGCGCTCAGCAGGGCGTCGAGGTGGTGTTCGTAGCCGGTTTGCGTGGCCGGCTTCCGCTGGATCCACTTCGTGGTGAAGTCGATGAGCGATTCCCACTGGCCCCGTGCCTTGACCATCTGGAACCAACTCGCTCGGAGCGTGTCGTCGTCGGAGTCGCTCCGCTCAATCGGGCGGGCTAGTTGCCGCTCGAGCCAAGCCTTGGCTTCGTCAAGTCGGCCGGCCGAGACCAGCGCCTGGGCGTAGTTCGTTTGGCGATGAGTTTCCCAGGGGAGGCTTTCGGCCTGCGCCTTCAACTCGGCGAGCGCGAGTTCGCTGCGTGAAAGCTGCTGGTAGATCCTGATCAGATTGTCGCGCAACTGGGTCATGGCGTACGGGTCGACGGGCTTGCGCTCGAAGATCGGGCGCAGCACTTCCAGCAGTTCCAACTGTTCGGCCGGGCTGGAGGTCGCCTGGTCGCAACTTAAAAGGAAGCCGGCCAGGAACAAATCGTCCGGATGCGGGGTAGCCGATTGATTGCCGACGGGGATGAGCATGCGGGCTTCGTCGAGGTGCCGCAGACGAGCCTCGTTGTTGCGGCGAATCATGCCGAGCACGACCGTGCGGAGCCAACGTACGCCCGGCTTGCGGACGATGTTGTCGGCGGCGATCTTCTCGGCGGCGATCTTCTCGGCGGCGGCCAAATGCTCGAGCAGGTCATCGCCAAGTTGCCGGTTTCCGGCCACGAGCGCCAGCAGAATTCGATCGTCGAACGTGGCCGAGCCTTCGTTCACGCGGCGACGGGCATCGGCGAGCCGCGGGGCCGGCTGCCGCAGGAATTGAACGTTCGCAGCGAGCGAGAGTTCTCCCGCGAAACCCACCTCGAAATCGTCGCGCGGAAGGCCGCGGACGCGGTACGTGGTGCGACTGGTGGTTCGGTCGCGGTCGTCGAGGCCTTCGATCTTGCCGACCCAGAGCACGCCGCCGGCTTCCGTGAAATCGGAGTAGCGAACCGTCGACGTGACCTTGCCCTGGCTCTCGTCGCGCACTTCGAGCACCACGTTCCGCGTCGTGTCGATCAGGAACCGGCGGACGTACTGCGTATTATTGTAGGCGACGACGAGCCGCATCCGATTCTCGCCGGCCGGCTCGACGCGGCCGGTGTATCCGGCGTAGCTCTCGAAAAGCGGCGTGTACATCCACGTCTCGGCGGTCGGCGCAAACGTGGTTCGATCGCGCTCGACCGCCGACCGCGTTTGCCCCAAGCCGAACGAGATCGAAAAAACGCCCCGCTCCTTGTCGTTGCAGTAGTTAGCCACACGGTTCCCCGCCGCGTCGTGCGGCCGAGTGAACCAGGCGGTGGGGGAATAGCACACTAGGTCGGCCGAGCGCCCCGTGCTCCGATCCCAAGTCGGATCGAAAGATTCCGTCGATCGTTCGAGCACGACGCCCCCCTTCATCTGACGGAGCGATTCGTTGCGCAAGAGATTCCTCGCGACGCCGAGCGCCTCGGGCGACCAACCTTTCGGGTCGGGCAACTGTGCCTGCGCGGCGGGCGGCGGAGGCAAGTGCGGAAACAACCGGTTCAGCCAGGGCGAAATGTCGCTCATGCCTGCCTGCCGAGCGGCAGACTGAGTGTCATAAAGATCGACGACACTGTATCCATGGGTGTATTCTCGGTCGAACAGCGAATCCGCAGTCAGCCGGCGCGTCGAATCTTGAATCCCACCAAGGTCGAAGTACCCCCCGACTCCCTCGAGCAGGCTGTGCGGGCCGATCACGCCGTCGTATTCGTACACCGACGAGTAGGTGTCGTAGGTCGCGCGGTCGGGAATCCCATCCAAGGGGTTCCGCCACACGCCGTACGGCTCCCCTTGCCAATCAAAATCCAATGCGTCGAGCTTCTTGCGGCGGAGGTCGGCGCCGTCGCGGGCCAACTTGAACTCGGGACCGGGCGGGAAGTACTCGACATCGTCGAAGTACCAGATCGGATTGGGCAAGGTCTGGCCGTGAACGTTCAAGCTGGCCGGAGGGAATACCAAGAAGTCGTCACGGTCGCCTTGCTCAGATAAGACGATCGAACCCAGCAGGCCGGCGTTGGAGTTGATGCCGACGCCGAGCATGAAGCGGCCGCGCTGGGAGGAATCCTCGTCAAATCCGTCGCCGACGAACCGGAACGTCGGCAAGTCGACCCAAACGGTATCCTCGTCGGCGTCCCACGGGCCGTTGATGGCGTCGAACGAGCCGCCGAGCGTTCCCAGCAGCGCCTCGCCGTACCTTCCTGGTGAGAAGCTCCCGCCGTTGACGTTGAAACCTCGCGAGTTGGCGTCGAAGTACCCTTCCGCCCAGTGGGAGTTGCCGCCGATAGCCGCCGATTCTCTCAGGTTGGCGATCGCGAACAACGGCTTCACGTACCGCCCATCGCGGGCGAACAACTGCGGATTGCGTCCCAAAAGCGCCAGGCGCCGGATCACGTCGCGGCGGAGCCCGATTCGCCAGTCGCCGGCGCGGAGCATCTGTTGGCGGGCCAGCTCGAACGTGGCGCTATCGGTTCCCTTCTGGAAGAACCGCTCGCCGTCGCGCATTTCGAACCGCCGCTTCACGCCGAACCGTTCCCGGTCGGCGTCGGTCTCGAGCACCAAGAGCGACGTGTGGGGCGTGATAATGTGGAACTCTTCGGAGAGGCGGAGAATGTCGTCGCGGATTTCCTGGCCGGCGCCTTGGGCGAGCAGGTGGTCCAAGTGCGAGCGGGCCCAGAGCCGGGGGATGAACGAATTGCCGTCGTCGGAGCCGGCAAACCGGATTTTGGCGGCGTAACGTACCGCCTCGTTGCCGCGCTTGCCGGTGACCACGATCTCGCCGGTTTGCTCGTTCCCCTCCGGCAAATAGCGGGCGACGAGCAACTGCTGCGTACCGGCCGCCACGTTCGGCAACTTATCCGGATAGACGGCCGCCGTTTGCACGCCGCGGAATTCAACCGCTAAGTCTCGCCAGCCGGGTGACGCGAGCTCTCCCAACAACTCGTTGGCGACCAACTGCGGCGACCGCTCGCCGGAAATTGCCCTTGTCGAACCGCCGGCCGCAGCCATGCCCTTCAGCACGACGGCCTCGTAGGTGTTGCCGACCGAAACGGTGTGGAACGCGGGGGTTACGGTATCAAATATCGCAGTCTCAGGCTTTGCAGTCTCAGGCTTTGCAGTCTCGAGCTTTGCAGTCTCGAGCTTTGCAGTCTCAGGCTTCACGGCATCTGGTTTTGCCGCGGCGAGCTTCGCCGCCCGATGGGCCGCCAGGAGCCCGTGAAAACGGTTGACGTAGGAGGCCGGTTTCCGATCGCCCGCCGTCACCATTCCGTCGCCGATGTAGATCACTTGCGCGCCGGCCGGGGTCTTGGCGAGCACGGCTTGGACGGCCTGATCGAGATCGGTCCAGCCGAGCGAAATGCGCCCGTCGAGGAATTTGCCGACTTGGTCGATCCGCTGGTTGGTCGCCGGTTGCGGTTCGGCGTCGAACCAAGCGGTGCTCGTATCGGTGGCCGCCAGGAGGAACCGATCTTGATCCCCCAGCGACGAGAGCAGCGAGGCGACGAACTCGGCTTGCTGCCGGCGCTTTTCGGAATCCATCGAGCCGGAGGTATCGCAGAGCAGCACGAGCGAGAGGGGTTCGCCGTCGGGCAGAACCTCGCGGCGGAAGTTGCCTTCAACTCCGGGAGGCATGAGCTGGACGAGGAGGTAGCCGTCGTCCCCCCGGCGATGCGGAATCACCACCACGTCGGACTGCCGCGCGCCGAGCTCGCAAACGACTTCAAAATCGCGATCGGGCGTGTAATCCTGGGCGGCGAACTCGACCTTGGCCGAGTGCTCGGCCAGTTGCGTGCGCACCGGATGCGTGGAGCAGGCGACGCGGGCCAGCGGCAGGGCGGAGTCGATGGTGACCGAAAGAGAAAGCTCGCGGACCGGCTTGGTGCGCAACAGGTCGCTCCGCAAGCCGTAGGTGTAGCGGTACTCGTCGCCGCGGAGCGGGAGCACCTGCGTGTAGACGATTTTCACCCGCTTTTCGCTGTGAGCTTCGATCGGGAACACGCGGGCTTTGAACAGGTTGCCGGAGGTCCATTCCAAGAGGCCCGGATCGCGCCGCTCGCGGAGAATGGTTTCGTAGATTTCGCGGGCCCGCTGCTTTTCGACCACGTCGGCTTCCACCAGCTCATCACCGATCCACATGCCGAACCCGGAGATGGAGGCGTCGGACGGGAGCGGGAAGTGGAACACCCCTTCCAAGCGCGCGGCGGTGTGATTGACGAACGATTCTTCGATGGTGGTGCGCGCGATCTGGTCGCGGATCTCGACGCTCACCTTGTGGTAGCCGACGGTGAGGGGCTCGTTGCGGCCGTCGGGCAGGTTGACGATGAGCGACCCGAGCGACTCTTGCGTAGCGGTCCCTTCGAAGCCGGCCAACCACTTGGGCCAGGCCTTCACGTCGTCGAGCTTGGCGAGTTTTCCTGTTCGATCGACCCGCAGGAACGTTTTGCCGGGCGCGGCGAACGTCTCGCCGCCCGCCTGCGGCCCGACGAGTTCGAAAGGTGTCTCCACGCTC